>WNGD01012642.1_pt1 | contig 13104 bp, 9 predicted proteins | sample 5400671 | NCBI WGS metagenome assembly WNGD01 (sample SAMN13153369, study PRJNA577476) | soil metagenome | isolation source: 40 cm soil or saprolite under grassland replicate 2 | place: USA:California | collected 2016-06-15
GACGTCCACCGGGACGAAGCTGCGCAGCGTCCCCGCCGCGCGCAGGGCGTCCAGCAGCAGCCGGGTCTTGTCGACGGCGCCCGCGCCCAGCTCAACCAGGGTGCTGGCCCCTGTGGCGGCGGCGATCTCACCCGCCACCGTGGCCAGGATGGACCGCTCGGCGCGCGTCGGGTAGTACTCGTCGAGCTGGGTGATCTTCTCGAACAGCTCACTGCCATTCTCGTCATACAGCCACTTCGGCGGCAGGGTCTTCGGTGAGGCCGACAGGCCCGCCCGGGCGTCGGCGCGCAGGGCGCGGTCCAGGTAGCCCTCCGGGAGGCAGCGTTCGACGTGCAGTGCGGTCATGAAGCGGGGGTCCTTCCTTCCTCCGTGCCCGCCGCCGGCGGCGGGGGCGTCATCGGCAGCGGGCGCACCTCGACGGCGTCAGCGGTCGCCGTGAGCACGCTGCCCTCGGGCACCTCGGTCCATCCGGGCTCGTCGTCACCGGGCTCGGACGCCACCGCCACACCCGGCCCGCCGGACACGGTGGCGCGGTAGCAGAGGGTGTCACCGGCCGCCGTCGCGCTGATCACCTCGCCGTCGGTGAGCAGGAAGTTGAACCGGCCGGTGACGCCGTGGTGGCCGAAGTCGGCGATCACGCTGGCCAGGGCCTCCCCGGGCGGGGTGCCCGCCTTCAGCCGGCCCGCCACCAGCGCCCACGCCAGGGCGGAGTCACACCGTGCCTCCAGCGCGAGCAGGTCCGCCGCGGGCAGGCCCGCGCCGAGGCAGGCGGTCGCGGCGGGCCATCCGTTGAGCACGCCGTTGTGGCTGAACAGCCAGCGGCCGCTGGCGTACGGCGCGGCGGCGGCGGCACCGCTCTCGCGCCCCTCCGTGGCGGAGCGCACGGCGGCCAGCAGGGCGCGGGTGCGGGTGACCCGCGCCAGGTCGGCCAGGCCGGGGTCGGCCCAGATCGGGCCGGCGCGCCGGTAGCGGGCGGGAACCGGGTCGCCGTCCGCGTACCAGCCGATACCGAACCCGTCCACGTTCATCGTCCCGTGCCGCTGGCGCCGGGGCGCCCACGCCTGCCTGGCCAGGCCGTACGGCGGGTCAAGCACCAGCGCGCGCACGGTCGCGGGAGGGCCGAGATAGGCCAGATGACGGCACATCGGGCCGCAGTCACACCCTCTTGCCGTCGGCGACCGCGGGCGTGGCGTCCCGGGCGGTGCGGAAGCCAGCGAAGATCTGCCGCCGGATCGGGTAGTCCCAGTTACGGAACGTGCCGCGGCAGGCGACATTGCCGACAGCGAACGACCCGCCGCGCAGCACCTTGTACTCGTCGCCGAAGAAGACCTCCGAGTACTCCCGGTACGGCCAGGCCGAAAAGCCCGGGTACGGCAGGAAGTCGCTGGCGGTCCACTCCCAGACGTCCCCGATCAGCTGGCGCGCCCCGCACGGCGCGGCTCCGCCGGGGTAGCTGCCGGCCGGGGCGGGGCGCAGGTGACGCTGGCCGAGGTTGGCCAGTTCCGCGGTCGGGTCGCTATCCCCCCAGGGGTACCAGCGCGAGCGCCCGGCAGCGGGGTCGAACCTGGCCGCCTTCTCCCATTCGGCCTCGATGGGCAGCCGCCGGCCCGCCCAGGCGGCGTAGGCCTGCGCCTCGTACCAGGAGACGTGCAGCACCGGCTCGGCGGGCGCCACCGGCTCGGTCACCCCGAACCGCCTCAGCACCCAGCCCTGTCCGTCACGCCGCCAGAACAGGGGCGCGGTGAGGCCGGCCCGCTGCCGGTGGTCCCACCCCGCCGGGCTCCACCACCGCCGGTCGTCATAGCCGCCGTCGGCGATGAACTGCTGGTATGCCCCGTTGGTCACCGGCGTGGTGTCGAGGTAGAAGGCGGGCACGTGCACGGTATGGGCGGGCCGTTCGTTATCCAGCGCCCACGGCTCGCTGGAGGTGCCCATGGTGAAGGTGCCGCCCGGGACGAGCACCTCGGCGGGGAGCCCGAGCGCGTCCGGGGGCGGTGGCGGCGGCTCGGCCGCCGACAGCACCGGGGCACCCCGCCGTAGCTGGTGGGTGATGAGCATCGTCTCGTCGTGCTGCTGCTCGTGCTGGGCGATCATCCCGAAGGCGAACCCCGCGGTGACCAGCGGGGTCCCGGAGAACGTGGCCGATTCGAGCAGATCGAGCACCCGGCCGCGGACCTCGCCTGCGTAGTGCCGTGCCTCACCGGGCGGCAGCAGCGGCAGGGTGGGACGCTCGCTGCGGGGATGCTCGAACGCGTCGTAGAGCGGGTCGATCTCCGGGTGCATCGGGTCCCTGCCGCCCACGGCCCGCAGCAGCCACAGCTCTTCCTGGTTGGCGACGTGTGCCAGATCCCACACCAGCGGGGACATCAGCGGGGAGTACTGGCGGACCAGGTCGCCATCGTCCAGGCAGCCGGTCAGCAGCTGGGTCCGCTCCCGGGCCGTGAGCAGGCAGCCTGCGATCTGCTCCCGCAGCGACTCCGTGGATACGTCCACGGCGCCGGGCTCATGCCTGGGCTTCTTGGCCATTGCACTCCTCCACGAGGGTGTGGGCTGGGCCGGGCGGCGGGGAGCACCCGCGCCCGGCGTGTACCTGATCAAGCAGGTCATCGGCGGGACATCGATCCCGGTTCACGTACCGTTCCGCGAAGGCGGTCACCGCCTGCCGCACGTCCGCGGGCCCGCCGGCGCGCGCCAGCGCCGCCTCCGCGGCAGCGAAGCACCGGCGGCTCGCGGCGGCGAGCGCGGGGTGCGCCGGACCGTGCCGGGCGGCCAGCCACCACGGGCTCGCGGGGTGCCAGCCCGCGAAGTCAGCGCCGGAGCCGGGGCGGGCTGGCGCGCCCGGGCCGCCCGGCCCGCCCGGTGTGGGCCGGTGCCAGAGTGCCTCGGCCGCCGCCATCACCTCCTCGGCGGCCAGCGGGTCATCGAGCAGGGCCGCCGTCACCGCCAGCGGCACCATCCACCCGTCGCCCGGCTGGGCATCGATGCCGCGGACCTCCAGGTGGCCGCGCGGCCGCACCGGCGGGAACAGCGTGGACAGGTGGTAGCTGAGGTCACTGCTGGTCGGGGGCCGCTCACCGGCACCCCGCAGCCAGTCACGGAACGTCAGCCCGGCTGGCGCGGACCAGTCCTGCGCGCCGGGCCGCCGCACGCACATGACCTCGGCGGCGAGCGCATAGTCCACCCATGCGGAACGGGGATCGGTGGCCGTCGGCCAGGCCCGGCCCGGGCGGCGTCCCGGTACTGGCTCGGCGTGCGCTGGCGGGCGGGTGCGGGTGGGGTCGAGCCGCGCCCAGATGGCCTGGCGGGTCGATTTCCAGCCGGTGGGGCGGCCGCCGCGCAACGGCGAATTGGCGAACGCGGCCACGAGCACTGGGCCGATCGCGTGCAGCAGGTGCCATCGCCAGCGGAAGCCGGACCAGCCCGGCCCCTCGCCGCCGGCGTCGACGCAGACCTGGACGGAGGCGGTGCTGCACATCATGAGCCGGCCCCACGGGCCGGCCCGGTCGAAGAACTCCTCCATCGCCGCGTAGCGGGGCAGTTCGAGGACGCGCCGCGGCGGGCGGAGCGGGTCGAGTCCCTGCCCATTGAGGCAGAGACCCGCCTGTTGGATGGCTTGCCGGAGTGCGGTGAGATCCAGGCTGGTGACGGCGATGCAGTGACCCAGACCGGCCGCAGGGGCGGAACTGAGCTCGACTTGGCCGCCCGGCTCGGTGGTGAGCACGCCCCGGCCGGGTAGCGGCCCCCCAGCGCCTAGCCGGGCCACGGCGGTGGCCGCGCGGCGCTGGTCTACCGGCAAGGCGGGGTCGCGGCCGTCGCAGACCAGCCATTCCAGTTCCACCCCGAGCCGCCCGGGTGGCCCGGTCTTGAAGCAGATCCCGTGTACCTGCGCTTCCGCGTCCGGCTCGGTGAGCGGCTCCGCGCCGTCCTCGCTCTCCGGGCACACGGCAGCCGCCGCCGGGCCAGCGCCAGGCTCCGACGGCCGGCCAGGCTTAGACTGCCGGCCAGGCTTAGACGGCCGGCCAGGCTCAGACGGCCGGCCAGGCTCAGACGGCCGGCCAGGCTCAGACGGCCGGCCAGGCTCAGACGGCCGGCCAGGCTTAGACGGTCCGCCCGGCACTCCCGGCCCGGCGTGCGAGCCAGGCCCGCGAAGAATTGGGTCGTCACTCTCCGTGACTGAGGAGGGTTCGCCCGCCGGGGGTCCCGTGGCCGAGTGTGCCGGACCGCTGTGGCTACCCGTCACGGGGCCGCCCCGTCCGTGTCGGTGAGATCGCCGGGCGCATTACCGGCATCAACCGGCTTACCGCCACCCGCATTCCCCCTGTCGTACTCTGGCACCCGGATGCGACGCGCCGGGAGGGAACATGACGGAACGTGATCGCGACGTTGACGTTGTCGTGATCGGCATGGGGCCCGGTGGGGAATGGGCCGCGAATAAGCTGGCCGAAACCGGCCTGGTCGTGGCCGGCGTGGAGGACCGGCTCGTCGGCGGCGAATGCCCGTACTGGGGCTGCGTCCCGTCCAAGATGATGGTCCGCGCCGCTGACCTGCTCATGGAGGGGCACCGGGTCAACGGGATGTCGGGCGCGGCGCGGGTCGACCCCGACTGGGCCCCGGTGGCCCGGCGGATCCGTGACGACGCCACCGACGACTGGAACGACAAGGCGGCCGTGGACCGGTTCACCGGCAAGGGAGGCATCCTGGTCCGCGGGCACGGGCGGATCAGCGGGCCGGGCGAGGTCACCGTCACTCCCTCCGGCACGGACGGCCAGAAGCAGGTGCTGCGGGCACGGCGCGGGATCGTCATCAACACTGGCACGGCGCCGACCGCGCCACCGATCCCGGGCCTGGCTGGCACGCCGTTCTGGACGAACCGCGAGGCGATCGAGACCGAGCGGGTACCCGGGTCGATGGTGGTGCTCGGCGGCGGGTCCGTCGGGGTGGAACTCGGCCAGGTCTTCGCGCGGTTCGGCAGCCGGGTCACGGTGATCGAGGCGGCGGGCCGGCTGCTGCCGCTGGAGGAGCCGGAGGCGGGGGTCCTGCTGGCGGAGGTGTTCGGCCGGGAGGGGATCGGCGTGCACGTCGGCAACCATGCCACCGGGGTCGGACATAACGGGGGCCGCTTCACGGTCACCGTCGACGGCGGCGAGGAACTCACCGGTGAGGCGCTGCTGGTCGCCACCGGCCGCCGGACCGACCTGGCGGGGGTCGGTGTCGGCGCGGTGGGCATCGACGAGACCCTGCGCGCCATCCCGGTGGACGATCACCTGCGGGCGGCCCCCGGGGTATGGGCGCTGGGAGACATCACCGGCAAGGGCGCGTTCACCCACATGTCGATGTACCAAGCGGGAATCGTCGTGGCCGACATCCTGGGTGAGGCGGGCTTCCCGGCGCAGTACCACGCCGTGCCGCGGGTCACGTTCACCGACCCGGAGGTCGGCGCGGTCGGGCTGATCGAGGCCCAGGCACGGGAGCAGGGACTGAGCGTGCGCGTGGGCACGTACCCGGTGCCGAAGTCCACGCGGGGCTGGATCCACAAGGCGGGCAACGACGGGTTCATCAAGCTGGTCGAGGACGCCGGAACGGGGATTCTCGTCGGCGCCACGTCGGCTGGCCCGGTCGGCGGCGAGGTGCTCGGCGCGCTCGTGGTCGCGGTGCACGCGCGGGTCCCGGTGCAGAGCATGCGCCAGATGATCTACGCCTACCCCACGTTCCACCGCGCGATCGAGGACGCCCTGGCCGCGCTGAAGTAAAACTGCCGGCCACCGTGGCGGCTCCCCCGCCCGCTGGGATCAGCCCCAGACGTCCTGGGCGACGTGGACGATGAGCTCGAGCTTGGCGCGCTGCTGGTCGTAGCTGAGGGCGTTGCCCTCGACGGTGGAGGAAAAGCCGCACTGGCCGGACAGGCACAGCTGGTCGAGGGGGACGTACTTGGCGGCGGCGTCGATGCGGCGCTTGAGGTCGTCGGGGTCTTCCAGCTCGCCACGCTTGGTCGTGACCAGCCCGAGCACGACCATCTTGCCGGGCGGGATGAACCGCAGCGGCTCGAAGCCGCCGGAGCGCTCATCGTCGTATTCCAGGAAGAATCCGTCCACGGCCAGGCCGCCGAACAGCGCCTCGGCGACGAAGTCGTAGCTGCCCGAGGCGGCCCAGGAGGAGCGGAAGTTGCCGCGGCACAAATGCGTGGTGACGGTCAGCCCGGCCGGCTTGTTGGCCAGCGCCGCGTTGATCTGGCGGATGTAGCGCAGGTGCATGTGGTCGGCGTCCTCGCCGCGGGCGGCGATCTCGGCCCGCTGTGCCGGGTCGTTGAGGTAGGCCAGGGACGTGTCGTCGAACTGCAGGTAGGTGCAGCCCTGGCCGGCGAGCCGGGCCACCTCGTCGGCGTAGGCGGCGGCGAGATCGGCCCAGAACCCCTCGATGTCGGGATAGACCTGCGGGTCGATCGCGGCAGGGCCGCCGCGGTAGTGCACCATGTTCGGCGAGGGAATGGTCAGCTTGGGGGTCATCCCCGGGGGTGCCACCGACTGCAAGTAGCCGAAATCCTCACCGAAGATCGTCTTGTCCATCCGCAGCTTGCTGCCCACGTGCAGGGCGGCCGGAGTCCACTCGATGTCGCCTGCGGAGTTGTGGAACTTCACCGCCAGATGGCCCGGCGCCTTGCTGATCCCGCCGATCTGGTAGATGAAGTCCATGTGCCAGGTGGCGCGGCGGAACTCCCCATCGGTCACCGACCGCAGCCCCACGTCCCGCTGCATCGCCACCACATCGGCGATCGCCGCGTCCTCCACCTCGCGCAGCCGTGCGTTATCGATCTTCCCCGCCGCGAAGTCGTCCCGGGCCGCCAGCAGGCTGGCCGGGCGCAGGAAACTACCCACATGGTCGGCACTGAACGGCGGCGTCGTACGCATGGGCAGTATCGTGGCGTCTCCGCACCGGCTGGTCAATCCGGCCGGCCCGGGACGCCCGCCCTGCGTCCCGGCGGGATGCCGGGCAGCGCCTCCGCGTTCAGGCCCTGCTCCCTGGCCACCTGGCGCAGGCTGATCAGCTGCGTCCGCTCGCCGCCGGTCAATCACGTGAACCTCAACGTGATCGGCGGCCGGACCGGCACCCGTGCTGCCGAGAATGAACGGCTCCGCGGGGGGCCGCCGCCGGTGACTGGAGATAAGTTGGGCGTGCCACGTCAGCGAGCAGGAAGGCAACCCGTGGGCAGTGGGGTCGGGCACCTGGTCCTCTCCGGGCCGCTGATCCTGGCTGTCCCCGTCGCCGCCGCCGCGGGTGCGGTCACCTTCCTGTCACCGTGCGTGCTGCCCCTGGTCCCCGGTTATCTCTCCTACGTCGCCGGAATGTCCGGGGTGGACACACAGGCCCGCCCGCCCGCGGCCGGCGGCGAGGGCGATCGCCAGGCCGTCGCGGCAGGCCCGGCCGAGACTGGCGGCGCGGATGGCAGCGGCGGAACGGCCGTGAAGGTGACGGCCACCGCGGCGGCGGCCCGCCCGGGCCGGTCCCGGACGGTGCTGGGCACCGCCTTGTTCGTGCTTGGCTTCTCGGCCACCGGGCTGACCCAGATCCTCGGCGCAGTCACGATCATCCTGGGGCTGATGTTCGCCGGGGTGTTCGACCGGTTCCCCATCGCCGGGCGGATCCTCCAGCCTTCCGTGCGCCCGCGGGCCGGGCTCGCCGGGGCACCGGCGCTCGGGGTGCTCTTCGGGGTGAGCTGGACGCCCTGCATCGGCCCCACCCTGACGGTGGTCCTGGGCCTGGCCATGACCTCGGGCACGGCCGCGCGCGGCGCGCTGCTGATGTTCGTCTACGGCCTGGGCCTTGGCATCCCGTTCCTGATCGTCGCGCTGCTGTTCCAGCGCGGGATGACGGCCTTCGGCTTCGCCCGCCGGCACGCCCGGCTCATCACCCGGGCCGGCGGGGCGCTGCTGGTCGCCATCGGCGTGCTCGAGCTGACCGGCGCCTGGACGGCCGTCCTGTCCTGGATCCAGACCCACTGGGTCAGCGGCTACCAGTCACCGCTGTAGGCGCGCACTCCGGGTGGTGCCCCGCCCGCCCGCGGGCGCCCCGTCAGCGCGGTCGGATGTACCAGAGGCCGGTAACCGGCCGCGATCGCGGCGACGATCGACGGCGGCGTCAGCACCTCCATCGCACCCCGCGGCCCGGGCTCTGCCGGGGCGCCGTAGCCGTGAAAGCACCACGGCAGCAGCCGGCCGCCCAGCAGCAGTGCGGCACCCCCGCCCACCCAGACCATGACCCCATCGGGCAGCTCCCCGGCGGGCGCGAGGTGGGTGACCTTCTGCCGCAGGCGGCCGGTGCGCTCACGGTGCAGCACCGCGTCCATCTCGCCCGCCCGCGGCGGGCGGGGCAGCTGGCGTGCCGCACGCCACGCCCCGGTGAAGCCCGTGTAGTCCTGGTGACGGCAGTACGCACACGGCCGGTGCCCTGCGGCGAGCGCTGTCGCCTCATCGAGGAAGAACAGCGCGGTCCACCGGCCAGGCGGCATCGGATCGCGCCGCACGCCCTTCCAGTCCAGCACGCAGCAGATCCACCGCTGCGACCGCCAGCGGCTGGCACCCAGCTGGCGGCCCTGCCCGTGCAGGCAGCCACGATTGCCCATCATCAGGCCACGGCCGCCGTCCGCGACGATCTCGCCGGTCGGCATCACCCGGTTCTGCAGCGGCACCGTCCCATCCTCCACCACCCTCACGACATCCCGGCTCGCTACGCTGCGGCCATGAAGCCTGCCACCGGGCCCGGCGGGCCGGCGGCTTGGACCCGCAGGCTGCTGCGCTGCGGCCTGGCCGCGGGACCCGTGTTCGTCACGGCATTCCTGCTGGAGGGCGCCGTACGGGACGGCTACCGGCCGCTGCGTGCACCCAGCCGCACCGGCACGGTGCACAATCTGGCGGCGATCCCCGTGTTCCTCGGCATGCCAGCAGCCGCGCTCTGCTACGGCCGGCGGTCGTTTCGGGCAGGTCGGCCCGGATTCGGGCTGTCCAGCGCCGGCACCGCCGTCACCATGCTGGCGACCATGGCGCTGGCCACTGCAGGCTTCGGCCAGGCGCCGCAGCTTGTCAACCTCGGCGGGCTCCTCCAGCGTGCCAGCATCGTGACCGGCTTCGCCTGGCTCACGGTCCTTTCCGCACGAGCGCTCCGGCTCACGCGGGATCCTCAGCGGGAGGCGCCGGCAGGGTGACCGGCGCAGCGGAATAGCTGGATCGAACCCAGCGGAATGAACCCGGCCGCCAGCAGCGCCCGGACGCTGGCCGCGTTGCCAGGCGCGACTGCCGCCACGGCAAGCTGGCCGGAAGGGATGGCGCTCAGGGCATCGCGGACAAGTTCCGACCGCCACCCGCCCGGCGGCGCGATCGCTCGAGCTCGAAGCTCACCTCGGTGAGCCCGGCGATCCCCCCGGCTGACGACGGCCAGGGCCGAGCGGCGTGGGTCGGGGTAGCCCATCAGCCGGGGATGATCACGGATTCCGGCCGCGAACATCGCTCGCGGATGCGTGGCGAGGTCGGGCCGGTCGGTCAGCCGGGGCGCGACGCCCGCGCGTCCCGTGCCACGGCTGGCCATCAGCATGTCCAGGCTGTCGATCCAGCCGTCAGGCCCGGCGAGAGCGGTGATCAGCCGCGGGTCATGGGCGCCGCCGAAGCCATCCGCCCCCAGCGCGGCGAGCAGGCGGTCGGGGACGCCGGGCCGCACGGCAAAGACGGCGTGCCCCGTGAAGGAGACGATGGCCTCCAGCCCGGCGCGCCACGGCGGCACCCGCCGCCAGCCGCGGCGGTGATCAGCTCGGCAAGAGGGTGATCCGGGCGCATGCCCCGGCTACTGCTGGCTCGCGCGCGGCGGCAGTGGCGGCCGGCGCCGGGAGGGCCGGGCCGAGGTGTCGGGCGGGCGCGCGGCGGGCTTGGTGCTCAGCGCCTCGACCGCCAGCCGTACCGCGGTCGCCAGCTGCGGATCGCGTCCCTCCGCCCAGTCCGCGGGCGAGATGATGACCTCGATGTCGGGGTCGACGCCATGGTTCTCCACTCCCCAGCCGTAGGTGTCCAGCCACATGGCGTACTTCGGGATCGTCATCGTGGTCCCGTCGACCAGCCGGAACCATTCGTCGATGCCGATGACCCCGCCCCAGGTGCGGGCACCCACCACCGGGCCGAGCCCGAGGATGCGCAGCGCGGCAGTGATCATGTCCCCGTCGGAGCCCGCGAACTCGTCCGTGAGCGCCACGACCGGGCCGCGCGGGACATCCTGCGGGTACGTGCCCGGCTGCCGCCCGCGTCCCAGGTCCCAGCCCATGATCCGCCGCGCGAGCTTCTCCACCACCAGCTCGGACACGTGGCCGCCGCGGTTCTGGCGCACGTCAAGGATGAGCATGTCCCGGGCCATCTCGGCCCGCAGATCGCGGTGGAAGTGGGCCCAGCCCTCGCCCATCATGTCCGGGACATGGAGGTAGCCCGCCCGCCCGTCGGCCAGTTCGCGCACCAGCCGCCGGTTGCTGGCGACCCAGTCCTGGTAGCGCAGGCGCCGCTCGCTGGCAAGCGGTACCACGGCTACCCGGCGGCGCCGTCCCCCCTCGGACACGGTGAGCTCCACCGGCTTGCGCGCGGCGCCGACCAGCAGCGGGCCCGGCCCGGCGGCGGGGTCAACGGGCTGCCCGTCCACCTCGAGCAACGTCGCCCCGGCCGGCACGGCCGCGCCCGGCCCGGACAAGGGTGAACGGGCGCGCGGATCGGAGGACTCGCCGGGCAGGACCCGCGCCACCTGCCAGCTGCCGTCCGCTGCCTGGGCCAGGTCGGCACCGAGATAGCCCATCTGCGGCGTGGCGGGCCCGGCCGGCCCGGCGGCGGCCCGCACGTAAGCGTGCGAGGTGCCAAGCTCGCCGAACACCTCCCAGACCAGGTCGGCGAAGTCGTCGGCGGTGCGGATCCGCGCCAGCAGCGGCCGGTAGGTGTCCAGCACCCCGTCCCAGTCCACCTCGGCCATGTCGGGCACCCAGAAGTCGTGCCGCATCACGCGGCCCGCCTCGTCGAAGGCGTGCGCCCGCTGGGCCTGCGGGTCGGCGAGGAAACGGGCCCGGGACAGGTCCACCTGCACGGGGTCCGGCCCGTCGCCCCCCTCCTTGCGCTCGGCGGAGACCACCATCAGCTCGTCGCCGTCGCGCACCACGAGCCGGTTCCCGTCCCCGCTCACGTCGAACCAGTCGAGGGCCGCCACCACCTCGGAACAGGTGCGCTGGCCGAAGTCGAACCGCTCCAGGGACGGCCGGGTCGGATCGTCGTCAGGGTCGACGGCGCCCTCACCGAGTACCCCGGCCACCTTGTTCTTCAGCCACACCAGCCCTCCGGCTACCGCCGATATGCCGGAGTACAGCGATTCCTCCACCGGCACGCCCACCACCCGGCCGGGCAGGCCCTCGACGTCCACCCTGACCGCCGGACGGTCCCGCGGCCCGGCGGCGCCCGCTCGCTCCCCCCCGCTGGGCTGCTCCCCCGTGGATTGCTCCCCGGTGGTCTGGTCCCCCGCAGCGGGCTCCCCGGCGACCTGGTCCTCCGTGGCCCGTTCCCCCGCGGTCTGGTCCCCCGCGGCGCGCTCGCCGCTGGGCTGCTCCCCGGTGGCCTGGTCTCTCCCGGCCTCCTCCTCACCCGCATCGCCGCCGCCCGCCGGCCGCTTCGCGTCGTCTGCGGCTACCGGCCTTCCGCCCGTCTGTGGGGCGAACGGTGAGGGGGTCGGCGCGGCGAGGGACACCAGGTACGGCCGGCACCCGTACGGGAAGGACATGTCGAAGAAGTGGGCGTCGTAGATGGGGTCGAAACTGCGCCGGGACAGGAACGCCAGATACAGGCCGTCCTTACTGAAGACGGGCTCGGTGTCGCTGAAACGGCCATCGGTGATCTCCACGACCGCCGCGTCCGCCAGCCGGGCCAGGCGGATCTGGCTCAGCGGCGGCCGACCCGGGTGCGACCACGCCAGCCAGGCCGAGTCCGGTGAGAACGCCAGCCCGGTCACCGGGCCGTCCTGCGATGCCGCGAGCGCGGTCACGGCGCCGGTGGCCAGGTCGACCACGGACAGCCGCCCGTCCCTGGACGCCACCGCGACAGTCGCCCCGTCCGGGGCGGCGGCCACGGCCTGCACCATTCCCAGCTGCCCGGCCGCCAGCCGCCGCGGCGCTGACGGGCCGCCATCCGGCCCCGCCGCTGGCGCGATCTCCAGCGCATCCTCGCCCCCGGCGTCGCTCACCCAAAGCACGTGGCCGGTCGTCCCGAGGACCGTAGGCAGCCGGGCCCTGGCGCCGGGCGCCATGCTCAGCGCCCGGGCAGGGCCGTCCCGGTGGGTCAGCCAGTGCACCGTCCCGGCGACCTCCACCGCGCTGGCGCGGCCCGATTCGTCGCAGGACAGCCCGTCGAGCTGATCCGCGGCCGACACGAGCCTCGGCGCGGGGGCGGAGGCGGCGGGGCCGAGCGAGACCTCCACCCGCCGGGCCGCGCTGTCCAGGCCGTCGAGCAGCCAGATCTCGCCGGCGCACTGGTAGATCACGCGGCGGCCGTCCGTGCTCGCGTTCCGGGCGTAGAAGCCGTCATGGTCGGTGTGGCGCCGCAACCCGGCGCCGTCAAGCTGGCACGAGTACAGGTTGCCGGTGCCCTCATGGTCGGACAGGAACACGAGCCTGTCCCCCACCAGCATCGGGCTGGCCAGCTGGCCGCCCAGGCCGGCGAGCACCCGGCCGAACTCGCCCGGCCCGCCCAGCCCCTCCTGCCGGACCCAGAGCCGCCCGGCTGTTCCTCCCCGGTAGCGTTTCCAGTACGCCGGGTCGCGCCCCCCCGTCCCGTTGAGCAGTGCGGTCCCGGCCGGCTCGATCGCCAGATCAGCGACCGGGCCGAACGCCTGGCGGCGTGGCGCGCCGCCGTCCGCGCCCAGGAGATAGGCGTGGGCGAAGCGCTCGAACGGCTGCCAGGCGGCGGTGAGCGCGATGATCTCCCCGCCGGGGGTCCACCCCGCCAGCCGGGTGCTGCTGTCGCCCCAGTGGGTGAGCCGCCTGGCCCGCCCGCCGTCCAGCTCGCACACGCGAACCTCGGGCGCGCCGTCGCGGGCACTGGTCCAGGC
>WNGD01006442.1_pt1 | contig 13103 bp, 9 predicted proteins | sample 5400671 | NCBI WGS metagenome assembly WNGD01 (sample SAMN13153369, study PRJNA577476) | soil metagenome | isolation source: 40 cm soil or saprolite under grassland replicate 2 | place: USA:California | collected 2016-06-15
CTTTCTTCAACAGAGCCGCATCCCAAAGACAAATAGCCCGATAGCTTACATCAGAAGCATAGCGAACGAACCTCACATCTCGCTCACGGTTGGTAAACTATTTATCCCGAAATCATCACAAAAACGTCAAAAAGGAGTGGTCAGTCTGATTTACTTTTCAAGGGGAAGGGCAAGTCCTCCGCTGTCACAAGTGCTCACAACAGCACCAGAAGAAAAGGCGTGAATGGGTCACATGACACTTCTTGCCAGTGACGCTCTGAGGTATTCTTGGGCTAGACCTGTTCCACTCACAGAGATGGGACAGGAGAAGCTAACGTAGCATTTCTATTCAAAAGGAGAATATCATGAGTCAACCATTCACATTTCAAGCGGCCAACAACCGCAATCCTCTCCGCGCCGCACAACTCCTCTTGCCAGTGCTGGCACTCCTGTCGTTTGCTGTCGGGTCAATGCTGCTGAGCCTCGTCTGGTTCGGGGTCGGGGTCACCATCCCAGGGAAACTTCCTGGCGCGGAAATAGAAGTCCGAGCCTTTGCATTTATCCTCCTCTGGCCTGTCACTATGCTTGCTGTCTGGATTTTCAGCACGCTTGCGTTGCTGCTGGCAAAGCGCTGGCTGCTGGCCTCCTTATCCCTGCCAGTTGCCCTCGCCATCCTGTTCGGTGTCTGGGCGTTGGTGGCCTTCTTCCTGTTCAATACCCCTGCGGTGCTGTTCACGGCGTTCTTCATTCTGCTCAACACGGGTACGATCTGGCTTGCCGCTTGGTTTCTCAGAAGCACATCCAGGTAAATGTGTAGCCACGGCAGATAAGCTAGTGGTCAGTCCGATCAACACCTAAGCGGATTGACCACTAGGGTGGGGTGGTAATGTTTTCAAGTATCAAAAACAGAGGTAGCTTTGACAAATTAAACCGGCTATCTGTAGTGCTCTGTCAAACTTGATGTGACATCTGGAAATGTAGTGGCGCCCGCAAGGGGCACTACATTTCAAATACGAGACCATCTCGCTTTGTCATCCTGAGCGCAGCGAAGGATCTCTCGCCGGCGAGAGATCCTTCGCTGCGCTCAGGATGACACTCCTGCATCGGCTTCATTTGACTCGCACAACGTCTTCTTTGAAATGTAGTGCCCCTTGCGGGCGCCAGGTCCCACCCGCCGCTTGAAGCTTGACGGAGCAGTAGGTGCCGATTTATCGTGCACACCGCCGATTGATCGGCCTTTGGTAGAAGAGGATTTTACAGCTTATTCTGTTAAATGCCATAAATACCCAGTATTCATGCCGCCTGGTGGCCCGCAACACAGAAATATGGTATAGTCAGAGTATCAGAAGTACATTCCACACGCTCCTCAAGGAGAAGCTTATGCCCGAACAACCTATTTTCACAGTCGAGGAATGGAGCATCCGCGAGGTGGGACTCCATCTCGACGCTTTAGCGCAGACCGAGTCAATTTTCGCCCTCTCCAACGGGCATATCGGACTGCGGGGCAACCTCGATGAAGGGGAGCCGCACGGCCTTCCCGGCACCTACCTGAATTCTTTCTTCGAACTGCGCCCACTGCCCTATGCGGAGGGAGGATACGCCTACCCCGAGTCCGGGCAGACAGTCATCAATGTCACTAACGGCAAACTCATCCGCCTGCTTGTCGACGACGAACCCTTTGACGTTCGCTACGGCAATTTACAACACCACGAGCGGGAGCTTGACCTCCGCAATGGAGTGCTGCGCCGCAGCGTCCGCTGGACCACCCCCGCGGGGAGCACCGTTAAGGTTTCATCCGTGCGCATGGTGTCATTGACTCAGCGGGCTATCGCGGCCATCTGCTACGAGGTCGAGCCGCTGGATGCCCCGGTGCGGGTCGTGGTTCAGTCGGAGCTGGTCGCCAATGAGGCACTCCCGCCCCAGAGTAAGGACCCCCGGGTAGGGGCTGCTCTTGAGTCCGCACTCGAAAGCGAGGAGCACGGCACAGCGGGGGCGCAGGGCACCGGCGGGCTCCTGGTCCATCACGCCCGGGTGAGTGGCCTGCGCATCGGAGCAGCGATGGATCACCAGATCGAGGTACCGCCCGGGATGGTCGTCGTGTCTGAAAGCTACCCCGACGTTGTCCGCCTATCCGTCACCGGTCGGTTGAAGCCAGGTGAGCGGCTGCGCATCGTCAAGTTCATCGCCTACGGTTGGTCGAGCCTGCGTTCGCGGCCTGCCATCGTCGATCAGGTCATAGCCGCGCTGTCGGCTGCACGTTTGACCGGCTGGGAGGGCCTGCTCGCGGAGCAGCGTGCCTACCTGGACGACTTCTGGGCACGTGCGGACGTCGAGCTGGAGGGCGACCCGGAGATTCAGCAGGCAGTACGCTTCGCCGCTTTCCACGTGTTGCAGGCGGGAGCGCGTGCGGAGGGGCGCCCCATCCCGGCCAAAGGGTTGACGGGTCCTGGCTACGACGGCCACGCCTTCTGGGACACGGAGATCTTCGTTCTGCCGGTTCTGGCGCTGACCATGCCTCGTGCCGCCGCCGACGCGCTGCGCTGGCGCCACTTGATTCTCGACAAGTCGCGGGATCATGCACGTGAGCTGGGGCTACGTGGGGCTGCTTTCCCATGGCGAACCATCCGGGGCGCTGAGAGTTCGGGGTACTGGCCTGCGGGCACTGCCGCCTTTCATATCAACGCGGATGTCGCCTACGCCGTAGCCTACTACATGGAGGCGACTGGCGACACGGCGTTCGAGGAGGAAGTGGGCCTCGAATTGCTCGTCGAGACGGCGCGGCTGTGGCGTTCGCTCGGCTACCTCAATACCGCCGTCGATCAGTTCCGCATCGACGGCGTCACCGGACCCGACGAGTACAGTGCCATCGCTGACAACAACGTTTACACCAATCTCATGGCACAGCATAACCTGCGCTGGGCGGCGGAGGCCGTACAGCGCCATCCCGAGAAGGCACGTGCACTCCATGTGGACGCCGGGGAGGCCGCCAGTTGGCGCGAGGCAGCAGAAAAGATGCTCATCCCCTACGACAAGCTCCTGAGAGTGACTCCGCAGGCCGAGTCCTATACCCAGCACGCAGTGTGGGACTTCGCTAACACCAGGCCAGACCAGTACCCCTTGTTCCTGCATTTCCCATACTTTGATATCTATCGCAAGCAGGTCGTCAAGCAGGCAGACCTCATCCTCGCGATGCACCTGCGCAGTGATGCTTTTAGTTTAGAGCAAAAAGCGCGCAACTTCGCGTACTACGAGCCGCTGACCGTGCGCGATTCCTCGCTGTCGGCATCCACACAGGCGGTCCTGGCAGCCGAGGTGGGTCAGTTAGACCTCGCCTATGATTATCTCGGTGAAGCAGCGTTCGTAGACCTTCACGATCTGCATCACAACGTGCAGGACGGACTGCACATGGCCTCACTGGCGGGGGCCTGGACTGCACTGGTTGCCGGGTTTGGTGGCATGCGCTTGTTAAACGGTTCGCTCTGCTTCACGCCACGACTGCCCAGCGCAATTGGACGGCTCGCCTTTCACCTCCTGTTTCGCGGCTGCCGGCTGCGCGTCGAGGTGAAAGCGACGGAAGCGACGTACCGCCTGCTTGACGATTCTCAGCTCGTGGTGCGCCATCACGGCGAGGAGATCCTTTTGCCTGTAGATGTGGCGGTCACCCGGCCCATCCCACCCATAGAGGCGGGACCGCGACCTACCCAACCTCCAGGACGTGCCCCGGCCGCGCGGGGAGTACAAGTACGATAGAGTGCAACCGCAAAGGTACATCCTACACACGAACGCGCCTGTCAAGCCAATTGAGAGTAGGGACGGGGCTTGCCCCGTCCTGGTTCGTTCCCCATGCCCCGTCCTGGTTCACTCTTCAGCGTTCGCTCTTCAGGAGGCACACAGTATACCCCGTCAGCAGGACTGTCCTGGTTCGTTCCCCATGCCCCGTCCTGGTTCGCTCTTCAGGAGGCACACAGTATACCCCGTCAGCAGGACTGTCCTCATTCAGTCCCCTTGTGGTCAATACATTTCAAATAACAAGTTTCGCAAGTCAACCGAAGCCGATGCAGGAGTGTCATCCTGAGCGCAGCGAAGGATCTCTCGCCGGGCAGCGTGCAGCTCCAAAGCTCGCGCTCAGGATGACAAAGCGAGATGGTCTCGTATTTGATATCAAATCCAGTTGATGCCTTCTGGAAATGTAGTGGCGAGGCTTCTCCTTTCGTCTCACCTGACCCGGAGGGTAGCTGCGCAGCAGCGTTGGTGAGACGGATAGGTGCCAGCCCTCGCCAGGTCCTAAACGTACACGATTTAAACGGATTTGATATGAAATGTATTGCCCCTTGTGGTCGCCCTGCTGCTGGTCACCTGGAAATGTTGGCTCGTCGATGAAGAGGAAAGAAATGAAGCTCATCAATAAAATACCGCTCATTTTGAGCGGTATGTGAGCGATACTTTGGGCAGAGAATAGGTTCAAATCACACAAGAGGCAACTGGAAATGGAATGTGGAGCCTGCACCTGGAATACCACTGCTCTCAATCCAAATTTTCCCATCCATCGCTTCAATCAAGCGACGAGAAATATATAATCCCAGGCCAGATCCACGTACACTGCTATTTAAATCGCTTTCCAGCCGTACGAAGCGCTGGAAGAGCCGTGCCTGGTCCCGCGGCTTAATGCCATTTCCCTTATCTGTGATGCTGACAATGGCGCTCGGCGCTTTGTCAAAAACCGTGCGCGCAGTGAAGGTTATTGGTGTCCCAGCTTCCGAATATTTCAGGGCGTTAACGCTGAGATTCAAGAGCACCTGCCTCAATCGCACAGGATCGGCTTTCACAAAGAGTTTGTGGGGAATATATACATGAACTTCACGATGTTCTTGCGTTAGTTGTGGCTCGATCAGATCGATAACACCCCGTACTTCCTCTTCCACGTCTACTTGTTGTAGATACGCCGGACGCAGCCCTGCCTCAATTTCAAGGCGACTCGCGTCCATTACATTGTTCAAAAGCAGCACCAGTTCATCGCAGCCGCGTCGAGCTTTTTGTAGAAACTCCTGCTGCTGCTGGCGCGAGATGCCGTCACCATGCTCTGCCAGAAGTTCGAGGTAGCCATGAACAGCGGTTAGTGGTGTGCGTAGCTCATGAGAAGCAGTGATCATGAACTGATCTTTTAGCTGGTCAAGCTCTTGCAGGTGCTGGTGTGCGTTACGTAATTGTTGATAGAGTTGGGCGTTCGTGAAAGCAATAGCAGCCTGTTCTGCAAAATCCTGCGCTTGCGGTAAGTCTGCGATGGCAAACGCTTTCTTCTGCTGTGTTCCGCCGTTGAGTGAGCGCGCCAGGATCAGCAAGCCGGCAGGCGTACTGCCCGCAATAAGTGGTGAAAGTATCGCGGTTTGCACATTGCGGCGTTGCAATACTTCCCGCAACCGTGGATTCCGCTTTCCTCGCAGTCCGCCTGTCGGCACTCGTATAGGATGAATTACAGCAGAACTTTGCACAGCTGAAGAATCCGGCGCAGCCGGTAGCTTGTTGGTTACAGCCGGTAATTTACCGCTATGCAACTGGTTCACAAGTTGAATCAGCACGGGCTGTAGGGACCAGAGAGCCTTGGCCTCGTACTCACTATTCCCAATAGGTGGCCATTCACCTGTTTTGGCTGGCGGCTCTCGTTCACTTACGAACGCAGCAACTGGCAGCAGTTGTCTCTCAGAGCTATTGACGTACAGCAGTGCGTAATCAGCCTGTAACGCATTGGCTCCTTCGGTACAAATCAATTGCAGGATTTCAGCTCCAACACTGGTGCCTGTGGCAGCGGCAGCATTCAAGCGTGCTGCCACATTAGCCAGGGCTTGAGTGAATAATTCATGTTCGCGGGCAGCTTCATAAAGATGAGCATGCTCAATAGCTGTAGCGGCTTCCTCTGTAAACGCTTTGGCAACATACCTATCGCGATCACTGAAAGGCCTGGACGCGCGACTTGAGAACCCCAGACTTCCTTGTATTTTCTCCTGGTAGGTAAGCGGTATAAAGAGTGTTACTCCTATGTGCTCTTGCTGTTGCCAATCGTAAAAATCTGCAGGGAAACCTGAGGTATTCTCAGCCCAGAATATTTCGATTTGTTTTCCCGCAAGAACAGCATGCTTTGGCACTTGATCACCCTGTAATCTCCAGGAAGTTACTTCCGACGACGTAGACGATGCAGCGCGAATCAGCAGGCTGGAAAGAGCATCGACTGGATGATCGTATTCTTCAAACAGCAACAGTACCGTGGCATCAAAGCCCAGAGAAGTTGTAGCTAACGTCACAATGTGCGTGAGCAAACGGTCAAGTTCAAGTTCTTCAGTCAATTGAGCGCTGATTATACGCAGGCGCTCGGCCATTTCACGTCGTTGCTCCCGCTCCTGGAGCAGTTTTTCGTTCTCATTGGTGGCAAGTAAATAGCGAGCGGTGACAAGTAAGCCAACTATGGCGGTGAGCGCTATAAGGAAAACATTGTCTTGCCCTCTGATTTCGCTATACAGAGTGAGCGTCAATAAGAGTATGAGTGAGACATAGATGAGCAAACTCTGCACCAGGTGACTGCGACGTTGCGGTTTCTCATCTCGAAGCAGAACCGGGTATCCAGTACCGCTCACTTCCGAATTGGGATGCTCGCGTTCGTGGTAAACCCTACGAGCGATTGTTGCATACTGGTAAAGCGCTGAAAGTCCGATCAACAAAAATCCGCAAAACCAGAAGGTATCAATGTAGGGGGTACCCGTGGTGTAAGTGCCAAATGGAATGGTTAGCGCATAACCAGTGTCAGCGATAATTTGTGAAAGAATGCCCAGTCCACAAATGAGTAGCGATGAATGTAGTATTGGCTCAGTGCGCTGGAAGATCAGCAATAACACGGCAAGAATGAGCAGTACGTCCCAAAATGGATAGGAGGCCGCGACAAGCAATGCAGGAATATCCCCCGATGTCATGAAGATAGGCCCAATCACGAAATACCAGCTTATTCCTAGAACGCAGAGCATGGTAATGATGGCATCCAGCCCAATACGAGTACGTGATCTTCTGAATTTTGCGGCTGTAGGCATGAGGAGTAGGCCAACAAAGGTGAGGAAATAGTAAATGGTGAAACAGAGGTCCGCAGGTGAGGGTACCGGATTGAGTTGTCCCGCCCATTCAAGATAGGTGTAATAGAATCCGCCAATGCCATTTGCGAACAGTGCGATGCCGATTACAAACCAGGCTAACTGATGGCGTGGCTCAAGGCGCAGCGGACCAAATCGCGCTCGAAAAGCTGTACGCCAGGCCCAGAATGAGCCAATCCATGCGGCTACTCCATACATAGCATCGGCAAAATAGATCGTATGCTCCTGCCCACCAAGTTTATAAAGCTCCCAGAACAGGCTAAAGATGACGATCACAATCGTACAAGCCGTAGCAACATAGTTTTCCCGGTTTAGCTTTTGCAGGTAGTCCCGCGTTAACTTCTCTGTAGCTGTGGTCTTCAATTGTAATTCGTGCAAGCGTGCTGACATGTTTTATCTCAGTGGACAATACACAAGAAAGGAAATGCTAGCATAGTATACCCGAAACGAATCTTATTTGTCACTTTTCTATACAAGAAGTCCTTGACATAACTGCGATACTTCAAAACAACTGTGACAACTTCTCCTGTGGAGGCTGGGGCAAATTCTCCGGCACCCCCTTTGCTGAAGGTATAATGAATACAAAGCGACCGCAGCAGGGCGAGGACAAGCCATTGCCTCCTATGCCGACGAAGCGGCTCGCCAGGCTCGTCCATAGTAGGGGCGATGGCTTGTCCTCGCCCTCGTGTTTCGCCAACAGCATAAATCTAAGGAGCATTGAGATGAAACCAAAGATTGACCAGACATCATTCGGCTCAATCACCATCGAAGGAAAAGAATTCGAGTATGATGTGCTCATACGCCTGAACGGCGAGATAGAAAAACGCAAGAAAAAATTGTCTAAAGCGATCTACGGCACGTCACACGTTCTTTCACTGGATGAAGCGAAGTACGTCTATGAGAAAGGCACGAAACGGCTCATCATTGGCTCGGGACAGGATGGCAATGTCGAGTTGTCGAAAGAGGCGGCTAACTACTTTGAGAGCAAGCATTGCAAGGTCGATCTGTGGCCAACGCCCAGGGCAATTGGAACCTGGAATAAAGCCGAAGGAGATGTGATCGGCTTGTTCCATGTCACATGCTGATCTGCGTCGTACTATATCAGCAATTACAACATCCCAAAGTCTCGCGCGCGTGCCACCGCTTGTGTTCGGTTCGTCACCGCTAACTTCGAGAAGATATTGCTCACATGACGCTTGACCGTGCTAACTGCCACAACCAACTGCTCAGCTATCTCATAGTTGGAGTCTCCAATTGCCATGAGATGCAGGACTTCGCGTTCCCGTTCACTCAGCGGGTCTAGCAACAGTTGAGATGACCTGGACTGAGGCAGTTCAGACCTGAATAACGGTGCAGCAGGCTCATACATGTGTTTTTCGCCTGCTGCGAGCAGTGTTTGGATGTAGGTGCTCGCACCATGAACTGTAGCGAGCACCCTTGAGAGCAGGTGCAGCATAGCCTGACCCTCGTCAATCCCCACCGCAAGGCCGACTTGTTCAATTAAACGGGCAGCAAGTTCAAAGTCAGGAGCTGCAAGAGCATGTTGCGCCGCTTCATTTAACAAGCTGTGTTGCTCGTACCACGTACTTGCACGACGATGCAGTTCCGGCACCAACTTCGGTTGTGTCTGCTTCAGGCGGCTACGCAACACATCGGCAAACAGGTTATGGTAGCGATACCAGTTCCCTTCGCTATCGATTGAAATGAGAAAGAGATTGGTACGCTCAAGTTGTGCTAAATAGAAGCGAGCATCTAGTGATTGGTCATATCTGGCTCCCTCTTCTTCGCTGTTTAACACAGCATCGCATAAAGATGCACACATTCGGTCGAGCACAGCAGTTCGCAGCAGGAACCTTTGTGTCTCATTTGTTTGTCGTTCCAGCACTTCCTCGACGAGGTATTCCACCACAAAGCGGTTGCTCCCAGTGAAGGCTTCAATGAACTGCTCCAGGTGTTCAGCAGGTCGTCCCTGTGCTGAGATCGCGGCTAATTGCAAACCAACAATCCAGCCCTCGGTCCGTTCCTCTAATGCAGAGACCTGTTCTGCTGTCAGAGGAAGTCCCATTGTTTCCGTGAGAAAGATCTCAGCTTCCTCAGAAGTGAAGCGCAAATCAGCGGCACGCACTTCGGTCAAAACTCCCCGCACACGTAAGCGTGCCAGTTGCAGCGGCGGGTCGACGCGGGTAGCAATGACCAGGTGCAGCCGGGAAGGTAGATGCTGGAGCATGTAGGACAGCGCCTGGTGGATTTGTTGAGTTTCTATGACGTGATAGTCGTCCAGTACGAGCACAGCATCTTTAGAGAGAGTAGTAAAGGCATTGAGCGTTGATGTCAATACTAACTCCATTGGTGGTGGTTGTGGGGATCTCAGTAGCGTCAAGGCCGCATCGCTTGCTCCTTCGTGTAGCGTGTTCAGGGCAACCAGGACATAGCTCCAGAAACGCATGGGATCATTATCGCTCGCATCCAGTGAGACCCAGGCAAATGGGTAGCCGCTGCCACTGAGATCTGCAAGCCATGCGCTCAGCAGGGTAGTCTTGCCCCACCCGGCAGGCGCAGAAATCAAGGTAGCTGCGCGGCGCACTCCCGCGTTCAGTAGAGCAACCAGGCGAGGACGAGATACGAGAGTAGAGGTAGGTGGGGGAATGAACAATTTTGTGGCCAGCAGCATATGGTCATGTGTTCTCGTGGCAGTATCTGCAATACGTTGCCTCGCCATAGCTGTTCCCCTCTCGCTGGGGATGAAAACGATCTAAATTACCTGTTTCTTGGTCGTCGAAGGAAGCATGTATAAAAACTCTATAATATCTCAACTTAAGTATACTGATCTGTGTCTTTATGTCAATAGACCAATTACGGTATTTCTGAGTCAATCAGAAACGATCCTGGTAATTCAAGCGTATTCCAATTATACTAGTAATGTCCATAAGAATAAGTCCACTATATGCTTCCAAGTTGATTACGCGCCCGTAGGGGCGGGAGTGGTGCGGAGTGGAGTGGGGACGCTTGCGTCGCCCTGGTGTCTCACCTCTCCGCAGATCTTAACTGGAATCATTTAGCTTGAGAGAAGACAGCATGCAGCAGAAACAGCAGGATGAAAATCAAAAAAAGCAGCGGGATGAAGGAAACGTCCCCGCGCGGGAACCTCTTGGCGAACGAATCGAAGAAGATGTAGAGCATATCGTTGAGGAAGCTCAAGAAGAGGTAGCTGCCGCTCGCAAACCGTGGTATCAAACGAGAAAATGGGGATTTCTACTACTGACCATAGATGCTATATTAATTGCTATCTTTGCGTTTCTGGCCATCTGGGTAGCTTACCACCCTGTTTTAGCCATTGATGTTACCATCACACGCGATTTTCAAGCAAATCAATCTCCGTGGCTGCGTTATACCATGCTTGCAGTCAGCTATATTGGCAACGTGATGGTCCTCTCCGCGGGACTGGTTGCCCTGGTCGCCGTACTCTTTTGGATTCTAGACCTGCGTCTGGAAGCGATCATGGTCGTGGTTGTTTCTGCGACGAGTGATATTTTAGATGGCCTGATCAAGTTGATTGTGGCGCGTCCTCGTCCCTCAGCATCTCTGGTTGAGATCATTCAGTCTGCCAATGGCCTGAGTTTTCCCAGTGGCCATGTGATGTCCTATGTTGCATTGTGGGGATTACTCTTCTCTTTCGGCATAATTCTCTTTAAAGGAAAACATTGGTGGCGTACCGCACTGCTGATTATTTCTGCACTGTTTTTTGTGCTCGTTGGTCCTTCGCGCGTCTACCTTGGAGATCACTGGGCCAGCGATGTACTGGGCGCTTACCTCCTTGGTGGTATTTGGCTTGCTATGTGCCTATGGCTCTATCTCTATGTAAAAGGTAGAGGCGTACTTGCTCCAAGGGGCAAGCGGGCCAGGCATTTTCATCGAAAATATGTGAGGCGCCCCGAATAGTTGCAAGCTACTCAATGCTTACTGTAGGTGATGGACTCTGAGCTATGTGCTTCCAGATGATGTAGCTGGCCCTCCTTCTGCCAATTTGAGGGACGTAGCCAAAGGGAGACCTGTGCCGGTTGTACCGTCTCCTCAACGACCGCCATCAGTTTTATACCTAACTGGTTCAAGTCCACCTCATCGCATCGTGTATCGTCGTACTGAACGCAGCGAGCGTGCGGGCCGCGTCATACTTGCGCCGGTAGAAGCGACGGTCGATGAGTCGTTGGATACGATGACGCAGCGGGTGGAATAGCGCAGCAATGGCCAGGGTTGAGAGGACAATAGCCACCCCATTCGTCTGGCTGATGAGTCCACGCAACAGGGCTTGTAACGTGATCACCAGGCCGAAGTAGACCGCAGCCAGCAAGACCGTCAAGATACTGTAGACCAGCGTGCGGTGAATAATGATATCAATGTCGTAGAGCCGGTGTCTGAGCATAGCGATACCAATCGCAACTGGAATGCCGATAGTAACCCCAGCGATACAAACTGCGCCTATGAGTAGAGGAATATAAGGAGATACAGGCACAAAGGAACTGATAAGAGTAAGAAGACCTGTAGCAGCGGAAACTACACCCATGTACATGAGCCACTTCAGTGCTATTATAGCACTTTCCCACCACAAACATAAGTTTCAAGTGTTTACAGTTTAACCTGAGAGATGTCATGATACAAAAGATGTATTGCAGGCAGGCAACGTGAGGAGTTACGATTTTGGTGGGAAAGTGCTATGATAGTGAGGAGTTTGATATCTCTCCCTTTAAGAGTAGTACGTACTTTTCTCGCATTTTAGCGCTTGATACACAGCTTGAAGAGGGTAACCATGAGTACACCTCTCAACGATGCAGTTGTAGCCAGCCAGGCAACGAGGAATTCCGCTCGATCAGGAGCGCCAGGCACGCGCTTATATGGGCGCGAGCTCATCCTTGCGCGAGTCGCATGGGTAACAGTGGTCAGCCTGATCGTGGCGCTCTTTCTTGCCAGGCTCCCGGCATACTATACAGCACTTCAGACCATCTGCACAGGCGCTACGTGTGGTAACACGCAACCCACCCCTGACTCCGCACTGGCCCTCCAGAAGCTTGGCCTCTCTGTTGGCGCCTATGCCACTTTCACTCTTGCGCTCACGATTGCCTTAGCGTTCCTCTGCTTCACCCTCGGGGCCGTAATTTTCTGGCGTAAGTCTGATGACTGGATGGCGCTCCTGGTTGCGCTGGCGGTGGTGGCGTCAGTCACCTTAAACCAAGATGTATTTGGCATGGACATGACCTCTGCATGGGGATGGATTGCTATGGTTTTGTTTGTACTTGGAAATGGAGTGTATTTGCTGGTCCTTTCACTCTCTGATGGGCGGTTTGTGACACGATGGGCGCGCTGGCTTCTCCTGTGCTGGGTTGTAGCGATACCTGTCTATTTCAAATACATGAACTGGTTCTACTATCCTCTGGTATGGTTTGCAGCATTAGTCTTGCTCGGGATCGCACAATTCTATCGCTATCACACTGCTGCCAGTCCACTCCAGCGCCAGCAGGGCAAGTGGTTATTCTTCGGTGGAAGTGTGGCAGTGATCATCCTAGTCGTAGGAAAAGTGCCACAGTTTCTCTTCCCTTCGCTGGGGCAAGCTGGCTCGTTCTATCTGCTTGTCATTGCACCTGTCTATCTCGTAATCTTGTTCATCTTCCCGCTCTGCTTAGGCCTTGCCATTCTGCGCTACCGGCTCTTTGACATTGATCTCATCATTCGCCGCACGCTGGTTTATAGCACCTTGACCGTCTTGCTGGCTGTGGTCTACTTCGGCCTGGTGTTCGCAATGCAATTCATCTTGCGAGGGCTCATCAGCCAGACGAACGGGGTGGCTATTGTCCTCTCAACGCTAGCGATTGCTGCGCTGTTCCACCCGCTGCGTCACCGTATCCAAAGCCTCATTGATCGACGCTTCTACCGGCGCAAGTATGACGCGGCCCGCACGCTCGCCGCGTTCAGTGCGACCATACGCGATGAGGTGGACTTGGA
>WNGD01004912.1_pt1 | contig 13101 bp, 11 predicted proteins | sample 5400671 | NCBI WGS metagenome assembly WNGD01 (sample SAMN13153369, study PRJNA577476) | soil metagenome | isolation source: 40 cm soil or saprolite under grassland replicate 2 | place: USA:California | collected 2016-06-15
GGGATCGTCAGCTCGCCGTGGGGTGACTTCAGCTTCGTCACCAACTACTGCAACCAGGTCAACGTCTGGACGTCGTCCGACGGCGGCGTCAACTGGTTCCGCGACCGTTACCTCGGCAGTCCCTGTCCGACCAGCCCGGCGGAAAACACGGGCTTCAGCGATCCCGACCTCACCCAGGATGCCGGTGGTCGCGTCTACGACACAGGCATCGACCTCGTCAACGACGCGCTGTTCTCGTCGGTCGACGGCGGCAAGACCTGGGACGAGGGGAACGCGGACTGCCACGATGGCGACCGGCCCTGGCTCGCGGGTGCTAAGGCGAATCAGGTCTTCATGGGCACCGACACGGTCGAAGGCAGCGGCAGCGGCCACCAGGTGTTCGTCTCCAACGATGGCGGCAACACCTGTAACGCCACCGGGGTCGACGACAACGGGGCGCTTCCTGACGGCGGTTCCTTCACCGGCGACGGCAAGCTGTACTACGACAAGTTGAAGTCGACGGTCGTCGAGCCTGCGATCTTCGAGCACCCCGACGGGAGCTTCGGTCTCGGCATCAGCACCATGCCGAACGGTGGCTCGGCGTTCACGCCGCACGAGGGGGTACGGGGGACGTCGATGTACGCCCATTGGCCGGCGATTGCGATCGACTCGGGCGGGACGATCTACCTGACCTGGGACACCGACAACCGCCAGGCAGGCACGAGCGGCGGCTGCAACGGCTCGGAGACGCCGGCGCCGAACTCGATCATGCTGACCTACACGAAGGATCTCGGCAAGACCTGGTCGACGCCGAGGACGATCACGCACCCGGGCACGCGCGTCTTCTGGCCGTGGATCGCCGCGGGCGACGCCGGCAAGGTCTCGGTGATCTGGTACCAGACCGAACCGCAGGACGGCCAGCCCGATCTCGATTGCCAGACCGGCCATGTCCACGCGATGGAGGCCTCGCTGCTCGGCGCGACCGGCAACAAGCCGCAGCAGTGGGTCGCCGACGCCGCCGGACGGCCCATCCACATTGGCTGGGTCTGCCAGGGCGGTACGACCTGCGTCGCCACCGGTCAGGACCGTCGCCTCGGCGACTACTTCACGAACGCGCTCGATGCGCGCGGTTGTGTGCTGATCGCGACCGGCGACACCCGTCTCAGCGACCCAACCACCGGCGGCCCGTTACCGACAGCCAGGCCGCTCTTCCTGCACCAGAACGGCGGCCCGCGCCTGATCGGCTCGGGCACCTGCTCGTAAGGAACACAGCACACGGCGAAGGGCTTGCGAGCCCTTCGCCGTGCCGTTCCCTTAAGCCGCTCTCGCTTGCGCCGGTGAAGGCCGACCGCATATAAGACAGCGATGCTCCTGGCAAGCGTCGAGTACGCACGCCCCGGCTCTGTTGACGAGGCGCTCTCGCTGCTCGCGGCGAATCCAAACGCGCGGGCGCTCGCGGGCGGGCAGACGCTCGTCAACGTGATGAAGGCCCGGATCGCGGCGCCGGAGCTGCTGATCGACCTCAACGACATTCCGGAGCTCCGCGGGATCCGCGAGACGGACGAGGGACTCGAGCTGGGTGCGATGGTGACCTACACGCAGCTCGCCCGCGCGGAGGTGGTGCATCGGGAGCGTCCGATTCTCGCCGACGTCGCCGCTCAGATCGCCGATGTGCAGGTCCGCAATCGCGGCACCGTCGGCGGGAACGTTTGCTCGAACGATCCGACGAATCACTTGCCACCGGTGCTCGTCGCTGTCGGGGCGACGATGGCAATCGCGGGCGCATCGGGCGTACGGCTCGTTCCGGCCGAGGAGTTCTTCCTCGGCGTCTACCTGACAGCGGTCGGCCCCGGCGAGCTCTTGACCGGGATCTCTGTTCCGCGCCGCCAGGGCGGCGACGGCTTCGCCTCGGTGACGATCGGCGCAGACGGAACCTGCATCGCCAACGCCGCCGCGAGCGTCAACGGAAACGTGCGCGTCGTGCTCGGCTGTGTCGCAGCCACGCCGGTGCTCGTCGAGGTGCCGTCGGCCGATGATGAATCGGTGCGCACGGCGGTCGCAGGCGCGGAGCTCGATCCGCCCTCGGACATTCACGCGCCGGCGGAGTACCGGAGGCAGCTCGCCACTGTCCTGGCGGGGCGCGCTGTCCGGCAAGCGAGTGGAGCGGCGTGAGCGAGCCGGTCGCACAGAAGACGATCAGCGTCGAGGTCAACGGCGCGACCTACGAGCGCGAAGTCGAAGCACGGCGGCTGCTCGTCCACTTCATCCGGGACGACCTCGACCTGACGGGCACCCACGTCGGCTGCGACACCGGAAACTGCGGGGCCTGCTCCGTGATTGTCGACGGCACGCTCCTGAAGAGCTGCATGATGCTGGCGATTCAGGCCGACGGCGCCTCGATTGAGACGGTCGAGGGCCTCGGCGCCGACGGCCAGCTGAACCCGCTGCAGCAAGCGTTCGGCGAGCACCACGCGCTCCAGTGCGGCTACTGCACGCCGGGGATGCTGATGAGCGCGAAGGCGCTGCTCGACGAGAATCCTGAGCCCACGGAAGGCGAGATCCGCAGGGCGATCCAGGGGAACATCTGCCGTTGCACCGGCTACGTGAACATCGTCGAGGCGATCGCTGCGGCGGCGGAGGCGGGCACATGACCGAGACCGGCGCGCCAACGAGCGCGCTCGTCGTCGAGGAGCAGGAGACGCGGCCAGGGTTCATCGGAACGAGCGTCCCGCGGAAGGAGGACCGGCGCCTTGTCCAGGGGGAGGGCGTCTTCTTCGACGACGTGAAGCGGCACGGAATGGGTTTCGTCCACTTTGTCCGCTCGCCCTACGCGCACGCGAAGATCATCTCGGTTGACGTCTCGCGGGCGCTCGAGCTCAAGGACGTCTACGGGACGCTGACCGGGGACGAGGTCTCGATCCTGACCGACCCGTTCTTCGAGATGTCCGTGCCGCCCGGGAGCGAGATCAAGGACTACGCGCTCGCGGTTGGGAAAACGCGCTTCGTCGGCGAGCCGGTGGCCGCCGTCGTCGCGGCGACCCGCGAGCTCGCGCGTGACGCGGCCGAGCTCGTCGAGGTCGAGTACGAGCCGCTCGAGCCGGTGGTCGATGCCCGACGCGCGCAGGAGCCGGACGCGCCGATCCTGCATGAGGAGGCGGGCTCGAACGTCGTCTGGGAGGGCCTGTTCGACTGGGGCGACTGGGACGCGTGCGTCGCCGAGGCCGACCGCGTCGTTCGGATCAAGGAGCTCCATTTCGACCGCTTCTCCTCGACGCCGCTCGAGTGCTCCGGCTGTCTCGTCGAGTTCAACCGCGGCACCGGGCAGTGGACGATGCACTGCAACCACCAGATGCCGGGCATCGGCGCGATCTGGATGGCGCCGGCGTTGCGGGTCGGAACAGACAAGCTCCGTTTCGTTACCCAGGACATCGGCGGCGCCTTCGGCAACAAGATCTGCCTCCATCCGTACTTCGTCGCCTGCTGCCTGCTCGCCCGCAAGCTGAACCGGCCGGTCCAGTGGACGGAGTGGCGGACCGACCAGCACACCGCGAATGCGCATGGGAACGAGCGCTGGTTCGAGGAAACCGAGGTCGCCGTCAAGGCCGACGGAACGCTGCTCGGCTTCAAGACGAGCGCGATCGACGACTGCGGCGCCTTCCCCCGCTACGAGCCGCTCGGCTGCATCATCTGGGCGCAGGTCACGCCCGGCTGCTACCGCTGGCAGAACGTCCGTCTCGATTTCACGCAGGTCGCCACGAACAAGTCGCCGGTCTCGCCGAACCGTGGTTACTCGCGGATGCAGCACCTCTGGTTCACGGAGCGCGTGATCGACATCGTGGCCAACGAGCTCGGGCTCGATCCGGTCGAGGTGCGGAAGCTGAACTACGTGAAAGCGGACGAGTTCCCGTGGACGACGCCGAACGGCTGCGTCTACGACTCCGGCGACTACGCCCGCTGCCTCGACATCGCGCTCGAGCTCGTCGGCTACGAGGGGATTGACGCACTCCGCCGCGACGCCGAGGAGCGCGGCAAGCTGCTCGGGGTCGGGATCGGCTCGACGCTCGACTCCGGGACGAACAACTTCGGGCAGTCTCAGCTGTTGAACCCCGACCTGCAGTTCTCTGGCAACAACGAGGTGGCCACCGCCAAGCTCGACATCTTCGGCGAGGTGGTGGTCACGCTCGGCACGGTGCCGCAGGGGCAGGGCCATGAGACGACCGCCGCGCAGGTCGTCGCCGACGCTCTCGGCATCTCGCCCGACGAGGTCACGGTGCGCCCCGGCCATGACACCTACTGGAACTCGCACGCAGGCTTCTCCGGCACGTACGCCAGCCAGTTCGCGGTGACCGGCCTCGGCGCGGTCAAGGGCGCCGTCGACCAGCTCGCCGGCGAGATCCGGACGATTGCGGCGGCCGTCCTCGGCGGCGTTCCCGAGGACGCGATCGAGCTCGACGGAGGCTTCGCCAGGCTGCGGGAGAACCCCGAGGCCGCGATCCCCTTCATGGGGATCGGCGCGATCGTCAACGCGAACAACGCGATCCTTCCGGACGAGGCGCGCCACGTGACGCTCAACTGCCGATACGTCTACGTGCCGCCGTTCCAGGTGCCGGATAAGGAGCGCAAGTACGGGAACCTGACGCTCACCTACGCGAGCCAGATCCACGTCTGTGTGCTCGAGGTCGACCCTGAGACAGGGGCCTACGAGATCGTCGACTACGCCGCCGTCGACGATTGCGGGAACCGGATCCATCCGCAGATCGTCGAGGGCCAGGTACACGGCGCGACCGCACAGGCGCTCGGCGCGGCGACACACGAGACGTTCACCTACGACGAGCAGGGGAACCTTCTGACGCCGAACTTCTACGACTATCACGTGCCTCACGCACTCGACATGCCACCGCTCAAGACCGGCTACATCGAGTCCGCGTCTCCGTTCACGCCGCTCGGCGCCAAAGGCATGGGCGAGGGCGGCGGCGCCGGCATCCACGCGGTTTGCGCGGCGCTCCAGGATGCGCTTCGGCCGGTCGGGAACCCGATCGTCTACGACTCGTGCAACCCCCCGCACCGCGTTTGGGAGCTGATCTCAAATCCGGAGGACTCGCGGGGCCGGGTCGAGGTGGAGTCGCGGTGAACGTCGCCGGCGAGCGGACGTTCGAGGTTCCACAGCAGACCGTGTGGGAGGTGCTCAACGACCCGGCGCGCCTGGCGAACACGATCCCTGGGGTCGAGAGCTTCGAGGTTCAGGACGAGCGGCACTGGCATGCGAACTGCAACATCCCGCTCGGCCTCGGCAGCCTCAAAATGCGGATCAGATTCGAGAAGACGGAGGAGCGCCCGCCCGAGTACGCAAGCCTCAAGGCCAAGGGCGACGGCGTCGGGGCGATCATGAGCATGCAGACCCAGTTTCAGCTCTCCTCGTCCGGCTCCGAGACGCTGATGCGCTGGGAGGCAGACGTCTCGATCGCCGGGCCGGTCGGGTCGATGGGGCAGCGCGTGCTGCAGCCGATCGTCCGGCAGCAGGTCGCCAACGTCCTCGACGCGCTCGACAAGCAGGTGCAGGAGGCGGCCTGCGTCGGTTCCGCCGCCGCCGAAGAGCCGGCACCCACGATCGAAGACGCCGGCTGACCGCGTGAGCCAACCGTTCCGAGTCGGCGTCATGCAGCTGACGATGGAGCCGCTCGAGGAGATGCTCGCCTCCGCCCGGGTAATGGACGAGGCCGGCATGGACACGATCTGGCTGGCCGAGGCTTACCCCTGGTGGCGGAAACACGGGATGGAGGCTCGCTCCTCGACCGTCACCTCGGCGCTGATCGCCCGCGAGACGGAGCAGCTGACGGTCGGCTGGGGAATCATCTCGCCGTTCACGCGCCATCCCGTCCAGGTTGCGATGGACGCGCGCGTCGTCCAGGAGGCGGCAGGTCCGGACCGCTTCCTGCTCGGCTTGGGGACGTCGAAGATCTTCCTCAACAACGCCCGGATAGCCAGCAAGAAGACGCTCGGGCCGATGCGCGAGGCCGTCGAGATCGTTCGCGGCGTACTCGGCGGCGAGGAATTTGAGTACGAGGGCGAGACGTTCTCGGCCTCCGTGCCGGCCCTCGCTCCCGAGGCCGAAGCCCCGCGCGGCGTGCCGCCCCTCTACGTCGCCGCGACGGCGCCCAAGATGCAGATGCTGGCGGCGGAGATCGCCGACGGCCTGTTGACCCCATCGATCACGACGCCCGACTACGTGCGCTGGACGGTCGGCAACGTGCGCGAGGCCGGCCGCGACCCCGAGATGATCGACATAGGCTGCACGGTGATCGCATCGATCCACGAGTCGGATCGCGACGCCGGCCGCGACGGCGCCCGAGAGATCGGCGGCATGTACCTCGCGAACAAGTTCCAGAACATCAAGGGCGCGGCGGACGCGCTGCTCGAGTCCGCCGAGATCGAGATGGACGAGCTGGCGCCGGTCGCCGAAGCGATGGAACGCGGGGGCCGGCTCGCCGCCAAGGAACAGATGACGGACTCGCTGCTCGACCGGTGCAAGGCGATTGCCGGGACGCCCGAGGACTGCATCGCCGCGATCGAGGAGTACCGCGAGGCGGGGTGCACGCATGTGATGCTCGAGCTTTGGGGAGCCGATAGGCACGAGCAGATCAGGCTGTTCGGCGAGAAAGTGCTGCCACATTTCAGCGCGTGAAGGCGATCGAGACGGACGTTCGGAATTGGGAGCCCTGGCGGCCCGAGGAGGCGGCGCGTCTGCTCGAAGGCGTCGACGCGCCGTGGTACGTGGCGGGAGGCTGGGCGATCGATCTCTTCCTCGGCGGACAGCGGCGCGACCACGAGGATCTCGAGATTGCCGTGCCGAACAGCCGCTTCGACGAGATAGTGGAGGCCCTGCCGGACTTCGAGTTCTTCGTGATCACGGGTCCCCGCGAGGCCGTGCCCTTGGAGGACGGGCGCGATTGTCTCGAGCAAACGCATCAGACGTGGGTACGCGAGCCGGCCAGCGGGTCGTGGCGGCTGGACGTCTTTCGTGAGCCGAACGATGGGGAGACGTGGATCTGCCGCCGGAGCTCTTCGATCAGGATGCCGTACGAGCGCTTGGTCGAGCGGACCGGCGCCGGGCTCCCGTACGGTCGTCCAGAGGTGATCTTGCTCTACAAGGCAAAGCATTCCCAGCTGCCGAAGAACCAGGACGATTTCGACGCGACCCTGCCTCGCCTCGAACCCGAGCGGCAGCGCTGGCTGCTCCAGGCGCTGGAGCTCGTCCATCCCGGGCACGCGTGGAAGGCCCGCCTCGACGGAGGCGAGCGGTGAGCGAGCTGCGGATCGACGAGCGCCGGCTGGTCGAGCTCGCGCTTCGGCTCGTCTCGACGCCGTCGTTCACGGGGTCGGAGCAGCCGGCGGCGGAGCTGATGCGCGACGAGCTCGGCGAGCTCGGCCTGCATGTGCAATGGCACCAGGTCGAGGACGAGCGGGCGAACGTGCTCGGCACCTGGGAGGGCACCGGCGACGCGCCGACGCTGATGTTCAACGGCCATCTGGACACGTCGTACTCCGGGCAGGAGCCCTGGCTGCAGGGGATTCCCGGCTTCCAGCCGCAGGGATTCGAGCGCGAAGGGCGGATCTACGGACTCGGGATCTCCAACATGAAGGGGGCGCTCTGCTGCTACGTCGAGGCGGTCCGCGCCCTGCAGGAAGCGGGCGTTCGGCTGAAGGGCGACGTGATGATCGCCTGTGTCGCCGGCGAGATCGAGAAGGCCCAGCAGGGAGACGCCCAAGGCGCGGAGTACCGAGGCTATGCCGCCGGGTCCCGGTACCTCGTCTCGCACGGCGGCGTCGCCGACTTCTGCATCCTCGGCGAGCCGACCGAGAACAAGCTCGTGCTCGCTCATTTCGGCGCACTCTGGGTGCGGCTATCGACGACAGGTCCGTTCATTCACACCGCCTTCAGCGAGGGCCGCCGCGACGAGAACTCGATCGTCCGCATGCGCGCGGTGCTCAACCGCGTGCTCGAGTGGCTCCCGAGCTGGGAGGAACAGATGAGCCACGAGGGCGTGCGCGGGGTCGCGAACGTCGGCGCGATCCAGGGCGGCTTAGGCTGGCGCGCTTCGCGCACGCCGCACCGGACCGATCTCTTCCTCGACCTCCGCGTGCCGCCGCGCGTGCCGATGGCGGAGGCGCGTCGCCAGGCGCTCGCTTTTGCCCGTTCGCTCGGGGTCGAGGCGGAGGTCTACGTGTCCGCACCCGGGAGCGAGATCGAAGAGTCGTCCCCGGTCGTCGCGGCGGTCGGGGAAGCGCACTCCGAGGTCTTCGGCTCCCGGCCTGAGTCCGACGTCGTACGCTGGTTCTCGGATGCCTCCGTGCTGACGCGCTATGGAATCCCGACTCTCAACTACGGGACATCGTCAGGACTGCCCCACGCCGAGCTGGGCGAGAACCTCGAGATCGCCGGGCTCGTGCGGACCGCCGAGGTCTACGCTCGGGCAGCTATGCGACTCTGCGGGCCGTAATGGCGCGCCTGGTCACCTTCGACGACGGCAAGGTCGGCGAACTTCGCGGCGACATGATCGTGCGGCTCGATGTGCCGACCATGCGCGAGTACTTCGAGCGCGACGAGCCGCCGGGCCCGACCGGCGAGCAGTTCGCGCTCGAGGAGGTCCGTCTACGCGCGCCGATCGTGCCGAAGAAATTCTTCCACACAGCCGGTAACTTTCGTGAGCACGAGGAAGAGTCGAAGCAGGTGGGGTGGTCCCACCGAATCGCCCCCTGGATCATGTTCTTCCAGAACGTGGACGCGATCGTGGGGCCGGACGAGGCGGTCGTCTACCCGGAGCACCTGACCGACGAGCTCGACTACGAGCTCGAGCTGGCGGTCGTGATCCGCAAGGCGGGGACGTGGTTCGGGCCGGAGGAGGCGATGGAGCACGTCGGCGGCTACGTGATCTTCAACGACATCACGGCGCGCGACATCCAGCGGCGCGAGATGGAGTCGGGGGTGTTCTCGTTCTGCAAGGCGATCGACACCTTCTGCCCGCTGGGCCCCTGGATCGTCACGCCCGACGAGCTCGGCGACCCCCACGACCTCGCGATGGAGCTACGGGTGAACGGCGAGCCGAGGCAGCGCTCGCACAGCGGAAACATGTCGGTGACGATCCCGGAGATCCTCGCGCACTACTCGGCGCTGGGGTATTCGGCGGGCGACGTTCTCTCCACCGGCACGGTCTCCGGCGTCGCCGGGTTCAGCCCCGACGCCGCCGATCTCTACCTGAAGCCGGGCGACGTGATGGAGGCGGAGATCGAGAAAGTCGGCGTGCTGCGTAACCCGGTGGTCTCGTGGCAGGAGGCGCACGGCGAGCCGGCGCCGGAGCGCGTTCGCTGGTGAGGTGGGAACGGGACGACACGAAGCTCGACCGCGTTCGCGCTCTGATGGCCGACCACGAGCTCGACGCGCTGGTCGTCAGGGCTCCCGACAACGTTCTCTACCTGACGAACTTCTGGGGGATGAAGGGGTACGACGCCGTGGTGTTCCCACGTGCCGGAGATCCGACGCTGATCGCGCTCGAGCCCTCCGCAGACGACGCCGCGCGCACCGCGTGGACTGAGGACGTTCGCTTCTTCGGCGGGTACGACCCAGCCGACCCGCGGCCGCCGACGATGCGCGCGCTCGACCTCGCGCGAGAGGTCTCGCGCGACTACGGCCGGGTCGGCCTGGAGCTCTCGCTAGGAACCCAAGCATCGGACCGGATGGTCGGCGAGCCGACGACCTACACGAAAGCCTGGTTCGACGCCTGGCCCGACGCGGCCGACGCGACGCCGCTGCTCAGTGCGGCGCGGGCGATCAAGACGCCGCAGGAAATCGAGCGGATGCGAATCGCGAACGAGATTGCTGCGGCCGCGATGGAGCACGTGAAAGCGAATCTGCGCCCCGGCATGACGGAGAGCCAGGCGGCTGCGCTGTGGCTGAGCCACGTCCACGGCGAGGGGACGGCGCGCAGCGACGTCGATCTCGCCCTCGGCTTCTCGCTGGTCTGGTCGGGCCCGGGGATCCGCACCTTCACGGCTACTGGTGACCGACACGTTCAGGCGAACGAGCCGACGCTGTTCGAGATCTGGGTCTGTGCCGACGGCTACTGGTGCGATCACACGAAGAACGTGTGCCCCGGCGAGCTCGAGCCTCGGTACGACGAGCTGCTCGACCAGCTGCTCGACGTCTACGCGCGGGCCGTCGACCACCTCCGCCCTGACGCCGAGCTCGCCGAGCTCGACCGCCTCGTCCGCGCCGGGATCGAGGAGGCCGGCTATCCAGGCCAGCCGAGCCATCCAGTGGCGCACGGCGTGGGCGCAAGGGCGCACGAGCCTCCGTACGCGCATCAGGCTGGCGGCGGCAAGATCGAGGCAGGCATGGTTTTTGCGGTCGAGCCAGGGATCTACTGGCCCGAGGGCGGCGGTCTTCGTGTCGAGGACAACTTCCTCGTTACTGCCGGCGGTGCCGAGAAGCTCTCCTCCTATCCGGACGACTTTCGGTGAGCGATCGCGTCTGGACCGGTGAGATCAACCGCGACGCGGCGATCGACGCCGAGGTTGGGTTCTACGACACGACGCTGCGGGACGGCGAGCAGGCGGTCGGGGTTGTCCTCGACCCGGAGCAGAAGCTCGAGATCGCGCGCGGGGTCGACGCTCTCGGGATCGAGCGCATCGAGGCCGGCTTCCCGCGCGTCTCGGCCGACGACGAGCGCGCGTTCAGGCTCGTCCTCGAGGCCGGGCTCGACGCGGAGATCTGGGGCTTCTCGCGCGCCGTGAAAGCCGATCTCGAGGCGCTCGTCGAGCTGGGCGCCGCTGCGAGCGTCGTCGAGTCGCCGATCTCGGACCTCAAGCTCGAGGCGCTTGGGGTCTCTCGGCAAGAGATGCTCGGCCGGATCACGCGAGGCGTTGCCTATGCAGCGAGCCACGGGATCAAGGTCGCCTTCTTCGGCGTCGACGGCACGAGGGCCGATCCGCGCTTCTTCGAGGAGGTCTACAAGAGGGCCGCCGAGGCGGGCGCGCAGGAGGCCGTCGTGGTCGACACGATCGGCGTTGCGACCCCGGAGGCTGTCGGCTCACTGGTCGGACGCACGCGCGAGTGGCTCGGCCCTGCGATCCCGGTCCACTTCCACGGTCACAACGACTTCGGTCTCGCAACCGCTTGCGCGGTGGCCGCCGTCGGAGCGGGCGCGCGTTGGATTCACGGCACGATCAACGGGATGGGCGAGCGCGCCGGCAACGCGAGCATCGGCGAGGTCGCGCTGACTCTCGAAGCTCTTTACGGCGTCAGGACGAACCTCTGCTTCGAGCGGCTGCGCGAGGTCTCGGCGCGTGTGCGGGAGCTGAGCGGCTACGAGCTCGACCCGTGGAAGCCGGTCGTCGGGGAGAACCTGTTCGTCCGAGAGAGCGGCGCCGTGGCGAGCCAGTTTCACGACCCGCCCTCGATCGAGCCTTACTCGTCCGAGTTGGTGGGCGCCGAGCGCGGCATCGTCCTCGGCAAGAAGAGCGGTCTCGACTCGATCCGGATCAAGGCCGAGGAGCTTGGGCTCGACCTCGACGAGGACCGGCAGCGCGAGCTGCTGGCGCGCGTGAAGGCCGAAGGAACCGCGAAGCGCCGCGTCTTGACCGACGAGGAGTTCGTCCAGCTCGCCGAGGGCGAACGGCGCCCTTAGGTTCCCGGCCCGGTCCATTTGCGAGACTCTTGCGATGCCCGAGGCCCAGGCTCGGATGAGTAAGAACGGCCTCGTCGTTGACGACGAGGGGTGGTTCGTCGTGAACGCACGAGAGTCGCGTTGGAAGGACGAGGGGCCGCTCGGGTCCTATTGCACGTTCGAGGGAAAGCGACGCTTCCCCCACTTCGGGATCAACATCAGCGTGCTCGAACCCGGCGAGCGGATGGGCATGTACCACCGCGAGAAGGGCCAGGAAGCGTTCCTCGTCCTCGCCGGCGAGTGCACGCTGATCGTCGAAGGCAACGAGCGCGGGCTCGTTGCGTGGGATTTCTTCTACTGCGCCCCAGAGACCGAGCACATCATCGTGGCGTCCGATCAGCAGTCGGCGATCGTGCTGGCCGTCGGTGCTCGGGGCCGAGGTGTCGGGGGCGGACTGGTCTACACGACCTGCAAGGCAGCGGCGCGCTACGGAGCGAGCGTTGCACGCGAAACGACGGAGTCGGCCATCGCGTACGCGAAGATTTACGCCGCGCTTCCAAGGTCGCGGTTCGTCAAGTACCGACGGGGATGGCTTCGCGAGACTGACTGAGGCGGGAGCAGCGTCGACCGTAGGACTCCGACTTCGATCCGATCCGGAACGAGCCCGCTTTCGAGGAGCTGGTCGGCGGTTAGGGCAAGCTTAAGCCGCCTTTACCGCACCCAGCCCGAGCCACGACGCGAGGTCCTCTAGCTCGGCCTGCACGGCTCTGGTGATGGTGCGCGTGAACCTCACGTCCTCGTGGATCGCGTTGACCCGCAACAGGGAGGCCTTGCGGTCGGCGATAGCGTCGAGCTTGCCGACCAGCCGGTCGCCGTGGAGTACCGGGAGCGCGAAGTAGCCCCAGCGGCGCTTCGCCGCCGGCTTATCCATCTCGAGGGTGTATTCGAAGTCGAACAGCTCCCGGGCGCGAACCCGGTCGTAGACCAGCCGGTCGAACGGCGAGAGCAGCGCTGTGCGACCCTCGAAGTCCTCGCCCAGCGCCGCGGGGTCGACGCGCCATTCGCCTTTGGTGCCCTCGACCACGGCCGGCTCGCCGGCCTCGCCGACATCGACCGGCTCGAGCGGCATCGTGGTCCTCTTCTGCCGGGCGATGCCCAGCGAGGCGAGTCGCCGCTCGTTCTTTGCCCGATGAGCCTCGTCGACCGACGGAACGACGACGTCGGCGGGGTAGACGCGCTTGGCGAGGTCCCACAGTCGCTCCCGCCCGACGCGCCCGGCGATCGCCACCTCGCCGCGCATCATCAGGGACTCCAGCATCTGGGTGACGTTGCGGTTGTTCGTCCACCCGGTCGACGTCCACGGCACGACGCAAGTGTCCGGGATGTCGCGTGAGCTCAGCGGGCCGGAGCTGCCGAGCAGATCCAGGATGTCGCGCCGGAAGCGGTCGTTGTCGCGGAGCCA
>WNGD01004916.1_pt1 | contig 13091 bp, 12 predicted proteins | sample 5400671 | NCBI WGS metagenome assembly WNGD01 (sample SAMN13153369, study PRJNA577476) | soil metagenome | isolation source: 40 cm soil or saprolite under grassland replicate 2 | place: USA:California | collected 2016-06-15
CTCGCCGAGCATCTCGAGCATCGAGGACCGCACCACCAGTGTGTAGCTCCCGTAGGCGGTCAGCATGAGGGTCGCGGCGGGCAGGATCATGTGCTTGCCGACGTCGGCCAGATGCTGCCAGAACGGCTCGGCGCCGAACAGGAACGGGTTGCTCATGCCGCCGGCCGGGAGGGTCCCGGCGAAGATGATGAGCAGCATCAGCCCCAGCCACTGGGTGGGGAACGCGTAGAAGAAGATCGCGCCGTTCGTGCTGACGTGGTCCGGCACGGACCCGCGCCGCCAGGCCGACAGCACGCCGGTGACCACCCCGACCACGATGGCGGCCACCGTGCCGACGGTGACCATCGGGAGGGTGTTCTTCAGGTCCTGTATCAGCAGGTGGGTCACCGGCTGCTGGTAGGCGAACGAGATGCCCATATTCCCGTGCAGCAGGTTCTTCAGGTAGATGAGGTACTGCTCCCATTTCGCCTTGTCCAGCCCGAACTCGACCGTCAGCGCGTGCTTCAGCTGCGGGCTGGCGTGCGGCACCCGGGACAGGTCGGTGACCGCGGTGCCGGGCAGCACGCGGAACAGGAAGAAGTTGATCGTGATCGCGACGAAGACCGTGACCAGGGCGAAGAACCCCCGTTTAATCACATAGTCGGCGCCGCGCATGATCGGTGGCCCTTCCCGCCGCTCCCCTCTCAGCCGACCTGGTGCACGCTCTCCATCGGGATCTTGGACGACCCCCAGAAGGACGCGTCCCCGATCAGCGGCAGGTCCGTCCAGGTGGGCGAGTGCGCCTCGATCGAGTCCGGGTAGTCGATCACCACGTATGTCCGCTGGCTCGCGACCATCTGCTGCATCTGGTAGACGATCTGCTGCCGTTTCGCCGGGTCGATCGCGGCGCTCTGGGCCTGGTACATGCTGTCGTAGGTCTTGCTGCAGTACCCGGTGTCGTTCCAGACGTTCCAGGACACGCACGTCAGGACCGACAGCATGAAATCCGGGTCGGGATACGGGCCCCAGTCCCACAACGAGAGCTCGAAATTCTTGTAGTTGTTGGCCAGGATCGCGTCGTAGGCGGCCGAGTCGTCCAGGGTCTTCTCCGTCAGCTTGACGCCGATCTTCTTGAAGTCTCCCTGGATGATCTGGAAGGACCGCTGCTCATACGAGTTCGCCATGCTGTCCGGCACGATCACGGTGTACGACATCGGGTGGCCGTTCGCGACCCGCAGCCCATTCGGCCCCATCTTGAACCCGGCCTGGTCGAGCAGCTGGTTCGCCTTCGCCGGGTCGAACGGCGGCGGCTTGATCGCCGGGTTGTACCAGCGGCCGGTGGCCGGCCCGATGATCGAGGACCCGGGCGTACCGAAGCCGAGCAGGGACGTCTTGACGATCGCCTGCCGGTCGATCGCGTAGTCGAACGCCTGCCGCAGCAGCGGGTTCAGCAGTTCCCTGTGGCTCGGGTCCTGCTTCGGGTTGGCGTTGATGATGAAATCGTCGAAGGTCGTGCTGGGGGTGGAGCGCACCACGAAGCCGGCGGCCTTGAGCGTGGCCACCGAGGTGGGCGGCACCGGGACCTCCACGCCGTCGAGCTGGTGGCTCTTAAGCGCGGTGATCATCGCATCGGTGGTGCCGAAGAACTGCAGCCCGAAGCCGTCGATGTGCGGCTTCGGGCCGTAGAAGCTGGGGTTGCGCTTGAACAGCGCGATCTGCTTCGGCGTGTACTTGTCCAGGATGAACGGCCCGCCGGAGACGATCGGCGCGCCGTTGCTGAACCTCGTCATCGCCTTGCCGTTGCCGGTGGCGAGCTTGGCCCAGACGTGCTCGGGGAGGATCGGCACCTGCTGGACCTGTGAGAGCACGTTCGACACCGGCCGCTTGTAGGTCAGCACCACGGTGGTCGCGTTCGGCGCGGTGGCGCTCTCCATGTGGGCGACGTAACCCGCGGAGTTGGCCGTCGCGCCGTTCTGGTACTTGAGGATCGTGGTGTAGGTCCAGGCGGCGTCGGCGGCCGTCAGCGGCTTGCCGTCCGACCACTTGGCGTTCGGCTGTGTGTGGAAGGTCCAGACGGTCCCGTCCGCATTGTGCTGCCAGCTGCGCGCGAAATCCGCGACGAACTGCAGCTTGGGGTTGAACTGGACGAGATAGGGATAGATGTACTCGAACGTCGTGTAGGCATCCCCATTGAACGCCACGAACGGGTTGAGCGAGTCGATGGTGGAGTTGCTGCCCATCCGGAACACCCCGCCCTCCTTGACCTCACCCCCGTTGCCGGAGGAGCTGCCGCACGCGGCCGCGGCCAGGGCGATGGCAACGGCGGCCGCGACGAGGCCCGGCGCGCGAAGGGACAGACGTGGGCGGGTCGCTTGCTGGTTACGGCGGAGTCTCACGCGCGTTCACCTTCTCATCTCTAACGCCGACGGCCGTCGGTCAGTCCCAGGCCGGACCGTCGACCGGTGGCCGTACCCCGAGGCCTCGATGGCGGCGGTCATCCAGTTGGGCACGGCCAGTACCGGCTGACGCTGCAGCCCGGGAGGCCGTAGCTGGGTTCCCGGATGAGCCGTGCCACCGAAAGTGATCCGGACAACGGGAGCATATGTGAGAAATTCTGCTGACCACCCGTCAGCGCTGTCGCTGAATACCCGTGGGCGTTGTCGCTGATTACCCCGTGGGCGCGACCGCTGATCATCCCGTGGGCGCCGCCGATCGTCCCGACGGCGCGGCCGCCTTGCGGCTGCGTCATTCGCACGCGGACGGCCCGGTCTCACTCGATGCCCTCATCCCCTGAACGTCGGTTCAAGATGCAAAATCCTGACATAGCCCGTTGCCGCCCGCAAGCCCTGCTCATCCCCGGCGGTGACCGCGCGAAGATCTGCGCCGACTCCTCATCCGGGTCACGCCCCCGCTGGGCCGCATCGGGCCGCCGCCGGCCGGTGTCAGTGCCGCGCGTCCGGGTCATGAGCGGCCCAGCCGGCCACGAGTTGGTCGAGAACCGGGGCCAGGTTCCGCAGCTCGTCGAGGTGCGCGGGCGCGAGCTTGCTCAGCCGCGCCTCGCCATCGGCGGTCAGCCTGACCCGCGTCACGCGGCCATCCTCGGCGTCGCTCCTCCGCTCGACCAGCCCTGCCGCGGCCGCCCGGTCCACGAGTTCGACTGCGCTGTGATGGCGCAGCAGCAGGTAACCGGCGAGGTCGCCGATGGTGGGCTCCTGCCCGCTGGGGTGGCCCTTGATCGCGACCAGCAGCTGATGCTGGGCCGGGGTGAGACCGGCCGCCTGTGCCTGCGTCCGGCTCCAGTGCAGGAAGCGGCGCAGGCCGGTGCGAAACGCCAGCAGGTTCTCGAAGTCGCCGCGGGTCAGCTCCTCCACGTCTTTACCGTATGCCGCGATGCGGGTCACCCGGCAATTATGTCGTGCTACGATCAAAAATGGTCGCCAACCACCCTGGCTTCCCCCGGGACTTCCATCGGGGGAAGCCAGGGACCATAGTGTGTGGCGGGGAGGACGGCTCACACCGGGAGGGGTGATGGCGGCACCCGCGCAGGTGCATCTGCGCCGCGTCTACGAGAACCCAGATCCAGCCGGCGGACGCCGGGTCCTGGTAGACAGGCTCTGGCCTCGCGGGCTGGCCCGCAGCGCTGCCGCGGTGGACGAGTGGCTGAAGGCGGTGGCGCCCTCGGACGAGCTGCGCCGCTGGTACGGCCACCGGCCGGAGAAATTCGCGGCGTTCCGGCAGCGTTACGAGCAGGAACTGCGCTCCGCGGAGTGGTCCAGCGCCGTCGGTCACCTTCGGCAGCTGGCCCGGGAGGGCCCGATCACCCTGCTGACCGCGACCAGGGACGTCGAGCACAGCCAGGCGGCGGTCCTGGCCGAGTGGCTGCGGAGTGGCAATGACTAGTGACCAGGCCCGCGGCCCGCGGGCCCACGACGCTGACGAGGACCGGCCAGGCGATCCGGCGTGCCTGCTGCGGCGCGTCTGCCCGGCCTGCGGCGCGGTGGCCGACCGCGACCCGCCGACGGTCTGCCCGCAATGCCACTCCGACATGCCAGGCACCTGACGCCGACGCCAGGCGCCTGACGGCGATGGCAGCACCTGGTAGCGCGCCGTGCCGATGGCCCGGGCTGTGACCGCTCAGGCCCGGGCGGGGGCGGGCGCGAGATAGCGGGTGAACCAGTCGCGGGCCAGGCCCGCCGCCCGCTCCAGCGTTCCCGGCTCCTCGAACAAATGACCCGCCCCGGGCACCACGTCGAGGTGGTTCTCAGATCGCAGGTGCTTCTGGGCCTCCCGGTTCATCCCCAGCACCACGTCGTCCAGGCCTCCGACGATGAGCAGGGTCGGGGCTCGCACCTCCGCCAGCCGCGGCATGGCAAGGTCCGGGCGGCCGCCGCGGGAGACCACCGCGGCCACCTCGTTGCCCGGTTCGGCCGCGGCCCACAGCGCGGCCGCCGCACCCGTGCTGGCCCCGAAGTACCCGATGCGGGCACCGGCCAGACCCGGCTGCTCGTGCAGCCATCGAGTCGCCTCGCCGAGCCGGGCCGCCAGCAGCCCGATGTCGAACACGTTCGCCCGGTCTCGCTCCTCCTCCGTTGTGAGCAGGTCGAACAGCAGCGTGCCGAGCCCGGCGCGGGTAAGGACATCGGCCACGAAGCGGTTGCGGGGACTGTGCCGGCTGCTCCCGCTGCCATGGGCGAAAAGCACAATCCCCGCGCCGGTGCCCGGCGCGGTGAGATGCCCGGCCAGCCGGACCGGCCCCCCGGTGATCACGACCTCGTCACCGCGGGAAACGGGGGCCGGCGGCCCGAGTTCCTCGGCCGCACGCCGCAGCAGTGAGACCACCTCGGCGTCGCTGGTCTGGGAGAAATCCTGGTACCACTCGCCGATCGCGAGGAAGTGCCCCGGCGTCTCCAGGCAGATCACCTCGTCGGCATCGGCGGCCAGGCCGGTGCACGCGGACGGCGGCGCCACCGGCACCGCCAGCACCACCCGGACGGCTCCCTGGGCCCTCGCGACCTGGCAGGCGGCCCGTGCGGTCGAGCCGGTCGCGATGCCGTCGTCGATGATGATCGCGGTCCGGCCGGTCAGCGGCGTGCGGCGCCGCTCGCCGCGGAAGCGCCGTGCCCGCCGCTCCAGCTCGGCCCGCTCACGTCGTTCCACCGCGGCGATCTCGGCGTCCGTGACGTGCGCGATCGCGACCACCTCGGGATTGATGATCCGGACGCCACCCTCCCCGATCGCGCCCATGCCAAGCTCGGGCTGCACCGGCACACCGAGCTTGCGCACCACGATCACGTCGAGCGGCGCCCGCAGCGCCCGTGCCACCTCCGCCGCGACCGGCACGCCACCACGCGGAAGCCCAAGCACCACCACGTTCTCGCCGCGCAGGTGCAGCGTCCGCTGGGCGAGTCGCCTGCCAGCGTCTGTTCGGTCGAGAAACGACATGGTCATCGCCTCCGTCCTGTTCCAGTCTGTACCCAGCGACGGGGCGTCACAGAGGCGATGGGCCCGATGGCTGCCGCCCCGCGATGACGGCCCCGGTCAGGGACTGCCCCGGCTCAGGACGGCGATGCGTTCAGCCGGCCCCTTCCCGGAGCAGCACCCGCAGCAACGCGCGCGTGCGGGTGGCGTCCTCACCGCGTCCGTATTCGCCCGCCACGAAGTCGGTGACGCCGGCCTCGCTGAGGGCGCTGATCTGGGCGCCGACGGCGTCCTCGTCACCGACGATGGCCACGTCGCCCGGCCCGGCGGCGCCTTCGCGGTCGAGCATGGCCCGGTAGGACGGCAGCTCGCCGTAGACCGCGAAGACCCGGGCGGCCCGCTCACGCGCGCCGTCCGGGTCGCCGGTGACGCATACCGGCAGGATGCACACGATCCGCGGAGCTTGCCGTCCGGCCTCCAGTGCCGCCTGTGTGATCGCCGGTGCGACGTGGTCCCGCACCGTGGCGGGCCCGGTCATCCACAAGATCGTGCCGTCAGCCTGCTGGGCGGCCAGGCGGAGCATCTGGGTGCCGAGCGCCGCGAGCAGCAGCGGCACCCGGCGCTCTCCCGGTGTTGTCAGGGTGACGTTCGCACGAATCGTCGCGCCGGTGAACGAGGCTGGGCGCCGCTCCAGCAGCGGCAGCAGCACGGCCAGGTACTCCCGCATGTGCCGGACCGGCCGGTGGAAGTCGTACCCGTACATGTCCTCGATCACGATCTTGTGGGACACGCCGATCCCCAGCACCAGCCGGCCTCCGCAGGCGGCCGCCGTGGTCAGTGCCTGCTGCGCCAGGGCAGCGGGATGGCGCGGGTAGGTCGGAACCACGGCCGTCCCCAGTTCGATGCCATCCACCTGGTTCCCGGCGACGGCGAGCGCGGTCAGCGCGTCCAGCCCGAAGATGTTGCTCAGCCAGGCCGAGGCGAACCCGTCGCTGGCGGCCTGCCGCATCTGCTCCCGGAGGCCGCCCATCGGGTCGGGACCGGACGGTTCCCGCAGTGAGACGCCAATCCGCATGTGCCTGCCTCCCGCGCCGGAAGTTTGGATGGCCCATTCTCCCCCGCGGCCACCTGCCCCGCCTCGGCCGCAGCGTGCCCGGCCTCAACCCGCCTGCCCGGCCCCACCCGCCGCCTGCCTGGGCCTCGCCCGCCGCCTGCCCGGGCCTCGCCCGCCGCCTGCCTGGGTCCCCGCCCGCCGCCTGCCCGGGTCCCCGCCCGCCGCGTCGGCCCTGCCCGCCGCGCCGGCCCTGCCCGCCGCGCCGACTCTGCCCGCCGCGTGGCCCCGCCGACCGCCTGCACTGGGCGCCGAAGGGGAATGGCCGGAGGGCGGCCTTGGTTCTATACCCGGCAGGGTATCTGAGCGTAGATACTTGGAAGTTGAGGAGGCACCCATGGCAACGGTCGAGCTGACGGCCGAGAACTTCGAATCCGTGATCGGCGGCGCCGACCTTGCGCTGGTCGACTTCTGGGCGGCATGGTGCGGTCCCTGCCGCATGTTCGGCCCGATCTTCGAGCAGGCTTCGGAAGAGAACCCGGACGCGGTGTTCGGCAAGGTAGACACCGAGGCGCAGCAGGCGCTGGCCGCATCGTTCGGCGTCTCCTCCATCCCCATGCTTATGATCATCCGCGACAACATCGTGCTGTACGCGCAGCCTGGTGCCCTGCCTGCGGCCGCGCTCAGCGAACTCATCACCAAGGCGCGCGAACTCGACATGGACGAGGTCCGCGCCAGCGTCGCCGAGCACGAAGGCGCCAAGCAGGCCGACAGCGCCTGAACCTGCCGCCAGCCCGCGCATGGAGAGGCGGAGCCGTGGACCAGCACCAGTGGGACGAGGCGTACGCCAGCACGGAACTGGTCTGGACCGCGGAGGCGAATCGTTTCGTGGTCGAGGAACTGGCGGACCTGGTCCCAGGGCGCGCGCTCGACCTCGGCGCCGGTGAGGGCCGCAACGCCATCTGGCTGGCCGGGCGCGGCTGGCAGGTAACCGCCGTAGACTTCTCCGCCGTCGGGCTCGCCAAGGCCGTCAAACTGGCCGAGAAGCGCGGCGTGACCGGCGTCCAGTGGGTGGAAGCGGACCTGCGGGTTTACCGGCCTGGCCCGGCCGCCTACGACCTCGTCCTGATCGCCTACATTCACCTGCCGCCCGATGAGTTCGGTGCACTGCTTCGGACGGCGGCGTCCGCCCTGGTACCCGGCGGGACGCTGCTGGTCGTCGGCCATGACGTCGACAACATCGCGCACGGCCACGGTGGCCCGCAGGACCCGCGGATCCTGCACCGGGCGCAGGACGTGGTGGCCGGGCTGCCGGGCCTGACCATTCACCGGGCCGAGCAGGCCCTGCGCCAGGTCCCGACCAGCGAAGGCGAGCGGGTCGCGATCGACACCGTGGTCCGGGCGCAGCGCCCCTGACCCCTCGCTCGGGGTCTCCTCCCCGGAGATCCCTTCTCATGCCCAACGGGCGGGCGGGCCGGCGCCCATGCCCCACCTGCCGTTGGCCGACCTCAGCCACCCTTACGGCCGCGCCCGCGCACCGTGGCACCGTCGGCAGGCCCTTCCGCACGCCTTCGGCGCTGCCCCCGCGGATACCCTGGAGGGTATAGTTGGAGGGAGTCTGAGGAGACGCGATGAAGGTCGACGACGAGTCCGCCGGGGCTGTGCTCAACCGCCTGCGCCGGGCGCAGGGCCAGCTCGCCGGCGTCATCGCCATGGTGGAATCCGGGCGCGACTGCACCGAGGTGGTCACCCAGCTGGCCGCGGTGTCGCGCGCACTCGACCGGGCGGGCTTCAAGATCGTCACCAGCGGCATGCGGCAGTGCCTCGCCTCCGGCGGTGACGCGCTCCTCGCCGAGGAGCAGCTGGAGCGGCTGTTCCTCTCCCTGGCCTGATGGGTGTCGCCCTCTTAGCTGAGGACCACCTGCAGCGGCCGTTTCCTTTCCCTGGCCTAACGGGCTCCGGGTCGCGCTAAGGCTGAGCACCACGCTGCCCTGCGCGTCAGGCAGGGCCCTAGCTGGTTTCCGCCGTCTGCCGCTTGACGCGCAGGCGGGCGGCCAGCGGGCTGGCCATCCGGGAAGTGCGTTGCCGGAGCCCGGCAAAGAGGCGGGCGGCCCAGTCATATTCGGTCGCGAGCACGGCCAGCCCCAGCAAGATGACGGCCAGGCCTGGCCCAGGAAGCACAAGCATGACCACCCCGCCGGCCAGCATGCAAATGCCGACCACGGTGACCCCGCCCTTGCGGGCCCATCGCAGCAGCGGAATGGCCATGCCTGCCCCCGGCGTACTGGGAGCATTCCGGGTGACGGCGCTGGAACGCAACGGAAGGAAAGGTCGCGCGGTCATCTCGATGCTCCTTCCCCGGGACGGCTGACGCGGAAGGCTCGTCAGCCGGCATCACGGCGGTGCCGTAAGCCACAGTCTGGCTCCCGCCGGCGGCTGCGGGCAGGGCACGAGCAGGCTATCTTCGCCGAACCAAAATTGCCGGAACTCGGCAAGAAGACGGGTGCACTGCTCACCCAGCCGCCAGCGGCGTCGCGGGCCAATCCAGCAGCCGGGCGCCGATCACCGCCACCTGCAAGGTGAGCGCGTCGGCAGGCACCGTCGGGTCACGGCCGGTCAGGTCCCTGACCCGGGCCAGCCGGTAGGTGACCGCGCGGACCGACAGATGCAGATCCCTCGCTGCCGCGGCCGCGACGCCCCCGTGGGAGAAGTAGGCCGCCAGCGTGGCGAGCAGCGGTGCAGCCCCGCCGCGGGCCGCTTCCAGCGGCGTCAGCACGGTGCGCACCAGGTCGGTGATGGCCTCCCGGTCCCGCAGCAGGACCTGGTAGATGAGAAGGTCTGCGGCGGCGGCAACCGGTTCCGGAAGGCCGAGTCGCTGTGCGACGTCCAGCGCTTCCGCCGCTTCCTCATACGAACGCGCCACGCCGCTCGGCCCGGGATAGGGGCGGCCCACGACGATCCGCCATGGCGGCGCCTGTCCCGCGCCGGCCCCTGGCTGTGCTCGCCCGGCGCCAGTCCTCGGCTGTGCCTGTCCCGCGCCAGCCTCCGGCTGTGCCTGTCCCGCGCCAGCCTCCGGCTGTGCCTGCGCCGCGCCAGCCCTCGGCTGTGCCTGTCCCCGGCCAGTTCCCCACCGCGCGTGCCCCGCGTACGTTTCCGGCCGGGCCTGCCCTGGACCACCCCCCGGCCGCGCCGGTCCCATGCCCATCCCCGGCTGGGCCCGCGCCAGCACCCGCGCGAGGGCGCGCGCCACGCGATCCGCCTCATCCCCGCCGGCCGCTCCAACGATGGCCACCACCTGCCCGCCCCTGGTCGCCACCAGGGACGGCGAGGGTGCGGCCGCGTCGGCGACCACCGCCTCGACCTCCACGCCCGCGGGGTTCACCGTCCTTCCAGCCGAGGCCGGCCCGGCGACCACGACCTGGTGCGGACCGGCCAGGCGAAGCCCGAGCTGATCGCCCCGCACGAGCAGGTCACCCACCCGGCCGCGCCCGGAAAGCAGGTCGTCGAAGAACTCCCGCCGCTCCGCCTCCTCCCGGCGCGCCACGGTCAGCAGCGCACGCTCGAAGCCTTCGGCGGCGGCGGCGACCGCGTCGTCCGCGGCCCGCAGCACGGCCAGGCCGGCCGCGCGCGCCGCGGCGAGTGACGTGCCGACCGGGAGTTCCCGCCACAATCGCCAGGTCGCCGACAGGAACAGGTCGACCAGCCCGCGCAGCGCGACACCGGACAGCGCCGCCTGCTCCCCCGATCTCCCGTACCCCGCCAGTTCGGTGGCGGTCAGACGGCGGCCACTCGCCGCAGCGTCCGCGGCGGCCGGCAGGTAGTCCCCCAGCATCCCGACCGGCACACCGCCCGCCTCGCGGCTCGCGGCACGTGCGATCGCCGCCAGGTCGGGGCCCGGGGACCGCCGGTTCACGCGAATTTCTCCCTTCGGCGGGCCTGCACGACGCCCAGAACGCACGCGGGAGCCACGTCCCAGCCGCTCATTGCCGGGATCCGGCAATGCAGACTGCCTCATCTTAGCCAGTAAGGCACGATGACCACATGCGCCCGGCAAACAATAGTGGACCGGTAGCCGGCCGGCGCCGGCCGGCTCCATGAGGAGACCCGTGTGAGCATCACCCGCTCGCCTGACACCGCACGGGGCGGCCCGGGAACCGGCTCCGGCCCGGGCAGGTCCCGCGGTGGACTGCGCCTCGCCGGCTTCCGCGTCCGGCTGACCATTGGCGCACAACTGCTGGCCATGCTGACGGTCCTGGCCAGCGCGCTGATCCTGCCCGACTTCGCGCCCAGGCTGCCGACCGCCGCTTACCTGGCCGCCACCGCCGCGCTCGTGGTCGGGTTCCTCGCAAGCCTCGTCGCACACGAACTGGCCCACGCGGTGGTCGCCAGGCGTCACGGCGCCCCGGCGGAGGAGATCAAGATCGGGTTCTTCGGCGGGCGCGCCCACGGCCGCCATGAGTACGTCACCCCACGGGGGCTGTGGCGTGCCGCGGCGGCCGGACCGGCGGCCAACCTGGTGCTGGCCGCGGTCGGTGCTGGGATCGCGGTCGGCCTGGCAGGGCTGGGTGCGGGCCGCCTGCCGGTCGTTGTCTTCGCCGCCCTCGCCTGGATCAACACGATTCTTGCCGTCGTCAACCTGCTGCCAGGGGCCGGACTGGACGGTGGCCGGCTCGTGCAGGCGCTGGCATGGGCCCGGTCGGGCGACCGGGCCCATGCCGCGATCACGGCTGCCCGGGTCGGCCAGTTCGCCGGGGTCCTGCTCATCGCGGGCGGCGTAACGGCGCTTGCGCTCGGCTATCTCGACGGTATCTGGCCTGCGCTGATCGGGCTGGCGATGATCAGCGCATCCCGGGCACAGGCCCGTGAGGTGCTGGCCATCACGGCTCTGGCGGGTCTGACCGTACGCGACGTTCTCCCGCGGTCTGGCCCCGCCACGGTCGCCATTCCCGCCTGGCAGACGGTGCAGTCGTTCCTCGAGGGCGGGGCCGCTGCGGAGAGCCAGACAACTGGGAACGTGACGGCCGGCGCCGTGGGCGGACGACTGGGCGCCAGCGGCGCTCTCGCCTTCCCGCTGCGGGATTTCGACGGGCGCGCGGCGGGCGTGCTCACGCTCAGCCAGCTGGCGCTGGTGCCGGTGGAACAGCGCGACCGGCTGAGGCTAGCTGACGTGGCCACCCCGGCCGCCGCCGTAGTTACCACCACCCTGGATGAGCCGTTGGGACAGTTGCTGGCACGGCTGTCCATCCGCCCGACAAGCCCGGCTGCGCTGCACACGGCCGGGCACGCGCTCGTCGTCGCCGACGGCGGCACCCCGGTCGGGGTGCTGACGCCCGACGATTTCAGGAGGGCTAGTCAACTCGGCCGGCTTGTGAGGGGGCGGGCGGGCACCGTGATGCCATGACCGTCCTTCACGTTCCCCCCTGGGCCTGGGCCGCGACCGCCGCGGCCCTTGTTATTCTTCTGGGCGCCGATCTTGCCGTCAGCGCCCGCCGGCGTGAGCCGGAGCGGCTTCGTGAGGCGGCGCTGTGGACGGCGGCGGCGATCGCGGCGGCGGTGGCGTTCGGTGCGCTCATCGCCATCACCGGCAGCGGGGTGGCAGCGGGCCAGTTCTTCGCCGGCTGGCTGACGGAGTACAGCCTGTCGCTCGACAACCTGTTTGTGTTCGTAATCCTGATCAGCGGCTCCGGGGTGGCGCGCCAGTATCACGGCCGCGTGCTCATGTTCGGGATCTTGCTCGCCCTCGTGCTGCGTGGTGTGCTCATCGCGCTTGGCGGCGTGGCCCTGCACCGGTTCGCCTGGGTGGCATACATCTTCGGGGCGTTCCTCCTCTACGTCGCCGCGCGGATGGCGTTCCGCGGCGGCGATCCGACGGGGGGACGGGAAGGCAAGGTGCTGCCCGTCGCACGCCGCATTCTCCCGGTCGCGGCCGAGGGCGACGGGGCCCGGCTGACCACCCGGGTCCGCGGGCGCCGCTACGCCACACCGCTGCTCATCCTGATCATCGCGATCGGGGTGACCGACGTGCTGTTCGCCCTCGACTCCATCCCGGCGATCTTCGGCCTCACCAGTGACCCGTTCCTGGTCTTCGCCGCCAACCTGTTCGCGCTCCTCGGGCTGCGTCACCTCTACTTCCTCGTCCGCGGCCTGCTCGACCGGCTGATCTTCCTGTCCGCGGGCCTGGCGGTCATTCTCGGGTTCATCGGGCTCAAGCTCATCGGCCAGGCGATGCGGGGCTACGGCATCGACCACATCGGTCCGGTCCCGGTACCCGAGGTGAGCCCGGGCGTGTCGCTGCTGGTCATCGTCGGGTTGCTGCTGATCACCACCGTGAGCAGCCTGGCCGTCGGCCGGCGCCGGGCGCGTAAATCAGGACGGGCAGGGCAGGACGAGCCGCGCCAGCCACGGCACGACGCGCCAGCCCAGCCAAGGCACGACGCGCCAGCCCAGCCAGGGCACGACGCGCCACGCCGGGCAGGGCAGGACGGGCAGGGCCAGTCACGGCGCGGCGAGCCACGCCGGGCAGGGCAGGACGGGCAGGGCCAGTCACGGCGCGGAGAGCCACGCCGGGCAGGGCAGGACGAGGCAGACCGGGCCCCATCTGCCAGGTCGGCGCAGTCTGCCAGCTCGGCGGAGTCTGCCAGGG
>WNGD01006225.1_pt1 | contig 13090 bp, 15 predicted proteins | sample 5400671 | NCBI WGS metagenome assembly WNGD01 (sample SAMN13153369, study PRJNA577476) | soil metagenome | isolation source: 40 cm soil or saprolite under grassland replicate 2 | place: USA:California | collected 2016-06-15
CGGCTGCAGGCGCGCGTGTCCGCCGGCGCGCCGGCCGCGGAGCTCGAGACGCTGCACCGCGCGCTGCTCGCGGACCTGGAGCGCGCCGAGCGGATCGTGTCGGACCGCGGGTCGGGCGCCAACCTGCTGGTGCAGTCGCTGTTGCTGCTGGTGCGCGAGGGCTTCGAAGCCATCCTCATCGTCGGAGCGTTGATGGCGTTCCTCGGCAAGGCCGGGGCCGCGGACCGGCGGCACGAGGTGGCCCGCGGGGCGTGGCTCGCCGTGCTCGCGAGCGTCGTCACGGCGGTGGTGATCGAGATGCTGTTCCACGTCACGCCCGGGCAACGCGAGGCACTCGAAGGCTTCACGATGCTCGTCGCGGTCGCGGTCCTGTTCTACGTCAGCTACTGGGTGCTCTCGAAGATCGAAGCCGACCGCTGGAACGCGTTCCTGAAAGGAAAGATGCAGGACGCGCTGTCTTCAGAATCCGGGCTGGCGCTGGCGTCGGTCGCCTTCCTCGCGGTGTACCGCGAGGGCGTCGAGACGATCCTCTTCTACAAGGCGCTGCTCTCCTCCGCCGGCAGCGGCGAGGTCGGGGCCGTGGTGGCGGGCATCGCCCTCGGCGCCGCCCTCCTGCTCGTGCTGTATGTCGCGATCAACCGCTACGGTATGCGCCTCCCGATGAAGCCGTTCTTCGCCATCACGGGCGCGCTGCTCTATTACATGGCGTTCGTGTTCGCGGGGCAGGGCATCAAGGATCTGCAGGAGGCGGGGCTCGTCGGGCTCACGGTGCTGGAAGGCTGGCCGCGGTGGCCGCAGTTCGGCATCTATCCCACCGTGCAGTCGCTGGCGCTGCAGGGGCTGCTGATCGTGCTCCTCGTGGCCGGCCTGGGGTGGACCCGGCTACGGCGTTCGCGCGGCTAGGGCCTCGGCGCGCACCGGTACCGGTTCCGGCGTCGCCCACAACCGGATCAAAAACACTCCCGCCAGCACCAGGATCACGCTCATCGCCTGCGCCACGGTGAACGCGCCGAGCACGCGGTCATCCTTGGCCCGCACGAACTCGATGAGGAAGCGCTCCAACCCCGCGCACACCAGGTAGACGCCGAACAGCCATCCGGTGCCGTGCGCGTGCGCGCGGCGCTGCCACAGCCACGCGAATACGAGGAGCATCACCGTGGTCTCGTAGATCTGCGTCGGGTGCACGGCCACGAGCGCGCCCGGGTCCGTGCCGGCCGGGAAACTCACGTGAAACTGCGTGAGGTTGGCGACCGTGGTCGCGGGCAGGCCCTCGGGGAACTTCATCCCCCACGGCAGCGTGGTGGGAATCCCATAATCGTCCTGGACCAGGAAGCAGCCGACGCGGCCTAGCGCGTAGCCCAGCGCGAGGGCCGGTGCGCAGATTTCCATCGTCAGGCGCAACGGGACGCGCCGCCGCGCCCCGGCGAGGAGCACGCCCGCCGCCTCGCCCAGGAATCCGCCATACCAGACGAAGCCGCCGCGCTCGAACAGCGACGCCCCGGTGAGCGCCACGTACCAGAGCTTGGCGCCGACCAGGCCGCCCACCACCGCGCCGATGACGATGTCCGCCGCGTATTCCTCGTTCAGCCGGCGCCGGCGCAGCTCGGCCTGAATGGCCCAGCCGCCCATCAGGAACGCCACCATCATCATCAGGCCGTAGCCGGTGACGGTGAGGGGGCCGAGGTGCAGGGTGAAGGGATAGATCGTCATGACACCGGGGAGTGGGGTGTGGTGAGTGGGGGCGTGGGCGCGCCGTCCTCGAGGCCCGGGAGCGGCAGGTCGGCGCGCGCGTCGAGCGTCCAGTCGCTGGCCTCGCCCTGCGCCAGGCGCCACCAGCCGGCGCGGGCGATCATCGCGGCGTTGTCGGCATTGAGGCGCGGGCTGGCGACGGCAGCACGACGACGTTCCGCCCGGTCGCGTCCACGGCGCGCTCCAGTTTGGTGACCAGCACGTCGAGCACGGCGTCCTGGAACCCGCGGGCGAGCGCGGCGCGGTCACGGGCCACGTCGGTGCTGGCGCGCACGGCGTGGAGGACGGCGGTCTTGAGCCCCGAGAAGGAGAACTCCAACCCCTCGTCCCGCATCGGGCGCGGGAACGCGAAGCGCGACGGGTCTCCCTCGGCGGCGAGCCGCTCGATCGCCGCACCGCCGGGGTAGCCGAGCCCGAGGAGCGTGGCGACCTTGTCGAACGCCTCGCCCGCGGCGTCGTCGCGCGTCTGGCCCAGCAGGCGGTAGCGGCCCCACGCGGGCACGTCGAGCAGCAGCGTGTGGCCGCCCGAAACGAGCAGGGCCACGAACGGCGGCGCGAGCTCCGGATCCTCGACCGCCGGGGCGAAGAGGTGGCCCTCGAGATGGTTCACGCCGATCAGCCGCCGGTCCCCGGCGTACGCCAGCGCTTTCGCGTACACGACGCCGACGAGGAGCGCCCCGACGAGACCGGGGCCCTGTGTGACGGCGACCGCGTCCACGGCGCTCCACGACACGCCGGCCTCGGCGAGCGCGCGCTCCACCACCGCCGGGAGCGCGGCGAGGTGCGCGCGGCTCGCGAGCTCGGGGACAACGCCGCCGAACACCTGGTGGATGTCCTGCGAGAGAATGATCAGGCTGGCGAGCTCCGGCGTGCCGCTGCGGCCTCCGCCCACGAGGACGGCGGCCGACGTCTCGTCGCACGACGTTTCGATGCCGAGCAGGACCTCAGCCACGGCCGGTCTTCTTGCGCAGGACCACGGAATCGGGGACGGCGCGGGCGATGATCCCCGGCGGCACGATGACGGTGAGCCGGGCGTAGGCGCCGGCCGCCGGGAGCCGGCCCGGGAGGTGCACGATGACCTTGAGGCTGTCGCGGGTGAGACGCTGCACGGCGGCGTCGGGACCGCGGACGACGACGGACACGCGGGCCGGCGTCACCACGAAGCTGGTGAGCGCGCCCGCGCCGCTCTCGACCGGGATGCCCGCGAACGAGCGCTCGTGGATGATGCTCAGATCCCCTGAGACGGTCACTTCCTTGGGCGCGATGCGGACGACGCCAAGCGGCGCGGTGTCGATCGGGACGGTGCGGGTGAACGGGCCGGTCACGTTGGCGATCTCGGTGGGGACGGTGGTGACCGAGTCGATCGCGGCGAGGGCGCGGTCCGAGCCGACGATGCGGGCCATGCTCGGGGTGATGGCGAGGCCGCCCTGCATCTGGTAGCCCGATTCCGCGACGATCCGCACCAGCGGTACGATGCGCACGTCCTTGCCCGCGACGGAATCGAGCCGGATCACGAGGTCCCGCGGCGAGATCTCGGCGACCTGGACGTCGGCGCCCTTGGGGATGTCGATGTCGCTCGCTTTGAGGCTCACGCTCCACACCCCCGCCGTGAGGGTGTCGGGCACGCGCAGGTTGATCGGCCGTAACGAGCGCAGCCGCAGCATTTCGCTGCCGCGGCCGCTGAGCAGCACCGACACACTGGGCGGTGTCTCGAGCAGGGCGCGCCCCGGCGGTGGCAGCACGGCGAGCCTCAGCGTGAACGACTGCGTCACCGGCTGCTGCGCCGCCACGGCGACGTAGAGCATCAGCGCGAGCGCCAGCGCGGCCAGCTTGATCGGCCAGTTGCGCGTGATGAACCGCGTCAGGCTACCGCTCATCGAGGAGCCGCCGGACGAGGGTCTCGTTCACCGGGCCGTCCCACTCCGCCGGCCCGATCACCTTCTTGACGATGCGACCGTCGCGATTGATCACGAAGCTCTCGGGCACCCCCGTCGTCTGGTAGCGCTGCTGGATGTCCCCGGCCTGGTTGTGGAGGACGTCGAACGACAGCCCCAGCTCGCGCACGAACGCGTCGACGACCGTGGAATCGTCCTTGTCCACGCTCACGGCGACGACCCGGAAATCGGTGCCCGCGAGTTTCTTCGAGAGCCGCTCCAGCGCCGGCATCTCCACGCGGCACGGCAGGCACCACGTCGCCCAGATGTTGACGAGGATTGGACGCCCGCGGTAATCGGCGAGCGTCGCGGGCCGCCCGGTGCGCAGGTCGGTCGCGGTGAACGCCGGCGCCTTCGAGCCCACCCCGAGGAGCGCCAGCTGCGGCCGCAGGCGGATGATCAGCACCACCGCGAAGATCGCCGTGGTCACGAGTCCCGTCACCACCGCCCACTGCCGCTGGGTGCTCATACGGCCACCAGGCAGCGGCGCCGCAGCTCGGCCACCTCGCGCCCCGGGTCCGCGCTCGCGAACACCGCGTTCCCCGCCACGAACGTGTCCGCTCCCGCGGCGTGCGCCTCCGCGATCGTCTCCGGCGTGATGCCGCCGTCCACCTCGACGAAGGCCCGCGAGCCGTGCGCCGTGAGCAGGGCGCGGGCGCGCCGGATCTTGTCGGTCGAACCGGGGAGATAGCTCTGCCCGCCGTAGCCCGGATTCACCGTCATGATCAGGAGCAGGTCCACGTCGTCGAGCACCTCTTCGGCGAGGGCGAGCGGCGAGGCGGGATTGAGGGCGAGCCCCGCCAGCAGATCGCGCTTGCGGATCGTGTCCAGGTGCCGCTGCACGTGGGTCGTCGCCTCGGGATGGAAGGTGAGCACGGAGGCGCCGGCATCCGCCATCGCGGCGATGTAGTGCTCGGGCTCCTCGACCATGAGATGCACGTCGATCGGTTTGTCGGTCAGCTGGCGCAGGGCGGCGACCATGTTCGCGCCGAAGGTGAGGTTCGGCACGAAACGGCCGTCCATCACGTCGACGTGCAGCCAGTCGGCGCCACCGGCCACCACCTGGCGCACCTGGTCCGCGAGCCGGGTCAGGTCGGCGGCGAGGACGCTGGGCGCGATGCGGATGCCGTTCGTCATTGCGGGCTCCGGGCCACGACGATGTCCACGGCGGTCCCGGGCGGCGCGAGGGTGCCGGCGGCCGGCCGCTGCCCCACGACCGTGCCGGGGCTCGCGTCGGAGGTGCGCCGCCGCGTCACGCTGCCGAGCTGCAGCGCGTCCATCTCGAGACGCACGCGCGCGTCGGCCTGGCTCATCCCCAACAAGTCGGGCACGGTGATCGTCGCCTCGCCGCGGCTGATCACCAGCGTCACGCCCGTCCCGGGCGGGAGCGCTTCACCCGCGGCGGGGCGCGTCAGGCCCACCACCCCCGGCGGCACGCGCGGCACCTGGATCGACTCCACCTGCGCGACGCTCAGCCCCGCGGCCGTGATCAGGCGGCGGGCGACCGACCCGTCCAGCCCCGTCACGTCGGGTACCGGAATCTTGGGCGGTCCGGCGCTCGCCACCAGAGTCACCCGGCCGTCCGCGATGGCGCTGACGCCGGGCGGCGGGTCCTGCCAGATGACGATGCCCTGCGGCGCGCTGGGGTGGGGCTCGGTCCCGCCGTCCACGACCTGGAGCCCGGCCTCGCGGATTTCGCGGGCCGCGTCCTGCACCGTCAGCCCCAGCACGCGCGGGACCGTCTGCCGGGCGTGGAGGATCGGCGTGGGGAACACAAAGAGGAACGCGGTCATGTATCCCAGCAGCACCATCCCCAGAACCAGCAGGACCCAGCGCGTCGCCGTGCGGCGCTCGCCGAGATTGGGCATCCGCCAATCGCGCACGGGGGGAATGTGGCGACGGAATTCCATCAGGCCCTCCGCGCGAACCGGGCGGCGTACGCGCCGTCCATGCCGTGACGCTGGGGCAGGGACTGGAAATCGCCCGCGGGCGTGAGCAGCTCGGGCGCCGCGGCGCCGGCCACGGGCGCGCGCGTGAACTCCGCGTGATCGGTCAGGAACCCCTCCACCACATCCGTGTTCTCCTCCGGTTCCAGAGAGCAGGTCGCGTACACCAGCACACCCCGCGGCCGCACCAGCCGCGCCGCAGCCTCGAGCAAAGCGCGCTGTCGTTCACCCGCGCGGGTGATGGCGCGCTCGGTCACGCGCCAGCGGGCGTCGGGGTGCCGCGCCATGGTCCCGGTCGCGGTGCACGGAGCGTCGACGAGCACGGCGTCCCAGCCGGATCCCGCGAACGGGGCAGCCAGAAGATCGGCACACAGCACGCGGATCGCCACTCCGGCGCGGCGGGTCGTTTCGGCGAGGCGGGCAATCCGGTGCCGGCGCACATCCCCGGCGACGACCCGGGCCCCCAGGCGCTCCAGCGTCACAGCCTTGCCGCCGGGTGCCGCGCAGGCGTCGTACACCTGGGCTCCCGCGGGGATCGCGGCGAACCGGCAGACGAGCGCGTGGGCGGGATCCTGGACTATGAACCCACCCTCGATGAAGCCGGGGAACTTCGCGGGATGGGGGATGGGGGATAGGGGATGCGGGATGGGGGATGCGGGATGCGTGACGACCATTCCAGCACCGTATCGCGCTGGAGTGACCTGGAGACCAATCGCTTCCAAGGCTTCCGACAATCGCGAGGCATCCCACCGAGCTGGCTGTAGGACCAGCGCTGGCCGGGCGTCGTTCCAGGCCATCAAGCGCTCGGACTCTTCCGCACCGAACCGTGACTGCCAACGCTCCACGAGCCATTGGGGGTGGGAGGGGGCCCCATCCCGCATCCCCCATCCCGCATCCCGCCTCCCCCATCCCCCATCCCGTGCCAGCTTTCGCAACGCCTGATTCACGTACCTTGCCGCCGCCTCTCCCGCCGTCTCCCGTGCCAGCTCGACGCTGGTCGACACGGCCGCGTGCGCGGGGACGCGATCGAGGGCGCGCAGCTGGTAGGCGCCGAGGCGCAGGATGTCGTGCAGGCGCGGGTCGGCGCGCGTGAGGTTCAAGGCGTCGTCGAGCTCGGCGCGGCGCCGCAGCACGCCGGCGGACAGCTCGTAGGCGAGGCGGCGGTCGCGCTCGGCGAGGGCGGCGAGGTGGCGGTCGCGGGCGTCGTTGAGCGTGGCCCCGGCGCGGACCGCCTCGAGGATCTCCAGCGCCGCGCGGCGCGCGGCGGTCGCGCCCTTAATCCAGCAACCCCTCGAGCGGCGAGGACGGCATCGCGACTTCCCGTTTGGGCATGCGGCCCGCGAGGAATGCGACGCGGCCCGCCTCGACGGCGAGGCGCATCGCGTGCGCCATCGCCACGGGGTCCTGCGCGGCGGCGATCGCCGTGTTCATGAGGATGCCGTCCACGCCCTGCTCCATCGTGAGGCAGGCGTCCGACGCGGTGCCGACGCCGGCGTCCACGACGACCGGCACCTTGAGCCGACGCTTGATCGTCCGCACGGTGACGGGATTGAGCAGGCCCAGCCCGCTGCCGATCGGCGAGGCGAGCGGCATCACCGCCGCGCACCCGGCGTCCTCGAGCCGCAACGCGGTGATCAGGTCCTCGTTGGTGTAGGCGAGGACCTTGAACCCTTCCTTCACCAGTACGCGCGCCGCCTCAAGCAGCCCCTGCACGTCGGGGAGCAGCGTTTCCTGGTCGCCGATCACTTCGAGCTTCACGAACTCGTTGAACCCGGCCTCGCGCGCCAGCCGCGCGTAGCGGACCGCGTCCTCGGCGGTGTAACAGCCGGCGGTGTTGGCGAGCAGGAAGAAGCGCTTGGGGTCGAGGTGGTGCAGGATGCTGTCGTCCCGCGACCGGTCGAGATTCACGCGCCGCACGGCGACGGTCACGATCTCGGCGCCCGACGCCTCGATCGCCCGCGTCATCGTTTCGTTGTCGGGATATTTACCCGTGCCGACCATGAGGCGCGACTGGAACGTGCGCCCGCCGACGGTGAAGGGCGTGTCCTTGAGTACCGCGACGGCGGTGGTCATCAGCCACCTCCTACGAAATGTACCAACTCGATGGCGTCCCCGGCCGCGACCGGCGTCTCGCCCAGGGCGGGCCGGCGCACGATGCGGCGGTTGTGCTCCACGACGACGGTGCGGGGGTCGAGCGCCAGCTCCGCGAGCAGCTCGAGCAGCGTGACGCCGGGCCGCACGGTCCGCGGTGATCCGTTTACGACGACTTCCATAACGCCTCCAGCATCTGCCGGGCCGCGGCAGCGGGCTCGGTCGCATCCCATAGGGCGCGGATCGCGGCCACGCCGTGCGCGCCCGCCTCCCGGACCTCGCGCGCGTTGCGCGCCGTCACGCCGCCGATCGCGATGACCGGAAGACCAAGCCCCACGATCTCGCGCAGCGCCCCCAGCCCCAGGGGCGCGCGGTCCGGGTGCGTCGCGGTCGGGAACACGGGCCCTGCCAAAAGATAATCGGCTCCCCCAGCCTGAGCCGCCTCCGCCTCGGCCAGGTTGTGCACCGACTTGCCGATCCACCACCGGGCCGAGAGCCGGCGCGCCTCCTCGGGCGACAGGCTTTCCGGGGTGAGCTGCACCCCCTTGGCATCGACGGCGAGGGCGATGTCGAGGCGGTCGTTGATGAACAGTCGGACTGACGGACTGTCGGACAGTCGGACCGCTAATTCATAATGTTCCAAACCCGTGAGGGTATGGCCGCGGGCGTGCAAGGCAAGGTCCGCGCCGCCGCCGGTCGCCAGCTCACGGGCGATGTCGCCCAAGTCGGGGCGGCGCGCGATGCGCTCGTCGGTGATGGCGTGGAGTCTTGGGAGCGGCGATCTCACACGAGCTGCTGGCCCACCTTGATCCCTCGGCCCCGGATCCACTCGGCGGCGGTCATGCGGGATTTGCCGGTCGGTTGGACCTCGCCGACGACGACCGCCCCTTCTCCTGCCGCCACCAGTAAACGGTCGTCGGCTTTCAGTACGGTGCCTGGGGGGCCTGCGCCCTCGGTGACGCCGGCGCGGAACAGTTTGACCTCCTGGCCATCCAACGTCGTCCAGGCTCCGGGCTTCGGGTCGAGGGCAAGGGTGGTCCGCATGACGGCGTCGGAGCCGGCGTCCCAGCGGATGCGCGCCGTCTCGCGGGTGATCTTCGGGGCGTGCGTGGCGCGCGCGTCGTCCTGGGGGACGGGCTGGACCAGGTTCTGCTCCATCAGCGCGAGCGCCTCGATCAGCGCCTGCGCGCCCATCTCGGCGAGGTGCCCGGACAGCTCCCCGCCGGTCATGTCGTTGGGGATGCGATGCGGCAGCTGGTGCAGGATCGGGCCGCTGTCGAGGCCGGCCGTCATCTGCATGATGGTGACGCCGGTCTTCTCGAGGCCGCGCAGGATCGCCCACTCGACCGGCGCCGCGCCGCGCAGCTCGGGGAGCAGCGAGGGGTGGACGTTGACCATGCCGCGCTTCGGGATCGCCAGCAGCTCCGCCTTGAGCAGGTGCCCGTAGGCGACGACGACGCCGACGTCGGGTGCGAGGCGGCGCATCTCGGCGAGGAACTCCGGCGTCGACGGTGGCTCGGGCTCGAGCACGGGGACGTCTTCTTCGAGGGCGGCCACCTTCACGGCGGAGGGCACGAGGGTCGAGCGCGAACGGCCCTGCGGCCTGTCGGGGCGGGTGACGACGGCGGCGACGTCGAACCCTTCGCCGAGCAGCGCCTCGAGAGACGGCACGGCGAATTCGGGCGTTCCGAAGAAGACGACGCGCACCTACAGCTCGCCGGCCGGCTGGGGCGTCACGTCCTTGAGATAGCCCTTCTTTCCCTTGCGCGCCTTCTTCCATTTGGCGACGAGGAGGCTGCGCTTCACGGCGCTCAGATGGTCGAGGAACAGCACGCCGTCGAGGTGGTCGATCTCGTGCTGGACCGCGCGGGCCTTGTAGCCGCCCACCTCGGCGCGGTACGAATGGCCGTCCCGGTCCAGCGCCTCGACCACCACGCGCGTCGGCCGTTCGACGTCGCCGAAGATCTCCGGGATCGAGAGGCAGCCCTCCTCGCCGATCTCGGTCTCGGCGCTGCGCTCGACGATCACGGGGTTGATGAGCACCAGCGGCGGCGGGTGCTCCTCGCCCACGTCCACGACGGCGACGCGCTGCGCGATGCCGATCTGGTTGGCCGCGAGGCCCACGCCCTTGGCGGCGCGCATTGTCTCGAACAGATCGTCCACCAGCCGGCGCACGGCGTCGTCCACGCGGGCCACGGGGGCCGAGCGCTGGCGCAGCACGGGCGAGCCCAGCAGGTGGAGGCTGCGAACCGTCACGACGCCTTCGCCTCCGCGGCGCGCTTGGCAATGGTGGCGATGTTGCCGCGCAGCACCACGAGCTTGGCCTCGCCGCTGCGGATCGTCACCTCGCTGTCCTTCAGGTGCACGACCTCCCCGACGATGCCGCCCGAGGTCACGATCTGGTCGCCGCGCTGCAGCGTCTCGAGCAGCTTCTTGTGCTGCTCCTGCTGGCGCCGCTGCGGCCGGAGAATGAGGAAGTAGAGCAGCCCGAAAATCACGCCGAGCTGCAGCAGCAACAGTCCCATGCCGGGACCGGCGGAGCCCGACGGAGCGAGCAGCAACAGGAACAGGCCTCGAACAGTCACGTCGTTTCCCCTTGGGTATAGCGGCGCCGCCAATCGGCGGCCCACCGCTCGTAGTCGCCGGCCCGAACGGCGGCCCGCATCTCCGCGGTGAGCCGCATCAGGTAGCGAACGTTGTGGAGCGAGAGGAGCCGGAGCCCGAGCAGCTCCTCCGCCACGAACAGGTGCCGCAGGTAGCCGCGCGAGAACGTGGTACAGGTCTCGCAGTCGCACGTCGGGTCGAGCGGCCGCGCATCGTCGCGATGCGCCGCATTGCGGATGTTGACCGGGCCGTCGGCCGTGTACGCCGCACCGTTGCGCCCGTTGCGGGTCGGCGCGACGCAGTCGAACAGGTCCACGCCGCGCGCCACCGCCGCCACCAGGTCCTCGGGGAACCCGACGCCCATAAGATAACGGGGCACGGCTGGCGGCAGCCGGGGCGCGAGCCGCTCCAGCATTTCGTACATCACGGCTTTGGGCTCGCCCACCGACAGCCCGCCCACGGCTAATCCCGTCCATTCACCCTGATCCAGGATCCGCCGCAGGCCTTCGATACGCAGCTCGCTGTGCGCACCGCCCTGGAGGATCGGCCACATGGTTTGTCGGACAGTCGGACTGTCTGACGGTCTGACAGTTAGGCGCTCTCCGTCCGACTGTCCGACGGTCCGACCGTCCGACAATTCCCGATGTCGGCGGGCGCCCCGTTCTAGCCACTGCAGCGTTCGTTCCATGGCATCCCGTGCAGTGGCGAGATCCGCGCCTCCCGGCACTACGTGATCGAACGCCATCGCGACGTCGGCGCCGAGGGCCCATTGGATTTCCATGGCGCGCTCCGGCGTCAGGAAGCGGCGCGACCCGTCCACGTGACTCTGGAACTCGACGCCGTCGTCGCTGACCGTCCGCGACCCCTCCAGCGAAAATACCTGGAAGCCTCCGGAATCCGTGAGCAGCGGCCGGTCCCATCCCATGAAGCGGTGCAGCCCGCCGAGCCGGCCGACGACGTCCTCCCCGGGGCGCACGTGCAGGTGGTAGGTATTGGCGAGCACCAGCGACACGCCGGCGGTGCGCAGATCGTTGGGCGAGAGCGCGCGCACCGTGCCCTGGGTGCCGACCGGCATGAAGCACGGCGTCCGCACCTCCCCATGCGGAAGCGTCAACGTGCCGGCTCGCGCTGCGCCGGAGGTGCTCTCGACTCGGAACTCGAACAACGGCTCGCCCCTCCCCAATGCGGAATTCGGAATGCGGAATGAGGCCTGGCGAATTCATTCCGCATTCCGCACTCCACATTCCGCATTCAGATCACCAGCATCGCATCGCCATAGCTGTAAAACCGGTACCGCTCGTTCACCGCTTCACCGTACGCCCGCATCACACCCTCGAACCCGCCGAAGGCGCACACCAGCATCAGCAGTGTGGACCGCGGCAGGTGGAAGTTGGTCAGCAGCCGGTCAACCGCGCGGCAGCGGTAGGGAGGATAGATGAAGAGGCGCGTCTCGCCAGCCCCCGCCTGCACCCGACCGGCCGCGTCCGCCACCGTTTCCAAGGTGCGGACCACTGTGGTGCCGACGGCCCACACGGCGCCGCCGGCCGTGCGGCGCTCGTTGATGAGCGCGGCGGCGGCGTCATTGACCGCGTAGATCTCCGCGTGCATCGGGTGGCGGGCCAGGTCCTCGACGTCCACGGGTTTGAAAGTCCCCGGACCAATGTGCAGGTCCAGGGTGGCGATGGCGGTCCCTTTCCTCTTTATATCGTCCAGTTGCTGCGGCGTGAAATGCAGCCCCGCGGTGGGTGCGGCGACGCTACCCTCGTGAGCCGCGTACACCGTCTGGTAGCGCTCCCGGTCGGCGGCCGTTGGCGGTCGCTTGATGTACGGCGGCAGCGGCACCTGGCCGTAGCGGGCGAGCGTGCCGCGGGCGTCCAGGGCGCCGACGAACCGGATGCGCCTGAGGCCCCCGCCCAGCACCTCGAGGATCAGGGCCGCGCTGTCGTCGCCGAACACGACCCGTCGCCCCGGCTTGAGTTTGCCGCCGGGATGTCCCATGGCCAGCCAGGCGCCGTCCGGGCACTCCCGGACGAGCAGGAGTTCGGTTCGGCCGCGGCGTTCCCCGCTCCCCGCTACCCGCTCCCCGTGGAGTCTGGCCGGAATCACCTTCGACGCGTTCAGCACTAGCACATCTTCGGGGTGGATCAGCGCGGTGAGGTCCGCGAACCGCCGGTGCGTGACCGCGCCCGACGCGCGCTCGAGGACTAGCAGGCGGCTGGCGCCGCGGTCGGCGAGCGGCTCCTGGGCGATCTGGTCGACGGGGAGCGCGTAATCGAATTCCGAAGCTTTGTGCATGAGAGTGCGGAGTGTGGAATGCGGAATGCGGAATGGCAAATCGACGGTCGCTCGTCAATTCCGCATTCCGAACTCCGCATTCCGCATTAGTCGAAGATGGTGGACTGGTCTCCGGCGTTCACTGAGCGCGGCGGGGGAAAGCCAAGGTGCCTGTAAGCACCCGGGGTCGCGCAGCGGCCGCGGGGCGTGCGCGCGAGGAAGCCTTGCTGCATCAGGAACGGCTCGTACACCTCCTCGAGCGTGCCGGGATCTTCGCCCACGGCCGCCGCGATTGTCTGGATGCCGACGGGGCCGCCCTCGAACTGTTCGATAATGGTCCGCAGGATGCGCGCGTCCATGTCGTCCAGCCCGAACTCGTCCACGTCGAGCCGCTTCAGCGCTTCGAGCGCCACCGCGGCCGTGATCTTGCCACCGGCGCGCACCTGGGCGTAGTCGCGCACGCGTTTCAAGAGCCGGTTCGCGACGCGCGGG
>WNGD01004921.1_pt1 | contig 13082 bp, 12 predicted proteins | sample 5400671 | NCBI WGS metagenome assembly WNGD01 (sample SAMN13153369, study PRJNA577476) | soil metagenome | isolation source: 40 cm soil or saprolite under grassland replicate 2 | place: USA:California | collected 2016-06-15
GTGGTGCCCGTGGGTGGGGGTGGGCTGATCTCGGGCATCGCGGTCGCGGTGAAGCAGCAGCGCCCTGACGTGCGGATCATCGGCGTCGAGCCCGAGCAGGCCCCGGGTGTGACCGAGAGCCTTGCCGCCGGGCACCCGGTCGCGCCATCCCGCCTCGATACCGTTGCCGACGGCCTGGCGGCGCCGTACACGCGGCCGCTCACCCTCGGACTGATCCGGCGCTACGTGGACGAGATGCGGACGATCAGCGATGCGGCGATCATCGAGGCGCTGACCGCGATCGTGCTGCGGGGCAAGCTCGTCGTGGAGCCCGCGGGCTCCGCCGCTATGGCCGCGCTGCTGGCCGATCCCGCGATCGAGCGCCCGGCCGTGGTCGTGCTCAGCGGGGGCAACCTCGACGGCCAGCGGCTGGGCGCCTGGCTGGGGAGTAAGAAATCCCCGGAGCCGAACCCGGAGATTTGAGCGAAGGGCGGTTCCACTCAGTTAACGCGGGCCGGGGTCAATCGCCTACGGGCATGGTGCATGCAATAATTTCGCTCGGCGATGAGCACCGTCCAAGACGACTCCACGGGCGCCGTCCTCATCTTCGAGAACGATCCACGGCAGGCGATCGCCTATCGAGAGTTGTTCGCTGAGAGCGGCTACCAGGCGCAGACCGCGCTTCCCGACCAGGACGTGCAGCAATTGTGCGAACGCCTGACGCCCGCCGCCGTCCTGATCGACATGGGCATCTGGGAGGCAGACACGGCCTACGTCTTCGGCGTGCTCAATGGGGCCCTGGGCTTCGAGCGACCGGTGACTATCGCCCTCTGCATCCTTCCTCACCAGGTCCGGCGGGCCAGGAAGTTCGGTGCCGACGGCCTCTGGGTCCGCGGGGTCGACGACGCGGCGGCGCTCCCGCGGCTCACCGGCGACCTGCTCCAGCAGCGCCGCGAGGGGAAGCTCAAGCCGCGGGTTCCCTCGACACCGCTCTAGCCGGCGCACCAGACCCAGGCCACAAGGGCTACCGTTTTCTTTACACGTCCTCGTCTTTCCAGTTGATCGGCGGTCGGCCTTATCCCCAGCTATTCCTCTCGCCGACGTCTTGATGTGGATAAGCACGGCGGATGCTTGACACGCAACAAAGGGCGCGCATAATCAATAACGCGCCAGGGAGACCGGTCTCGGCAGGGACCGCAGTAGTAGATGGAGGGAAACGTTTGGTGATCGCTCACGGTTTGAAGCAAACTGCCTCGCTCAAGATCTGCGCCCGTCCGGGATGCGAAGCCTCTGTCAAGAAGACAACGGCCAAGTACTGCAGCATCCATTGCTGCGCAATCGACCCGAGCCGAAAAGAGCGCCTTCGCCGTCAGGCCCGTCGCGCGCCGATTATTCCCCTGGCGCATCAACTCCCTCTCATGTTTCAGGTCCATCGGGACATCGAGGCGTCGCTCGACGACCGAACCTTCGGCCGGGAAGACATCCCGGCCGGTCTGCTGCGGCTGCGGGCGGTCTAACCTAGTCCCTTCCGTTCCAACTCGCTCCGTATAATCGGCTGCACCCGTGAAGGGTGAGCCATGAGCGACGACCTGGAAACCCTCCGCCATTCGACCGCGCACGTGATGGCGGCGGCCGTGCTGGACCTTTTTCCGGGAACCGTGATCGGCATCGGCCCCGCGACCGACGAAGGCTTCTACTACGACTTCGCCTTCAAGGAGCGACTGCAGCCCGAGGCGCTGCCGCGGATCGAGGCGAAGATGCGCGAGATCATCAAGCAGGCAACCCCGTTCGTGAAGGAGGAGATTCCCCGCGGCGATGCGGTCGCCCTCTTCGAGCGGCTGCACCAGCCGCTGAAGGTGGAGTTGATCGCCGACAAGGTCACAGACGCAACAGCGCGCGTCTACCGGACCGGCGACTTCGTCGACCTCTGCCTCGGTCCGCACGTCGCCAGCGCCGGCCAGCTCGGCGCCTTTCGCCTGCTCTCCATCGCCGGCGCCTACTGGAAGGGAAGCGAGAAGAACCAGCAGCTCACCCGCATCTACGGGACGGCGTTCCCGACCGAGCCGGAGCTCGAGAGCCACCTGAAGATGCTGGAGGACGCCGCCAAGCGCGACCACCGCAAACTGGGAAAGGATCTCGATCTATTCGTGGTCGACGAGATGGTCGGTCGGGGCCTGCCCCTGTTGACCCCCAAGGGCACGGCGGTCCGGCGCCAGATGGAGGAGTTCATTCTGCGGCTGGAGCAGCGGCAAGGCTACCAGCACGTCAAGACGCCCGATATCGCGCGGCTCGAGATCTACAAGATCAGCGGGCATTTCGAGCGCTACCGGGAGTCGATGTACCCGCCATCGGAGATCGAGGACGAAGAGTGGCAGCTGCGGCCGATGAACTGTCCCCATCACATTCGGGTGTTTGCGCGAAGGGCCTACAGCTTCCGGGACCTGCCGGTGCGCCTCGCGGAACTCGGCACCGTGTACCGCTACGAAAAGTCGGGCGAGGTCTCCGGCCTGATCCGGGTGCGGGCCTTCACGATCAACGATGCCCACATCTTCTGCCGACCGGATCAGCTCAACGAGGAGTTCGAGCGGGTGATCCAGCTGATCTTGCAAGTGTATCGGGCCTTCGGCATCAAGGACTTTCATTTCCGGCTCTCCCTCCGCGATGACGTCAGCAATAAATGGATGGGGGACCCGGCGGTATGGCAGCGCGCCCAGGACGCCGCTCGCGAGGCGCTGCGCGCTTCCGGTCATCCATTTGTCGAGGCGCCGGGCGAAGCCGCCTTCTACGGACCCAAACTCGACGTCCAGATCAAGGACGCGATCGGCCGCGAATTCACGCTCTCGACCAATCAGATCGACTTCCTGATGCCGGAGCGCTTCGGCCTCGAGTATGTGACATCCGAGCAATCCATGGCACGACCCGTGATGATTCATCGGGCGCCCATCGGCTCGATGGAGCGCTTTATGGCTTACCTGATCGAGACCTACGCGGGGGCGTTCCCGGTCTGGCTCGCTCCCGTCCAGCTCGTCTTCATCCCGATCGCCGACCGGCACCTCGAGGCCGTCGGCCGGCTCGCCGATCGCTTTCGGCAGGCAGATCTGCGGGTCGAGGTGGACGGCCGTAGCGAACGCATGCAGGCAAAGATCCGCGACGCGCAGCTCCAGAAGGTGCCCTACATGGCTGTCGTCGGCGACAAGGAACTCGAAGCAGGCACCCTCAATATCCGGCGGCGCGAAGGCGGCGACCAGGAGTCGGTCCGGACGGATGAGTTCCTCGCGCGGCTCGAACGCGAAGCGCAACTTCCGCTGGAGTGATATACTCGCGCCTGCCAAGAGAGGCTGTCCGAACTCTCACCTCCAGGCCGGCGCCGAAGAGGTCAAGCGGACGAAGATAGCCTCAGGGCTATCTTTTTTATTTTCGAAGGAGGCTTGATCCACGGCATTTAGGGAACTTCGGATCAACGACCAGATCCGCGCCGCCGAAGTCCGCGTCATCGACGATCGGAACGAACAGTTGGGTGTGCTGCCCATCGACCGCGCCAAGGCACTGGCGATCGAGCGGGAGATGGACCTCGTGGAGGTTGCCCCCCAGGCGCAGCCACCAGTGGCTCGCATCATGGATTACGGCAAATTCAAATTCGAGAGCATCAAGAAAGAGAAAGATGGACGCCGCAAGCACAACGTCATCAAGGTCAAAGAAATGAAACTCCGTCCCAAGATCGGCGAGCATGACTTCCAGACGAAGTTCCACGCCGTCAAGTCGTTCCTGGAAGAAGGCGATAAGGTCAAGCTCACCATCATGTTCCGCGGTCGCGAGATGGTGCACCAGGACATCGGCAAGCGGTTGCTGGAGCGGATGGCGCTCGAACTAAAGCCGATCAGCACCGTGGAGCGGATGCCGTTGCTGGAAGGCCGGAACATGATCATGATCCTGGCGCCGGCCGGCGCGGCGGCGGCCGCCGCTCAAGCTCCGCCCCCGCCCCCGCCTCAAGCCCAGGCACGGAAGAATTAAAGGAGCGAGCGATGCCTAAGCTTCGTACCCATCGCGCGTCGGCCAAGCGGTTCCGCATGACCAAGACCGGCAAGATCGTGCGCCCGCACGCGCAAAAGAGCCACCTGCTGGGCCACAAGAGCCCGCGCCGCAAGCGCCAGTACAGCAAGCTGCTCGTGCTGACCGGTAAGGATGCCAGGCGTCTGCGCCGCGCGGCCCCCTATATGAAGGACCAGACCTGAGATGCCACGCGTCAAGCGCAGCGTCCCGGCCCGCCGGCGACACAAGAAGATCCTGAACCTCGCCAAGGGTTTCCGGATGACGCATCGGACGCTCTTCCGGCCCGCCAACGAAGCGGTCATGCACGCGCTCGAGTACGCGTACCGCGACCGGCGGGCGCGCAAGCGCGACATGCGCAAGCTGTGGATCGCCAGGATCAACGCCGCCTCTCGCAGCCAGGGCATGCCCTACAACCAGTTCATGCACGGCCTCAAAGTGGCCGGCGTCAACATCAACCGGAAGATGCTCGCGGACCTGGCGGTGCGGGATGCGGAATCCTTCAGTGAACTGATCGCCGTCGCCAAGGGCGGCCCCAAGTCCTGAACTAGCGCAGAGCAGTTGAACGCCTCTTGCGCTCGGGTGCGCGGCGCGGGCGGACCACGTCTGGAGGCTTGATGGACTCGACGGAACGTGTATTGACTGACCTCGACGATCTGGCCAAGCGAGCAGAGGTTCAAATCATGGCAGCCGCAGATCTGGCCGCCCTTGAAGAACTTCGCGTTCGCCTTCTCGGGAAGAAAGGCGAGGTTACGTCTTTGCTGCGCGGCGTTGGGCAACTGCCTCCAGAACAGCGGTCGAGCTCGGGCGCGAAAGCCAATCAGTTAAAGGAAAACATCAACGTCTGGCTGGGGATGAAGGCCGCTCAGTTGCAACTGAACCGTGAAGCGGCCCTGGGGGAGACCGAATGGGTCGACATGACGTTCGTCCCGAACCCGGTCCGCCGCGGCCACCTGCATCCGCTTACCCTGATCCTGCGGGAGGTGAAGGCGATCTTCTCGCGGCTCGGCTACGAGGTCGCGCTTGGACCGCAGGTGGAGGACGAGTTCCACAATTTCGAGGCGCTCAACATCCCCCAGGACCATCCCGCGCGCGACACGATGGACAGCTTCTACGTCGAGGCCGACGACCTCCTCCTGCGCACCCATACGTCGCCGGTGCAGATCCGGTTCATGCAGAGCCACCAGCCGCCGATCCGCATTATTGCGCCCGGCGCCGTCTACCGGCGCGATGCGACGGATCCCTCGCACGGTTCGCAGTTCTATCAGGTCGAGGGCCTGGTCGTCGACCACGATATTCGCCTTTCCGACTTGAAGGGCACCATCGAATATTTCGCCCGCTCGCTCTTCGGTCCGCAACGGCGCATTCGGATCGTGGGCGATCACTTCCCCTTCACCGAGCCCAGCATCGGAGCGGCCGTCTCCTGCGGAATCTGCGGTGGGAGCGGGTGCCGCAGCTGCAAGGGCGGCTGGCTCGAGATCCTCGGCGCGGGGATGGTGCACCCAATGGTCCTTCGCAATGGCGGCATCGACCCCGAGCGCTATTCCGGCTTTGCCTTCGGCGCCGGGTTGGACCGGCTGGCGATGCTCAAGTACAACGTCACCGACCTCCGCCTCTTCCTGGAGAACGACGTGCGCCTCTTGAGGCAGTTCTAGCGTGCTCATCTCGCTCAACTGGCTCCACGAGTACGTCGCCATCACGGCCGACGTGCCGACGCTGGCCGAGCGGCTGACGCTCGCCGGCAACGAGGTCGGACGGATCGTCCAGCAGGACGTCGATTTCGACGGCGTCGTGGTTGCCGAGGTCAAAAGCCTGCGGCCGCTTCCCGGGTCGACGAAGAACCAGCTCGCCGGTGTGACGACGGGTGGCGCCGCGGTCGAGGTGGTCACTGGTGCCTGGAACCTCGCCGTCGGTGACCGGGTGCCGTACGCGATCCCCGGCTCGCGCCTTGGCGATCGGCGAATCGAGACCAAGACGTTCCTCGGCGTTCCATCGGCGGGGATGCTCTGCTCCGCGATCGAACTCGGCCTGGGGGAGGACGCGGCGGGAATCATGATCCTCGACCCGGGCGCGACCCCGGGACAGGATCTGCACGCGCTCTATCCCCGCGACACCATCCTCGAGCTGGAGATCAAGTCGAACCGCCCGGATCTCCTCTGCCACCTGGGCATCGCGAGAGAGGTGGGCGCCATTTTCAACCTGTCCGTCCGGGAGCCGAAGATCCCGAAGGCGCGGAGCAGCGATGCGCCCGACCTGGTCCACATCGACGCCCCCGATGGTTGCCGCCGGTTCGTCGGCCGCCTGATCACCGGGATCACCGTTGCGCCGTCCCCTCCCTGGATGCAGGCGCGGCTCCGGGCCGCGGGCGTCCGGCCGATCAGCAACATCGTCGACATCACGAACTACGTGATGCTCGAAAGCGGGCAGCCGATGCATGCCTTCGATTACCGGCGCCTCACGGGCGGGCGGATCGTCATCAGGCGCGCCCGTGACGGCGAGGAACTCGTGTGCCTCGACGGGAAGACGCGCCGCCTGACCCCGCACGACATGGTTGTGGCCGACACGGAGCGGGCCCAGGGCCTGGCGGGGATCATCGGCGGCGCCGAAAGCGCCGTCCAGCCGGCGACGATCGACATCTTCCTGGAGGCCGCCACCTGGGAGCCACGATCGATCCGCCGGACGGCACGAATGCACGGGCTCAGGACGGAAGCTTCGTCCCGCTTCGAGAAGGGATTGAGCCCGGCGCTGAGCCTGCCGGCGGTGGAGCGGGCCGCGGCCCTGGTCGCGGAGCTGGCAGGCGGCAGGGCAACGCGGGCGAGTGATGTCTATCCCGTGCCGCTGACGCCGGTCACGATCCAGCTGGATACGGATCGGATCGAGCGCGTTCTGGGCGTCAGGGTGGAGATTGCGGATGTCGCGAGCATCCTCGAGCGGCTTCGCTTCACCGTGAAGCGGGCCGGCGCCCGGTTACAGGTCCAACCTCCGCCATTTCGGCTCGACTGCTCGATTCCCGAAGACCTGGTCGAAGAGGTCGGGCGAGTCCATGGCTACGATCGGGTCCCGAGCACCCTGCCCGGCGCGCGCACGCCGGTGCGCGACCTGTTCGAACGCCGCGACGCCGACGAAACGGCCCGCGAGGTGCTCGCCGGCCGAGAGCTCGACGAAGCGGTGACCAGCAGCCTGGTGAGCGCCGACGGGACGCCCGCGATCGCCATGCCTTTCGCGGCGCAGGCGTTGGTCACGGTCAAGAACCCGATGGCAGAGAACCGGGACGCCCTGCGTCGCAGCCTGCTGCCCGGACTGCTCGAGGCGCTGGCACTGAACGCTCGTCAGGACCAGGGTGGCGCCCGACTCTTCGAGCTCGGTTCGGTTTTCTGGAAGAATGCCGCGAACGCGGTCGACGAGCCGCAGGCGCTGGCGCTGGCCGCCCACGTCCCGGCCGGTGGTGCGCAGGCGGTGGTTGCCGAATTGCGGTCTTTGCAGGCGACGCTCGCGACCCTGCGAGACCGTTTCGCGATCCCGGCGACCGCCTTCAAGCAGGCCGAGTTCCGGAGCGAGAACCCCGGCGTCTTCGCCGGCTTCCATCCGGGCCGCACGGGAGAAGTGCTCGAGGAAGGCGAACCAATCGGGATCGTCGGCGAGGTACACCCACAGCTGCTGGCGCAGCTTGGCCTACCCGGCCGGGCGGTGGTTGCGGAGGTCCTTTTCGACCGGTTTTCGGCCGGCGGTGGGCGAACACCACAGGCCAGGCCCCTGCCGCGTTTTCCGGGGGTCCGGCGGGACCTTACGGTGCTGGTTCGGGGCACGATCGCGGGCGGGGACCTCCTGCAAGTTATCCGCCAGCAGGGCGGTTACACGTTGCGGGACATCTCTATGGTGAGTGAATACCAGGGGCCCCAGCTGGAGGCTGGTGCCCGCAGCCTGTCTTTCCGTCTGCACTATCAGGCCGATGACCGAACCTTGACGAACGAAGAGGTTGCCACGGTCCAGCAGCGCATCCTCGACGGTCTCAAAGCGCGCTTTGGAGCCGAGGTGCGCTCCTGATGGACTTCCTGGACCTGATCATCGTTTGCATTATCTTCGCCAACATCGGGCTCGGCTGGGCCTTCGGGCTGGTGCGGCGGGTCGTCGCCTTTGCCGGACTCTTCGCCGGGGTCGGCGCCGCGACCCTGACCAGCGCCAACACCTCCACCTATATCGCCACCACGTTTGGCATCACCTCGGCGCTCTGGGCGCACGTCGTCACCTACACCGTGATCGTCACCGCGGCGATCATCCTGTTCGAGGTGCTCGGCGCCGTCTACCAGCGCTACCTCGATGCCATGATCGCGCCGGCCTTTGATCGCGTCACCGGGGTCCTGGCGGGCGCAGTCGTCGGCGCCTTCGAAGTCACCGTCATGTTGATCGTCGGCGTTGGCCTGGTCAACGCCAAGCTGCCGGGCGGCTACGCCTACCCGCCGGGGTTCATCACCGCCCAGGATTGGTTCAACAACTCACTGCTGGCCCCACACTTTTACGCCTTCGAGCCGCTGACGCGAGCGGTCTTCTCGCTCGTCCTGCCGAGCAGCATCAGTAGCTACTTCACCCAGCTCCTCAGCCACTAGCCGCAAATCTGCTAAGCAAGCAGACGTGGCCCTGACCACGCCCCGCCTCCCGCGCCGGTTCTTTTCCCGTGACCCCGTGGTCCTCGCCCGCGAGTTGCTCGGTCGCGTTCTTTTCTACAAGACGCCGGAGGGCCTGCTCGCCGGGCGCATCGTGGAGACCGAGGCGTACACGGGGGAGGCCGACCCGGCATCGCACGCCTTCCGCGGCCGGACCGCGCGGAATGCCGTGATGTTCGGACCGGCGGGGCACGCCTACGTCTACTTCACCTACGGAATGCATCACTGCCTCAACATCACGGCGGGAGCCTCCGGTACCGCGGGCGCCGTGCTGCTGCGGGCGTTAGAGCCGCTGGCCGGCGTCGAGGTCATGCGCGCCCGCGGCGACCATGGCCCGGAGAGCCGGCTCTTAAGCGGTCCTGGGAAGATCGGCCGGGCGTTCGGCCTGAGTCTCGACGACAACGGCCGCGACTTCACCCGAGGCGCGCTCGGCCTCGCCGCTGGCGCGCCGGTGCCGAATCGTGGGGTGGCGGTTTCGCGACGGATCGGCATCTCGCGCGCGGTCGACCTGCCTTACCGCTTTGCGGTGGTTAGCAGCCCGTCAGTGTCGAAGTGATCTCAAGGCAGGGTGACGGTGATCATCTGGACCGCTGGGGCGTTCGCCGGATTGTAGTCGTACGCCTGCACCGTCAGCGTGTGCGTGCTGCCCGAGGAGCCCTTGACCACGAATGTGTAGGGAGCCTGCGTCAACCGGATCGGTTTGCTGGATCCATTGAGGTAGAAGTCGACTTCCTTGATCGCTTCATCGTCGGTCGCGGTGGCGGTGACCAGGACGCTGCCGTCCGGCTGCGGTGCCTGCGCCAGTGTCAGCGTCGGCGGCGTGGTTTCCGTGAACAGCTGACAGTTCTGGGTGGGCGCCTGGGGCGCGTTCTTGTCTTTCATGTCGTCCGGATATCCCGGGGGATAGCTGACAAAGGTCTTGACCGTGGTGAGGTTGGCGGGAATGTCGGAGGTGGCGAGAAGTCCGTCGGTGGTGCAGACCCGGATCGGGTGGTACCAGTCGTCCACTCGGGTCGGGGCGGTGCCCGCGATGAACCAGTCCGAGATGGTTTGGCCGGCACAATTGGGCGTCGCGAGCAACCCGCTGGCGGCGCACACGGTCACTTTCTTGAGCCCGTCCGGCACCGGGAAGTCCCTCACGGGTCGGTTCGCTTCGTAGCCGTTGAAGATGTCGCGGAAGATCAGCCCGGCGCCCTGCACACCCCAGACGACGTTGAGGTTGGAGTTCACGTTGGCCGGGCAGCCACCCGCACAGGTATGGCCCATCCAGGCGCCAATCACGACGTCGGGGTTATAACCGATCAGCCAGGAATCGCGCCAGTTCTCGGTGGTGCCCGTCTTCGCCGCATACGGTCGCTTGATGTTGAGCGCGGCGCCGACGGGACGCAGGATGTCGCTGATCATGTAAGCGACCTGCGGGGGAAGCACGCGGACGCCCGTATTCGGCTTCCATTCCTGCAGGACTTTTCCTTGGCTGTCTACCACCTCGAGGATGACGGTCGGCTCGTGGTAGATGCCGCCTGAGGCCAGCACGCCGTAGGCGTTGAAGTGCTGTAGCGGCAAGACCTCGCTCGCACCGATCGCCTGGGCCAAGCCCCGCTCGGGCGTGAGGTTCGCGCTGGTCAGCCCCATCATGCGCGCCGTCTGGAAGACCCGGTCGTAGCCCAGCTGCTTCAGCAGCAAAATCGCCGGGATGTTACGCGACTCCACCAGCGCGCGCCGGATCGTGATCACGCCTTCGTCGCGATGGTCCCAGTCGACGAACGGATGGCCGTCGATCTTGCCCTGCTTGTCGAGGATCAGGTTCGACGGCGCATACCCGTTGGCGAGCGCCGTGGCGTACTCATAAATCTTGAAGGAGGAACCTGGCTGACGGCCCTGGCCGTCCGTGATGACGTTGTACTGGCCACCGATCGCCTGGTCGTAGTAGTTCGCGCTACCAACCATGGCAAGCACCTGGCCGGTGTTGGGATCGATGACCTCGGCGGCGCCGTTGTTGACGTTGCGCGCCTTCAGGTCAGGCCGATTGACGTTGGTGTAGACGGCCTGCTCGGCGATCTTCTGCACGTTGTAGTCGAGCGTCGTTTGGACGCGTAGGCCGCCGCCCGCGACCACGGCCTCCCCGTACTGCTTGCTCAGCTGCCGGAGGACATAGTCGACGAACCAGGGGGCCTTGAGGTCTTTCTGGATGCTCCCGTCCTGAAACGTGAGTGTCTCTTTGACCGCCTTGTCGTACTCGAGCTGGCTGATGTAGTGGTCGCGGAGCATGTCGCGCAGGACGAGATCCTGGCGACTCATCGCCTGGGCGGCGGTCGCCGGATTGTACGGGTCGAAACTCGACGGCGCATTCGGGATACCGGCAAGCATGGCGGCCTGGGCGATGTCGAGATTCTTCGCGGACTTGGCGAAATAGGTCTGAGCCGCGGCCTCGATGCCATAGGCCTGGTGCCCGTAGAAGATCTGGTTGAGGTAAAGCGTCAGGATCTCGTTCTTGGAGAAGCGACGCTCGATCTCAAGCGCCAGCGTCGCCTCTCGGACCTTGCGCTCCAGGGAATTCGCGCTCCCCACGAACATCCGCTTGACGAGCTGCTGGGTGATCGTGCTGGCGCCCTGCTGCACGCCTTGGTGGGTCAGGTCGGCGATCGCCGCCGCGACGATGCGCGGGAAGTCGATCCCCTGATGGGTGTAGAACTGCCGGTCTTCGAGCGCGATGGTGGCGTCGATCAGGTGCGGGGAGATCGCGGACAGCGGGATCACCGTGCGAATGACGCCGTCGGTGTGCTTTACGTAGAGCAACACGCCGTTACGGTCGTAGATGTTGGTCGCCTGCGCGAGTTCCTTTGGGTTGAGTGAGTTCGGGTTCGGCAGGTCGCGGGTATAGGTCTGGTACTTGTCGACTGCCTCGGCACCACCACCGAGGCTGAGCATGCCCAGGAGCGTGACGCCGACGATGAGGATCTTGGGCCCGTGGCCGCGCCGCCGACGCTTGATCCGGCTGATGGCGAGCACACGGATGGCGGCGAGTCGGGCAAACCGGTGCTTGTCTGGCGACACCGCGTCTATAACGGTTGAGATCGTTAAAAAAGCACAGGCAATTCCGTCAACCGCGTATATACTCGGCGTCTAGAACGCGTGACGAACTGATGAAGAAGCGACAAAACCTTGATCACGGCGCCTGGGATGCGGTGAGCGCGGGCGCGGTGGAAATCGTCAATCGCGAGCGTTTGAAGAGTCGCATCGAGCGCGGCGATCGGTTGCGCGTCAAGCTGGGGCTCGATCCCACGCGCCCCGACATCCACCTCGGCCACACCGTCGTCCTGCGGGCATTGCGCCGCTACCAGGCGCACGGACATACCGCGGTTCTGATCATCGGTGACTGGACCGCGCGGATCGGTGACCCGTCCGGCCAGAATGTGACTCGCCCGCAACTCACGAAGGACGAGGTCACGGCCGCGGCGAAGACCTACCTCGACCAGGCCTGGAAGATTCTCGATCAGGCCGAGACCGAAGTGCGTTACCAGTCGGAGTGGTTCGACCCGATGCGCCTTGAGGACGTGGTGCAATTGATGAGCCGGTACACGGTCGCGCGCATGCTGGCACGGGACGATTTCGCCAAGCGGACCAAAGACGGGCGGCCGGTTGGCATGCATGAACTGCTCTACCCGCTCCTGCAGGCGTACGACTCTGTCGCCGTCAAATCGGACCTCGAGCTGGGCGGCACCGATCAAACGTTTAACCTGCTGGTCGGGCGTGACATCCAGGAGGCGTACGGCCAGCAACCGCAGGACATTCACACGATGCCGTTGCTCGAAGGGCTCGACGGCGTCCAGAAAATGAGCAAGAGTCTGGACAACTACATCGGCATCGACGAGCCGCCCGAAGTGATGTACCGCAAGGCGATGGCGGTGCCGGACGATCTGATCCTGCGCTACTTGCAGTTGACGACCGATGCCACCCCGGCCGAGATCGCTGAGGATGCGCGGGCTTTACGTGACGGCACGAACCCTAGGGACGTCAAGCAGCGGCTCGCTGAGCGCCTCGTCAAGCAGTTCCATCCCGGGTCCGCGCCCGATGACTACCGCCACGAGGGCGGCGCGTTTCGCAATGCCGGGCCGCGGGAGCTATCGATCGCGCCGGGTGAGCGCACCATCGCACAGCTCTTTGTCGAGGCCGGGCTCGCGAGCAGCAAAAGCGAGGCCCGCCGGCTCGCCGGTCAGCGCGGGATCAGCATCAACGACCGGCCGGTCAGCTCGACAGAAGAGAAAGTCACGCCCCAGGACGGCTGGATTTTGCGTCGCGGAACGCACCGAGTCGTGCGCCTGAAGCTGCGTTAAACTTCCGACGGGGAGAACATGTCAGGACATTCCAAGTGGTCGTCGATCAAGCACAAGAAGG
>WNGD01014132.1_pt1 | contig 13079 bp, 9 predicted proteins | sample 5400671 | NCBI WGS metagenome assembly WNGD01 (sample SAMN13153369, study PRJNA577476) | soil metagenome | isolation source: 40 cm soil or saprolite under grassland replicate 2 | place: USA:California | collected 2016-06-15
ATCGCGGCGTGCACTGGCTCAATCTCGGGCGGCACCGCCACGAGTTCGCTAGCTTTGACCGCCAGCGCTTCGCGCCATGTGCCGATGTCGTGCGGCAAAATCACCAGCGCACCTTTGGCAATCGTCGAGACTTCGGCGCCAACTTCGACAACGACGCCCGCGCCTTCGAATCCCGGCACCGCCGGCACTTCGCGACGGCCGGGGTATTTTCCTTCGATCGCGTTGATGTCTGCCGGATTAATTGGCGCCGCGCGCATTTCCACGACGACTTCATCAGAGGCGGGTTTCGGCCACGGTTGCGCTTGAACCTGCAGAACCTCCACCGGATTTCCGTGCCTTTTGTAAACGATCGCCTTTATAGTTTTGTTCATTCGATGAATTCGGCGTCGCATCCTCAGCCTGTCGCGACCAGTCTGCAAACCGGCGCGCGGCTCGCGCTGATTGGTTTGATCATCAACATTGCCTTCGCCATCATCAAAATTGTCGGCGGCGTTTTCGGGAATGCTTACGCTCTCATCGCAGACGGAATTGAATCGGCGCTCGATGTCGCCGGTTCGATCGTGGTCTGGGGCGGCCTGCGTTTTGCAGCGCGACCGCCGGATGCGACCCATCCCTACGGTCACGGCAAAGCCGAACCGCTAACCGCGATTTTTGTAGCGTGCATCGTATTGATTGCCGCAATCGCGCTCGCAGTCGAAAGCGCGCATACAATGTTTCTGCCGCATTCCGCGCCCGCCTCGTTCACGTTGCTGATTCTCTTGGCGGTTGTCGTCGTCAAAGAAACACTCTTTCGTTACGTGATCCGTTTCGGTCGCTCGATCGAAAGCATCGCCGTCGAAGCCGATGCCTGGCGTCATCGCGCCGACGTTCTAACGTCGATTGCGGCGTTCGTTGGAATTTCAATCGCGCTCATCGGTGGCGAGACATGGCGGAGCGCCGATAACTGGGCCGCGATTTTCGTCTGTCTCGTAATCGCCAGTGTTGGCGTGCGACTTTTGCGGCCCGCGCTCTATGAGATTCTCGATACCGCGCCGCGCGGTGCAATCGTCGATCGTGTCCGCGAATCGGCGACGTCAGTGCCCGGTGTCGTCGAAATTGATAAGTGCTTTGTCCGCAAAATGGGCCTGAGTTTTTATGTCGATCTTCACGTCAAGATCGATGGCAATATTTCGGTTCGGGAAGGTCACCACCTTGCGCATGAAGTGAAGCGAGCCATTCAAGAGAGCGATCCGCGTATCGCCGACGTGCTCGTCCACATCGAGCCGGCGAAGACCCTGCGTTAGTGCGGCAGCTCGCGCACGAGCGCAACGATCGCATCGGTCAACGCTGCGCGTGCCCGCGCAACTTGCCGGGCAAACCGAAACAGCCGCCAGATCGAAGCCGGGCGTCTTAATAAATAGGCAAGTAATCGGCCGTAACGGGCCTGCTCGCGCTCAACGTCGAACAAAACTGATGGTGGCATGGGAAACGGCTGAACCGGCGTGTCGCTAATGGCGCGAAGGGATAGTAACGGAACGCCATGAGCGTTACACACGCCGACGATAGCCCCGGTTTCCATGTCGATCGCTCCGGCACCGGCTCGGCGCGCGATTTTGTTTCGCTCGGCAATCGAATCGACGATCGATGTCGATGTAAAAAGTTTCACCAGCTGCGGCTGGCGGTCGCGCAATATTCGCTCAGCGCTGGTGAGCAGTTGTGAATCAGAAAAGTTCTGGGCTAAAACCAAATCGCCAACGCGCAATTGTTCGCTGACGGCGCCGGCAAAACCGGTGCTGATTACTAATCTCGGTCGCGCTTTGTGCAGGAGAAATTCAAGCCGTTGGTTTTTCGCTCCGACGCCAGTATGCAAGATTGTCACGTCGCGATTGTCGATCTTCCCTGACAATAAATTGTCGGAACGCTCAACCGCTCGAACCCGCCGGACTAAGTCCGAACTTTCCGAGGGAAGCGCGAATGTGATCCCGATCATTGCGCGCTGACGATGCGCACTTGGAGAATCGCCTTTTCTCCGGCTTTTGGCTCGGCTGCGGACGCGGGCACAGTTCCGCCGAGTTTCTTCATCGAAGCGCGAAAGTCATTTAATCGCGCGGTTGGCACTTCGGCGAAAAGCAAAACGCCTTGCTGATCGGCGAGGCCCCTTGTTCCCGAGCCGCCGACTTGCTTTGCCGCGGCGATCACCTTGTTTGCCAATCTATCTTGCTCCGCAACGGGCGCGGTGAATTTGATTTCATCGACATCCAGACTCGGCGGAGGAAGCGCCACCGCCGCCGACCTGGCCAGACTTTCTGCCAGTTCGCTCCGATTTTGTTCCGTGCTTGCTCGCACGCGTTCTTTCTTTTTCATGAACGCGATTGCGTAAATTCCAAACACCACGTTGGCAAAAACGAGCACAGCAAACGCGATTGCGATCCGGCGGCCGAGCACGGCGCCGCGTTCTTCAAGTGTTGGTTCTGTGACGCCAAGGATCTCGCGCGAATGGCGCATCTCTGCGTGAATTTGACGAGCAACCGCGAGCTCTTGGCGCACTTCTGGATCCGACATAAGCCGCTCTTCCAACTCCGCGCGCTCCCTCGGCGACAATTTGCCCTCGAGATAATCGAAAAGCTTGTCCGGATTCATTTTTCGAGTTGGACAAGCGTGGCGCGGCCCGCGTTCGCCTGCAATGACGAAGTCCGCAAGTTGGTTTGCCAGATTGGACTAAATTTGCGCTTTGCCCTCGTCCGGTAGAGTTAATCCGTCGTGGGCGAATATGGTCAGGCGAATTTCCACGATGGAAATTGGCGTCGCCGTGCGTTGATCGCGCTGGGGATTCTGAGTGGACTCTTTCTCATTTTCCATCGGCCGCTGTTGTTGGGCCTGGGCCACCGTATCGCTTTGCATTATGCGGCCAAGGAAAATCTGAAACTCGAATTCCGGCTCGAAGGCAGCGTTTTCACAAACGTCATCATCAGAAATCTGCGTGCCGTTCCAACTGGTCCGAGTGATGTGGAATCGATCGATGTCGATCTTGTCCGAGTCGACTTCGGATTGTTTACATTGCTCCGGCACGGGATTTCGACCGCGATCAAGAACGCAGATGTGCATTCGGCCCGGATCGTGATGAATCCGGCGAAGGTGCCTTTGCGACCGCGTCCGCCGAATCCGAAAAAGAAAATCGAGTTGCCCGACATTTTCCCGGAGCGCGTCCACATTTCCGACGCGACCATCGTTGTTCGCAATCGTCCGAACGATTTTGTCGCCGAACATGTGGCTGTTGAATTGGATCCGCGCCGTGCCGGGGAAATCAAAGTCGAGAAGTTGCAACTCGTTGGCGGTCAGACCTGGCTGAAGTTGTCTGCACCCGCGACCTACGCGAATCGAAACCTGATCGTGCGCGATATCGTTCTCGCAGATAACGAACGATTTCGCTCAATCAATTTCGACGCATCGCAAATCGCGGCGCGAAAATTGGCGATCAATTTCGATTACGCGGTCGCAGACGGAAATATTTCCGGTTCGCTTATGTTGCGTGAGGCACAGGCTTCGCTCGACACCAACGCTCGCATCCGCGCCAAGAATGTTCCGTTTGATGCGATCAACAAATTCGTGGCGCTGCCGGAAGGTTGGATGCGTGGGCAGTTCGAAAAGTTAGATGTCGATCTTAGCGGATTGCTCAGTTCGCCGGCGACATGGAACGGAAGGATCGCCGCTGAGCTCACTGATTTTCACCAAGAGCAAACGGAGTTCGATCGCGGAATATTTCAAGTTACGGCGAAAAGCGGCGTGGCGACTTTGCAGTCAGCCGACATTACCCAGGATAAAAATCAATTTCATCTTCGCGGATCGACAGAACTTCCGCGCGATATTCAGGATCTCGGTCGAGCGCCGGCAACCATAGAACTGGCGGCGACGCTGCCGGATTTGCAGCAGGTGACGGCGGGGATGTCGCAAAAATTGAGTGGCGCCGCCGAAATCAGCGGTAACATCAACATCAGAAATTCGATTGTGAATGGCGATCTCGCAATCACTTCGCCATCAATCGAATTTCAAGATGGCCGGTGCGAGAACCTGAATGCCGCGATCAAACTGTCGAAGAAAATACCGCCCGCCGCGGCGGGCAAACCCTGGTTTAGCGATCTTCTCTGGCAGGCAACTCTCGCGGTCTCGAATCTACGTTTTCGCGATTACGTCGCCGATTCCGTGGAAGGATCGCTCCAGGGTAAAAACGATCTCCTCACGTTCGATCATCTGATGGTTAGGCGGAAAGAAAACGAATTCGCGATGAACGGCGAGTATCGATTGCCAAAAGAGATGCGGGACGTCACCGAGCAACCGGCCAAGATCGACATCTCATTCAATGCCGCGCAGCTGGCGGATTGTTGGGTGCCGGAGTCGCCGGACAAAATTACGGGTCCGCTACAGGCCGTCGGTCAGATCGAATGGAAAAAGGGACTCGCGAACGGTCAATTGTCGATCTTCGGTGCGAACCTTCGAATGCGCGATCTCGTTTTCACTCAACTCAACTTGCAGTGCGTCGTTTGGAACAGCGTCGTTTATCTGAACGATGTCAGCGCAAATCTGACTGGGAACGATTTCATCACCGGGAACGCGATTTACGATCTTCGCGCGCCGCATCATTACAACGGAAAATTCCGTGCGAACGTTTTGGATTTATCAAAACTGCGGCCGTTGCTGCGGACTTTTGGAAATCAAAACGAACTGGGCGGCTCGCTCGTCGTAGAGTGGGAAGGCGACGGCGAAGCGGCCAAGATTAAAACCGGGAAATTAAGACTGGCTTTCGATCAAGGCCGCTACGGGAGCGCGCGCTCGTTGCAGGCAACCGCCGATGCAACCTATTCGCCGGACGGCTTGGATGTTCCCACAATTTTCCTGCGCAGCGACAAAATGGATTTTCAAGCGATCGCTCAGGCCAGAGGGGACACGCTCGAGATCAGCAAGATCGAGCTCGACCAGGGCCAGGCGAAGTATGCCGGCGGATACATCTCGATTCCTTTCGTCTGGAAAAATCTGGGGACCGACGCGGCCGTGCTTCCGCCGAACGGAAAAGTCGCGGCGGTATTTCAATCTGAAAATCTCGACATCAAGAAACTTTTTCAGGACGTCGGGCTCAAACCGGCCGCATCGGGTTTGTTGAATGTGAAATTGGACGCGAGCGGAACGCTCGCCGACTTGAACGCGCGGCTGGACGTGCAGATGCGCAATCTGCGGGCGGAGAATTTGCCCAAGTTCGAGCCGGCGAGTTTCGATCTAATTGCGCAAGCGCAAGGCAAACAGCTGACGATTTCCGGCAAATTGCAGCAGGCGAAAATTCAACCGCTCGAGCTGACTGCTAATTTTCCGTTCGATGTTCCAAAGATCGTGCATGAAAAAAAAATGGCCGACGAAACGCCGGTGACCGCGAAGATGCGTTTGGCGCGCAGCTCGGTGAATTTCATGCGGCAATTTATTCCGGGCGTCGAGGAATTGGACGGCGACGCGGCGCTTGATGTCGATGTTCGCGGAACAATCGCGCGTCCGGTTTTCAGCGGGAGCGGCGACATGACCATCAACGTCGCGCGCATGACCGACCCGACGCTGCCGGCGGTCCAAAATTTCAAGGCGCGCCTGAATTTTGCGCGGGACGCACTTACGATCGAGCAATTTGGAGGCGAACTTTCCGGCGGACGTTTCAAGGTCACCGGCGGCGTAACATTTCCGACATTGACAACGCCGAGCCTGGATTTTCAGCTGAAAGCGGACAGCGCATTGGTCGCGCGCAACGACGCGCTCACGGCGCGCGCGGACGCCGATATCAAAATCGCCGGGCCATTTAATAGCGCTAACGTTACCGGCACGATCGCGATGACGAACAGTCAGTTCTTGAAAAATCTCGATCTCATCCCAATCGGCTTGCCTGGACGTCCCGCACCGCAGCCGCCGGCATCGCGTCCGAACTTTTCCATTCCCCAGCCGCCGTTTCGCGATTGGAAATTCGACGTAGCGATCAAGACCAAGGATCCGTTTCTGATTCGCGGTAATCTCGCCAACGGCGGCGCGATCAGCGATCTGCATTTGACCGGCAGCGGATTGCATCCCGGTCTGGAAGGGTGGATTCGATTGGACAAGGTGGATGCAACGCTTCCGTTCAGCCGGCTCGAAATTTCGTCCGGCTTTCTTTATTTCGATCCGACCGATCCGTTGAATCCGAAGATCGACATGCACGGCCGGTCGCGCCCGAGGCCATTTTCACGAGTGAGCCGCCGTTGCCCCAGGAGGAAATTATTTCTCTGCTTGCCACCGGAACGACGCGGGAGGAATTAACCGGAAATAATAACGTCCTCGCTGGACGCGCCGCCATGTTGCTCGTGCAGCAGCTCTACCGAAAAATTTTTAAGAAAGGGCAAGGAACGCAGAGTAGTTCTGTTTTCGACCGTTTGGATTTGGATGTCGGCACGGTCGATCCTCGCACTGGCCAGCAACAGGCGATTGCGCGCTTCAAGATCAACGACCAGTTTGTCTTGCTCGGCGATCTCGGCGTCGGCGGCGATTACCGCGGTATGGTAAAGTATCTGATTCGTTTTAAGTGATGCGCCGTTACCGTTTCTTTTTCCTGTGCAATTTGGCGGCCGGCCTCGAGCTGGCGGCGCAGACGGCGGTCGACGTTCCCAGGGCCGAGGAAAAACAAAAGCAGGAACAAGCCGTTGCCAAAGAGCAGGAGAAACACGCGCAGGCCATGACCACCGTCGAATTTAGCGGTGAGCAGGCGTTCAAAGAAAAAGATTTACGTTCGGCGGTAAAAGAACAGTTGGCGACTGTCGATCGCTACGGGCTAACTCCGGCCCGAGCGGACGATCTGGCGTTTTTCGTCGAAGTTTTTTATCGCAAGCACGGGTACACCAAAGCGAGCGTTCATTATAAGATCGAGAGTCGCGACCGGTTGCGGCTTGAGATCAATGAAGGGCCCTTAATGGATCTTGGCACGATCACTTTTGAGGGAAATTCCGCTGAGCCCACGCAGAAGCTGTTCGAATTTGCGGTCGGCCCAACCCGGCAACGCTATTCAAAGCTGCAGCGGCGTCTTCCATTCGTCGCGTCCGATATTCAGGAAGGCGCGGAGTTGGTGCATCGCTTGTATGTCGCGGAAGGTTTCCTCGACGCCGCTGTCGATCAACCGCGCTACACGTTTCACGATGAAGCAAACCGGGTCGATGTGACAATTCCGATCCACGAAGGCCGGCAATATTTTTTCGGCAATGTTTCGTTCCACGGTCAGACGATTTACGGCGCGGACGCTCTCCGCGGGCAGATCGAGGATTTATTAAAACAACCTTTTACCGATGCGCGCGTTGCCGACATCCCGCGTCGTCTTCAGGCCTATTTCAAAACGCGTGGTTACTATGAAGTGAAGGTCGAGGCGACCGCGGAGCCGGAGTCCGCAGTAAACGCTCACATACCGGTAGATGTCGCGATTTCGCCCGGTCAACTTTATCACTTCAGTGGCGAAGTGTTTGTGAATGGCCTGACGCGATTGCGTCCGAGTTTCGTCCAGAGGCGTTTCACTTCCCTTGCTGGAAAAACTTACAGCCCGGAAGTTTTGGACGAGCGGTTCCGCGCGTTGATGCGGACCGGTTTGTTCAATGTGCTCAAGATTGAGCCGACGCCGATCGCCGACGAAGATTCACTTCTGTTAAACATTTCTGCCGAAGAAGCGAAGAGCAAGGAATTCGGTCTGTCGATTGGTTACGGGACGTTCGAGGGTGGAATTATCGGTGCACAATTCCGCGAGCGCGATCTGTTTGGCTACGGTCGGCCGTTGACCATGTCGGTGGAAGTTTCTCAACGCAGCTACAAAGGCGAAATCCTTTATGAAGATCCGTTCTTATTCGATACTGACTTCAGTTTCAAGAATCGACTGGCTGCGTTCACTTTCGCTTATGACGGCTATTCGAAGTTCGAAATAGGCGACCGAGTCGAGCTGAGCCGCAAGATCACAAAACAATACGAAGCGGGTCTGGTCTTTGCCGCTCGCCACGTCGACGTCACGCAAACTTCGATCGCCGACCGGTTTCTCGGCCGCAAGTCCTATCTCGTAGATTCCCTCGGTTTCACGCAAACGCTTGATTTGCGTGAAAGCCCGCTGGTCGCACCGCGCGGTTTGCTGATCAGCAACACGCTCGATGTCGCTTCAACCGCCTTCGGCAGCGACATCCAACTCATCCGCGGCACCGGCCGGATCGCGTATTTTTTGCCGTTCGGTCCGAAATCGCTCACACCGGGAGTTGTCGAGGATCAAACGCTGCCGCCATTGCAACGATGGTTGCAGCAATCATCCCTCGCTTTCGGTGCGCGCGCGGGGATAGTTCATTCGCTGAACCATTCGGGTCCGGACGAACCAACCACGTTGCCGATCGACGAGCGCTTTTTTAATGGCGGCGCGACCACGGTGCGAAGTTTTGGCGAACGCGATCTCGGGCCGCATGATCCGAAGGGAAATCCGATTGGCGGCGAATTCTACACCGTCTTCAATGTCGAGTACACGTTCCCGATTTACGGCGAGCTGGAGGGCGCACTCTTCTTTGATGCCGGCGATCTTCTTCCCACTTCCGAAGAGCCGGGGGTGGACGATATGCGATACGCGCTCGGCGGCGGCTTGCGTTACAAATTGCCGATCGGTCCGATCCGGCTCGATTACGGATGGAATCCCGACCGCGCGCCAGGCGAAGACTTTGGGGCGTTTCATTTCAGTTTCGGTTTCGCTTTCTGACACACTTGCTTTCGGATGTCCGACTTTTTCGAGGGACGGCTTGGAGAGCCATCCCTACCTGACCTAACGAATGAAAGATAGACAAGAAAATCTGGGCGACGTTCCAGCTGCAGAATTTCGCCGGCAACTGCATGAACTCGCTGATTGGATCGCCGATTACCGCGAAAAAATCGCCGAACGCCCGATTTCTCGGAATCTGCAGCCGGGAGAAATTCTTTCGCAATTGGACCGCGATGCCCCGGAGAGTGGCACGCCGTTCGACAAAATTTTCAGTGAGATTGACAGTGTGATTGTTCCCGGCGTCGTCCACTGGGACCATCCGCAATTCATGAGTTATTTCGGCTGCACTACGACCAATCCCGGGATTTTGGCGGAGATGATCACCGGTGCGCTCAATGTCAACACGATGACTTGGCGGACCGCGCCGGCTGGCGTGGAATTGGAAACGCTGGTGCTCGATTGGCTGCGACAATGGCTAACTCTGCCCAAAGAATTCACGGGCGTCGTTTACGACACCGCGTCGATTTCCACCATGCACGCGCTGGCCACGGCGCGGGAACAGATCGCACCGAACACGCGCAAGCTCGGATTGAGTGGGCGCGACCTGCCGCGGTTTCGAATTTACACCTCCGATCAGGCGCACAGCTCGATCGAAAAGGGCGCGATCGCCATCGGAATTGGTGAAGACAATGTCCAGCGCGTCCCGAGCGATGCCGAATTTCGTCTGGATGTGGCGGCGCTACGCGCAATGGTTGAGCGAGACGTCGCCGAGAAATTCAAGCCGCTCGCTGTAGTCGCGACCGTGGGCACAACATCGACCGCGAGTGTCGACCCCGTTCCCGAGATCGCGAAGATTTGCCGCGAGCACAAGATGTGGCTCCACATCGATGGCGCTTACGGCGCGGGACTCGCGCTCTTGCCGGAATGCAAATCCATCACGGCTGGTTGGAATGAAGCTGATTCAATCGTCGTCAACCCGCACAAGATGCTCTTCGTTCCGTTGGATTTCAGTGCGCTTTATATGCGCGATATCGGACGGTTGCGCCGGCTCTTCGCGCTCGCGCCCGAATATTTGCATCTTCGCGATCCTGATAATACGGAAATTAATTACATGGACTATGGCGTCCAACTCGGCCGCCGATTCCGCGCGCTCAAAGCGTGGGTGGTGTGGCGCGCGTTTGGTCGCGAAGGAATCGCCGCGCGCATTCGCGATCATCTCAGGTTGGCGAATCTCCTGGTGGACTGGATTAAGGCCGACCAGCGCTTCGAACTCGCTGCGCCCGTTGTCATGCCGGTGGTCTGTTTTCGCTTTGTCGCCGCTGACAAAGATAAGATCGACATCTTGAACAGCGAGATCGTCGAACGCGTCAATGCGAGCGGCCGCGCGTATCTCACGCAAGCCAAATTGCGCGGTCGCACGGTGATGCGAATCGGCTTGGGAAATATCCTCACGACCGAGCAGCATCTGCGCAACGCTTGGGAGCTCATCCAGCGCACGGCAAAAGAAATGGAGGGACGCGCTCCGCTCGCTGTGCCGAAGCTGCGCGAAGGCGGGTCGCCTCCCTAAGTGTTTTGGGCGGCACCGCAGTTGTGGCGTTCATCAAACATCTTCTGTGGCGGCACGTTGTCCGCAAATGGCGCCTGAGAAAAAATGCGAATACACCTCTCGGATGCTTTCGATCTCCGGCGCGACCTCGACGCGCTGGAAACCGGCGCGGGTCAACGCGCGGCGCCACTGATCGGCGGTCAGGAAACCCGGATTGGGCCGAATCTCGGGATCCGTATTCACGTTGCTAAAGCTGTCTAAGATTTGAAAGATCAGCTCGGGGTAAATCGGCTGGTTGAGATACGGGCGCACGCATTCGCCAATCACCAGCCAGCCATCGGTCGCCAGTGCGTCACGCGCTTGATCTAAGCTGAATAACAAATCCTTGGCGACATGCAGGACGTTAACACCGTATACGAGATCGAATTCGCCGCGGGCCGCGCTTTGAGTGTCCCATGGTAAATTTATGTCAAGCGGCCCCCATTCCAGCGGCAGATCGCGATAGCGGCTTGATAATTCGCGCTGAGCGCGTCGCCGAAAAAACGCGCTCGGTTCGGTGATCAGGTACCGTTCTATGCGCGGGAGAAGCCCGCGCTCATTAAACACGCGCAATAAGATTTCACTGGCGCTGCCGGCACCGGCGCCGAACTCGAGGATCCGTAGTTTGGGTCGAAGGGCAAGTCGGTTGGCGGCCAGAACCGCGCTTACCCAGTTATTCACAGCGTAAGTTGTGTTATCATTGTGAAAATAATTCAGCCACAGCGGCATCGCTTGCGGTCCGAACAGGCCTTGCTCGCCGCTCTGCTCGCCGCGGGCGACTGCCGGATAGAGGCGCGCTGCCTGATCTAATAAATCCAAAGTCGGCGCATTGGCGCAATCGATATCAAGTCCGATTGCGCGCAGGGAGGCAAGTTCAGGTCGCGATGGCGGATGCCGCAGCCAATACCTGCGCGCGTTACCATTGATTCGCGTCTCGACGCAACCGGTTTCGATCAGGCGCTCCAAAAGCCAACCCAAAGCGGAACTGAAACGCGGTTGAAAAGAAAGTGACTGGCAAAGCTCGGACGCGGAGCGCCACTCGCCGAGTTGATCGATGGCCCCCAACTGGTCGAGCAACTCGATTGCCAGATCGATGCTGTAGCGCTCCATTAGTTCGACGCTTTGGTAGAGTTGTTCGCTGAACAGCTCCGGCGGGTAATCTTTCAGCCAATCTGCCAGGCGCGGATCGCGCGGTGGAGGGTTAAAGGCAAGTGGCTTCAATGATGCCGTGTCCGCCATGTCAGATTGCGCCGCAACGGATCTGAAGGCGCCCCTCCACGATCATGCGGTCTTGGACGCGGCAGGAAAAGTCAACATTAGTCTCGTTACCCTCAGCCATCGTAAGCAAAACAGTAAAGGACTGCTCAGGCTTTAAGGGCAGAAGAAATTTGACCGCAGGTATACCGGTGAGCTGACAATCTTTGCGCCATTCGACCAAGACGGCGGCGACTTCGTCGAGGATTACTACGCCCGGCACGATGGGCTTGTCTGGAAAGTGTCCGCTCAGGCTGGGATGATCGGCGCGAATCGCGCGGCAAAGTTCAAAACTCATCTGCCGATTTCCATCACGATCCTCTTTTGGCGCCGTCACGTGCGCAGCATGATGGTAACGCGTCCGTCTGCCAAATGAACATTGCCGGCCGAAACATGGCATTCATAAATGGTATTGCCGGTGTCTCCGAACAAGCGTTGCGCGCGAACTTCAAGCGGCGAAGCGATATCATCCAGGCGCTTCACCTGCAAGTGTGCATCCCGCAGCGCGGCCAGATAACACGGCGGTGCGGCCGCGCCCGCCGAGCGCGCTCGCAATCCGCCGTGCACCGCGGCCGCCTGGGCACCGTACTCGAAAGCATGTAACGCGGAGAGTTGTCCATGGCGGCGCAGCGGATTGGCCGGATCGCGATGCGTTTCACTCCTGCACACAATTGATTGGTCATCCCAATCAAGCACGCTATCCAACAAACACATCAGACCAGCATGCGGGATGAGCGTGCGGATTTCGGCTTTGTCCATGGGCATGTTGTGTGAATAGTTTTTTATAGTCTTCGACCCTGGGACCGGCTGTTAATCCCAAAAGGGATAAAAGTTGAACCAGTTATAAGGCGCAAGCCGCGTGTAATACTCCAGACGATGGACGTAGCGCTGCATCGACTGCTGGATCTCCTCGGCGCGCCGGTCGGGACTCAGAATTACTTCCTCAGCCAATCGCTCGAAGTAAATTTCATAGTGGTTGCCGCCCCGGTAAATGCCGAAAAACAGGATGATCGGACAATGCATAATAGCAGCGAGCAGGATCGGACCGACCGGGAAGGTGGCCGGCGCACCCAAGAAGTTGCACCGCGTGGTCTTGCCATCGCTCGAGACACGATCGCCTAACATGCCAATTAGAAAACCCGCATCCAGGCTCTCTTTAACTCTAAGCAAGAAGTCCGGCGAATCTGAAACGATCACGGTGTCGGCGATCACCGGATTCAGCGCATCAAGAAAGCGGGTGATGTTTGGATTATGAATCACGTCCATTATCACCCTGAGCGGAAAATCCTGCTGCGTCACGCCCAGGGCGCGCAACACCTCGAAACTACCCAGATGAGAACCCAGCAGAATGCAACCCTTTCCGGTTTCGACCTGGCGGTGCAGGATTTCCGTGTGATGAAGTCTCACATCAAAGCGCTCGAACTCGCCCCTCAGCAGATAAAACCGATCTAATATTGTCGCGCCGAAACAATGAAAATGGCGGAATACATGCCACCA
>WNGD01005350.1_pt1 | contig 13075 bp, 10 predicted proteins | sample 5400671 | NCBI WGS metagenome assembly WNGD01 (sample SAMN13153369, study PRJNA577476) | soil metagenome | isolation source: 40 cm soil or saprolite under grassland replicate 2 | place: USA:California | collected 2016-06-15
CGGCAGCGCTCCAGCTCCACGGGGGTGGGTTTGTTGCCGGGCGGCGCGCACCGTCCCACGGCGCTGATGTAGCAGTCGGTCAGCTCGAGGCCGTCGTCGCGCGCCAGCGCGGTGGGTTGGCTCGCGAAGCCGTAGCGGTACAGCGCCTCGAACAGCCAGTTGCCGCTCGAGTCCCCCGTGAACATCCGCCCGGTGCGGTTCGCACCGTGCGCCGCGGGCGCCAGTCCCACGACCAGCAGACGGGCCCGCGGGTCGCCGAACCCGGGAACGGGCTTTCCCCAATACTCCGAGTCGCGGAATTCACGCTTCTTCTCGCGCGCCACGCGCCGGCAATACGCGCGCAGCCGCGGGCAGCGGGTGCAGGAGATGACAGAGCGATTGACAGCTGCAAGGGAGGAGAACACAGGCCCAATGCCGAGCCCACCCCTAATAGGCGGCGTTAAAACCTGATGGCGATGCCCTGCTGCGTCGTTCCGGCGATCGTGAAAGCCTCGACGGCGAGCGCGGCGCCGAGCAGCCACGGCCGCACCCGCGCGGGCGCCGCCGCCGCTGCGCCCAGCACGGCGAGAGCGCTGACCGCCGTGTAGGTGTTGAGCTGCCCGACCGTGGGACGCGGGCCGAGGATGGGATTCGTTTCACGGAACTGGTGCCAGCCGCCCTTCGCGAGCCAGCGCGTCTGCCCCGCGTCGACCAGGAGGGCGACCGTGAACGCGCTTGCCAGCGCCAGATCGGTCTGGCTCCAGTTCAAGCGCGGGAGCGCCGGTCGCGGCGCGCTCAGCACGGTCAACCCCACGCTGGGCCGGATGGGGCTCGCGCTCGCCACGCCAGGCAGCCTCCACTCCGTCGACCGTTGCCCGTTCACGCGTGGAACGGCCCAGAAGCGCTGGTCCTTCAAGGCGCGCTGCGCCGCACCCTGTCCGGGCAGTCCGGCGAGCGCTGCGATAACGAGCGGCACGGCGAATATGTATCTCATACGCAGCGTTGCGTGAATGCAAAGGGGGTGCCAACCCCTTGTCCCGCGGCGCCCTCTCGTCCCGCACGGTTTTTTGCAGCCCGCCACGGTCCGGCGGCATCCTCGCGCTGCGTTTGTGTTGCATGCGTGTGACACCTTCGCCCCGCAACAGGGCGGCGCGCCTGGCCGGGTATCTCAAGGCGCGGCGGGCTTGCGTGAATTGCGAAACGTGCCTCTCTCGGGAGGAAGCTCGTTCCCTCGCGAGGAGTTCGGAGGAGAGCGACGCTCCGACGCAACGATGCTCGCCCGGTCCCGCGGGGGACGCGCGGCGTTAGTGCAACGCCAAATGCCGGAGGTGTAGCGCAGTGTTGCTCGGCACATGCATTGCACGCCCGCGACGGCGCAGAGTTCGGGTTGAGGCGCGCGTTTTCTCCCGCTCGGCTCTGTTCGCGAAGGCACGAGGTCTGGGCTCACGCTGCAATGCAAGGAGACAGATCGCATGCGCACGCTAATCAAGATGAAGTTGATCCCCGGCTTTCTGACAACCACCCTGTTCGCCCTCGCGTGCGAGAAGCCGCCGAATCCTGCGGCCCCGAAGCGGGCGCAATTCTCGATGCAGGACGACAACAACAGCCGGATCACGGGCGGCGGCAAGCTCGACGGCGGCCGCGACTTTGCCACATTCGGCTTGAACGCGCGCCCCGATCAGGGCCATATCGAGTGGGTGCAGCATTGCCTCGGCGGCGCAACCGACGCGGCGACGTGCTCGCTCGGCAGTTTCACGTTTCACGAGTCGACCATCAATGACTACCGGGAGGACGCGGACCCCAATTGCCGCGTCTGGTCCGGCTCGGGGGAGGCGAAGTTCAAGGATCAGGCTTCGCCCGACGGCACGTTCGACTTCACCGCGAAAGCGTGTGACTCCGGCGAGCCGGGCCGCGGGAGGGACTCTATCTGTTTCGACATGGTCCGCGATGGCGATGCGTACCATCGGGAAGGCACTCTGACGGGCGGCAACATCCAGCTGCACAAGAGCACCCCTGAGGCTGTGACGAACGAGTGTACAGGCGTCGTGCCGACGTGATAATCGCTGGCGAGGAGGACATCAGACAATGAAAAGCATCGTGACCAATGGCGTCCCGCAGTGGCTGTGCGGGCTGGTGGCGATCGGAGCGATGAGCGGTCTCACGCCCGCCGCTGCGCGCGGGGCGGCGCAGACGCCGTACGTCAGTGGGCAGGGATATGCAGCCGTGGTGAACCTGGCCACCGGCACGCAGCAGTTCGCGAGCGCGGCATTGCCGGAGGAGGGAGGCATGGTTGCCGCCGACTTGGACGCCGCCGCCGTCGCGAGCACCTTGACCGCCAGCACACTCAACTCAATCACCACAGGGATGGCGGACTCCGCGGTCGGGTCGGCGCAGACAAGCGCGGAAGCGGCCGACGTGAGCATCCTGAACGGGCTGATTACCGCCCGGCAAGTGCTCGCCGTGGCTGCGAGCTACGTCAATCAACAAGCTGCGGGAAGCGGCGCCGACGGCTCGACGCTGCTCGACCTCGTCGTCAACGGCGTCCCGCTCGCCGGCACGCCGCCGCCCAATACGCGGATCGACCTTGCCGGCGTCGGCTACGTCGTGCTCAACGAGCAGACGCCGACCGGCAACGGGGTGACTACGAGCGGCATCAGCGTCAACATGATCCATGTGGTGCTGCGGAATGCCCTCACCGGGCTGACGACGGGGGAGATCGTAGTCGGATCGGCGACGAGTGCTGCTGCGTTCTGAGGAGCGATGAAGTGTCGGGATGCTGCTTCACCCAATAGTCACGCGCTTCGCGTATTCGCGCACTGTGCCCAGCCGCAACGGGAAGACCTCCAGCGTGCGGCGCATGTCGATCGTGTCGCCTTGGGCGAAGCCGAGCATCAGCGCTGCGAAGCTCTTCTGGAGCGGGTCCGCGGCCACGCGCCACTGCTCCTGCAGCGCGGTCTCCGCGACGTGCTGCGTCTCGAAGTGGCGTCCCGTCACCTCCTCGAACGTCCGCACCACGTCCTCCGGTGACAGCGCCTCCGGGCCACCGAGCTCGAAGACGGCGTTCCGGGCGGCGGGGTGTCCTACGCACCTCGCGGCGAACTCCGCCACGTCGCCCAGCGAGATCCAGCTGATCGGCCGCTTGGCGGTGCCGAAGATCTGCGCCGCCCCCTTTGTAAAGTCGAAGCCGAGGGCGGGGCTGAGCCACACCTCCATGAACACGCTGGGGCGGAGAATCGTGTACGTCAGGCCGCTCCGCTGCAGGTGTCGCTCCACGCTCCGCTTCGCCGTGCGGAGTGGGCAGTCGATCTCGAAGCTACCGGAGAACGACACGTAGACGAACTGGCCCACGCGCGCGTTTCGGGCGGCGTCGACGAGCTGCATCTGGCCGTCCTGGTCAACGCCCCCGATCGAGTCATCCGGCTGGCGCGACAGCGTGGTCGAGGCGGTCGAAATGACCGTCGCTGCGCCGCGACACGCCTGGTCCAGTGATGCACGGTCCTTCAAGTCGCCACGCACGATCTCCGCGCCGAGGCTTTTGAGCCGCTGGACCTTAGCCGGATCGGAGGTCTCTCGGGCGAGCGCGCGGACCGGGTGTCCGCGCTCGCGGAGGCGGCGACAGATCTCGCCGCCGAGCAGGCCGGTCGCGCCAACGACGAGTATCATCGTGCTGAACCTACCTCCAAGCCGATCCGGCGCAATCAGACGGAGGGGCCGGATCGGGGGGTTGCACAAGCCTAGGTGACTGGCGACGTTGTCGTTCCGGGGAGAGGTGGCCGAGTGGCTGAAGGCGGCGGTTTGCTAAACCGTTATAGGGCCTAAAAGCCTTATCGGGGGTTCGAATCCCCCCCTCTCCGTACCTTCATCACCATGTCCACGCGCGTCCGCTTCGCCCCTTCGCCCACGGGCTACCTGCACGTGGGTGGTGCCCGCACCGCGCTCTTCAATTGGCTGTACGCGCGCCACGTGGCCGGCAAGTTCCTGCTCCGCATCGAGGACACCGACAGGCAGCGCTCCACCGACGAGCACACCAAGGTGATTCTCGATGGCCTCACCTGGCTCGGCCTCGATTGGGACGAGGAGCCGGTGTTCCAGGGCGCCCGGGTCAAGCGGCACCAGGAGGTGGCGGACAAACTCCTCGCCGCCGGCCAGGCGTATCTGGAGGACGGTGCCATCCGCTTCCGCCTGCCGCCGGGCGAGATCGCCTGGGACGACGCCGTGCACGGCCCCATCTCGTTCCAGGGCGAGGACATCAAGGACTTCGTCATCCTGCGCTCGGACCGCACGCCGATCTACAACTTCGCCGTGGTGGTGGACGACGTCGACATGGCGATCACCCACGTGCTGCGCGGCGACGACCACATCTCGAACACGCCGAAGCAGATCGCGCTGTATCGCGCGCTCGGCGCCGCCCTCCCCGTGTTCGGTCACGTGCCGATGATCCACGGCCCGGACGGTAAGAAGCTCTCCAAGCGCCACGGCGCTGAAGCAGTCGGCGACTACGAACACATGGGCATCCTCCCCGCCGCGATGCGCAACTTCCTGGCGCTGGTCGGCTGGAGCCCGGGCGGCGACCGCGAGATCATGACGCTCGACGAAATGGTGCGGCTGTTCGCCTTCGAGGGCATCCAGAAAAAACCGGCGATCTTCGACATGACGAAGCTCGAGTGGATGAACGGGCAGTATCTCTCGATGGCGACGGCCGAGGAGCTGTACCCACTAGTGTCGCCCCAGCTCGCGCAGCTCGGGCTGAATGGCAACAAGGACGCGGTCCTCAAGGCAATCGCAGCGGTGAAGACCCGCTCGCGCACTACGCTCGACGTGGCAAAGCAGGTGGCCGTGCGGCTCGACGCGAAATTCGTCGCGTTCGACGACAAAGCGAAAAAGGAAGTGGCCAGGGATCCAGCGGGTTACAAGGCGTCCCTCGAAGCGAGCCTCGCCGTGCTGCGCAACACCGACTGGACGCCGGAAGCGCTGGAGCAGAGTTTGCGTGCCCTCGCCGACCAAACGGGTGTCGCCGCCGGGAAGATCTTCCAGCCGATCCGGATCGCCCTCACGGGCGGGACGGTGTCGGAGCCCGTGAACGAGCTGCTGTATGTGGTGGGGAAAGAGGCAGCGCTGAAACGATTGGAGGCAGCGACTACGGCACCGCGTTGACAGTATCCGCTTTGACCTTGGTGGTATCCCCCTTCGCCCGCTTCTGCGCGTCCCGCTCCGCCTGTTTGCGCGCCCGCAGCTCCCGTACGTACTGCCGGAACAGCTGCACCGTCTCGGTGCGGCGGGCGGCCTGCATCAGGTCCTGGCGCATATCCTCGAGCTGTCGCGCCCGCCGTTGCTCGTCATAGTTGCCCTGCGGGAGCGTGATCGGCAGCAGCGCGAGCACCGCCGTGGGGATCTTGATCCCCGCGACGTGGATGTACTGTGAATCGATACCGATCGTCTTCCCCGCCACCTCGGTGGTCCACGTCGGCTTCTGGCGCGCGCGCTGCTCCTGGTCGATGATGACGTTGAGCGAGTCGACCATGGCGCGCAGCCGGTGCGCCGCAACCGAGTCCTTGTGCTCCTCCTGCCCGTAGAGGGCGTCCGCCACCTCGCCCGGGAGCGCGGGCCGCGGCAGCACCCACAGCCGCCCGTCGCCCACCTGGGGCGGGCTCACGATATGGGGGCCGATGGCGGTCGAGCTGGCGGCGAGCGCGCTGTCCGGCTGGCCCACGGTCGGTGCGGGCGGCGGCGTGGTCGTGTCGACGACCGGTGCCGGCGCCGGTGGCCGCCCCAGGCCGCCGCTCGGCCCCTTGCCGCGCTTGGTGCCGCCGAACGGCGGCAGCTCCGCGCGGCGCGGCGGTTCGGGTGGAATGATCGTGATAAGCGACTGGTAGCGGTCGATGCGCCACGCGCCAGTCACCGCAAGCGCGATCAGCGCGCCGTGCAGCACGACGCTCGCGACCCACGTCAACCGGGCCTTGGCGCGCGGGACCTTCCGCGGCTCAAACAGCGGCCAACACCTTTCCCAAACGCTCCGCCGCCTCGACGAGCCGCGGCGTCGCGACGGTGAGCGCGATCCGGAAGAATCCTTCACCCCCCGCGCCGAACCCGCTCCCCGGCACGGTCACGACGCCTTCCTCTTCGAGCGCGCGGCGCTGGAACGTGGCCGAGGGGAGCCCCTCGGGCAGCGGCACCCACAGATACATCGTGGCCCGCGGCGTCTCGGGCTCGAACCCTTGCGCCCGCAGCACCGGCAGCATCGCGTCGCGCCGCTTGCGAAACTGCGCGACGTACTCGCGCGCCAGCTGCTCCGCCTGCGGCAGCACGGCCGCACCCGCCGTCTGCACGGCGAGGAACGCGCCGGTATCGACGTAGTTCTTTACGCGGCCCAACGCGGCGATGAGCTCCGCCCGCCCCGCCGCCCAGCCGAGCCGCCAGCCCGTCATGCAGAACGTCTTCGACAGCGAGTGGAACTCGACCGCGCACTCCCACGCCCCGGGGACCTCGAAGATGCTCGGCGCGACGTAGCCGTCGTACGTGATCTCGGCGTAGGGGTTGTCGTACGCGATCACGATGTCGTGCCGCCGGCAGAATGCGACCGTGCGCTCGAGGTACTCGCGCGTCGCCACCGCGGCGGTGGGGTTGTTGGGATAGTTCAGGTAAACGAGCCGCGTCCGCCGGACGACCTCCGGCGGCAGCTGCTCGAGCTCGAGCAGGAACGCGCTGCGCGGCGTAAGCGCGCAACGGTACGGCTCCCCGCCGGCGAGCACGGTGCCGCCCTCGTAGACGGCGTACCCCGGCTCGGGCACCACCGCCACGTCGCCGCCGTCGAGCAACGCCATGGCGAGATGGGCGATCCCTTCTTTGGAGCCGAGCAACGGGTGCAGCTCCGTGAACGGATCGCACCGCACGCCGAACCGGCGCTGCAGGTAGGCGGCGGCCGCTTCGCGGAACGCGGGGAGGCCGAGCTGGAACGCGTACCGGCTCATCGCGGGATCGCGCGCCGCGCGGGCCAGCGCCTCGACCGCGGCGCGGGGCGGCGCCAGGTCGGCGTCTCCCGCTCCGACGTCGATGACGTCGACCCCCTCCTGGATCAGTCGCCGCTTGAGGGCGGGGATCTCGGCCATGGGATAGCTGGGCAAGGCGGACAGCCGCTTGCTGAGCCGCGTCAGAAGAAACCCTCCTACGAATCAGTACGCGCCACAGCATTCCCAGGCTGAAGCCTGGGCGTCACGTTTCGAAATGGCCGATCAACCGCTCGCTCCGGGTGAGCTGCCGGCACCGGGCGTCGAGGGCGTCGTACTCGGCCTTGGCGGAGGCCTTGAAGGCGTCGAACGCCGCCCGCGAGGCCCACCGGTCGATCGTCACGAACCGCCGCGCGATCTCGATGTCGCGGGCCAGCTGCGAATCGAGATACGCCCCACCGCCGCTGCGCCGGAACAGCTGCGCCCAGTCGCCGTCGGGCCCGTAGGCCCGGACGAAGTCCTCCTCCGCTCCCGCCTTCGCCTCGAACATCCACAACACCACGAACACAATCTATCCTTTCGCGCCCAGGGCCGCCTCGATCCCGTGCCCCGCGAAGAACTCTTCACACGCGCGCCGCACGTCCTGCCAGGAGCCCACGGCCCGCGCCGCGGGCGGCAGTCCCTCGAGAATCAGCCGGCCGTAGCGCTTGGTCACGACCCGCCGGTCGAGCAGCACCACGGCCCCGACGTCGGTGGTGCGGCGAATCAGCCGCCCGAACCCCTGTTTCAGCTTGAGCGCCGCGTGGGGCACGAGGTAGTGCGTGAAACCGTTGAGCCCCCGGGCCTCGAGCCGCTCGAGCCGCGCCGCGGTGAGCGGTTCGCTCGGCACCTTGAACGGCAATTTGGCGAGGATCAGCACGCGCAACGCGCGCCCCGGAACGTCGACGCCCTCCCAGAACGAATCCGTTCCGAGCAGGATCGCGGAGCCCGCCTCGCGGAAGCGCCGCAGCAGCTGGTCGCGCTGGCCCTCACCCTGCACCAACAACGGCCAGCGACCGCCGATCACCCCGCGCACCGCCTCGGCGGCGCGCCGCAGCGCGCCGTGACTCGTGAACAACACGAACATGCCGCCGTCCGACGCGTGCGCCAGCTCCACCAGCACGCGCGCGACGGCGGCGTCGTGCCCCTGCTCGTCGTCGCGCGGCTCGGGCAGGTCGGTCGGGATCCCGAACAGGCATTGTGCGGGGAAGTCGAACGGCGAGGCGTGGATCTCACGCGCCCGCACGCGCGAGGGCGGCAGATCGAGTCCCACGCGCTGCTCCAGAAAGCCGAAGTCTCCCCCGGCGGCGAGCGTGGCGCTCGTCAGCACCACCGTCTCGACCCGGTCGAACAGGTTCTCCTTGAGAATCGGCGCCAAGTCGAGCGGCACGGCGGCGAGCGACACGTTGGGGGTCTTGCGCCCGCGGCGCTCGAGCCAGCGGACGGCGGCGGGCACGCCCGGCGGCGGCCGCAGCGCCGCGGTGAGCCCGGCGGCGACCGCATCGAGCCGCCGCACCACGCCGCGCAGCTCGCCGACGAGCTGGGCGCGTCGCTCGGAAGGGTCGTCGAGCGACAACCGGTCGGCGATTGTCTCGACGCCGTCGCGCAGCCGGGAGAAGCCGAGCAGCAGGTTGTCGAGCGTCACGTCGAGTCCCTGGGCCCAGACGTCGTCCCGCACGAAATCATCGGTGAGCCGCAGCACCGGCGTGGGTCCGGGCTCGCTGTCGAGCCGGCGGGCGAGCAGGGTGAACAGCGCGTCGGCGGCGCGGCGCGCCGCGCCGAGCGCGTCGAACAGGCTCTGGTGCACGAGGTCGCGGCTCGCGGCCGAGAGCAGATCGTCGCGGCCGGCGAGCACCGCCCCGAGGGTCGGCAGGAGCCCGCGGCCGTTCTTCTCGAGCCGCGACAGCAGCCGCTGCACGCCCAGCATGCTCACCTGCGCGCCCAGGTGCATCGCCGCGACATCCTCGAGGTGATGCGCCTCATCCAGCACCAGGCGGCGGTACGGCGGCAGGACCGCCGCCTCCTGCCAATTGTCGCTCACCATGCGCACGGCGAGGTCGCTCGCGAGCAGGTGGTGGTTCACGACGACGACGTCCGCCTCGGCGGCGCGGCGGCGCGCCTGGAACAGGAAACACTGGTCGAAGTGCGGGCATTTGAGCCGCGTGCACAGGTCGGATTCGGCGGCGACGGCGTCCCACACCTCGGCCGCGGGTTCGTCCGGCAGATCCGAGAGGCTGCCGTCGCTCGTCTGCACCGCCCAGGCGGCGAGCGCCTCCAGCTCCGCGGCGCGCTCGTCCTCGAACAGCGAGCCGCGGGCATCGCGTGCCTGCTCGAGCCGCGCGAGGCAGAGGTAGTTGCGCCAGCCCTTCAGCAGCGCGAACGAGGGCGAGTGCTCGCCCGTCCCGAGCGCCCGGGCGAGAATCGGCAGGTCCTTGCCAACGAGCTGCTCCTGCAGGTTGATCGTGTTGGTGGAGACGATGGTGCGCTCGCCGTTCTCGCGCGCCCATACGAGTGCCGGTGCCAGGTACGCGAACGACTTGCCGACGCCCGTGCCCGCCTCGAGCAGTGCGACGCCGCCATCGTTGTAGGCGTCCGCAATGTAGGCCGCCATGTCCCGCTGGCTCGGCCGATCCTCGAAGCCCCCGAGCGCGCGGGCCACCGGACCCTGGGGGGCGAGCAGGCCGGCGACATCGAAGGGATCGAGCCGGGTGGTCGCGCGCGGGCGGGGGCACTCGACCACGACGTAGCAGTCGCTTACCTCGTTGTCCACGATCGCGAAGCCCACGCCCCCGTCGTGCAAGCGGGCGGCCACGCTCAGGTCGGCACCGGAGGGCTCGAGCACACCGCTCGGGTGGTTGTGCAGCAGCAGCTCCCCGCGGTGCGCGATCCCCGGCAGGGCGAGCACCGCGTCCACGGTGCCGCGCGCCACCGGGCGCGCCTCGACGATGCGGCCGTTCGCATCCGGCCGCGCCACGAACGACACTTCGCGCCCGTGGGCCGCGGCGATCTCCGCGCGCACGAGCTCGCGGACCGCGGGCGACAGGCGCTCCACGCTCACGTCTTGAGCTCGCGCTTTTTGGCGGCGGGAAACAGCACGTTGTTGAGGATGAGGCGGTACCCCGGCGAGTGGGGGTGCAGCGACAGGTCCGTCGGCGGATCGCCGATCTGGTGCTGCTGATCTTCCGGGTCGTGCCCGCCGAAGAAGGTCCACGTCCCCTTGCCGTGATCCCCGTGGATGTACTTCACCCACGGTGCGCCCTCCTCGTCGCCCAGCACCGATACGCTGGGCTTCAAGCGGCTGCGCAGAAACGACGTGGTGAGCCCGTAGAAATCGGGGATCACCTGGCGATGATTCTGCACCAGCATCGTGGGGACGGGGTCGATCTTGGCGCTGAAGTTGAACAGCTTGAACGCGCCGAGCGGCTGGCGGCGCGGCCCGGCGTTCACTTGGTGGCCGTCGATGTCGGAGAAGCTCGCCACGGCCGGGTTCGGCTCGACGTGCGCTCCGGCGAACGCGAGGGCCTGCGACCAGTCGAGCTTGGCGTCCGCCTGCGGATCCATCGGCGTGCCGTCGGCGAAGGCCGCCGCGATGTCGACATGCTCGGCGGCCAGGGCGAGGTCGATCGTCTCCGTGGCGGTGCACATCGCGAACAGGAAGCCGCCGTTCGCCACGTAGTCGCGGATCTTGCGCGCCACCGCCTTCTTCAAGTCCGGCACCGTGGCGAAGCCGAGCCGCTTGGCGGCGTCGCCGTTGAACCGCACCATCTCGCCCAGCCACGGAGCGCCGCCGTAGATCAGGAAGAACTTCGAATACTGGCCGGTGAAATCCTCGTGGTGCAGATGCAGCCAGTCGTAGTTCGCGAGCTTCCCCGCCATCACCTCGAAGTCCCACACGGTGTCGAACGGGATGCCGGCGTACTGCAGCGCCATGGTCACGGCGTCGTCCCACGGCGGCGCGTTGGGCGGGACGTACACGGCCACCTTGGGCGCCTTCTCGAGCGGCACCGCGTCCATGTTGCTCGCCTCGATCTCGCCCCGGATGCCGGTCACCCGGCCGTCGTCCACCGGCTCGGCCTTGACGCCGCCGAGCGCCGCGTCGCGCCGGACCGCCTCTCCGTCGGGCACGAGGAACGCTCCGCCGCGGTAGTTCAAGAGCCACTCCGCCTTGATCCCCGCCTGGATGATGCGGTAGGTGACGCCGTACGCCTTGAGGTGGTCGGACTGCGAGTCGTCCATAGGAATCAGAAGCGACGGATAGGCGGATCGGCGGATAGGCGGATGGAAGCCCAGCACATCGGCACTGACCGCCCATCCACCTATCCGGCTAACCGCCCGAACGAACTCCCGCCGCCTCATGACTTCGGAATCGCTCCTTTCGCGCGCTCCAGCTCGCGACGCGCCTCGGGCACGACCGCGCTCTCCGGGTATGCCAGGATGAGGTGCTCCAAGTGCGCGATCGCCTCCGCCGGCTTCTGGCGGCGGAGCAGCAGCCGCGCCCACTCGAGCTCGGCTGCGGGCGCGGCCGCGCTCTTCCCTGGCGTTCCCGCCACCTCCGCGAACAGGGTGAGCGCCGTCCGCTGCTGCGCGGTATCCAGCCGGACCGCGATCCGGCCCGCCAGCAGCAGGATATCAGCCCGGCCACCCCCGCCACCGCCCCCCGTTTCCAGACGTCCAGCCGCAAGCCGCAAGGACTGCACGGCGCGGGCGGAATCCCCGCGGGCGAGGAGCAGCAACGCGCTCCCCAGCTCCGGGAACCGATCGCGCGGTACCTGCTGCAGCAGGGCGACCACGCTCGAGCGCTCGGTGGCGTCGCGTCGATCGCCGGCGTAGGGACCCGCGGCCCGGAACAGCTGCTCTGCCCCTTTCATGTCGCCCGAGTACAACGCCACCCAGCCGCGCAGCGCCAGGGCATCGACGCTCGAGTCCCCCAAGAGCACCGAGTCGGCGAGGTCCAGCTCGCCGCGCCGGATGCGCGCCCGAGCCAGCCTGAGTCGCAACGCCGCGCGGTCGTCCCCGGAAATCCGGGAATCCGCGCCGAGCCGGGTCGCCGCCTCGGGCAGCTGGCCGTCATCGATCAGGGCTTCCACCAGCGCGCTCTGGGCGAGCGCCTGTGCATCGGGCGGCGCCGTGGAGTCGGCCGCTACCTGCGCGAGCATGCGCCGTGCCCCGACCCGGTCGCCGGCCCCGAGAAACGCCCGCGCCGCCTCCGCCCGGGCTCGCACCGCCAACGGCTCGGGTACCATGTCGGCATAGCGCGCGAGCGCGAGCGCCCGGACGCGGCGGGCATCGGGAGTATTCCCGCCATTCGCCAGGTCGGCAAAGCGGCGCAGCGCGGTCGCCGCGTCGGCGGACGGCTCCGTGACGGTCGGCGCGAACACACTCCAGGCGCGCTCGGGCTGGCCCCAGCCGAGCAGCAGCTCGGCCGCGAGCCGGCGCTCGAGCGCTTTGGGGGCGGCCGCCAGGACCGCGCCCACGATCCGCTCCCGCTGCTCCGCCGGCCCCACGATCCGCTCCCGCTGCTCCGCCGGCGCCTCGGCGAGCGAGCTCGCGGCGCTCGGGAGCTGCGCCGGTGCCTCGCTCAGCGCGGCCGCCCATTCGCGCGCCGCCCCTTCCCACTCGCCGACGCGCTCCAGCAACTCGCCCAGCTCGATGCCGAACACCCCCGGCCGGCCCAATGCGCGCCGCCCGAACAGGAACACCTGGCGCGCCTCCTCGAAGCGGTGCGCGTCCTCCAGCGCGATCGCCCACTCGCGGTACGGCGCCTCGTCGCGCGGCTGCTCGGCGGTCCAGCGCTGCGCCACGGCGCGCGCGCTGTCCGACTCGTTCAACGCGACGTAGGTGCGCAGCAGCAGGGCCCGCAACGCGGCGTTCCGGGGACTCGCCGCCACGGCACGCTGGGCCGCGGGGAGCAGGTCTGGTAGCCGGCTGAGCGACGGCAGCACGCGCTCCAGGCCGAGCAGCGCCGCGAGATTCGTGGGCTCCCCGCGCAGCGTCGTGAAGTAGACGGTCGCGGCCCGTTGGTACTGACCGGCACGCTCCAGGTCGAAGCCCTGGCCGATGGCCTGGCCGCGGGCGCTGTGGGCCGGGACCAGCAACAGCCCGAGGACCGCGAA
>WNGD01004928.1_pt1 | contig 13074 bp, 10 predicted proteins | sample 5400671 | NCBI WGS metagenome assembly WNGD01 (sample SAMN13153369, study PRJNA577476) | soil metagenome | isolation source: 40 cm soil or saprolite under grassland replicate 2 | place: USA:California | collected 2016-06-15
CTCATCAAAAATAATAAGCTTGAAGGTATTCCCATATTCAGCCATAAGATCGCCAGCCGAGTGATATGTCGTCACAGTAAGCGGCTGTACCTTCTTCTCACCGCCATAATAGACACCCACATCGATAGCAAACGCATTGACCAGACGGGCATACCATTGGTGCAGCAGATCAATGGTAGGCGCAACAACCACAGCGGAACGCCTGACATGGTTGATTGCTTGAATGGCAACAAAAGTTTTACCCGCTCCTGTTGGCAAGACAATACTGCCACAGCGCCCGGCTTCGTTCCAGGCTGCCAGAGCTTCCAGTTGATAATCGTGCGGTTCGCGCACCTCTTGCAAGGCCAGGTCGAGTGGTTTCCAGCGCCGAACGTTGTCACGGATACCCAGATCGTGAAGATAAGGCAGGAGTTCTCTATAATGATACCCTTCACAACGCCACCGCCCCTTGATGAACTGGAATGGTGGGGGAAGCGGTTCCTGCTCCTCAGTCTGCTGTACAACCAGGGTACCGCCCTGAAAATAGACTGATGTGCTCATTGACATATAATAACAGGATTTCGTTGCGCTGGCTATACATATGTTCTATGTCTTTCGTCTAGATGATGTCCGAGCTGGAAATAGATCAGATAAAAGGCAGCGCACTGATAATCGGAGGATCAGTCAGCCGTGGCGGACGCAAGATGATATCAACGGTATTTTGCGCTTTACCATTATGAACTATGATGGGACCATGTATGCCTACCAACACATCGTTCTGTGGCATCAGGTATGTATAGGGATTTTCGGATACGGGCAAGGCGGCAACAAGCAGGAAATAGCGTCCATCTGGTACAAGATCGATATGATAGGGACCGGGCGTTGAGAGGAGTGTGCAGCGTACCGGGCGACCTTGTGGGATTGCTTTGGGAAAGAGACCTGCAAAGATCAGCCCGCTAAAAGGACTCGTTGTGAGTATGCGACCGCTAACACCTCCTACATAAGGAAACGTTAAGGGAGATATTATACGAGTATCACACAACTCGACAAATGGAGGAAGGGCAGTATTTCTAGCAACATGACGTAGATGACGCGGCGGCAATCCAACCATTTGAGTAAAGCGCGTTGTAAATGAGCCAAGACCAACATAACCAACTTCAAAGCAGATATCGGTCACGCTTAATGAAGTAGTCAGGAGGAGTCGTTTGGCCATATCCAGGCGCAGAGTGGAGAGAAACTCACCAGGCGGTATACTAATGACCTGGTGAAATACACGGCTGAAATAGTAAGGGCTCAGGCAGGCAACATCAGCCATATCCTCCAGCGAAAGAGGTTCGCACAGGCGCGCATGCATGGTCTCAATAACACGTTCAATCGCTGCCAGGTGCACATCTTGAAGCGCGAGACGACCATTTTCCTGCGGCCTGTCCTGTACCTGTTGTAACATACAATCTCCTCTCCGTGATTACATCCTTATACAATAGTATTCTTCACGTATAGGATCATCACGGAAACACTACAGTGAACATCTTATGCAGCCGTTCCTACACTCCGGTTCTCGAACAATGAACGAGCTTCTGGTGAGGCTTCTAATAGAGAAAAGGTGTTACCAAATGGGTCTTCGAAGACGGCTTCCACGCCGTAAAACTGTTTTGTAGGTCCCCTCACAAACTTGACCCCGCGTGCCAACAGCGTCTCGTATGTTTTACGACAATCATCAGTGTCAAATATCCAGGGCGCTCCCTGGCCGATATGTTCCATCAACTCGTTAATGCGATCCGTATTATGCAGTGTTTCATCCGGTTTCGCCAGGGCAATCTCCGGCTTCTTCTGGTCTTTAGGCGCGACAGTTAGCAGGCGCATGCCAGCCCCAAAGGTAACATCCGTGCGTTTCTCAAGACCAAGCTTCTCAGTGTAGAAATAGAGGGCTTCATCTTGATCTCTTACCAGAATGGGAACCATCGTGAGTTGTGTCTTGAGTTTCATAATTACCGTACTATCCAGTTATGCTTGCATGAACTACACAAATTGCCTACGGAGTAATTCTTTTTGGCACCTTCACATTATATAAAACATCCGTTCTAATTGCAAGAGTTTCTGGTGAAAGATCCGTAGAGGCAACGGCTTGCCCTTGCCGGATGCACGCCGGGTGTGCAGGATCAGCGTGGAGACATTCGGCACGCATCCGGCAAGGGCAAGCCGTTGCCTCTACGGATCTTTTACCAGGTATCACTCGTAATATGCCGGCGCTTTCCTGAGTGTTTTCCACTGCTGACCATCATGGCCAAAGATGACCAGGGCCACGTGCTCGCGTTCGACCAGATCCAGGAGTTTCCGCGTGCTGGCACGCAGTTGCTCCTCGTTGTCATCCGCCGGCCAGGCAGCCCGATCAGGAGTGAAGGCGAACTGCAGCATGACGGCGTCGATTGTCAGCAGCACGGCGCCGGTCTGCGGCAGGCGCAGCAGCACCGACTGATGCCCTGGCGTGTGTCCACTGGTCTCAAGCAAGATCAGGCCGGGCAGGAGTTCGGTATCTCCATCAATCAGCCGGTAACGCAAGGCTGGATGATCCCAGTGAGCCCGTGCAGCAGCAAAGCGCGGATGTCCGCTGCGCGCCAGTGCATAATGTTCGCGTTGGACGATGAGTTCCGCCTTCGTAAAGGCATCATGATAGCCCGCATGGTCTACGTCGAAATGGGTACAGATAAGGACATCGATATCGTCAGGATGGAGACCAAGATCGGCGAGATGCTCGATCACATTTTTTCCATTCTCCGCTGGCGGTGTCCCCGGAGGCAGCGGGACATCCGCAGGTAGTCCGCTATCAATCAGGATATGCTTCCCATCGTGGGTCTCGACGAGGTAGCAGCCGCAAACCATTTCCAGCGTTCGGCTCGCTCCACGGACGGTTGAAGTCGATAACTGCATAAGGTAGAGTTTTTGTGGGGCAGAGGTGTTCGTGGTCATGCATCGATCCTTTCTTGATACTGCGTAATTTTTTTCCAGCTTGAAGCAAAGCTTCTCAGTCGTATCCTGGTCGAAAGACACGAGTGGTGCGACAAGAGCCTGTTCACAGGTAGAGTATATCGAAATTTCCAACCAGAGACTGTAAGTACCATTACAGACAAATGGCGCGTTTTGTGCTATGGTTGTGCAAGAAGAAGATTTTTATGATGATCGGCGGCGCGCTCTTCGTGCGATCGGTGCGCGTCCTGACGGCTGAGCGGGTCTGGGCCCCACCTTCACAGGCGGAATGGGCCGCGTGACCGCCTCATCCACAGGCAGGATGATCTCGTCTCCATGATGACGTATCTTCAGCGGTGAGCCGTCGAGAAGGCGGTACATCGCTTCCGTTGCGGTCACCTCAACGCGCAGGCGGCGACCACGAAACAGAATACGGAAGGCGAGCCGTTCGATCCCGTCTGGCACCCTCGGCGCAAAGGAGAGCGAACCCTCGTAACGCAGGCCACCAAATCCCGCAACCAGCGCTGTCCAGGCTCCCGCCAATGAAGCAATATGGACCCCGTCCCGCGTGTTATGCTCCAGGTCGTAGAGATCCATGAACGCAGCATCGGCAAGGTAGTCGTAGGCGAGGTCGAGCTGACCCACCTCGGCAGCGAGGACGGCTTGTGTGCTTGCCGACAGCGAGGAGTCGCGCACGGTCAGCGGCTCGTAGTACGCGAAGTTGCGCGCCTTCTGCTCCGCCGTGAAAGCCTCACCGCACAACTGCATCGCAAGAACGAGATCGGCCTGCTTGAGGACCTGCTTGCGATAGAGGTCAAAGTACGGGAAATGCAGGAGCAAAGGGTACTGGTCCGCAGCGGTGCTAGCGAAATCCCACACCTCGTGTTCGGTAAAGGACTCGGCCTGCGGAGTTACTCCAAGGCGCTCATCGTAGGGAATAAGCATCTTATCAGCAGCATCGCGCCAACTGGCGATCTCTTCGGCATCTACACCCAATGCGTGTGCCACAGAGGGATGGCGCTGCACCGCCTCGACTGCAGAATGCAGATTATGCTGCGCCATGAGATTCGTGTAGACATTGTTGTCGGCGATAGCACTATACTCGTCGGGTCCAGTGACTCCGTCGATGCGGAACCTGTCCACGGCATCGCAGTAGCCAAGTGTACGCCACAATCTCGCCGTCTCGACGAGCAACTCAAGGCCGACCTCCTCTTCAAATGCGTTGTTACCGGTGGCCTGCATATAGTGGACTACGGCGTAGGCAATGTCCGCGTTGATGTGAAATGCGGCTGTGCTTGCAGGCCAGTACCCCGAACATTCTTCACCGTGGATGGTCCGCCAGGGGAAAACAGCACCGCGTAGCCTGAGCTGGCGCGCGCGTTCCTTCGCCAGTTCGAGGATCGAATAGCGCCAGCTCAGGGCATCAGCGGCAGCTTCAGGTAGAGTCAGTGTCAGTACCGGGAGGACGAAGACTTCCGTGTCCCAGAAGGTGTGACCGTCATAACCAGGGCCAGTCAGCCCTTTCGCCGGGATTGGCCGACGCTCGCCGCGAGCGCTCGCCTGGAGAACGTGGAAAAGGGCGAAACGCACCGCCTGCTGAATCTCCGAGTCGCCCTCGAGTTCGACGTCTGCCCGTCCCCAGAAGTCGTCCAGGTAGGCCCGCTGCTCGCTGAGCAGGCCCTCCCATCCGGTCAACCGAGCAGCAGACAGCGCGGCGACGACCTGATCGTGGAGTGCAGGCCGCGAGCGAACGCTTGACCAGCCGTAAGCCATGAGTTTGACGATGCGTAGTCGCTCACCTGGCTTGAGCCGGGTGGTCACAGACACTCGAACAACATCCGGGTGGCTTTCGGACTCGACGACCATCTCGGGCGGCCCCTCGATGAGATGATCCGTCGCCGCCCCAACACGCAGGCCACTGGCTCGCGTGTGATGGACCATGAGCCCAACAGTGCCCTGAACCTGGTGCTCTTCGCACTCAAGTGCAGACGCGAGAACGGCAGCCGCACGTGGGTCTTTTACGGAGCCCGGGAGTTCCTCGTTCGCGACAAGTTCTGACTGTACAACGACACGCACCGGGGCATCAAGCGGCTCTACCTCGTAGCTGATTGCAGCAATGGATCGCTGTGTGAACGATACCAATCGCACGGATGACACCTTGACCGTGCGCCCTACGGGTGAGGTCCAGCGAACGCTGCGGCGCAGCACCCCATCGCGAAGATCGAGTTCCCGCTCATGGCTCTGGACCCCTCCGTAGCGGACATCAAAGGGTTCGTCGTCAACAAGGAGACGAATAATTTTGCCATTTGTGACATTAATAACGGTCTGCCCGGACTCGGGGTCGCCATATGCCGCCTCGGCATATGGTAGTGGGCGCAGCTCATAGACGGAGTTCAGGTAGGTGCCGGGAAGGCCATGCGGCTCCCCCTCATCGAGGTTGCCCCGGAATCCAATGTGTCCATTGGAGAGGGCGAAAATGGATTCCGTCTGCGCCAGGATGTCAAGATGGAGTTTCGTCTCGCGAATACTCCACTCATCAACAGTGAAAGCTGGATGATCGATCATAAGTCAGCCCTTGCCTTCCTTGAGAGAAAAACATCTTTGTATCCTTCACGGTAAGAAGAACCATCTGGTTTCGGGAGGAAGATCAAGGACACCTGAAGTCCTACATAGAATTTAAAGAGCGTGGATGTCCTTGTAGATATCGAAGTTGCTTGTTGTGGTATGATTAACATGATGCGGGGATTACTGCCGCACACGGTTACTATCACTTTATCCTCATAGCGCGTATCTCTAGCGGAGCAATCATGAAAATCAAAGGCATCTTATTCGATCTTGACGGAACATTAGCAAACACACTTCCAATTTGTATTAAAGCTTATCAATATGCATTCGAGCAGTTTACGGGCCGCTCTTTTGGCGAACAAGAGGTTACAGCACACTTTGGAATTACCGAAGCTGGGATTTTCCAGAGAGTGATACCGGAGCAGTGGGAAGAAGCGTTAAAACTGTACTTTGAGACGTATGAAAAGTTACATGTGGAATGTCGTTATCCTTTTCCAGGTATTGAAGAGGCATTGAAGTTGCTCAAGGAGCGCGGAATCTTAATGGCAGTCGTCACTGGAAAGAGCGATTATAGTGCCGCCTACACACTCAAATATCTTGGTATAGCACAGTACTTTGATAGAGTAGAGGCCGGAGACACTCGCGCCATTGTAAAATCGTCCGCAATTCGCAAAATACTCGCTGCCTGGAGGATCGAGCCAGATGAGGCTGCGTACATTGGCGATACCGCTTCTGATATGAAAGAGGCTGAGGCAGCGGGTGTACTTCCCCTGGGAGCTGAGTGGGCTGAGACTTCAACACTTCATCTCCTCGGTTCTCTAGCTCCAGTGACAACATTTCCGACATTGCAAAGCTTTACCACTTGGTTGGATGATAACATCGAAGCCAGCAACGCCTCATCTATCGCCTGAGCTTCTCTGTGCGCAATAAAGGATTATCCTAATGGATCACAACAACCGTCAGCGCCGCCGTGCGCTCTTTTATACGCTCTGTCTCGTATATATTGGAGCAGGTATAGTCGTAATCTTATCAGGGCCAGCACTTCCCTTGCTTGCCAGTCATACCAGGGTACCATTAGATATTGCGGGCTGGATCTTCACTGCTGGCTCACTGGGCCTTACAATTGGGGTGATGATAGCGGGGGTACTCAGCAATCGGGTCAGTGCAAAATATATCATGATGGGGGGGTTGTTCGCTATGGGTATTGGAGCAGTTGTTATACCATGGACGCACGCATTTATAGTCTTACTCGGCGCACAGTTTATCCTGGGTATTGGTCTGGGTGCCATCGATGTCAGCATGAATGTCATCGTTACATTGACGTTTAGCGATACACTGGGCGAAACGCTCAATAACCTGCATAGCACTTTCGGCATTGGCGCTCTGGTAGGACCGCTGTTGCTCTCGCTGGCTCTACAAACGCTAAACGAACCCACCTGGGCATTTGCCGTAGGCACGTTCATCGCATTAGTCACAATTGCTTTGTTGGCACGACAGCACGTACCGACTATCTCCAGATCTTCAGAGACACAAGAGATACAGCCAACACAACAGGCAGCGACACGCAGCGTGTTCAAGCAGCTTGTACTCTGGCTAATGGCGCTACAAATGTTCCTGTACATTGGAGCAGAGCTTGGCTTTGGCAACTGGATAACAACTGCGATCAGCCAGAGCGCGCTGGTAACGCTGGTTATCGCAGCACCGGCGGTCACTGTATTCTGGATCGGTCTGACAGGCGGACGATTGCTTGGAGCGCAAGTACTAAAACGCGGCATATTGAGTGAAAATCGCTTGCTTATCATCTGTTCTATTGGTGGAGGATTAAGCGGATTTGTGGTAGCGCTTGTGACAGGAATCGTCTGGCTCAGTTTTAGCCTGAGTATGCTGGTCGGTCTCTTTCTGGGTCCACTCTTCCCCAGCATTATGGCGATTGCTTCACGCCGCTTCGCTCATGCGCCTGGCACGGTCTCAAGCGTCATGCTCTTTAGCGCTGGTGCCTCAGGGCTCTTCCTTCCTGTACTTGTGGGTGTTCTCATCACACAGATCGGTATTGGCTGGGGCATGGCCTTACCGGCGCTCTGCTGCCTATTGATCGCTGTGCCCTTCTACTTCATAACCAGACGGCCCACCTTGCCATCAGGAAACGATACGCATACAATGGAAGGCAACGAGGCCACATCGACAATTGCAAAATCGTAAAAGGAGCAACTTATAATGAAGGCTGTGCAATTTACCCACCCTGGCGATCCCGAAGTGTTACAGCTACAAGAGGTACCTGATCCTACTCCGGGTCCAGAGGATGTGTTGATCGAGGTCAAAGCGACCACCGTCAACCATCTTGACCTCTTCCAAAGAGCAGGCAGCAGACCAGTGAATAAGCTTCCCTTTACGCCGGGACTGGAAGCGGCTGGCGTTGTTCTGCAAGATGCGAACGGCTTCCGGGCAGGAGAGCATGTGCTCACCGAGACCGCTGCAGAAGCAAAAGGTGGCGGTGGATATGCCGGGAAGATAGCTGCCCGCGCATCCAGCCTGGCACGTATCCCTGAGGGCGTTACCTTTGAGCAAGCAGTTGCGATAGGTCTGGCAGGATCAACAGCATGGGGTGGTTTATTTGATGTCGGACATCTCAAGGTAGGAGAACGTGTATTAATCTGGGCCGGTTCCAGTGGTGTAGGCTCGCTTGCCATCCAGTTTGCCAGACATGCAGGGGCCTGGGTCGCTACAACGGCAAGTAGCGCTGAGCGCGCGGAAGCGTTGCGCAAACTGGGAGCCGACGAGGTGATTAATTATCGCCAGCAAGATCTGAGCAAGATCCTGCAGGATAAAGGTGGAGTCAATCTTGTGATCGAACTGGTCAGCACAACGCTCCAGACCAGTATTGAGGCAACTGCGCCAGATGGCAGAGTTGTCCTGATCGGAAATCTGGGTGGCAAAGAGGCCACCGTCGATACGCAGTCGTGGAGGCTCAAACGTGTGAGCGTGATTGGTGGTGGTATGCTGCACACTTCCATACAAAACGTAGAACATATCTTGCAACTGGTCGCGGAAAAGGCAGTTACGCCACTGATAGCACGTACCTTCCCAATCGAGCAGGCTGCTGAAACCCATCGCTTGTTGGCATCAGGCGAACCACAGGGTAAAATTGTACTGACCCATTCTTGAGATTATCCTGAGGGCGAGGTCTTGCTCTCAGGATACACAAAAACTTAACAGAAGGAGAAATGTTTGATGACGGGAAAGGTGGAGACCGAGCAAATCCTATTCACGAGGGGTGTTCCGGCAGTCGAAGCGTTACCCACCGGGTTGATCAGCGAATGTTTGCAAGCGGTACTGGAAGGTCCTGATGGCAAGACAGTGCTGCAATATGGGCATAATGGTGGTTATCTTCCGTTGCGGCGTATGTTGAGTGAGCAATATAACGTAGCACCTGAGCAGATTCTGGTTGGGAACGGTTCGCTGCATTTACAGGATCTGTTGACAGCGTTAATCGTCAAACCCGGAGATATTATACTGGTTGAGCAGCCTAGCTATGACAGGGCAATCAAGACATTCCGGCGTCGTGGCGCGAAAGTGATTGGTATTCCGCTGGAACATGATGGCATAAATCTGGATGCACTGGAGCAGGCCATTGCGCAAAAAACACCTGCCTTTTTGTACGTTATCCCCGATTTTCAGAATCCAGCGGGTGTCACAACTTCTGCGGCAAAGAGGCAGGCACTGGTAGACCTGGCTGAACGTCACGGCTTCTGGCTGGTAGAGGATGTGCCGTATCGCACGCTGCGCTACTCGGGCGAGTCGATTCCCTTGCTGCGCGATCTAAATCCAGCACGTACCCTTACGCTCAGTTCTTACAGCAAGCTCATCAGCCCGGCCCTTCGTGTCGGCTATCTGATTGGTCCAGTTGAACTGGTAAAGCCATTGACAAAGCTCGCGGAAGAGACTATTCTCGCGCCTGTGCTACCTACACAAGCAGCAGTCGTCGAATTTCATAAGCGCGGCTACTTCGCCAGCAACCTTGAGAGCTTGCAACAACTCTACGCACCACGTCTGCAAGCTATCGTCAAGGCGCTCAAGACCCACCTGCCCGGCGTTCCCTTTGCCGAGCCGGAGGGTGGCTTCTTCGTCAGCATTACATTGCCGGAGCAGACTGATAGCAGCAACTTGCTGGCACGAGCTCAAGGCGTTGGGCTGGCGCTGACCAATGGACAGGACTTTTTCGCCGATCCCCTGGACGAGCGCGAGGACAAAGCGCACCTGGGCGAACGCTTCGTACGCCTCCCTTTCTGCGCCCTCACTCCCATCCAGATCGAGGAAGGTGTGAAGAGACTGGCGATGTTAATCGCCGATTAGTAAGCCAGCTCATCTCCTTTCAAGATGGCTCTTGCAGTGTCCTGAGACGGATCAAAGAAATGGGAAACAGTCGGATCGCCTGCCACCGCTCGTCATGCCTTCCGATGCACCTCATTCTACCAGCACGAATCTGAAAAGGTCACAGGACGATTCAAAAGTGACCCGTAGTGGCATGCCTTGCGTGTGCCGGGTCGCGCGCGTGGACTTCCCTGGCGCTCAACTGGATGGCTCCGGACGGCCCGGCACACGCAAGGCATGCCTCTACGGGACTCTTGCATCGCCCTGGCGCCAGGCACCTGTAGTGGCTTTACATGTGAAATAGAAAAAGTACCAATTTCTCTAGATTCTTCATCTAAAGCACAAAAATATTGAGCATTTTGCAGATTTAAGGTTGCCACGGGGCCGCTGTTACGCTATTATATACGCAGACTCAGAACAGAGAGCACGGCAAACAAGGCTCCAGCGTATCTACCCGGCTGGTCATTCTGGCCAAATAATGAGCAAGGAATAGTAATGCAAACACATACATCGTCCCCATCTGCACTGGCTGATACGGGAGTAGCACGCTTTCTACGAGCCTGTCATCGCCAACGAGTGGATGCAACACCTATCTGGCTGATGCGGCAGGCTGGTCGTTATATGAATGAATATCGAGCCCTGCGCGAAAAGTATGGCATCCTGGAGATTATTAAGACACCAGAACTGGCCTGCACGGTAACATTGCAACCGATCCGCGCCTTTGACCTGGATGCAGCTATTATTTTCGCCGATATCCTGCCACCGCTTGAAGGCATGGGACTACAATTGACGTTTGGGAAGGGCGAGGGACCCATCATCCACAATCCCATCCGCAGCCGCGCAGAAGTAGATGCATTGCGCGTATTACCAGCGCAAGAAAGCCTCTGGTTTACGCTTGAAGCTATCAAACTGGCGCGACAGGAGCTGGATAGCCGTGGCATTCCGTTGATCGGATTCAGTGGCGCACCTTTTACACTGGCTTCCTATGCAATCGAAGGTGGAGGTAGTCGTAACTATCTCCAGACTAAGGGACTGATGATGAGTGATCCAGCGGCCTGGCATCGCCTGATGGAGAAGTTAAGCGAAGTAGTAGGCCACTATCTGTTGGCACAGGCTCGGGCTGGAGCACAGGCGTTACAACTTTTTGATAGTTGGGTTGGTGCACTCAGTCCGGTAGATTACCGCGAGTATGTTCTACCTTACAGTCGTCATGCTATTGAGATTGCAAAGCAAAGCAATGTACCGCTCATTCATTTTGGCACCAACACAGGCGGCATGCTCGACCTGATACGAGAAGCTGGCGGCGACGTGATCGGCGTTGACTGGCATATAGATCTGGAGCGAGCCTGGCAACTGCTTGGTTATGACGTTGCGATCCAGGGCAATCTCGACCCGGTCGCTCTGTTTGCCCCCTGGTCAGAATTGCAGAAGCGTGCCCAACATGTACTGGACCAGGTCGCCGGTCGTCCCGGACACATCTTCAACCTGGGTCACGGCATTTTACCCGGTACCCCGGTGGATAATGTGCGACGGCTGATAGACTTCGTCCACGACTACAGCATGTCCCTGTCATAGGGACCAGCACAACCATTTTGTCAGGTTCCCGTAGAGGCATGCCTTGCGTGTGCCGAGTGTGTGTGCCGAGGGGCCTGCCATGCACTTTGTCCGCGCACTCGGCACACGCAAGGCATGCCTCTACGGGTCCACGCGCACGACGTTTGGATAGCTCTGCCATTTTGTCAAAGAACATTGCGTATCTTGTAATCGCTGTTTATGTATACACAATTTATTTAGAGAGTTGATTATGGCCACATGTGAAACCGTGCGTATACGCATGGAAAAGACGGTACAAAGAGTACAAGAGGCTATCTGCCAGGCCCTTGAGCAAATAGATGGTACAGGCTTTCGCGAGGATACCTGGACGCGCCAGGAGGGGAGTTTTGGCATCACACGCGTCATGCAGAACGGCAATGTTTTCGAGAAAGCAGGCGTCAACACATCGACGGTAAACGGCACAATGAGTAGGGAAGCTGCACAAACGGCCAGAGTTGGCAACGGCGAGTTCGAGGGAGATACCATACCCTTCTTCGTCACCAGCATCAGCCTGATCATTCATCCACATAATCCGATGATCCCGACCTCGCACGCTCACTATCGCTATTTCGAGGCAGGTGACGGTACCACGCCCGGCTCCTGGTCGTTCAGCGGTAGCGCCGACCTGACTCCATACTACCTTTTTGAGGAAGATGCCATCCATTTTCACCGCATTCATAAAGAAGTCTGTGACCACTATGACACGGCCTTCTATCCACGCTTTAAGCAGGCATGTGATGAGTATTTCTATCTACCCCATCGCCACGAACATCGCGGCGTAGGAGGTATCTTCCTGGGCAACCTCAACGGGCATGACCAGGAAATGCTCTTTGGTTTGGCTACAAGTTGTGCAGAGGCTTTTCTACCTGCCTATCTGCCTGTCATAGAGCGACGCAAGGATCTCCCTTTTACTGATACACACAAGCACTGGCAACGCCTGCGGCGTGGGCGTTATGTAGAGTTCAACCTCGTCAATGATCGCGGTACAGCCTTTGGCCTCAAAACTGGTGGGCGTGTAGAGAGCATTTTGATGTCTTTACCACTAGTCGCTGGTTGGGAATATGATTCCCAACCTACCCCTGGCAGTGAGGAAGCACGACTACTAGAAGTGTTGCAAAAACCCCGGCAGTGGGTATAAGAGGTATTGAAAGGAACATAACAGCTTCATGACTCCATTTTTTGCAATAGGTAATGTCGTTGTCAGGTGCATTTTGTTTGTCTTATCGTCTGACATTCTGGAATGAACGCTGGACGTTCAGAGAATGGGCAAGCCAAAAAGCTTTCGGGGAGCGTCCAGGGTTCGATTTCAGAGCTCTACCAGGGCCAATCTAAGTCTATGCCTGTACCTGTAGAAAAAGCAAGAGCGAGAAAAAGAATAACTAGAATGATTACAATAATCCATCCCATAGAAGAAGTTCCTCTCGTTGTAGTAGGATAAAACAGATGTTGGTAGGACCCCCCTAAACGGTGGTTGAGCAGAAAACCCCCTTACGTAGGCGAACTCTGGGACGCTTGCCGACAGTGGGGATCAGCTGAGCCTGCTTGCCGGGTCGTCCTCGTCTCTTGGGTTCAACCCATGGTGGTGGCGCGATGCGATAGGTGAAG
>WNGD01005229.1_pt1 | contig 13071 bp, 11 predicted proteins | sample 5400671 | NCBI WGS metagenome assembly WNGD01 (sample SAMN13153369, study PRJNA577476) | soil metagenome | isolation source: 40 cm soil or saprolite under grassland replicate 2 | place: USA:California | collected 2016-06-15
TAATCGAAGGCTGAACAAAGCAAAGCCTGGATGAGGGTCAACCCATTCGGGCGACAAAAACGATCACGGATTCTCCGCCAGCTTCTCGACCGGGCTTTAAGCTTCGAAGTCCTCGCCAAAAAACCCCCGGGGATCCCTATCCCGGAACATAGATATTGCCCGCCACCGCCCCTTCCTTTGGAAACGTCAGGAGCAATCCATGATCAAGGAAATGATTGTCAACGCCACGCCGCTCGAGATCAAGATCGCGATCCTCGAGGACGACCAGCTGGCGGAGCTTTACATCGAGCGAAATAAGAATCGCGGGATTCTGGGAAATATCTACAAAGGGAAAGTGACCAAGGTCCTCCCCGGGATGCAGTCGGCATTTGTGGACATTGGTCTCGAGAAGGATGCTTTTCTCTATGTTTCCGATTTCATAGAGGATGCGGAGGAGTACGATAAAGTGTTCTCCGCTGAGGAAGATCCAGTGGCAGACGCAATCGCCGAAGGCGAGACCTCGGAGCGGCCGGTCCGAGGGGACCCGCGCAGGGGGGAAAAGCCGCGGTGGCGTGATCGCCGCGAGAGGTGGGAGTCGGATTGCCGCCCGCGGGTGTCGCTGGACAGGCCTTGACAGCCGGTAGTGAGCAGCCTGCGGACCCAACAGTTTTGGAGCGGCCGGTCGGGCCCGCGGCGTTGAATGAGCCGATTCAACCAGCAGAGAACGCGCCGCTGGACAGCGCTTCCCTTAGGGATAGGGGAGATGTGGCTCCTTTTTCAGTTGACGGAGGAAACCGCAAGACCGGGCCTAACGCGCGAAGGCGCGGCGGCCCGGGGGCGCGGCGGAAGCGTTACACCGCCGCGCGCCATTCCAAGCACAACGAAAGGCACTCTATCGACGACATGCTCCGGGAGGGGCAGGAGATCCTGGTGCAGGTCGCAAAGGAGCCCATCGGCAAAAAAGGAGCCCGGGTTACCAGCCATATCGCCTTGCCCGGCAGGTATTTAGTCTATATGCCTACGGTAGATCACATCGGAGTTTCCCGCAAGATCGCGTCCGATGCGGAGCGCAGCCGCCTGAAGGACGTTGTTCTTAAGAATCGGGACAGGTTTGGCGGAGGAATCATCGTCCGGACGGCCGCGGAGGAGCACTCCGAAGAGGACCTGACCAACGATTTGAACTATTTGGTTAAGCTTTGGGAGGACGTTCGGGGACGGGCGGAAAAGGCCTCGGGGCCGGCGCTGATTCATTCTGAGCTGAACCTCGTGCAGCGGCTTTTGCGGGATCAATTCTCTTTTGAGTTCGCGGCGGTCCGTGTGGACGAAGAGACGGAATACCAGAGAGTTGTCGAGTTTGTGGACAAAATCTATCCGAATCTCGTGCACCGGGTGAAGCTCTTTACAAAGGACACCCACATCTTCGACGAATATGGGATCACGGCTGAGACCGAGAAGCTGTTGCAGCCCAAGATCTGGTTGAAGAGCGGCGGCTATATCGTTATCAACCAGACAGAAGCCCTCGTAAGTATCGACATCAACACCGGGAAGTTCGTGGGGCGCGGGAACAGTTTGGAAGAGACGATCACCCGTACCAACCTGGAAGCAGTCAGGGAGATCGTCAAGCAGATCCGTCTGCGAGACCTGGGCGGGATCATCGTGATCGACTTTATCGACATGGACGAGCGCAAGAACCGCAAGCGGGTCATGGAAGCGCTCTCCCAGGAGATCGCCAAGGACAAGGCTCCCAACAAGATTCTAGAGTTCAACGAGTTCGGCCTGGTGGCCATTACTCGCAAGCGTGTCAAGCAGTCGCTGGAACGCACATTGTGCCAGCCCTGTCCCTACTGCAGCGGGTCCGGCATGGTTAAGTCCGTAGCGACCACTTGCTACAGCATCTACCACGAGCTGGAAAAGATGAAAAACTACGTCGATGGAGAGATCATGATCCGCGTCCATCCGGATGTGGCGCGGGCGCTCCGGGAAACCGAATCCAACGTTATCGCCGAACTTCGCCACATGCTGAACCGGGAGGTGCTGATCAAGTCAGATCCCGGCCTGCACATCGAGCATTTCAATATCGTCACCTGAAGCGAGCGGAGGAGCAGAGGGGCAGGGGAGCTGAGGAGTCGAGGTTAAAGACAGGTTAAAGACCTACGTTCTACGGTTCGGCTTAAGCAGCCACGGTAACGGGTGCACTATCATTCTCACCAGCTTTCCTAGTATCCGATCATATACCTCATGGAGTTCCTTTGCCTGGCTGCCCTCGAGATACTTGCATCTGCTGGCGAATTCAAGCCACGTTTGAGTTTCTGCTGCTTCGGCCTCGGAGTCGTTCAGCTTGAAGGACGAAGGCTCCCTCGTACCTGCGCTTACGCCATGCCTCAGACAGGTTCGCACAAACTGCGCGCGATGATCGGCGAATCTGATCCGTCAGTGAGAAACGTTCCTCAATTGGGAAGCTCTTGGTGAGCTCGAATATCCGCATGGCTACATCGAATGCAAGCTTGTATACATCCAAATTCTCTATTGGCTTTTGAATCATGTTCTCCTCCGCTCCTCTGCCCCTCTGCCGCTTTCTAAGAGTCGAGGACGGAGCGAGTCTTTTCGACAAGAACCTCCGGGCTGAATGGTTTCTGCAGGAAGGCTAAGTTCAAATCAAAGGCGCCCTCGCGAAACACTACAGAGTCCGTGTAGCCTGACATGTAGAGCATCTTCGTGCCTGGGTGCAATTGCGCCAACTGTTCCGCAAGCTGCAGCCCACCCATGCGCGGCATCACCAGATCCGTGAGGACAAGATGAACGCGGTCGGGGTAATTTCCGATAACCTGGAGTGCCTCCACGCCGTGACGGGCTTCCAGCACATTATAGCCGTACGTGCGCAGCACACTTCGAACCAGATCCCTAACCGCATCCTCGTCCTCAACCACCAGCACCGTTTCGGAACCGCGCAATGATGCGGGTATGGCTGCCGGGGGTTGCGGGGATTTGATGACTCCATCCGCCCTGGGGAGATAGATGCTGAATCTGGCGCCTTTATCGGGTTCGCTTTCCACCGCGATCGATCCGCCGCTCTGTTTCACGGTCCCGTAGACCGTGGAAAGTCCGAGCCCTGTCCCCTTGCCCTGCTCCTTGGTCGTAAAGAAAGGCTCGAAGAGGTGATCTCGTGCCGCTTCATCGATGCCCGGCCCCGTGTCGGTTACCGACAGCACCACATACAGGCCCGCGTGTAGCAACCCAAGGCGGAGGGCCTCCGTCCGGTCGACCTCGGCGTTGGCAGTCTGGATGACAAGCTTTCCCCCTCGAGGCATGGCATCGCGGCTGTTGATCGCGAGGTTCAGAAGCACCTGCTCTATCTGTCCCGGGTCTGCCTTTACAATCCCCAGGCCTTCGCCCGGATGGAAGACCAGGTCAATGTCCTCGCCCAGCAAACGCCGCAAAATCTTGTCGAGATTTGACACCACCACGTTGAGGTCCAGCAACTGCGGTAAGAGGATCTGCCTCCGGCTGAATGCGAGGAGTTGCCTGGTCAGCATGGCCGCGCGTTGGCCGGCCTTCTTAATGGCTTCTACATCTTCGCGCATAGGGAGACCGGGTTCGATTTCGGTCAGGAGCAAATCCGAGTATCCCAATACGGCGGTAAGCAGGTTGTTGAAATCGTGCGCGACCCCTCCGGCGAGTCTGCCTACAGCTTCCATTTTCTGGGAGGCGCGCACTCGATCTTCCAATCTTCGCCGTTCGCTCACATCGCGCGCCACAAACTGGAAGCCCACAGGTTTCCCTTCCCGGTGAATCACCGAGGGGCTGATTTCCAGAGGTATCTGTTTCCCGTTTTTGGTGTTGATCTCCAGTTCGCAAATGGCTGCCGTGTCCTCGCCTCTCAAACTGCGCTCCTGCGCGCCGCGTGCAAGCTCCAGCTGCCCCGGCGGGAGAACGTTGGCAATGTTCATCCGCAAGGCCTCTTCCCGCGAATAGCCCAATACCCTCTCGCCGGCGTTGTTGACGGAGGTGAAGTTTCCCTGGAGATCGATGGTGAAGATGGTATCGTTGGCGTTTTCAAAAAGCTCGCGGTACCGCTCCTCGCTTTGAACGAGGGCCTCCTTCGCGCGCCGGTGGTCGGTTGCATCGAGTGCAACGGCGAGGACACAGATCTCGCCTTTGGCATTGCGCAGGGGAGTCGCATGCGATTCGAGCAAGCGCCGGGTTCCCTTGAGCCCGATGATTTCGTACTCCATCCCGACCTTTTCGCCGAGCAAGACCCGCTGGGAGCAGGACGTAAATGTATCCCGGTATTCAGGAACAATGAATTCGATTATCGGCCTCCCCAGGACCAGCTCGGGACGGTCCGCTTCCACCATGGCGAGGCCGGCCTGATTCATTTCAACGAGAATACCGTTCTGGGACAGCAGTTTGATGGAGATCGGTGCGGATTCAAAGATCGCACGGAGGCGATTCTCACTCTCCTTTAGCTCCTTTGCCGCCTTCTTCCGCGCGCTGATGTCGCGCGCGAAGGCGCAGGCGTATCCCTTTCCGTTGAATTCCAGATAACTGCTCGTGATCTCGACCGGTATCAGTTTCCCGTCTTTGGTGCGATGGCGGGACTCAAAGGTTAGCGTGCCGCCTTGCTGGGTAAGCTGCCATTTTTCGGGCCACGCTTCTGCCGAGAAATAAGGATCGATATCGCGCAGCGTCATCGAGAGCAACTCCTCTCGCGAGTATCCCAGAGTCCGGCAGGCTGTATCGTTCACATACAGAAACCGGGCGTCGGGACCTACCCAGAAGGCGCCTTCCGGGGCGTGCTCAATGGAGAAATGCATGAAGCGAAGCTGTTCCTCCGTTTGTTCCAGCCTGGCCTGTGAAGCTTGCAGCTCTGTCAGCTGACGCCGCAGTTGGGCTATTTCATCGCCGAGCCGATTAGCTCGATCGCTCATTGCTTTTGGCCTCTTCCCACAGGGCATCCATCTCGGCAAGGGTGGCGTCTTTCAACTCCCGCCCCTGTTCTTTCACGCGAGTTTCCAGGTAGCGGAAGCGCCTGATGAATTTCTTGTTGCTGCGCCGGAGGGCGGTCTCCGGGTCGATTCCGAGAAACCGGGCTACATTCACCACAACAAACAGCAAGTCCCCCACTTCCTCCGCAACAGGCGCTGGTTCCGGGTTCCGGTAGGCCTGCAAAATTTCGTCGGACTCTTCCTTGAGCTTCAACAGAACGTCTTCCAGCCGAGTCCAGTCGAAGCCAACGCGAGAAGCCTTCGCCGTGATCTGGTAGGCCTCATACAGCGCCGGGAGGCGAGAGGGGATGCCGTCCAGCAGCGATTTCTCCGAGTCGGGCCGGGAAGCGGAGGCTCGCCCTTTTTCTGCGGCCTTGATGTCCTCCCAGTTCCGCAAAACATCTTCAGCGGTCTTCAAGAGAGCATCGCCGAAGACGTGCGGATGCCTGCGCACCATCTTTTCGTGGAGCCGATCGATGATATCGGCCAGGTGGAACTCCCCCCTTTCCTGCGCAATCTGCGCGTGAAAGACGACCTGAAAGAGCAGGTCTCCGAGCTCTTCCTTCAAATCGCGCGGATCGGGGCCGTCCAAGGCGTCGAGAACCTCGTATGCTTCCTCAATGAGCATGGGTTTGAGCGTCTCGCGTGTCTGCTCCTTATCCCACGGACAGCCCCCTTCGCCTCGAAGCTGCTCGACCAGTTCCACCAGTTTTTGAATGTCAGCTTTCTTGCCGGTCATTAGAGTCCCAAAGTCTAACACATCAGAGGTTCGGAGTTCAGGCTTTAGCCCGCCTGCGGGCGTAATTAGACGTGGGAGTCAATTTGACGCTGCGTGAACTCCTCAGAAGCTGTGGAGAATGAATTCAATTCGTGTTAATTCGTGGAATTCGTGGCCACTAAAAGCCGCCACGAATTCCACGAATTTCACGAAAACAATCACTGCCATTTGGATGTCGTTGGTTCCAAATACAATTTTTTCACAGTCTCTCCGGCCGTGCTGCTTGACTCCACTTCCAATTGCACCCCCTGCCTGCAGGGTCCCGGCAAAATCAGCAATTTCTTGAAAGTGACAAATTACCAATGACAGATGACAAATCCCCGGTGGCAATCCGATCCGGTCTATTTTGTCATTTGTCATTTCGAGTCTCGGGCGGGCGACCATGAAGGTGGATTTTTTCACGACGGATTCGCGAAACCCGGGGGAATAGTGGTGAGGGCGGTGAGGGGGTGAGGGGGAAATCGCTTGAGGAGCGCTGACGGGGATGGTAGGATTTTGTGCTTTATGTGTCTCCCATCCGAGCTTAGGGGAATGTCTATATGGACAAAGAACCAGAGGAACCCGCATTTCGTGTAACGGACAAGCGGATGTTTCGGGAGGACGGAGAACTGCGGGAGAAGGCTGTGGAGCGGGAGAAGAAACCCGATCCTTCTCCATCGGCCCGCGGCGCTCAACCTTCCGCGGAACCTCCTCCTGGTACGGCGCCGCAGATCGATTTTGCCTCCTATATCCTGTCGTACTACACGCAAGGGCTGGTCTTCCTCGGGGAAGCCCCCAATCCCTTCACCAATCAGAAGGAGCAGGACCTGGAAAGCGCGCGCCATATGGTGGACATACTCGGCATGCTCCAGGAAAAGACCAAGGGAAATCTCACCCGGGAAGAAGATCAGCTTCTGGAGAGCGCCCTCTACGAACTGCGCATGAAGTTCATGAGCAAAGCCAACCGGATCAAGCTGTAAAGCCTGGGCATGAAAGTAATCCACAGCCAGGACGAGCTTCCTCACGGCTACTCTAGACCTGTGGCTACGATAGGGAATTTTGACGGCCTGCATCTCGGCCACCGGCAGTTGCTGCTGGGCGTCGTCGAGAGGGCGGGAACGATACAAGGCACGGCGACTGCCGTGACCTTTCATCCTCACCCTCTGCACGTCCTTGCCCCGAATAATGCGCCCAGGCTCATCCAAACCCTGCGCCAGCGGCTGGCAACGATGGAATCGCTCGGGATCGAGCTGGCAATTGTGATTCCCTTTACCACCGAGTTTGCTCAGATCAGCGCGCGCGAATTTGCGACCCGGATACTTGCCGACCAGCTCAAGCTGAAGGAGATTTACGTCGGGCCGAACTTTGCCTTTGGCAACCGCAGGGAAGGGAGCTTTGATCTGCTGAAAGAGATCGGAGAGGAGAAAGGATTCCTGGTCGGAAAGTTTCCTCAAGTCCAGTTCCGGGGCAGCCGGGTTTCGAGCACTGCAGTGCGGCAATCCCTGCTCTCGGGGCAGGTAGCGCGCGCGCGCCGGCTTCTCGGGCGCCCTTTCGCACTTGAAGGGGAAATCGTTCACGGCACGGCAACGGGGGCAGGGATCGGGTTTCCCACAGCCAATCTGAAGACACCGAACGAGCTGATCCCGCGCAACGGCGTTTACGTCACTCTGTTTGGGGTGGATGGAAGACGGTTTAGAAGCGTTACCAATATAGGCGTTCGCCCGACGGTCAACGCGGGGGTGCCCGATCCGCGATTGAGCATTGAAACCCACGTACTGGACTTCCAGCGCGATGTGTATGGAAAAGAAGTCAACCTCGAGTTTTTGCTCCGCTTGCGAGAGGAAAGGCGCTTCCCGGGGAAGGAAGCGCTGGTGGCTCAAATCCACAAGGACATTCGACGCGCCCGGCGCTATTTCCACTGGCTCGAGCGGTTGGTGCCGGGCGCGCTGTCGGAGAGCGTCTCGGCCTGTTATGAATGACGAGTCACGATTGAGGATTAGTCAGGAATCCAGAATCCAGGAGTCAGAATCCAGAATTAAGTGGTAAGAAGGTGAGTGGTTGCGCCGGATATTCTGACTTCTGGATTCCTTCTGGTCTGACTATGATTGACGACTGACGATTGACGAATGGAAACAAGCAGTTGGCAAATTCGTCACTCGTCATTCGTCATTCCAGGTTGCCTATGGCTGTAACCCGTGATGACGTATTGAAGATTGCGGCCCTGGCCAATCTTCACTTCGCAGAGGAAGAGATGGATGCCTTCACGCATCAGTTTCAGGGCATCCTCGAGTACATCGCCAAGCTCAGCGAAGTCGACGTCTCGGGAGTGGAGCCCACCAGCCACGTCTCGCTGGCGCAAGATTTCGACAAGTACCTGTTTCGCGAGGATGAAGTTCAAGGTTCTCTTCCGGTAGAAGAGTCTCTGGCCAACGCGCCGGAACCCGGTCACGGCCATTTCAAGGTTCCCAAGGTCCTTTGAAGGAACTGGGATACAGATGAATACCGATGCACACGCATCTGCACTACTAACTTGAAAATCCTTCGCAACCTGACAAGGGTTTGCCGTCAAATGACAAATGACCAATGACAAATGACGAATGACAAATAAGGAAGTCAGACAACGAACTGCGATTTGTCATTTTTCATTTGTCATTGGTCATTTGTCACTTATTTGCCAAATCTCTGTCACCGCGGTGGGATTTGTTGGGTTGCGGCTATGCCGCGCGAGAATCTATCAAATCCGTGAAGATCCGTGTCCCGGTGCGACCATTGCGGGGATAGCGAGGCAAGTCTCGTGGATCTGAGAGATGCTTGGGAGATACGGGAGAGTGTAAACCGCCGCAAGGTTTCGGCCGCCGAGGTGGTCGAGGCCGCTCTGGCCCGAATAGAAGCGGCAGACCCGGTGCTGCGCGCCTTCCTGACAGTGGAGCCTGAGAGAGTCCGCGCCCGTGCTTCCGAAACAGATGCCGTTCTTGTGCGCGGCAACGGATCGCTTCCTCTGGCGGGAGTTCCGGTTGCCGTGAAGGACAACATTTGCACGCGTGGAGTCCGGACGACGTGCGGGTCGAAGATGCTGTTCAATTACACTCCGCCGTACAGCGCAACGGTGATCGAGCGCTTGGAGCGCGCTGGGGCTATCGTCCTCGGGAAAACCAACTGCGACGAATTCGCCATGGGTTCCTCCACGGAAAACTCTGCCTTTCAAGTGACCAGAAACCCCTACGATCTGGACCGTGTCCCGGGAGGGAGCAGCGGCGGCAGTGCCGTGGCGGTTGCCGCGGGAATGGCCGCGCTGGCCCTTGGATCCGAAACCGGCGGATCGGTGCGCCAGCCGGCGTCGTTTTGCAATGTGCTGGGATTGAAACCCACCTATGGGCGGCTCTCACGCTACGGCCTCGTGGCGTTCGCCTCCTCCCTGGACAACGTCGCTCCCCTTGCAAACTCAGCGCGGGACCTGGCTGTGTTTCTGTCCGTGATCGCCGGGCGCGACTGGCACGATTCCACGTCGGCGGCCGCGCCCGTGCCGGACTATGTCGCAGAAATCAACCAGCCAGTGCGCGGCATGCGCGTGGGGGTGCCGAGGGAGTTTTTTGGCGAGGGTCTGGACCCGCAGGTAAAAGAAATCATAGACGCGGGGATCCGCAACGCGGTCGCGCTCGGCTGCGAGGTGTCGGACGTCTCGCTCCCGCACACGCAATACGCCATAGCGGACTATTACATTATTGCTCCGGCGGAAGCAAGCTCCAACCTGGCCCGTTATGACGCGGTGCGCTACGGCTATCGCACACCCAACCCCAGGGATCTCTCCGACATGTACCGGCGGAGCCGTAGCGAGCGATTTGGCTCCGAAGTCAAACGGCGCGTCATGATCGGCACCTACGCGCTCTCATCCGGATATTACGAGGCCTATTATGCCCGCGCGATGAAGGTGCGAACCCTCATCAGGCAGGACTACGACCGGGCCTTTGAAAAGGTGGAGGCGCTACTGACACCCGTCAGCCCCACACCTCCGTTCAAGATCGGCGAGAGAATCGAGGATCCCCTGGCGATGTACCTTTCGGATATCTACACCGTCACGGCAAACCTGGCAGGTATCCCCGCGCTCTCGCTCCCGTGCGGCTTTACGCCCGACGGTCTTCCCGTAGGGCTGCAGATCCTGGGCAATCAGTTCCAGGAATCGACCGTGTTGCGCCTGGCCTCGGCCTATATGCAGGCCTGTCCCGTCTCCGCGCCCCCACTCAAGGTATAGCGCGCCTGGCTCTGCGTCCTTCTAGCTCCATGTTCTTCGTGTCTTCGTGGTGAAGGCTTAAGGCGTACTTCTCACCACAAAGGCGCGAAGGCGCGAAGAACCGCAAGAAAATATTCTCGCTCAACCGGATGCCCGACCGTTAGATAAGGCGTGAGCCGAACTTTATTCTTTCCGGTTTTTGTTTTGGCGATTGTCGCGGTGGAGTGCCGCGCACAGTCTCTGGGCGACGTCGGGCGCCGGGAGGCGGAGAGGCGCAGGAAGATGGAGGAAGACGGAAAGGCAGGGAAGACCATTGCAGATCAAAACTTGGCCTGCCACGGAAGAAATGGCAACATAACCCTCAGCCGTCCGGAGCCGCGAAAGGAGGCGCCGTCGCCGTCTCCCGGCCCCAGGCGGAGATCTGTTGCATCGTTCCAGAACAGGTTGCGAAGTCTGGATCGGCAGATTCGCCAGACCGAGGACAGAATTGCGTTCTCACGGGAGCGACTTGCAAACGAGCGATGGGCGCCACCCAGAACGGGCCGGCTTTCGCGGAGACGAGGGACCAATTCTTCGGAAGAGCGGCTACGCTGGCAGATACGCAGTCTGGAGGGGAGTCTGACGTCGCTGCGCCAGGAACGTAGAGAAGTCTACGACGCGGGACGCAAAGCGGGTTTCTTGCCCGGCGAGCTCGACGGTAAGGGCATAATTCCATGAAGGGGGGCGGAGGAGCGGAGGGGCAGGGGAGCAGAGGAGATCATGATTCGAGGGCCAATTCAGAGTCATCGAGAACTGGAAGTGTACAAACTGGCATTTGATGCATCGATGCGGATATTCGAGCTCAGTAAGAGATTTCCGATTGAGGAACGTTACTCGTTGACAGATCAGATTCGCCGATCGTCGCGCTCAGTTTGTGCAAACCTGTCCGAAGCCTGGCGTAAGTGGAGATACGAAGGAGCCTTCGTCCTCAAACTGAACGATTCTGAGGCCGAGGCGGCAGAGACTCAAACATGGCTTGAATTCGCCGGCAGATGCAAATACCTCGAAGCCTCGCAGGCAAAGCAACTCGAGGATGAATATGATCGCATTATAGGAAAGCTCGTGAACATGATCGCGCACCCGCTGCCTTGGCTCATCAAGCCGAGGCACAATGGGTAGGTTTGCGCTGCTGTTCATCCCCTCCGCCCCGCTGCCCCTCTGCTCTCCCTGCCCCTCTGCTCCCCTGCCCCTCTGCTCCCCTGCTCCTCCGCTCCCCTGCCCGCCCTTCCCGGCCAGGTAGTATTGCCACAACATTCTTGCCGCCACCGAGCGAAAAGGGCGCCAGACTTCGGCCAGACGTGCGACCTCGCTGGCGGGAGGACGTTCGCGAAGGCTCCTGATCTTGCAAAGAGAGGTGACGAGGGCCAAGTCGCTGGACGGCCATATGTCAGGCCGGCGCAGGGCCATCAACAGGTAGATGTCGGCGGTCCAGGGACCGATCCCCACGATCTTTGTGAGCTCCGCCTTCGCGTCCTCGTCATTCATAAAGGACAAAGCCTTCAAACTCAGGGTGCCATCAAGCACAGCCTGAGCGAGGTTCTTAATGTACGCGGACTTCTGGCGTGTGATGCCCTGACTTCTGAGATGGGTCTCGCCCAAACGGACGATCCTGCCGGGAGAAAAAGGTTTGACACTCGCCATCAGGCGCTCGAAAGTCGACCTGGCCGATGCCAGTGAAACCTGCTGTTCCAGGACGATCTTCACCAGCGTGGAGAATCCCGGTTCTCTCGCCCACATGGGAGGGGTGCCGTGACGTTCCAGGATGACTGCCAGATGGCGGTCACGTTCCGCCAGAAGCCGGGCGGCCTTAGCGAGTATCTTGGGAGTTATGGCTCTCGGTTTCACAATGGGAGCGCACGCATCCTGTTCACCACGAAGACACGAAGACGCGAAGGAATCCTTTGCGATTCTTCGTGTCTTCGTGGTGAGATTTTGGGGTTGCGGCAGGGCTGCACCGTGTTTATCCGTGGTTTCATTGCGTATTGACGAAAAGTCCCACGTACTTAGGAACTTCAGTTCGACGAACAAGGCAATTATATCTGACGTCGACCCGGACTCTCGGAGACAAGTGAATTGGAAATCTGGGGATCAGCGAGAATTCGCATAAAATAAAGGTACCCATGGAACGCAAGGTCCGTTGGAGAAAACAAACCTTACGCCTCAAGGACAACCACACGTGGAAAGCGCCGCCCGGTTATAACGTATTTGTGTTGGATCGAGGAGCGGTACGCTTCAACTTCCCGAAAGACTGGGTGACGGTACCTGCCTCTGATTGCGTCGCGCTTTACGATCGACGGCCTCCGAATGACAACTGCCGCCTGGCGGTTTCTTATCTGCGCCTGCCGCCAATGGATTGGACCGGACTGCCTCTGGATGAACTAATTGCCTCTGTGATCGAGGGCGACCAGCGGAGGATATTGGCTCGCGGAGATATCATCAAGGCCGATCGCGCCGATCTGGAATTGGCCTGGAGAGAAATTCGTTTTCAGGATCCGAGCGAAAATTGCGAGGCGTTTTCGCGCATTGCGTTGGCGCGCGGGGCAAACTTGCAGGCGTTGATCACGTTTGACTTCTGGGCGAGGGATGCCGCATGGCTGGAGTCAGTTTGGGATGAGGTGATGCGAACAGTGGAGCTGGGGAGGTTTGTCAGCGATCCCACGGCGGGCGATACTCTGCATTGATGCATCTGGCGGAGAGGGGGGGATTCGAACCCCCGACACCGGTTTTGCCAGTGTAACTGCTTAGCAGGCAGCCCTGTTCGGCCACTCCAGCACCTCTCCCCGACCGATCGAGCGCGGCTGGCCGTGCGCGACAGGAAATACTAACCAAACTCTGCGCTTGAATCCACCACAAAGACATCACGGATTTCACCGTGCAGCGGAACCGTACGAAAAGAGTTCACTGCTTGAGGGCGTCAGGGAACAGGTTCTCAAAGTTCCGGCCTGCACGTTGAGGGCCTATGAGGCCGAGACAAAACTCAATCAGATCTGAATCCAGATAGTCCTTCGCGTCTTTGCGTCTTGGTGGTAAAGGCTGACTCGATCCACCACAAAGATGTGTCAAGGCGCTGACGCCGCCAGGTC
>WNGD01007123.1_pt1 | contig 13071 bp, 10 predicted proteins | sample 5400671 | NCBI WGS metagenome assembly WNGD01 (sample SAMN13153369, study PRJNA577476) | soil metagenome | isolation source: 40 cm soil or saprolite under grassland replicate 2 | place: USA:California | collected 2016-06-15
TTGCCGCTTGCCGAGCTGCTTGACGGGATGCCGCTGGAGCTGGCCGCCCGGGTCCGGGTGGTCGGGGGCCGTGGCGCCGGGCCGGCGGCGGCCCGCAATCTCGGCTGGCGCGTGGCGGGCGCGCGGTGGGTCGTCTTCCTCGACGATGACGTGGTGCCCGATCCGGACTGGTTCGCCCTGCTCGCCGAGGACCTTCGCGGTCTCGGGCCCGAGGTGGCCGCGAGCCAGGGGCGGTTGCGGGTGCCGCTGCCGGCGCATCGGCGCCCGACCGACTGGGAACGCAACGTCGCCGGGCTGGAGCACGCCCGCTGGGCGACCGCCGACATGGCCTACCGGCGGGCGGTCCTGGCCGAGGTGGGCGGGTTCGACGAGCGCTTCCGCCGCGCCTACCGCGAGGACAGCGACCTGGCGCTGCGGGTGACCCGTGCCGGCTGCGCGATCGCCTCGGGCCGCCGGACCAGCGCCCATCCGGTGCGGCCGCAGGCCGGTGCGAGGGGGCGGCTGATCAGCCTGCGCCTGCAGGCCGGCAACGCCGACGACGTGCTGATGCGCGCCCTCCACGGCCCCGGCTGGCGGGAGCGGGCGGGGGTCCGCCCGGGGCGCCGGCCACGCCATCTGGCGACCACCGCCGCCGGCCTCACCGGCATCGCCGCCCTTGCCGCGCTCGCGCTGCGGCGCCGGTTCGGGAGGGGGCAGGCGTCTCGGCCCTCGCGGTGGCGGCGCCCGCTCGCCGTCGCCGGTGCCGCCGGTTCGGCGGGATGGCTCGCCGGGACCGCCGAGCTGGCCTGGGCACGGATCGCGCCCGGCCCTCGCACCTGGGACGAGGTGGCCACCATGGCGGCCACCAGCGTCCTGCTGCCACCGCTCGCCGCCTGGCACTGGCTGGCCGGCCACGCCCGCCGCCGGCGTCTCCTCAGGAACCGGCCGGCGGCGGTGCTGCTGGACCGTGACGGCACCCTGATCGAGGACGTGCCCGACAACGGCGACCCGGCCCGCGTGGTCCCGCGGCCTGGGGCCGAGCGGGCGCTGCGGCGGCTGCGCGCCGCCGGGATCCCGACGGCGGTGATCTCCAACCAGAGCGGCGTGGGCCAGGGTGTGCTGCGGGCGGAGCAGGTGGCGGCGGTCAACGACCGGGTCGCTGAGCTGCTCGGCCCGCTCGGCCCGGTCTTTGTCTGCCCGCACGCGCCCAGCGACGGCTGCGGCTGCCGCAAGCCCGCTCCCGGCCTGGTCCGGGCGGCCGCGGGGGTGTTGGGTGTGGATTCGCGCGACTGCGTCCTGATCGGCGACATCGGCGCCGACATGGAGGCCGCTCGGGCCGCCGGCGCCGACGCCATCATGGTGCCCACCGCCGCGACCCTCCCCGCTGAGGTCGCCGCCGCCCCGCGGGTCGCCAGCGACCTGGCGGAGGCCGTGGCCATGCTCGTCCCGGGGAGGTGGCGGGGGTGAGGCCGCACGTGCTGGTGGCGAGGCAGGACAGCCTCGGCGACGTGCTGCTGGCCGGCCCGGCGGTGCGTGCGGTCGCGGCCGGGGCCAGCCGGGTGACGCTGTTGTGCGGGCCGCGTGGCCAGGCCGCCGCGAAGCTGCTTCCTGGCGTGGACGACATCCTGGTCCAGGAGGCCGCCTGGATCGACGCGGATCCGGCGCCGGTGCGCCGCGAGGCTGTCGACCGCTTCGTGGACCAGCTGACGCGGCGCCGCATCGATGTGGCGATCGTGCTCACCTCCTTCCACCAGAGCCCGCTGCCGCTCGCCCTGCTGCTCCGCATGGCGAAGGTCGCGACGATCGGGGCGATCTGCGAGGACTACCCGGGGTCGCTGCTGGACGTCCGCCACCGGATCGACGAGGCCACGAACCTCCATGAGGTGGAGCGGGCCCTGTCCCTGGCCGCCGCCATGGGCTACCGCCTGCCCCGCGGCGACGACCGGCGCCTGGCGATCCACCGCGACGGCGCCGACATCCGCAACGGCCGGCGGCCATATGTGGTGGTGCACCCGGGGGCGTCGGTGGCGGCGCGGGCGTGGGCGCCGGAGCGGCACGCCGCGCTGGTGGAGGCGCTCGCAGGGCGGGGCTGGGCGGTGGTGGTGACCGGGGCGGCGAGCGAGCGGGAGCTGACCGCCCGGGTCGCCGGGGTCCCGCACGCCCGGGCCGGGGTCGTCGATCTGGGGGGGCGGGTCGATCTCGCCGGGCTCGCGGAGGTGCTGGCCGGAGCGGCGGCGGTGGTGGTGGGCAACACCGGGCCCGCGCATCTGGCGGCGGCGGTGGGGACGCCGGTGGTGTCGTTGTTCGCGCCGACGGTGCCAGCGGTGCGATGGCGTCCCTGGGGGGTGCCGCACGTGCTGCTCGGCGACCAGGAGGCACCCTGTGCGGGGTCGCGGGCGCGGGTCTGCCCGGTGGTGGGGCATCCGTGCCTGAACCAGGTCGGGGTCGAGCAGGTGCTCGCGGCCCTGGACGACCTGCTGCGACCGGCCCCGCAGCCGCCAGCGGAGGCGCCCGACCCGCTGGGGGTGGCGAGCCGGTGAGGGTCTTCGCCTGGCACGTGCACGGCTCCTGGATGAGCGCGTTCGTCCAGGGCCGCCATGAGTACCTGGTCCCGGTGCTGCCCGGCGGCGGACCGGACGGGATCGGGCGGGCGGGGCGCCCGTGGCCGGCGCGGGCAATCGAGGTGACCCCGGCCGAGGCAGCGCGGGCCGAGGTCGACGTGGTGGTGCTGCAGCGCCCGCGGGAGCTGCACGGCCTCGCGGAGCAGTGGCTTGGCGGGCGCCGGCCCGGACGCGAGCTGCCCGCCGTGTACCTGGAGCACAACGCGCCGCAGGGGCGGGTGGCCGCCATGCGGCACGTCGCCGCCGACCGGCGCGACCTGGTGCTGGTCCACTGCACCCACTTCAACGACCTCTTCTGGGACGCCGGCACGACCCCGACCAGGGTGATCGAGCACGGCATCGTGGACCCCGGCTACCGCTACAGCGGCGAGCTGGCCCGCGCGGCGGCGGTCAGCAACGAGGCGCGACGGCGCTGGCGGGTCACGGGCACCGACCTGCTGGCGACGCTCGCGGCGGCACTGCCGGTGGACCTGTTCGGCATCGGCGCCGAGCGGGTCCATCTCGATGGGGTGCGGCCGCGCGGCGACCTGCCGGCCGGCCGCCTCCACGCCGCGATGGCTCGGCGGCGGGTCTACCTGCACCCGGTGCGCTGGACCTCGCTCGGCCTCTCCCTGCTGGAGGCGATGCACCTCGGCATGCCGGTGGTGGCGCTGGCCACCACCGAGGTGGTCGAGGCGGTGCCGCCCGACGCCGGGGTGATCTCGACCCGCGTCGACGCGCTGGCCCGGGCATTGCGCGAGCTGGGCGGCGATCCGGAGCGGGCGCGCGTGCTCGGCAAGCACGCCAGGGGAGCCGCGGTGGCCCGCTACGGCCTGGGACGCTTCCTCGCCGACTGGGACCGGCTGCTCGAAGAGGTGACCGGATGATGCGGGTGGCGATGGTCAGCGAGCACGCAAGCCCGCTGGCGGTGCTCGGCGGCGAGGACGCGGGCGGCCAGAACGTCCACGTCGCCGCCCTCTCCACGGCGCTCGCCGAGCGGGGCGTGGAGGTGGTCATCCACACCCGCCGCGACGACCCCTCCCTTCCCGACCGGGTGGCCATGCCCACGGCCACGGTGAAGGGCGCGGCCAGCGTGACCGTGGAGCACGTGGACGCCGGGCCGCCGGAGCCGCTGCCCAAGGACGAGCTGCTGCCGCACATGGAGGCGTTCGGCGCGGAGCTGCGCCGCGCCTGGAGCGCGGAGCCAGCGGACCTCGTCCACGCGCATTTCTGGATGTCGGGGATGGCCGCGCTGGCGGCGGCGCGGCCGCTCGGGATCCCGGTGGTGCAGACCTTCCACGCGCTTGGCGTGGTCAAGCGGCGCCATCAGGGCGACAGGGACACCAGCCCGCCCTCCCGCATCCGCGAGGAGACCGCCATCGCCCGCGGCGCCGACCGGATCGTCGCGACCTGCTCCGACGAGGTGTTCGAGCTGATCCGCCTGGGCGCCGAGCTGCAACGCGTCTCGGTGGTGCCGTGCGGCGTCGACCTCGGGCTGTTCCGGCCGGACGGGCCAGCCGAGCCGCGCGACCCCGACCGGCCCCGGCTGGTGGTGGTGAGCAGGCTGGTCGAGCGCAAGGGCATCGGCAACGTCATCACCGCCCTGGCCGAGCTGCCCAGCGCCGAGCTGGTGATCGCCGGCGGGCCGGCGGCCGAGCGGCTGGACCGCGACCCGGAGGCCCGGCGCCTGCGGGCGCTCGCCGAGGAGCTGGGCGTCGCCGACCGGGTCGACTTCCGTGGCCAGATGGGCCACGAGCAGCTCCCGCCGCTGCTCCGCTCCGCCGACGCGGTGGTGTGCGTGCCGTGGTATGAGCCGTTCGGGATCGTCCCGCTGGAGGCGATGGCCTGCGGCGCGCCGGTGGTCGCCTCGGCGGTCGGCGGGCTGGTCGACTCGGTGGTCGACGGGGCCACCGGCCTGCACGTCCCGCCGCGCCGCCCCGACCTGATCGCCGCCGCGCTGGCGGAGCTGCTCGCCGACCCGGCCAGGCGTGCCGCCTTCGGCCGCGCCGGGGCGCGGCGGGTGTCGCGCCGCTACGGCTGGGGCCGGATCGCCGGCCGCACCCTGGACGCCTACCTGCAGACCACCCTGGAGCGGCAGGCGCCGGCCGTGGCCGAACAGCCCCACACCGGGAGCGGCAGCCGCGGCGGAAACCGGGTGGGCCGATGACCTCGTGGAGGGCGCGGCGGCGGCCACCGCCCAGCGGGGAGCGGCCCCTGCTGGTGGTCGGCGACGCGCTGCTGGACCGCGACCTGGAAGGGCGGGTCGAGCGGCTGCTGCCGGACGAGCCGGTGCCGGTGGTCGAGGAGCCGGTGGAACGCCACCGGCCCGGCGGGGCGGCGCTGGCCGCGACGCTGGCGAGCCGGCTGGACGGCCGCGAGGTGGTGCTGGTGACCGCCCTCGGCGCGGACGAGCGCGGGGCGCTGCTCGCCGGTCTGCTGGCGGACGCCGGGGTCGCTCTGATCGACCTGGGGCTGTCCGGGCCGACGCCGGAGAAGGCGCGAGTCCGGGTGCGCGGCCGGACGCTGCTGCGCCTTGACTACGGCGGCCGGGCAGCGCGCCCCGGGCCGCTTGGCCCTGCCGGGCAGGACGCCCTGGCCGGCGCCGGCGGCGTGCTGGTGGCCGACTACGGCCGCGGCCTGGCCGCCGAGCCGTCCGTCCGTGCGGCTCTGGCGGCCTTGGCGGCCTTGCCGCACCGTGTCCCGGTCGTCTGGGATCCGCACCCCAAGGGCGCCGTGCCGCTGCCCGGCGCCCGCCTGGTCACGCCTAACCAGGCGGAGGTGGCCTGGTTCGCGGCCACCGCCACGCCCGCCAAGCCTGGCGCGACCGGCCGGGACGGACACCGGGCTGGGAAGCTGGTGGAGGCCGAGCGGCCGAGGGCGGCCAGCCCGGAGCCGGAGGCGGACGGCTTCCGGGCCACCGATCTCGCCGTGCTGACCGCGCGGGCGCGGGCGCTGGCCGGGCGCTGGAAGGCCGCGGGGCTGGCGGTGACGCTGGGCAGCCGGGGGGCGCTGCTGGTCGGCGGGGAGGAGCCGCCGCTGCTGGTGCCGGCCGCGCCGGTGCACGGCGCCGATGCCTGCGGGGCCGGGGACCGCTTCGCCAGCGCCGCCGCCGGGCTGCTGGCGGAGGGTGCGCTGCCGTCGGAGGCGGTCACCGGCGGGGTCGCCGCCGCCACCGCGTTCGTGGCCGAAGGGGGCGCCAGCGGGCTCCGCCCCGGCCACGAGCCGCGCCTGACCAGCCCGCCCGCGCGGGCCTCGCGCGGGGCGCGGATGGCCCACGCCGAGCGGGTGGTCGCGGCGACCCGTGCCCGGGGCGGGACCGTGGTGGCGGCCGGCGGTTGCTTTGATCTGGTGCACGCGGGTCATATCGCGATGTTGCGGGCGGCGCGGCAACTTGGGGACTCTCTGGTAGTCTTTCTGAACTCGGATGCCTCGGTACGCCGGCTCAAAGGACTCGGCAGGCCGCTGGTACCCGAGGCCGACCGGGCGGCCGTGCTCGCGGCGCTCGGTTGTGTCGACGCGGTGGTCGTGTTCGATGAGAGCACTCCGGAGCGGGTGCTCGAACGCCTTCGGCCAGACGTGTTCGCCAAGGGGGGCGACTACGCACTCGCCGATCTGCCAGAGGCGCAGGTGGTAGCCGCCTGGGGCGGCCAGGCAGTGGTGCTCCCCTACCTGGAGGGCCGCTCGACATCCGGACTGCTGAAGGAGGTCGTCCGACGTGGGAGTGGATAGCGGCAGCAGGTCCGCCCGGACCGATCCCGGCACTGTCGTGGTGACCGGCGGGGCGTCCGGCCTGGGCGCGGCGGTCGCTCAGGCGGTCGCCGAGGCCGGCGGGACCCCGGTCGTGCTCGACCTGGGGGAGCCGCCGTTCCCCGCCGACCACCAGCGGGTCGACCTGGCCGACGGCCGCGCCGCCGAGGCCGCCGTCAGCGCGGCGGCCGAGCGCCACGGCGGCCTGGACGCGGTGGTCACCGCCGCCGGGGTCGACCGCTGCGGGCAGCTCGCCGAGGTGCCCGCCAAGGACTGGGAGCGCGTGATCCAGGTGAACCTGCTCGGCACCGCCGCGGTGGTGCGGGCCGCCTGGCCGTTCCTGGAGCGATCCGGCGGGCGGGTGGTCACGGTCGCCTCCACCCTGGGGCTGCGGGCACTGCCCGACGCGACCGCCTACTGCGCCAGCAAGTTCGGCGTGGTCGGTTTCACCCGCGCGCTCGCCGCCGAGGCCGCCGGAAAGGTCGGAGTTACCATGCTCGTCCCTGGTGGGATGCGCACCGCGTTCTTCGATGACCGACCCGAGCAGTACCGGCCACCCGCGGACGCCAACCTCAACCGCCCGGACGACGTCGCCTCGGCGGTCCTGTTCGCGCTCGGCCAGCCCCCAGGCTGCGAGCTGCGAGAACTGGTGATCTGCCCGTCAACGGAGCCGTCATGGCCATAGGTTTCACCCCCAGATCCAACCCCGACCCCAACTCCAACCCCAACTCCGACTCCGTCTCCGACGCCAGCTTCTTCAGCAGCCTGGGCGACGGGAGCACCCTCGTCGCCAACGCCAACGCCAACGGCAACGGCCGGGACGACAACGGCGGCCCGCCGGCGGTGGTGATCCTGCGCGCCATCGGGCTCGGCGACCTGCTCACCGTCGTGCCGGCGCTGCGGGCGCTGGCCGATGCCTTCCCGCGCCACCCGCGCCTGCTGGCCGGCCCGCCGGCGCTGGCGCCGCTGGCCCGCTGCACCGGCGCGGTCGACGAGCTGATCCCCACCAGCGGCCTCGACGAGCCGCCGCACCGCCGCCTGCACGGCGCCGGCATCGCCGTGAACCTGCACGGCAGCGGCCCGGACAGCCACAACCTGCTGCTCGCCGCCGAGCCGCGGCGGCTGGTCGCCTTCGCCCACCCGGCGGTCCCGGCCAGCTCCGAAGGTCCCCGCTGGCGCGCCGACGAGCACGAGGTGCTGCGCTGGTGCCGCCTGCTGGAGGAGAACGGCATCGCCGCCGACCCGACCCGTCTCGACCTCGAGTTGCCGCCGGGCCCGCTCCCCTACGGCGCGCGCGGCGCCACCCTGGTCCACCCGGGCGCGGGCAGCCCCGCGCGTCGCTGGCCGCCGCGCCGCTTCGCGGCGGTCGCCCGCGCCGAGATCGACCTCGGCCGCGAGCTGATGATCACCGGCGGCCCCACCGAGGTCGAGCTGGCCCACGAGGTCGCCAGGCTCGCCGGCCTGCCGGAGACCGCCGTGTGGATCGGCAACGGCGGCGTGCTCGCGCTCGCCCGCATGGTGCAGGCCGCCGACCGCGTCATCTGCGGCGACACCGGCGTGGCCCACCTCGCCACCGCCCTCGGCACCCCCTCGGTGGTGCTGTTCGGCCCGGTCTCCCCCGCCCTCTGGGGGCCCCCGCCCGACCGCCCCTGGAACAAGCCCCTGTGGGCCGGCACCAGCGGCGACCCGTCCGGCCAGCTCCCCGACCCTGGCCTGCTGTCCCTGTCGGTGGACGACGTGCTGGAGGCGCTCGACACCCTGCCGCCGGCACCCCACCGCCAGGTCCCGGCGGCCAGCGGCGCACCGCGCTGACGCTGAGGCGAACGGGCGCTGGGAGCGGATCAGGCGAGCTGGACGGTGGCGGCGCCCAGGGCGAGCAGGATCCGGTCGGTGATCTCCTCGATCTGGCCGATCGCGTCGACCATGGAGATCAGACCGCGGTGGGTGTAGTACTCGACCAGCAGCCGGGTGGTGGTGGCGTAGATCTCGAGGCGGTGGCGGATGGTGTGCTCGCTGTCGTCGCTGCGGTGCAGCTGCTCGGCGCGGCCCTTGAGGCGCTTGAGCAGCTCCTCCTCGGTGACGTCGAAGCAGAGCACCGCGTCGAGCGGGCTGTCCAGCCGGTGCAGCTCCCGGTCGAGCGCCTCGGCCTGGGCGACGGTGCGGGGGAAGCCGTCCAGCAGGAAGCCGTTCTGGCAGTCCGGCTCGGCCAGGCGCTCCGTCACCATGGCGATCACGACCTCGTCGGGGACCAGGTCGCCGCGATCCATGTACTCCTGAGCGATCCTGCCGAGGGGCGTGCCCTCGGCGACGTTGGCCCGGAAGATGTCACCCGTGGCGATGTCGGCGCAGCCGAACTGGTCGGCGAGGCGCACCGCCTGGGTTCCCTTGCCGCTCCCGGGCGGGCCAAGGAGCACGATTCGCATGCAGTTCCCCCGGTCCGGCGACGTTGACGGTGAGGCTAGTGACGGTAGGTGGTGGCTTGCCATCAGTCCAATAGTTCGTTTTGATTACCAACATCGGAATTCCCGATGAACGGAGGCAGGGTTGCTGCCGCAGATCCAGGCGTTCCTCGAGGTGGCCCGGCGGCAGAACCTGAGCCGCGCCGCTGAGGCTCTCTATGTTTCCCAGCCAACCCTCACCGCACGCCTCCAGGCGCTGGAAGCCGAACTCGGCGAACAGTTGTTCGTCCGAACCCGCCGCGGGATGCGCCTGACCGAGGCGGGCGAGGCGTTCCTGCCGTTCGCCGAGCACGCCGTCCAAGCCCTCGACGACGGCCGCGAACGCCTCGCGGAGCTGCGCCGCGGCGAAGTCGGCAAGCTGCTGGTGGGCGCCCCGCCGACGGTCTCGACCTACGCCCTGCCGGGGCTGCTGGCCCGCTTCACCGCCGCGCACCCGGGGGTGCGGCTCACCGTCAAGACCGGCACCTCCGAGGAGATCCTGGAGATGGTCCTGCACGACCTGGTGCAGGTCGGCCTGATGCGCGCCCTCGGCCACCCCGAGGTCGAGAGCATGCCGGTCTACTCCGACGCGGTGCTGCTGATCGCCGGGCCGAGGCACCGGCTCGCCAGCCGCCGGGTGCGGCTGGAGGAGCTGGCCGGCGAGACGCTGGTGCTGTTCGGCCGCAGCTCCAGCTACCGCACCTTCACCACCGCGATCTTCAAACAGGCCGGGCTGATCCCCAACAGCGTCCTGGAGCTGGACAACATCGAGGCCGCCAAGAAGATGGTCGAGCACGGCCTCGGCATCTCCCTGGTCCCACACAGCGCGATCACCGGCGAGCTGGCCGCCGGCACCCTGGCGCTGGTCGACCTGATCGACGCCAACCTCCCGGTCCGCGAGATCCTGGCGGTGCGCCGCCGCGACGCCGGCCCCCCGTCGGGCGCGGTGGCGGTGTTCCTGGAGATGCTCGCCGAGGTCAGCGACCTGGTTCCGGCGCAGGCGCCGACGCCGGCGCTGGACACGTGACGACCTGAGCGTGAGGTGAGGTGACCGGGTGACCCGTCCGCCTCCGCCGCCCCCGCGGCCGCTGGTGCGGCCGGCGGAACCAGGCGATCTCGCCGCCGTCCGGGCGATCGCCGCCGCCTACGGCAACCTGCGCGACTGGCCGCAGCGGCCCGACTACCTCGACCACGAGCTGGCCTCCGGCCGCCTGCTGGTAGCCACCGACGAGCTGGGCGAGGAGGGGGTGGTCGCCTTCGCCGGGGCCTATGAGCGCGGCGGCGTCACCCACCTCGGCGACCTGTTCGTGCGGCCCGGCCTGACCGGCAGGGGGCTCGGCCGGAGGTTGCTGGAGGCGATCCTGCCCGTCGACGGCGAGCTGGTGACCTTCGCCTCCGCCGACCCGGCTGCGGTGGCGCTCTACTGCCGCTTCGGCATGCAGCCGCTGGCGCCGCTGCTGTACCTGCGGGCCGACCCGGCCCGGCCGGTCGCCGCCCGCCTGGCCGCCAGCGCCGCCGCGCGCGCGCAGGCGGAGGCGGAAGCCGAGCTGGCGGAGGAAGGGGATCTGGATCTGGAGGTGAAGGCTGGCGGGCCGGCGCCCGGGGCCGGCGCCGGGGTGCGGGTCGCCGACGCCGCCGGGCTGCGCCGGGTCACCGCCTTCGACGAGCTGATCTCGGGCCGGTCCCGGCCGCAGGACCACCGCTTCCTGGCCTCGCTCGGCGCGATCGCCCTGCTGGTGGAGGGCGGCTACGCCTGGGTCCGCCTGACCCACCGGGAGGGGTCCGCCGGCCCGGCGGCGCACCTCGGGCCGCTCGGCGGCGCCGACCTGCTGGAGGCCGGCTTCCGCCTGGTCGACCAGGACACCTTCATGGCCACCCGCCACGACCTGATCGACGCGCGCCGCTATGCCCCGTCACCCGACCTGGGCTGAACCTGAGCGAGCACTTCACAGGGTTTCCACAGCTCCCGTTAAGACAAATCAAACCTCACCGCGCCAAACTGGAGCGGTGGAACAGAACGGGGCACACGAGGCGCGCGTCCTGGTTGTCGACGACGAGGTCTACATCACCGACCTGGTTGGCACCGCACTGCGCTATGAGGGCTTCGAGGTGGCGGTGGCCGCCAACGGCCGCGACGCGGTCGCCCGCGCCGCCGAGCGGCGGCCCGACCTGGCCGTGCTCGACGTGATGCTGCCCGACATGACCGGCCTGGAGCTGTGCCGCCGGCTGCGCGGCGGCGGCAACGTCCCGGTGGTGTTCCTCACCGCCCGCGACGCCACTGAGGACAAGATCGCCGGCCTCACCGTCGGCGGCGACGACTACGTCACCAAACCCTTCAGTTTGGAGGAGCTGGTCGCCCGGATCCGCGCGGTACTGCGCCGTACCCGCCCCGGCGACCTGCCCGCGCGCCTGCGCTTCGCCGACCTGGAGATGGACGAGGACGCCCACGAGGCCAGCCGCGACGGCGAGCCGCTCGACCTGACCCCCACCGAGTACAAGCTGCTGCGCTACCTGCTGCTCAACGCCGGCAGGGTGGTCTCCAAGGCGCAGATCCTCGACCACGTCTGGAACTACGACTTCGGCGGCAACCACAACGTGGTCGAGACCTACATGAGCTACCTGCGGCGCAAGGTCGACCGCTTCGACCCGCCGCTGCTGCGCACCGTGCGCGGCGTTGGCTACACCCTGCGGCTGCCGAAGCCGCGGGCGTAGGCGGGAGGCGGGAGGCCGGCGGTGTCGCCGCACGCGAGACTCCACAGGGACCTGAGGGTCTCGCTGCGTGCCCGGCTGATCAGCCGGCTGCTGCTGCTGCTCGCGGCGGGCCTGATCGCTGCGGCGGTGTGCACCTCGCTGCTGCTGCGCTCGTTCCTGATCGCACGGCTCGACCGCCAGCTCGGCTCGGTCGCGACCGCCACCGAGAGCTACGTCGCGAGCTGGCGGGGACCAGGACTGCCGCCGTTCGACCCCAAGAGCGACTTCGGCGTGGCGATGTCGCAGCTCGGCGTGCTGCCAACGTTCGCGGAGCTCCGCGGCCCGGACAATCGGGTCCTCCTGCCCCTTTCGTCCAAAAGCCACCCCACGCCGCCCCTGCCGGCGGTGCTGCCGGTCGGTCCGCCGACCGCGGCCAACCCGTCCGGCCAGCGCTTCTTCACCGTCGCCCCCCGCTTGGGCGGGCGCGAGGAGCGCCCCCCCTACCGGGTGGTGGTGGCCCGGCTGCCGGACGGCCGCGGCACCTTCGCGATGGGGCTGCCGCTGACCGACGTGATGGAGACCGTCGGCCGCCTGATCCGCACCGAGGCGCTGGTCGGCGCGGTGGTGCTGCTCGCGCTCGCGCTGCTGGCGCGGCGCGCGGTGCGGCGCGGGCTGCGGCCGCTGGTGGAGATCGGCGAGACCGCCCGCGCGATCGGTGCCGGCGACCTCACCCGCCGGGTCGAGCCGGCCACCGAGCGGACCGAGGTCGGGCGGCTCGGCCTCGCGCTGAACGCCATGCTCGGGCAGCTGGAGGCTGCCTTTCGGGAACGGGAGGCGTCCGAGCGGCGGCTGCGCCGCTTCGTCGCCGACGCCTCCCACGAGCTGCGCACGCCCCTCACCTCGATCCGCGGCTACGCGGAGCTGTTCCGCCGTGGCGCCAGCGCCCGCCCCGAGGACCTCGCCACCGCGATGCGCCGTATCGAGGAGGAGGCCGGGCGCATGGGCGTGCTGGTCGACGACCTGTTGCTGCTCGCCCGCCTCGACCAGGGCCGCCCGCTGGAGCGCGGCCAGGTGGACCTGGCCGCGCTGGCCGGCGAGGCGGTCGCCGACGCCCGCGTGGTCGAGCCGGACCGGCCGCTGCGGCTGGAGCGGGACGGCCCGGTGGTGGTCGGTGGCGACGCCGACCGCCTCCGCCAGGTGCTCGCCAACCTGCTCGCCAACCTGCGCCAGCACACCCCCGCCGGCACCGGCGCGACCGTCCGGGTGGCCCGCGAGGAACCATACGGCGTGCTGGAGGTCGACGACCAGGGGCCGGGCCTCACCCCCGAGCAGCGCGAGCGTGTCTTCGAGCGCTTCTGGCGCGCCGAGCCGTGGCGCCCCCGGACCCGGACGCGGCGCGACGGCGGCGGGGAGAGGGAGCGCACGCCCGCCGGCGGGGCTGGGCTCGGCCTGGCGATCGTCGCGGCGGTCGCCGGAGCGCACGGCGGGCGCGCCACCGCTGACGCGGCGCCGGGCGGCGGAGCGCGCTTCCGGGTGGAGCTGCCACTCACAGGAATCTCTACGGTCCCGCACAGGTCCATCAAACCTTCGAATGGTGCACTCGAGATCGAACCCGA
>WNGD01004931.1_pt1 | contig 13070 bp, 8 predicted proteins | sample 5400671 | NCBI WGS metagenome assembly WNGD01 (sample SAMN13153369, study PRJNA577476) | soil metagenome | isolation source: 40 cm soil or saprolite under grassland replicate 2 | place: USA:California | collected 2016-06-15
GGAGGTTGATGAGGCCGCTGAATGCGCCGATCCCGATGAAGGCGGACAGACACGACCCGAGCGCGTCACGCAGCTCGGATTTCGGACCGCCGTGCGCTGTCGTCTGCATCATCTGCGCCGGTCACAGGTCGCGCGCTGCAAGATTCGGAGGCAACGGAACGAGGCACCGGGGGGATGCCCCCCGATGCCTTCGAAGATTGCGGATGCGAGGAGCCGCTGTCCCATGAGCGGCGCAACTACACCAGGTACTGGTGCATGACCATCAGCTGGCCACCCTCGACCAGAGCGCCGCCGACTTCCTTGTGCGACTGGGTGTCGATGAGGAACGCGTGCTCGCCGGCGTTGCCCAGAATCTTGGAGACGTCGATCACGCCCGAGGACTCCTCGTCCTTGGTGATGAAATTCGGACCGGCCACGCCGGGACCGTTGAGGTTCGGATCGAAGCGCGCCGGATCGTGATGCGCGATCTCGGTGAGTGACGCGTTGGCCGGATCGTACTGCCAGACCTTCGCGACGCGATCGTTGTTGCCCGGATCTTCGCACAACGTGATCTTTCCATCCGGGCTGACCGTGATGTTGTCGAACATCAGCTGGCCTTCGGTTCCGTCCAGCAGCATCTTGACGGTGCCGCCGAGCGTCGGGTTCTTGGCGTCGGTGAAATCGAGCTCCCACAGCTTGCTGTGACCGGTGATGCTCGCGGTCGTGACGAAATAGAACTTGTTGTGATCGATCGTGTCCCACGCGCCGTCTTCGGGCCGTTCGAAGCCGGTCACGTGTCCGGCTTGGCTGTTGCTCTCGATGTTATTGGTCCCCGGGGGTCCGCTTCCGGTGAGATTGTGGACGTCGGCGGAGGTATTGGTGTCGTTGCCGACCGCCACCAGATCGAAATGCGAGCCGTTCACCGCCTTGGTGGTGAGATCGGTCTCGAATTCCATGCCTGCCACTTTGACGCCGTACATGCCGCCGCCGGTGAGGCCGGCCTTGTCGATCGCGAGGCCGGTCGCCTGCTTGTCGCCGACGTAGAAGTAGACCTCGCCGCGATCGTTTCCCGAAAACGCGGAGGTGCCGGGGGCATTATTGCCGGCCGCCGCCGTGTCGTTGAGCATCCCCACCACGGTCTTGTCGCCGGTGAAGGGATTGGCGAGCTGATTCTCGTAGGCCATGTTGCCGAGCCAGGCGAGCTCGTAGCTGTTGCCGTCCTGCGCGCCACCGACGATGTGCGCCACCGCCCGGCCTTCGGCGTTGTTCTCCTCGCCGTCGAGGAAGAGGCGGCCGTCGGCGGGATTGAAGCCGAGACCGGTCGCCGGATTGTAGAAGGCGTTGGCATCGGCCAAGTCCGCCGAGCAGAACCGGCTGAACGATACGCCGTTGCCCAACGCGGCATTGTGGTCGACGTAGGTCTGCGTCGCGGTGTCGAACAGCCAGACGTCGTGCATCAGATCTTTGCCGGAGACGACTTGCAGCGTCGTCTTGTCGATCACCCACTCCGACACGAACGCGCCGTTGGCGCCGTGGGCGCGCACCGCGCCGGCCAGCGCGGGGTTGCTGTTCGAGATCTCATGGTTCATCAGAACGGTGAAGGTGCCGTTACCGTTGTCGAAAGCACCGAGGCCGTCGGGGATGCCGACCATAGTATAGTCGTTGAGCGCCTGATCCCCCGTGGTGATCAACGACTCGACGGTGACGTGCGAATTGGCGCTGACGAGATAGGGCGTCTGCGAACTCGTTGGACCTTGAATCTGGCTGGAAATGATGAACTGCTCGGCGTGGAGATCGGAGAGCTTGGCGTCCTCGATCACCAACTGATCGCCGCCGCCGAGGTTGATGACGACGTCGTCGTGGGCCTGGTGCCCGGCGTTGAGGACCGCCTGAAACGACGCGAAATTGAAGTCGCGGATGTCGATGCGGTCGCCGGCCTGCAGGTCCGCGATGGTGTCGACGCCGGTGCCGTGGCGGATGAGGAACGTGTCGTTGTCGGCGCCGCCGACCAACAGATCCTTGCCCGGGCCGCCGAGCAGCAAGTCCCTGCCGCTCCCGCCGAAGAGGTGATCCTTGCCCGCCTCTCCGACCAGAGCATCATTGCCGCGTCCGCCGAAGAGGTGATCGTTGCCGTTGCCGCCGAAAATCAGATCATTGCCCCGCCCGCCGAAGGCATGGTCGTTTCCGCCGCGGGCGAAAATGGTGTCGTTCCCGCCGAACCCGAGAAATATTTCGCTCTGGTCGGTTCCATTGAGCGTGTCGTCGCTACTCGTTCCGAACTTGAGTCGAGATTTCATTGCCATCTGACGGCTCCCGGATTGAGTGGATCGAAGACCCGCGTCAGTAGCGGCGTTGGTTGACAACCGTGTAACGCAGCCGTGACAAATCCCCGATGCTTTTGGAGCCGAGAGATTTTCCGCGTCTCTTGCAGTAGGATGAAACCACCGCGGGAACTTTCGGGCCGAGAGATTATTGCTTTCGAAAAACTCGGCTCTATTGTTTCAAGTCGCGGGCGTCAGCGCGCGCAACTCTTTCACGCACGGCCTCAAGCACGCCGAGCTTGTCGGCGCGGCGGAGCGGAACGATCGGCCCGAAGCGCGAAGAACGAAATCCGCTCGTGCACAAAAATTGAACCCGGCCAAGCGGGGGCACGCCACATCTCACTGAGCGTGCCGATGTTTGCCGACGCACCCGATTGAATGAGTTACTCCGACAGCACGTTGGTTTGCGCCGCCTCCGCGCCGCACGCCGCGCACACAAGCTTGATCCGCTCCTCTCCATTCGCCACTTCAATCGCGCGGAGGCGCATCAGCTTCTGACAGGAGGGACAGATCCAAACGGGTGGGGGAGGTGATGGATCAGTCTGGCGAGGACGGGGCATGACCGCTGCTGTGCCGGCTGACGGTGATCGCGTAAGGGTGTGCCGAATTCACAAACGAGGCCAGTCATTTATTTCGATTCGGGAGCGGAACCTTTCGCGCTCAGGGAAATTAAATCTGTTCGGTCCGAATCGAGGGAACCCCGGGATTGGAAAGCATTCCCGCGCAGGGACATTCGGCACGTTTTTCGCGTCGGACATTGATGTTTTTGTTATGTTCTCCAATAGCGCGAGCGGGGTGAGCAGGCTGGACGGCTCGAAGTCTTGTTATCATCCGCCCCCATGATCGCTGACGAACAGCTGAACGAGCTTATTGCTTGGATTGCGGACGCGGGCTTGGCCGGGCAGCCAGAGCTCACGCTACTGACCGGGTTTTGCGAACGTGCCGTCACCGCGGGGCTGCCGTTGGCCCGTGCCCATCTCCTCATCGATACCTTGGACCCGGTGTATGAAGGTCGCGTGTTCCGATGGGGGTTTGACGCCAGCCTGCCGGCCGAGGAGGACTACGGCCGCACCAGCTGGGCGGCGGGAGCCGCGACATCCGGCTCGCCCTTGGCGCCGACCGCGCCCCACGTCGATGCCTGGCGCGGCAGCCCGTTCTATCGCATGCGGGAAACCGGCGAATCCCTGTTGCGGCGCCGCCTGCCCGCGGCGGACGAAACCGAGTTCAAGGTCTTGTCGGAGATGCGGGCGGCCGGATTCACCGACTATGTCGCCATCATCAATCGCTTCGCGGCCGAAGGCAGCATCGGCGAGATGGATTGCGTCTACTCCTCCTGGGTGACGAGGGATCCGGAGGGATTCCGGAATGAACATATCTCAGCGCTGCAGCGGCTTGCGCCTTTTCTCGCTCTCGCGGTCAAATCCGTCGCACTGACACGCATGACCGGAACGCTGATGCAGACCTACCTCGGACGCGACGCCGGCCGGCGCGTCCTGAGCGGCCGGATCATGCGCGGCGTCGCCGACCGCATCGACACGGTCTTGTGGTTCAGCGATTTGCGTGGCTTCACGCGAATCACCGACACGACCCCGAAACACGTCATTCCGCTGCTCAACGACTATGCCGACGTGATCGTTTCGGCGATTCACGAACAAGGCGGTGACGTTCTCAAATTCATGGGCGACGGTGTACTCGCCATCTTCACGGCCGACGATCGCACGCGCGCTTGCAACGCGGCACTCGCGGCCGCCGTGGCCGCGCGTCGGGGTGTCGCCGAGTTGAATGAGCGCCGCACCGCAGGCGGCCTTCCGATCACCGACATGTATCTTGGCCTGCACGTCGGCGAGGTGCTCTATGGCAACGTGGGGAGCACGGAGCGGCTTGATTTCACGGTGGTGGGACCGGCTGTCAACGAAGTCAGCCGGATCGCGGCGATGTGCCGCTCGGCCGAGCAGCCGATGCTGGTGTCAGCTGCATTTGCCGAAATTGGAAACAACAGAGCCCGCCTCGTTTCCGTCGGGCGCTATGCTCTGCGCGGCGTCAGCGGCGCTCAGGAACTGTTTACACTCGACCCGAGCGAAGGCGGCAGCGGCGCCGATTCCAGGCGCGGCGAGCGCGCGGCACGCGAGCGCTTGATCTCATCGTAGCGCCTGAAGGTCTCGCAAATGGCGCGCGCATCGGGGCGCCGCGGCGCGGCCACGGGCCGTTGCGGGCGGAATTCGCTCGGATGCGCCTAAAGCGTGGGCAGCGCCCGCCTTTCCCGAGCGAGGGATGCGCGGCGCCAGCGCCCTCGGCGACGCGCGCGCCGACCCGCGGCATTCGCGCCGTTCTGCTCGAAACTTCAGCGATTGCCTAACAAACAGGCGGTCCATCGCGGTTTTCGCCTGGGAGGCTCGGACCGGAAGGGGAAATCGCGGCCTCGTCCAAACCGGCGGATTGGCACGTCCATTGCTAATTCGTGGGCGGATGCCGGCGCTCCCCGCCGGCACAACGCTGGAGCGCGCCGCCATGTCGACCTTCGACAACCCCTTCGATCCCGAGCGCCGGCTCAATCGGACGGGATGCAGCTGCGGGCGGCATCGCAGTCAGGCCGAGCACGATTCGCAATTGCAGCTTCAATGCGCGCCGATCGAGAGCGAGGACAGGCGCTACCGAGGAGTCGTCGCCGCCGCCGTGATGCGCGCCGTATTTCCGAAGGACGCCGCGCGCCGCGCGTTCCTCAAATCGGTCGGCGCCTCGACCGCGCTTGCCGCGCTCTCGCAGCTTTTCCCGCTCAAGACCGCGACCGAGGTGTTCGCGCAGGGTGGCGCGCTCGAGAAAAAGGATCTCAAGGTCGGCTTCATCCCGATCACCTGCGCCACGCCGATCATCATGGCCCATCCCATGGGCTTCTACAGCAAGCACGGATTGAACGTGGAGGTGATCAAGACCGCCGGCTGGGCGGTCATCCGCGACAAGACCCTCAACAAGGAATACGACGCCGCCCACATGCTCTCACCGATGCCGCTCGCGATCACGCTCGGCGTCGGCTCGAACCCGATCCCCTATACGATGCCGGCGGTGGAGAACATCAACGGCCAGGCGATCACGCTCGCCACCAAGCACAAGGACAAGAACGATCCCAAACAGTGGAAAGGCTTCAAGTTCGCGGTGCCGTTCGACTACTCCATGCACAACTATCTTTTGCGCTATTACGTCGCCGAGCACGGCATCGACCCCGACCAGGACATCCAGATCCGCGCGGTGCCGCCGCCCGAGATGGTGGCCAACCTACGCGCCGACAATATCGACGGCTTCCTCGGCCCCGATCCGTTCAACCAGCGCGCGGTCTATGACGGCGTCGGTTTCATCCACATCCTGTCGAAGCAATTGTGGGAGGGGCACCCGTGCTGCGCGTTCGCGGCCTCCAAGGAGTTCGTCACGACCATGCCGAACACCTACGCGGCGCTGCTCAAATCGATCATCGACGCGACCGCGTTCGCCCATAAGGCCGAGAACCGCAAAGAGATCGCCGCGGCCATTGCGCCGGCGAACTACCTCAACCAGCCCGAGACCGTGCTCGAGCAGATCCTCACCGGCACCTATGCCGACGGGCTCGGCAACGTGAAGCGCGACCCCAACCGCATCGATTTCGATCCGTTCCCGTGGCAATCGTTCGCGATCTGGATCCTCACTCAGATGAAGCGCTGGGGACAGATCAAGGGCGACGTCGACTACAAGGCGGTGGCCGAGCAGGTCTATCTCGCCACCGACACCGCCAAGCTCATGAAGGAGGTCGGGCTCGCGCCTCCGACCACCAGTTCGAAAAGCTTCAAGGTCATGGGCAAGGAGTTCGATCCGGCGAAGCCCGACGACTATCTCAAGAGCTTCGCGATCAAGCGCGTTTGAGGACACAACCGTTTCGCCGGGAGACGGACCATGGGACTGTCGTGGCGCGCAGCGCTGGTTTCGCTGTTGCTGTTCGGCCTGTTCGTCGGCGCGTGGCACCTCGCCACCATGGGAAGCGGTCCCGCCGCCACCATGGACCCGGAATACGCCAAGCTCGTCGGCGCCACCGCGAGCCAGGGCAAATCGGCGATGCCCGGTCCGGCCGAGGTCGGCCTGAAAATCTGGCAGCACCTGAAGGACCCGTTCTACGACCGCGGCTCGAACGACAAGGGGCTCGGCATCCAGCTCGCCTATTCGATCGCGCGGGTGATGACGGGCTATCTCATCGCAGTGGCGGTGGCGATCCCGATCGGCTTCCTCATCGGCATGTCGCCGCTGATGAGCCAGGCGCTCGATCCCTTCATCCAGGTGCTCAAGCCGATCTCGCCGCTCGCCTGGATGCCGCTGGCGCTCTACACCATCAAGGACTCGAGCCTGTCCTCGATCTTCGTGATCTTCATCTGCTCGCTGTGGCCGATGCTGATCAACACGGCGTTCGGCGTCGCCGCAGTGCGCAAGGAGTGGCTCAACGTCGCGCGCACGCTCGAAGTCGGCACCTTCCGGCGCGCCTTCACCATCATCCTGCCGGCGGCCGCGCCCACGATCCTCACCGGCATGCGAATTTCTATCGGTATAGCGTGGCTGGTGATCGTGGCGGCCGAGATGCTCGTCGGCGGCACCGGCGTCGGCTACTTCGTGTGGAACGAATGGAACAACCTCTCCATCACCAACGTGATCACCGCGATCCTGGTGATCGGCGTCGTCGGCATGGTGCTCGACCAGATTCTCGCGCGCGCGACGCGGCTGGTGACGTTTCCGGAGTGAGGCTGGCGATGGGGCACATTGCTCACTGCGCTGTCATCCCCGCGCATAGCGCGTCGAAAACGCGCGCAAACGCGTTTATGCTGGGGATCCATATTCCAGAGACGGAGGTTATGGGCCCCCGCACCGGGGTCCCTGCGACGCGAGCGCCGCGGGGTGCCCCGCGCGGGGACGACAGCGCGTATGTAGCCCCATGACCGATAAATTCATCTCGATCGAAGGCATCAGCAAACGCTTTCCGGCGTCGGGCGGCGGCAGCACGACGGTCTTCGAGGAGCTGTGGTTGTCGATGGCCCGCGGCGAATTCGTCTGCATCATTGGCCACTCCGGCTGCGGCAAGACCACGGTGCTCAACATCCTTGCCGGACTCGAGCCGCCGTCGGATGGCACCGTGATCGTCGACAATCAATCAATCGAAGGCCCGAGCCTCGACCGCGCCGTGATCTTCCAAAGCCACGCGCTGCTCCCTTGGCTCACGGTCATGGGCAACGTCGCCTACGCGGTGGCGTCGAAATGGCGCTTCATGCGCAAGGACAATCTCCACCGACAGGCGCAGAAATTCATCGACCTCGTCGGTCTCACCGGCGCCGAGCACAAGCGGCCGGCGGAGCTCTCCGGCGGCATGAGGCAGCGCGTCGGCATCGCGCGGGCGCTCTCGATCGAGCCGAAGATCATGCTGATGGACGAGCCGTTCTCCGCGCTCGACGCGCTCACCCGCGGCACGCTGCAGGACGAGGTGCGGCGCATCTGCCTCGAGACCGGCCAGACCGTGTTCATGATCACCCACGACGTCGACGAGGCGATCTATCTCGCCGACCGCGTGGTGCTGATGACCAACGGCCCGAACGCCGTGCTCGCCGAGATCGTCGAGAATCCTTTGCCCAAGGAGCGCCAGCGCAACGAAGTTCATCGCCATCCGCTCTATTACGGCGTGCGCAACCACATCATCGACTTTCTGGTCAGCCGGAGCAGGAGTTTCGCCGAGGAAATGAAGGGCACGAACTACGACCGCCGTCGCGTCCCGGTGGTGCGGCCGGGCGCGCCGCAGGTCGCCGCGGCCCGTCCTGCGCCACTCGATTCGGCGGACGCCGGGCAGGTCCGCGGCCCGGTCCCCGACATGCCTGCGCCGTTGCGGCCGGGCCTCGTCCAACAGCGAGCATGAGCTACCGCAATCCCGCGCCCAAATGCCAAGGAGACAGCCATGACACGTGCCGATCTCACCGAGAAGATTCTCGACATCAAGCGTGAGAAGGGATGGAGCTGGAAATATATCCACGAAAAGATCGGCGGCACTTCGCCGGTGCTGCTGGTAGGCGCGCTGCTGGGCCATATGAAGCTGACCAAGCCGCAGGCCGCCAATGCCGCAGAGCTGTTCGGCTTGTCGAAGGCCGAGGCGGCGCTGCTCAACGAGGTGCCGATGCGCGGGGCCGGCGTGCCGATGCCGCCGACCGACCCGCTGATCTACCGCTTCTACGAGCTGGTGATGGTGAACGGGCCGGCGTGGAAGGCGCTCATCGAAGAAGAATTCGGCGACGGGATCATGTCGGCCATCGATTTCGACATGCAGATCGAACGCTTGGCGAACCCCAAGGGCGACCGGGTCAAGATCACCATGTCGGGCAAATTCCTCCCTTACAAGTACTACGGCAATTCCGGCAACGTGCCGGACTACGGCTACAAGGAGGAGTAGCGCAGGCGTCACGCGGCCGCGCGCCCCGTCGGCTGCGCTGCCATTGCGGGCACGCCACCCAAGTCGGCTTGAGCCGACTTGGGTGCCATCGAGCGGTGCCGTTGAGCGCCGATCTCGGGTGACCCCGAGATCGGCGCCGCAGCTATTCGACCGTCCACATTCCCGCTCCTGCGTTGCCCACGACCATAAGCCGCGCGCCGGGAATGGTCGCTGCTCATGCTTGTCTCACACCCGCGCTTCGGCGAGGCTCGGCGCGATCGACGTAAACGTACTGCGCAGGTAGTACCACCACGTGAGCGCTATGCAGGTCACATAGAAGGCCAGGAACACCGCCAAGGCCAGATGAGGACTCCCGGTGGCGGCGATCGAGGCGCCAAAGCCGCGCGGGATCAGGTAGCCACCGCAGGCGCCGACTGCGCCGATAAATCCCAGCGCGGCCGCGCTCTCGAGACCGGCCGCCTTCAAGGCGGCTGCCCGCGCGACGTCACCCAGGCCCTTCGTCTCTCTGCGCTTCTCCTCGCGGAAGATTGCCGGAATCATTCGATAGGTCGAGCCATTGCCGATCCCGGTCGTGACGAAAAGGATCAGAAACATCGTCAGAAATCCCGCAAACCCCTTGATGTCCACGAAGTACATGACGCCAATCGTAGCGGCGCCCATGGCGATGAAGTTCCAGAACGTCACGATCGCGCCACCGATTTTGTCGGCGAGCCATCCGCCAAGCGGACGCGAGAGCGAACCCACCAGCGGTCCCAGGAAGGCAATAGCGACCGTGACCTCCGGGAATTGGGTCTTTATCAGCAGCGGAAACGCTGCCGAGTAGCCGATAAAAGAGCCGAACGTCCCGATGTAAATGTAAGACATCACCCATGTGTGCTTGCGCCTGACGATGACGAGTTGCTCCTTGAACGTCGAGCGTGCCGACGTGAGGTTGTTCATAAAGAGAAACGCGCCGATCACCGCGATGGTCAGCGGCAATAACCACATCAGCCCGGCGTTCTGAAGATAGAGGCCGCCCGCCATTGGGGTTGCCTGGTAAAGACTTATAAAGCCGAACCCCATGAGCAGCGGCGTCAGCAACTGCACGCCGCTCACTCCGATATTTCCACCGGCTGCATTCAAGCCGAGCGCCCAGCCCTTCATGCGGTCTGGATAGAAGAAGGAAATATTGGCCATGCTCGAGGCGAAGTTGCCGCCTCCGAGGCCTGCCGTTGCCGCTACCAACAGCATCAGCCAGAACGGCGTGTCAGGCTGGGTCACAAAATACGCGAGTGCGATCGTCGGAATGAACAGCACCGCCGCGCTGAAAATCGTCCAGTTGCGGCCGCCGAACGTCGTCACCGCAAACGTGTAGGGAAACCGGATGAGGGAACCGATCAGTCCGGGCAGCGCCACGAGCTGAAACAGTTGGTCCGTCGTGTAGTGAAAGCCGACCTGCGGCAATTTGGTTGCGACGATACTCCAGACCAGCCAGATCGAAAAACCGAGATGCTCGGCGAAAATCGACCAGATGAGATTACGTCGGGCGATGGCTTTACCTGTGGATTTCCAGAACGTCTCATCCTCCGGGTTCCAGTCCGAAATCCAGGTCGGGTTCCGCTTGCTCATCAGTGTGTTCCTTTCCGGTTGGGGATAGGCCCCGTGAACCGAAGACAACAAACGCCGCCCCCCGGCGCTCGAAAGCGTTTCTCCCAGGGCGGCGGCGTTGCCTGTTCAGTCCGCGACAAGACGCGCGGCGCCAGCAGCGGCGACGGCGTTGCTTCTGCTTTACAAGCTTCGTGCCAACTGCGGCTTGCGGGGATAAAGTCTCAATAAATCAACGATAAATCGGCAAGGGCGGCATCTCGACACTACGACGGTACCCGGCGATCTGCCCTGCCAAAAGCATTCGTGCAAGAACTTTGTGCAGTGCAAAATGCCCCGCCCCGCCGGAGCAAGTATCAAGGCCGCCGCGTCGGCGAGCTTCGCTGGCGATCATTTCAACAGCTCCGCGGCCGTGACCACCGACTGGGCGACCTCGGCGATTTTCTTGCTCTCGTTCATCGCCGTCTTGCGCAGCAGGGCATAGGCTGCTTCTTCGGTGAGATTCTTCGCCGTCATGAGAATGCCCTTGGCGCGGTCGATCACCTTGCGTTCCTCGAGGGCGGTGCGCGCGCGCTCGAGTTCGTCCCGCAAACGGGCGAAGGAATTGAAGCGCGAGACGCAGAGATCGAGGATGTTCTTGATGCGCTCCTTGTGCAGGCCCCCGACGATGTAGGCGGAGACGCCGGCATCGACCGCGGCCTCGATCGAGGCCTTATCGCTCTGATCGACGAACATGGCGATGGGGCGCTTCACCGCCCGGCTGACCTGGAACATCTGCTCGAGCACGTCGCGGCTCGGGTTCTCGAGGTCGATCAGGATGACGTCGGGGTCGAGGGCGTGGATGCGAGCGAGTAGGTGCGAGGTCTCGCCGAGGCGCACCACGTGAACGTGGCCGGCCTCGCGCAGCCCGTCCTCCAGGATCGCCGCGCGGATCGGATTCTCATCGACGATGACGATCTTGGGCGAAGGATGCATGGGCGCAGGCGACAATTTTCAAGCCGCGTGCCAAACCCCGTCGAGCGCAGATTCTCAAGCTCTATCAATTCGTTGAGTGCCAAACCGTCGGCTGCCGGAAGATCCGGCGGCGCGCCCATGGTGGAATCTTGGGCAGCAGCGCTCAGCAAGCATGCAGCGCAATCCCACGGCGTTCGAATGTCCACAGGGGTGCTTTTCACTCGCGGCCGAATCGCGCCTTTATGTCCGCACGCCGGTGTTCGCCGGATGCTCCGCCGGAGCGTTCACGCAGATCGGACGAACAAGGCGTCGCTCGGAACAAGGCGTGGCTCCCATGCGCTTCCACGCGGACCTGCACGTCCATTCGAAATACTCGCGGGCGACGAGCCGGGATCTCGATCTCGAGCATCTTGCCGCCTGGGCGTGCCGCAAGGGCATCGGCGTGGTCGGCACCGGCGACTTCACCCATCCGGCCTGGTGCGCCGAGCTCAAGCAGAAGCTCGTCCCCGCCGAGCCCGGCCTTTATCGCCTGCGCGGCGACATCGAACAGGCGATAGCACAGACGCTACCGCCGCCGTGCCGCGCCTCGGTGCGCTTCATGCTCGAGGTCGAAATCTCCACCATCTACAAGAAGGCCGACCGCACCCGCAAAATCCATCACCTGATCTACGCGCCCGACTTCGAGACCGTCGATCGCATGTCGGCGCGGCTCGCCCGCATCGGCAATATCGCATCCGACGGCCGCCCGATTCTCGGCCTGGATTCCCGCGACCTCATGGAGATCGCGCTCGAATCCGGCCCGCACGCCTATCTTGTGCCGGCGCACATCTGGACGCCATGGTTCGCGGCGCTGGGATCGCAGTCGGGCTTCGACTCCATTGCCGAGTGCTACGGCGACCTCGCCGACCGCATCTTCGCGGCCGAAACCGGCCTCTCGTCCGACCCGCCGATGAATTGGCGGGTGTCGTTCCTCGACCGCTATCGTCTCACCTCCAATTCCGACGCGCACTCGCCGGGCAAGCTCGGTCGCGAGGCTACCACCTTCGACTGCGAGCGCGACTACTTCGCCATCAAGCATGCGCTGGAGACCGGTCACGGCTATGTCGGCACGGTCGAGTTCTTTCCCGACGAAGGGAAATATCATCTCGACGGCCATCGCAAATGCGAGGTGCGGCTCACCCCGAAGGAAACGCTGGCGCATGGGGGACGTTGCCCGGTCTGCGGGGAGCCGCTGACGATCGGCGTCGAGCACCGGGTCGAGGTGCTCGCCGACCGCAGCGAGGCGCAAGCGCTGCCGCCACCGACCGCCGGCACGGTGTCGAACCTGGTGCCGCTGCCGGAAATCCTCTCCGAGCTGACCGCCAGCGGAGCGGCGTCGCGCGCGGTGGTGCGCGGTTACGATCAGGCGATCGCCAAGCTGGGCTCCGAGCTTTCCATCCTGCAGTCGGTGCCGGTCGAGGACATCGCGCACGCGGGTTCCCCGCTGCTCGCCGAGGCGATCACGCGTCTGCGCGCCGGACGGGTGATCCGCGAGGCGGGCTATGACGGCGAATACGGCGTCATCCGCCTGTTCGAGGACAGCGAGCTCAAGCGGCTGACCACCGGCGGACTGTTGTTCGATGCGCCGACCTCGAAACGAACGCCTGCCGAACCGTTGAAGCCGACCGTAACGCCCGATCCGGTAGCGGATGACGGCAAGACCGAACCGGTGCGGCCGCGGCTGCGACTGGTCCACGAAGCCCCGAGCAGCCCTCCCTCCGGCATCCTTGCGCGGCTCGACGACGATCAGCGCG
>WNGD01004932.1_pt1 | contig 13069 bp, 15 predicted proteins | sample 5400671 | NCBI WGS metagenome assembly WNGD01 (sample SAMN13153369, study PRJNA577476) | soil metagenome | isolation source: 40 cm soil or saprolite under grassland replicate 2 | place: USA:California | collected 2016-06-15
CCGTCACCTGCCCCGTGGATTGTAATAACCTTGGGGTTAAATCCGCGGTCTTCTAGTGCCCGAATTCTGGGGTAAGTTAACAAAAAGCGCCTAGAACAAAGCCAGAACAATAATCAAAGCTCATTGCGTTCTCATGGTTGTTTTGCTGCTTACCTCTGGGAGGAAGCTAACCTTCGGCGGCTAACGAAGGGGCATATTCCACATCCTGAGATGGACTTCTCGTCCAGATCAAGCTCAGATCGACGATCTGGGAGGGGCTTTTCATATGGTGCCCACTTCAAGCGTGCATTGTTACAGATGGATACTAGTCGAAAAGGAGCTAACTCGCCAGTTCTGCGCGACAAACCGATAATCTCGCCAAGAAAACGCTCCAGACGGCGAATGGACCCGTCCTAGAATTTAGAAAAAAAATATTTCCCGCGACACAAAATGCCCTTTGGGAGAACCCTCCCAGAAATCACTCCGAATCGTCTCGCTTGCCAAGCCTTCAGAAAGAGTCCCGGGGCATTCTCCATATCGGAGAAATTAGTGAGAGGTCACGTTCATCCTTTGATGATGTGCTTCGAGATGATCAATCTCATTATTTCCGAGGTCCCTTCTCCGACCGTGTTGAGCCTAGAATCTCGCCAGTGCCTGTGCACATCGAACTCGTCCGCATAACCATAGCCTCCGTGTATCTGAATCGCCTCGTCGCAGACTCTCAACCCGTGCTCGCTCGCAAAGACTTTCGCTTGGGCCGCTTCAGATTCGAACGGTTTTCCTCGGTCCTTCAAGTATGCGGCTCGGTAGACCATCATTCTCGACGCGTTGATATCCGTCAACATATCGGCGAGTTTAGACTGTATCATTTCAAAGTCTGAGAGGGGTTTCCCAAAAGCGGTCCGGTCCTTACTGTACTTGACAGCCTTGTCAAAAGCAGCTCGAGCAATCCCAGTGGAAATAGCCCCGACAGTCACTCGTCCCCCAAACAGCATCTTCTTCGCATACTCGAAGCCTTCTCCCTCGGTGCCGACGAGGCTCTCCTTTGGAACATGAGCATTCTCGAAGACAACCTCCGCGGTAACCGAGCCTCTGTAGCCCAGCTTGTCAATATGCTTGCTCGACTTGGCCGAATTTGCATCAACAAGGAACGCTGAGGGACCCTTAGGGGTCTTGGCGAAGAGGAAGTAGAGCTGGCAGAAGCCGCCGTTGGTGGTGAACATCTTCGTACCATTCACCACCCACTGTCCACCTTCGAGACGAGCTGAGGTCTGCAGATTACGCGCATCAGATCCAGCGCCGGGTTCGGTTAGTGAGAAGCCAGCGAACTTCTTACCGCTTATCATCTGAGGAAGATACTCCTTCTTCTGACTGGGACTACTGAATTGGCGAACGCCCTCACAACAGGTCCCGTGAATGGCGAGGGAGAGAGCGGTGCTCGCGCAGGCCTTGCCGCACATCTCCATCGCTGCGACATAAATGGGCCATGGAAGCTCTAGGCCGCCAAAGTCTTTTGGAAAGCCCATGCTGGTGAATCCCTGCTCGAAGAGTTTCCGAATGTTCTCTCGAGGAAACTCTGCTTTCAGGTCGATCTGACGAGCTGTCGGCTCGATCTCCTTCTCGAAGAAATCTCCCAGCGACTCGAGGAGGAGCAGGTAATCTTCAGATGCCGAGCCGTACATCATCTGAACGAGTTCTTTCTGTTCCGAGCCAAAGAAACCGACCATCGAGACTCACTGACCGTCGGCCCTTACCTTGGTCCGTTTAATCTTTAGTACAACACGTTTTTCAGCACCGCACCGGCTTTCTCCTCTTGATCTTGACTAGCTGGCGATGCCCGAGCGCGAGGACCTTGAGCATTATCGTTCTCGCTGTCGTCGGTATCATCTACTTCGGAGGAGTAAGCTCGAATCATGATTCAACCCCGGATAGACCCGTTTCTGGACAGCCTCTTCTGATACCTCAAGGTCCCATGGGAGTGACAAGCGTTACGAGCAGCGACCCCTACTGGTTCCAGGAAGGCGCGATCGGCGACTCTAGCATTTACAACAGCGTCGGCGCGAGCGTTACAATGAGGACTGTATATGACAAGGTCAACAACGACGCCCATTCCTACTGGGTGGGCAGCATACTTGCCAACGGGGCCTTCGTCCAGGTCGGATACTACAATGGGCTAACCACAACAAACCAGTACTATTGTTGCGCATGGTTCTACGAATACTTCCCGGTTGGAAACACGAACTCTCCACCAATAATCGGTCCCGCGGGATCAGCCGGCCCAATCGGATCATGGCACACCTACACCATGAACTATACCGCAAGCGGCGATGTCTGGTCATTCTACATGGATAACCAGTTCCTAGGGTCAAGCCCTTCTCAAGGACAACAGTACTATCTCGGACCCGGGGACACAAACTCAGGGAACCACCCTGCCGCCGTTCTAGCAGAGGTAGCACAAACCGTGTCCAACACGGACGTTATTGGCCCTGCCGAATTCAAGAATTTCATGTATGAAACGACTCCTGGAGCTTGGAAGTTAGTCCCGATAGGAAAGGTGCACATTGGGTACGGGGCGACTAGCTCCATGAGCCTTCCCAATCCCTACAGCGCCACTGAAGTTTTCGGGCAACAAAACGACTTCTTGACAGGCAGCGACATCTCATATCCTACAGATCAGTGCGGGAGCGCCGTCTCCAACGGCTCAGATTTGTGGTCGACGATATCCCTGTCGTGCGTTGGAAACAGCTGGAATCTTCCGCCGCTTTCCTTCGTCGACATGGATGGGAACAGCCTAACGCCAACTTGGGTTTCCTTATCTGATTCAACATCTGGAAGGGAGATATTCCTAACGACTTACAACAACCAACAGATTCCCAGTCCGTCAGGGCAGTGGACGATCAACCAGGTCTCGTGGCGCGCCACCAATGTGGCAACCGGAGCGGTGGTCAACTCAACCGCGAGCAGCCAGATTGTCCCGACAAATGTTTTTTCAGTTACGATGCACGTGGTCGGATACTTCTACTCATTACCAGTCAAGAACACGACGGTCATAATGTATCTACCAGACTCAACAAACGAGACGGCGAAGACTGACGATAATGGCAAAGCAGTCTTCACACAGCTGCCAGCTGCCAATTACACCTTCCATATCGCAGTGCCTTACGGAATATCTTCAACGACGACGCAGAGCATAAGCAATCCCGGGTCTCTCATAGCCAAAGTCTTCGGTCTTCCAGAACTGATCACCCTAATCATACCGCCGATACTGATCGCCATTGTGGTAGCAGTAGCCGTCGCGAGAAAGGAGAGAAAGCGGCAAGCGATGATTCAAGCACAACCGATTCCAACACCCGCTTTCGGATCGAGCTTCTGCCGGTCATGCGGGCAGCCGCTCTCGCCCACCGCCAATTTCTGCACTAGCTGCGGAACCCCACGAATAATAACTCAGTAACCATTTCTCCCACGGAAGTCTTATAGTAAGCAGATCATCGCCGATTTTCCCGATGGATTCTTGCCCTTCCAGATAGGAATCGTTGGCGTAGGCTACGCAGGCTTCGACTCAATGACCCCCGGACTCTCGACCCGGGAGCTGATGTTTGAGGCTGCAACTCGCGCCTATGAGGATGCGGGTATTGATCCGCGGAAGGATGTTCAGAGCTTCGTCTGCTGTACCGAGGATTTCTGGGAAGGAATCAGCATCACAGACGAGTATATGCCCGATCAGTTGGGCGCGGTTCTACGACCACTATGCACCATCTCCTCAGATGGAATAATCGGACTAGCTACAGCATGTATGCACATCATGTCCGGCATCGCTGATGTCGCTGTCGTAGAATCTCACAGCAAGATTTCCGATGTCGTGAACCCCGACGAAATAGCCAGTTTCGGCTACGACCCGATCTATACTCATCACCACTTCGACGCGGATCCCAGATTCCTCGCAGGAATGGAGATGGCTCGATATCTCAAGGAGACTGGCACCAAGAGAGAGTACTGCGCCCAGGTGGCGGTCAAGAACAAGAAGAATGCTCTATCAAACCCTCGAGGAGTTCACGGAGCCAACATAGACAAGGGAATAGTGATGAACTCACAGGTCGCCGCTTCCCCCTTGACCGAACTGGAATCAAGTAAGGGAATCGACGCCAGCATTGTCTTCGTTCTAGCATCCGCCCAGAAGGCCCGGAAACTCGGAGACCATACGGTTTGGATAAAGGGCATTGGATGGAGTTCTGACACACCGGTAGTTGAAGACAGAGATTTTGCGCGAGTGGAATATGTCGAACAGGCAGCGGGCAGAGCCTACAAGATGGCTAACGTCAGAAGTCCCGCTAGTTATTTCGACCTGGCAGAGGTTGATGATACCTACAGCTACAAGGAGCTACAAAGCTTGGAAGCGTTGAAGCTAGCATCAAGAGGCAAAGCGGGTAAGATGGTTGACACGGGGGCCTTCGACACTGATGGAAGATTGCCAGTCAACGCATCAGGCGGCTCTCTGGGAGTGGGACATTTGCTGGAGGCGACTGGACTGCATCGGACGCTAGAGGCGGTTATGCAATTGCGAGGACAAGCGGGCCGACTGCAGGTTCCAAGAGCAAAGAGAGCCTTGGTCCAGAGCTGGAGGGGCATACCTACTGCCACAGGGGCAGTGGCGGTACTAGGAAACTAGGAGGAGTCTGTGATGAGAAGACGAGTTGCTATAGTAGGTGCCGGAATCACGTTGTTCCGACGTCGGATGCTGGAAAGCCCGAAGGAACTCTCCTTCGAAGCGTCAAAGATGGCCCTAGACTCAGCTGGGCTGACGCTGAAAGACATACAGTCAGTGGTCTCAGGCTCAGCGCCAGACGCCTTCGACGGAGTGCACATGAAAGGAGAATACTATCTTGACGGAATGGGAGCTATCGGAAAGCCACACCAACGCGTCTACGTCGGCGGCGGAACAGGAGTCTTCACCCCGATAGGCGGCTGGTGGAACATCGCCTCCGGCCTCTACGACACATGCCTCTGTGTTGCGGAAGAAAAGATGTCGCCCCTATACCCGCATCCTCAGTATGCTTTCTGGAGCATCTTCGATCAGATACTCGAACGACCTCTCGGCACTACCTTGCTCTGGATATTCTCGCTGGAGATGCGGCGGTACATGCACAAGTACGGAATCAAGGAAGAAGAGATCGCCGAGGTCGCGGTGAAGAACAAAGGCAACGCAATCGATCATCCGTGTGCACAACTAGGCGCTAAGGTCAGCGTAGACGATGTGATGAGATCAGAACCCATCTGTGAACCCGTCAAGAGACTGGATGTCAGTCCTCCAAGTGATGGGGCGGCTGCCGTAATTCTTGCCTCAGAAAAGGTTGCGAAGAAGCTGACTGATCAGCCGGTCTGGCTTGATGGTGTTGGCTGGACCCTGGACAGTACTCAATGGACTAATAGGGATCTCGCCTATCCCGAGTATGTGGAGAAGGCGGCGAAAATGGCCTACAAGATGGCCGGCATCAAGAACCCGAGAAAAGAGATCGATGTAGCTGAACCATACGACCCCTTCGACTACAAAGAGCTTCACCATCTGGAAGGACTACAGCTCGCAGGTAAAGGCGAGGCGCCTAAGATGACTGTTGACGGCGTGACTCAGCGCGACGGAGATCTCCCCGTGTGTCCCTCAGGTGGGCTTCTAGGCGTTGGTAATCCGATCGCGGCGGCAGGCATGATGAAGATCTGTGAGATCTTCTGGCAGCTCCGAGGAGAAGCCGGAAAGAGACAGGTGAAGAAAGATGCGCGGACCGGTCTCGCCCAGGCGTGGGGGGACTTGATGCAGGTCGGCACGGTCGCTGTAATGAGGTCCTAGTGGAGAAAAGGAATGTCTCGGAAGATAACAAGCTATCAAGGCCGCGAGATCACACTGGACGAGGTGAGGGAGGGCAAGTATCTTGACATTGTTTACAAGTTTGAGCCTAAGTATAGCTGGGCCGCGGGGGTAGCGATCAGCAGATTTCTCACAGAGTTGAAGGACGGGAAGATAGTTGCGAGGAAATGCTACGAGTGCGAGAGAATTCTTGTTCCTCCGCGAATGTACTGCGAACAATGCTACCGTCCGACTGACGAATGGGTCCAAGTCAAGGACACTGGAACTGTCAATACTTTCTCCATCTCCCACGTAGGGACGGACGCGAGACGTCTCAAAACTCCTATCCTTGTCGCTGTCGTCGATATTGATGGCGCGAGTCCCGGGATGGGCATACTTCACAAGTTGGGGGAAGTAGAACCTTCAAAGATCTCTATTGGAATGAAGGTGCAGGCGGTCTGGAAGCGACCGGAAGAGAGACAGGGAGCCATAACAGACATCCTATACTTCAAACCGATTGGGAGCTAAGACAATGCCTATTCTAGAGAAGATTACTCAACCCCTACAGGCTCGTCACTGGACGGACAGTATTCCATTAGAGTATCACTACACTGCGGGCGTTGCGGGCGAAGCGTTTCGCAGAGAATTGAAGGAGAACGGCCGTTTCCTATCTTCGAAATGCGCCAAGTGCAAGAGCACCTACGTTCCAGCCAGAATGTTCTGTCCCGCCTGCTTCATCGAAATCAAGGACAATGCTCCACTAGAGGAACCGGGCTACGTCTATAGCCACACGACCGTGAACCGGAACAGAACAGGCGAACCTATCAGTGAGCCACTCACCATCGCTCTAGTAAAGTTCGAGGGAGTAAAGGGCGGAATAGTCCACCGCCTCCAGGTAGAAGAGTCTAGTAACGTGAGTTTGGGGATGAAGGTCGTTCCGGTTCTAAAAGACCGAAATGAACGCACTGGCGCGCTTACAGACATTGTAGCTTTCAAACCGCAGTAGCAACTAGCGCTTGCTGGAACTCTGTTCTACGTCGTACGTTTCGCCCGATTCTGCAGTGTCAGGATATCTTGGGTTCGAGGTCACAGCCGACCGCTTCAAGAACGACTTTCTTCGTATTCAATGGTCGCCGACTCTTCCTAGATAATTCAGTCGTAACCGGCTTTGTGAAATGGACTCCAATCTAGCGAATGCGTCAAAGAAATTCCACGGGATTTCCACGCGTGGAAACCGCGGTATCCCTAGATCCGTATATGTGCTGGTTGTCGACCCAGAAAACATGCGCAAGATTGCTCTTCAGAACAGTTTCAAGCTCCTCTTTTCTATCTCGATCGTGCAACTCAACCAAAATGTTACGGACTCTTTGCTTGGCAAAAGACTCTCTCATGCCTTCAAGAACTAGAAACTCTGCGCCTTCAACGTCGATCTTTACGAGATCTGCGCTAGGCTCTGAAAGGAGGCTGTCGAAGGTTATCGTTTCAACAGAAATCGGTGAACCAGTATAAGTTCTATCAGGGGCATTATCGCAAGACCGAAACTCAAATTTCTCAAATAATGAACTCGCGCTGAGATTATCGATGATGGTACTTGAATCTGAATTAACATAGAAAGTGGCTCTGCCATTCTTGTCAGAAAGAGCTACCGGAACGACCTTTACGTTTCTTACAAACCTAGTGGACAATCGTCGCTTCAGCCGTCTTGCGCTCGTTGGAACGGGCTCTATGGCGTATACCTGGCGGAAATTATGTCTCAGGAGCAACGAATAGAAGCCTGTGTTCGCTCCTACGTCAAAGAAACAATCGCCACGGATGTTCTTCAAAACGTTTCGAACGTTCTTTTCATAAAGGCCAAGGATCTGTTTTATAGCCAAGATTAGTCGTCTTCTTGTTCAGACTGTTTCTATCGTCCGACCATAGTAGCTACTGGTGAGAATAGAAAGGTGGGGTGCAAGAGGCCTTCGACCTTCTGACCTTTTGAGAGTACATCAATCCCCGCCAAAGTAGTCCTTCGAGCCGACGACCATTCCACCAGTTCCCATTAGAGATGGCATCTTGCCGTGCACTCTTCTGAGGATTCTGTCATCTTTCGATCGCCAATAAAGAAGCAAAGGTAATTTTGTTACGTTACTAGAAAAGCGAGCCTCGAATCTCGCTCCGTGCATCATAAGGGCAACTTGCGGACTCGAATAGTAAGTTCTCCTGGCATTTGAAGATGGCAGGCCCATAAGCTTACGAAAGGCCTCGCGACCGCGAACGCTCTTCTCGAAGCTGACTGTCACCCGGCCAGTACGTTTCAGAACCCGATTAGCTTCGCTAAGGAACGCCTCTGGATGAGGCAGGAAATGGAATGACCACACAGAGACAACGTCGAACACCGAAGGCTTGAAAAGGGTAAATGCTCCGCATCAGCCTGCACAACGTCACCGGCACCGTTTAGCTTCTCCTTTGTTATCCTCACCATTAAGTGGGACAATTCCAATCCGACATAATCTGTGGAGTACTTTGTCTCCTTTGACCATTTCCAGTGTCTTGCGCAGTTCGATCTCGGAGAAGAACCTACCTCCCTTGGTGCGTCCGTATCTAATGCTGTCTTAGTTCTTGCCTTCTTTGTTACAGTTGTCAATCACATTCTTCTTGCTCGGAGTAGCCTTATTCCTCGTCAGAGCCGTTTGTCTCAAATCCACCTTCTGTGTACCCTGCCGTCGATTCAGATTTATCAAGAAGCCGATCATCAAGAATGCATTTGACAAGAATCCGAGAAGAACGACGGGCAACAAATCAGAAGCTGGAGCATTACTCTTCTTCCAAGCCGCAACGACCCGGAGGGGACTGATCCGCCTGAACGCAATCAGAGGATTCCTTGAAGCATATGACAGGTGGTTTGAAGAATAGTACAAGCTACGATTTAGAAGTCCTTTCAAATTGACGGGGGAACCCAAATGCCACTCGGTCGCTCGAGAGTATGCCATCTTGAAGCCAAGCTTGAGAAACCTCCTGTGAAAGTCTAGGTCCTCGTCAGCATAAAGATCCGAGTCAAACCCACCAACACTATCGAATACCTCTCTCTTGACGAATCTGACAGCGACGTTCAGAGGGTCGTATGACAGAATTTTTCTCCTTGATGCAATGAGGCGCGACACTCTAGAATCCTTTGCGATGTCCTGATCCGTGATCAGGACGCCGTCAACACCATCAATAGTCTTAGCGCAGCTCGCGATTACGTCGGGGTTAAGCTTGTGATCCGCGTCAACGAAAAAGAGATATTTTCCATACGCGAACTTTGCTCCCAAGTTCTTCGCCACAGACCTCTCGCCCTCATGGGATATTACTAATGCTCCCATTCTCTGCGCGATCTCTCTTGTTAGGTCCGTACTGAAGCAGTCTACAACTATGATCTCGATTGGCTCGTATGATTGCGAAATTATTGAACTCAAGCAGTTGGCAATTGTGCTGTCGGAGTTTTTTGAAGGGATAATTACTGACACAGCTGGTGAGTTACAATGTCCCTCCGAATTGCGCATATTTCGCATATTTTACGCTCTTATGGGGACGCTGCTTGTTCGCGCCTGTGGAACTCTTCAATTCCGAGTCTTACTAGCATGCGAATTACAGACGCCTCGAGAGGCGTATCCTCTCGGGCTTCAGCGGCTTTCTGTTGGACGATTTTCAAGACTTGTTCTATCTTCCCAAGTTCTTCAGGTTCGAATCGTACGGTTTTGACAAGCTTGGATTCGTATATTGGGATGCGCATACACCCGCACACGACCGAACTCGTTGTGGCCGAAGTGCCATATTTAATGACTGAAGCGATATAGCAAATGTCCATTGAATCTGGTGCAGGAAACCAAAGGTCCCACGAGTTAGTGGAGGAGCGCAGGGCCAGGGCCTACAGCATGTATCTCAAGGGATTTAGTGAGGAACAGATTGCCGAAAGCCTCCATGTGAATCAGAGCACGATCAGCAGGGCTCTCGCAGTTAGGCGCCGCGAAAATGTTGCTCTCTTTGGAGGAGCGGAAGGTGAAAACTTTCTCCAAAGCTTCCTGCAAGAAGAGAAGGATCGGTACCTAGACCTTCTCCAAGAGGAATGGAATCACTACTACAGCATAGTAGACAACAATGTCAAGGGGAGGATCCAAGCGCTCAGCGTGATTAGAGCGACCCTTGCAGCTATGAGCAACATGTCGGGTCGACTAGTTGCAGAGCTTGACACGCTACGAATGAACAAGAAGGTAGATGAGTTGCTAGGGCGGGTTAAAGTATTGGGACAAGAAGGGCAGGGCCGAATCTCTCACCCAGCGTCCAGCTCTTGCTATGGAAATATTCCTTCTGGAGCCGAAGAATCGTGACCACAACGGCCTGGTCACGGTTCTGGCTTATGCGAGTTCTGGTGATGTCAGACCTAGCGACTGAACCAGCTTTGGTGTCATGTTTGATGTGGCTTGGTGGTTGCAGAGTATTCCAAATATCGGGTTACAGTGTGTGCACTTGTTCACCAAAAATGGGCAAAGCACACTTCACCCAACAAACCCTCGGCCTCACGACCCCCAGCTCTTTCAGGTTCAGCCCCGGGGGAATGCTCATAGAGTTCCAGCTTAGCGACGGCCTCACAAACAGCCAAGCACTCGACTTTTGGAGAATTACTAATTCACCGCTACAAAATAATCGTAGTAGCTACAGCTGGGTCTCGCAAGCAATCGACGATATCTGGAACTCCGATCATAGCTGCACGATAGAAGAGTTCATAGTGATTTGAACATTGAACTAATGCAAGGCTCAGGGTGTCATCGAGGAATCTGGAAATGGGCGAGAAATCGGGTAACAGAAGCGAACGGGAAATCTGGAAAGAAATCGCTGAGAAGGACCCTTACTTTGGCACCTCGGGGCCGACCCGCGCGATTCCCAAAGCAGGTATTCTCGCCAAACCCGATGCTGCCCTATTCGAGGTGATTCCTCAAGGTGCGTCAGTCCTCGACGTTGGTTGTGGCTATGGACGGAACTGCGTACCACTTATGAAGCTTCATCACTGTCAGGTGGTTGCTTGCGACATATCAGATGCTATGGCGGCTAAAGTGAGGGAGGAAAGCATCCCTTTCGTTGCGTGTGACCTTCGCAGCTTACCGTTTTCCGCTCAATCTTTTGACTATCTCATTTGTAGCGCAGTACTGATGCATCTGGCACGCATCCAGATCGGGATATCGATCAGCGAGCTGAAGAGGGTTGGGAGACGAGTGCTGGTGATCATGCCAAACCCGATAGGCCCTGCGGCATTCTTCGGGTCGCTTCCTATTTTTAGCGCCCTTCTGGTTTGGATAAAAAAACGGGGAGGATTCTCGATTCTCAGAGATGTCCCTACATTCCGCGGTTACTTAGTGAACTATTACCTTCCTTGGCGTTTCAATAGGCTCTTGAAGCGCCAGTTTGGCAGAGTCACAGTAAGACCGGGTAGAGGAGGGATGCAGAATCCTTACGTGGGGGACAGGGTCCTATACGTCTGCGGCCCAGCCGTATAGGACTCAGCATCGGGTCTTTCTCCCAAAACATAGTCATGCATCGGCCAAGGCCAGAGCGTTTCCAGCCGTTTCAATAGCGGGAGAAACAGCCTCGGGCATTTTCGATAAACAGTTACTGGGATACGCATCACCGACCCGCTGCAAATTACTGTGAATCCAGTGTCATGGAACATTTGTTGAACGTCAGAAATCTCATAGTAGTATTGCTCGGAGGTTCCTATTCCGAGAAAGAGCAGAATTCGTCTCAGAAAATTGTCTGTCTCGAATGTGACTAGGCATTCGCCGCCCGGCTTCAAGGCGTTGAACATTCCCTGTAGAGCGTCAACTGGCTTTGGTAGGAAATGGAAAGTTCGCATACACAGAACATGATCAAAATTGTTTCTGAAACCCAAGTTGCACGCGTCCATCTGAACAAGGGATGCGGCATGGTTGGTGCGTTCGTAGGTGGTCCGCAGCATTTTCTGAGAAATATCAACGCCTGCGTATTGCGCTCCTCGGTTGATCAGAGAAATCGCGAACCTACCTGAGGCAGTTCCAACCTCCAATACCGCGGAGCGGTCGATAAAGCTGGCTACGAATTCCTGTTCCTTTGCATTGACATATTGCCCCCCCGGGGTTCCAAATCTGACTCTGTCATAATCTGTCGCGTTCTTGTCATAATCCGACTTGACTAGTGCTGTGGTTCTAGCGTTCTTTTGAATCAAGTGCCAATGTACACTCTCTCGGCTACGAAATGGCGGTGATCGTCACGACTGAAGGTCAACCCTGTAGCACTGTCGCTAACCCCTGTGTCACCCCTTTGATTAATGTAGATACATGCATGCCTTTGGCGAGCAGGTAAGTCCCGAAGCTGGCGATCATGACTAGGGAGGCCAATGGGGCAGTTTTGACCGCAAAGATGGTCTGATTCCGCATATAGTAAACATCGTTTTCGGATTTCCGCTTGTTATGGCCGCCGGGAATGTTGAGATGTAGGAAGAATGGATCTTCGACATAGGTGATCCTTCCTCCGATCTTACGCGCTCTCCATTGCAGGTCCGACTCTTCCCTGAATCCATTCCCCCCATACCTGCGTGAGTCGAAACCGCCCAGTGAGGCGAAGAACTTGGATTGAAATATCATGGCGCTCGGGATGAATCGGGATGGGCCGCTGGAGGCGAAAATGTCAACGCCGAAGAGCATATTCAGCATTCGAGAGATTCCTGTATTCCAATAATTTACAATGCTGGACCCTATGGTGTTGGAGCCGACGATTCGAAACCCGACAACATCTTTGGTCTTCAACCTTGGAAGGAGTTGATCAATAAAACGGGCCAGTCTCGGACTCGGAACGAGGTCGTCGTCTAAGAGCAGAAGCCAATCGTGCTCAGCCTGTTTGCAGCGTGCATTTCTAGATTCGTCTGATCCCAGCCTCTGAGTGTTTCTGATGATCCTCGCTCCATCAACATCCAGCGGCCGTTCCGAATAATCATCAACCACTATTATTTCACGGTTCAAGTCGTTGAGCTCTTTGACCAACCGGCGTACTGGTTCAGCCCTATTGCGCGTGGGATGACAACTGTCAGATTCAAACGAAGTTCACTATGAACCATCCAAGACCCACAAGGAGGATGCTGAACGATGAGGTAAGCAACAGGGGAAGTTTCCTGTACGCCCGAGCGAGAAGCCCTGCACTGACTATGAGCAAGCCAACGGCGTAGAACTTTAGGTGCTGGCCGCCTTCTATCAGAGGTATCAGATA
>WNGD01004934.1_pt1 | contig 13069 bp, 13 predicted proteins | sample 5400671 | NCBI WGS metagenome assembly WNGD01 (sample SAMN13153369, study PRJNA577476) | soil metagenome | isolation source: 40 cm soil or saprolite under grassland replicate 2 | place: USA:California | collected 2016-06-15
GACCGTGGTCGACGGTGGCCAGTCGCTATCAACGCTGGCTGAAAGAGGGTCTGTGGACACGCATCTTGCACGTCTTGCTTCCGTCTGAGGCGGTGTTCCTGTCCTCGGCTTGAGCCTTGTAAGTGGGACTGTAGTACTAAGCTCGACTTTGTACAAATTTGGGAAAAGAACCGGGCATGAAAGCCTCTTGAGATAAGATAGAAGCAAACGAAAGCCATATCTGGCTCAGGAGGATGTTCATGCCCCTTCCCGCTCCCATTATAGAAGTTTTGGCCGTCTTTCGGCCACTATTTACGGCTCCAACATGGAGGAAACTGATGACGTTGTTAACTGGAACCCTGTTAGCTCAGGGACGCCGGACGATCACAGCAGCGCTGCGCGCCAGCGGCAACGAGCAGGCGGGCAACTGGAGCCTCTTTCATCCGGTGCTCAACCGAGCGCGATGGTCTCCTTTAGCGGTGAGTCGCCAGTTGCTCTTGCTCATCGTCGAGACCTTTGTGAAAGCCGGGAGCCAGCGTGGATCTGGTCATCGATGAAACGTTGGAGAGGCGGTGGGGCAGCAAGATCGAGCCTCCGAGGGCATTATCGAGACCGTGCTCTCTCCAGTCGAGAACGCAAAGTCGAGCAGCCCTGGGTTGCGCTGGATCGTGATGGCAGTGGTTGTGAGCCTTCCCTGGACGCGCGCAACGCTGGGCCTTGCCTTTCTTGTGCGTGACTTCCGACGACTCGCCGCGCGTCAGTGAACGGCTGGGCAACCGGCACAAGACCGTGGGGATGTGGGCACACCAGATGATCAGCCTGGTCCGGCGATGGCTTCCCGACCGCGAAATCTCGCTGATGGGCGATACCGCCTACAGTGTGCTGGAACTGGGTCTACATGCCAATGATCAGCAGGTGACTCTCATCACGACTGGCCGGTTGGATGCGGTGCTCCATGAAGCACCTCCAGAACGCAGCCAACACACGATCGGCCGTCCCCGTGTGGTTGGCAAACGCCTGCCTGCTCTGGAACAGGTCTTACCGGACCCGGAAACCGTCTGGCAGAAGCTCACCCTAGACTGGTATGGGCAGGGGAAGCGAACCTTGGAGATCTGCACCGGCACAGCACTGTGGTACCGCTATGGCTCCGCTCCTTTGCCGATTCGCTCTCGTCTTGACTCGCGATCCATCGGGGAAGCATCCCCGCCATCCGCCATTGTTTCCACCGACCCTACCCAGACAGCAGAACAGATCGTCAAGGATGCGCATGAAGCGCTGGTGTCTGGAAGTGACGTTTGAGGAGGGTCGTGCTCATTTGGGCATCGAGACGCAACGCCAATGGTCGGATCGAGCCATTGAGCGCTCGACTCCTCTCCTGTTTGGCCTCTACAGTCTTGTGGCACTCTTTGGGCAAGCGGGACACCCTGATGGACAGATTCCTGTCGCTCAAGCGGCCTGGTATCGCAAGCAGACCGCCACCTTCCGTGACGTGCTTGCTGTTGTCAGGCGGCATCTGTGGGGCCAGGGGACTTTTCCCACATCACCCACTGATCCTGGCGTGGTTTTAGTCCCTCGCTCTACGCTTGAGCGATTATCCTTGGCCGTCTGTTAGTGAGTTGGAAATGTACAAAGTCAAGCTAAGATATGCCAAGTGCTTGTGTGCGTGCTTTTAATGCTAACATTAACTTCTCGTAACCATTAGGCTCAAAGAAGTTCACCCATTGCCATGCTCTGAGTCGATCGGGGACTATACATTCCTCTAACTTGAGTGGGATAATAAAGATAGCACCTTCCGGCTGCTGATCTGCAATATCTAATGCGTATTTAATTTCTTTATTGACGAAGCCAACTTTTGTAGTAGAAGCTTTAGAGAGACAAATAAGAATTGCATGACTGTTTCGCACCGCTTTTCGAATTTCTAAATGCCAGTCTTGTCCTGGTAATAGTTTTTCCTCGTCGAGCCAAGCATCCATGTGATCGCTCTTTAAACGTTGATAAAGGTTACGTACTACTAGCTTATCACCTGCAGAGTGACATAAGAAAACCCGCAGGGATTGGATCGCAAGGTCGTTTGTTCGTGATTGATCAGTATTCATCTGTTTTTATCCTCCGATGTAATGCCTGATAAAACGTCATTGAGCACTTACTATTCCTCGTGGCTGCAATGTAATTATATCAGGAAGGAAATTTAATTTGATCTGTTGAGCTTAGGAAATTTCAACTGCAGTGATTTGATTAGACGCTCATATCCCTCTTCATTTTGAAGGTTGACAGGTTGCCATTGGCTAAGTCTTCCTGGGACGTTGCACTCTTCTAATTTAGCAGGAATAAGGAATATTTCATCCTCGGGCTGTTCATCGGCTATATTTAAGGCGTATAAAATGTGCTTGTGAATTTGACCAGTAGTACTTTGTACACTAGATGAGAGGCACACAATCACAGCATCAGAAGAATGCACAGCTTTTTGAATTTCGATATCCCTATTTTGCCCTGGTAATAAATTCTTTTCATCAAGCCACGGATCAATACCATCAGCTTGTAAACGATGATACAGGTTTTGCACGGCGGTTTTGTCATCGGGAGAGTAGCATAGAAAAACTTTAAGAGGTTGTGGTTTTGGTATAGCAGGCTCATTAGACAATTTCGAATCAAGAAATTCGTCTTCGTTAACATTATTTTGTTGTTCCCATCTTTCTTTTTGGAAAAAAGCCACCTCTTCTTCGATTTCCTGCTCCTGATTTGAAATTAAAACTTGAAAACGTTTATCCGAACGTAATTCAAGCCATGCTATATCATGCTTAGCCCATTTAATGATTCTTTTATTGCTATTGCTAAATGAGATAGCCTGCTGTAGATAAATCAATGCTTGATTGATATTACCGCTAACAGCCTCCAAACCGCCTAAGCCATAGATGGCATCTACTCGATTGATGGTATGAGTCTGAGTTAAAAGAGCTTCATAAGCAGCATCAATAAAGTTTTGAGCGTTAGGTAAGTTATTCCAGCGGACCATAACAACCGCAATATTGTATAGATTCCGGTAATTGAAGTGATACATTGGTACTCGCTTATAGCATTCAATAGCTTCAGCATAATGCTTAAGATAGCTGAATATTAAGCCGCGAGTAGTATAATGGGTATTTACTGCAGTCTCGTCAAGGGCAAAGGCATAATTTATGTCTTGAAGTGCTTCTTGATAATACCCCAAATCACTTATAGCTCCTGCTCGTTGTGCAATCGCTAATGCTTTGTTGCAATCTGTTATCTTTACACTCCTCAACATCTCAGGAACCTTGCTTTTTTCGCAGAAAGCTTCGTATGTAAGTGCTAATTTCTCCCAACATTCAGTACAAGTTGATTCAACCTTCAATGCGCTAGAGAATGCACTGGCAGCATCTTGATATCTTTGTAAGGAGTAAAAAACTGCTCCCTTCCCTTCTTGACCTTCATGTTCAAGTCCCAAATCTAACTTCATAGCGAGTTGAAAATCTTTCAATGCTTCTCTAGGTTTATTAATATGGTAGTAAATCCACCCTCGACTTAAAATAGCTTCAGCATTATCTGGCCTATGTCTTAGAACAGCACTTAAGATGGTTTGAGCTTTGTCATAATGCTTCAGTTCGCTGTAGATTCGGCTTTGAGTCATCATGATAGTGAAGTCGTTAGGCCAGAGATCCAAAGCCTCTATAGTCACTTGAAGAGCTTCTTCATAATAATGCAAGTGCCTTAGAGCATCAGCGCAAATAGAGAGCGTTGGCACTCCACTAAAGCCCAATACAGAAAGTTCTCTCAACCATTGAGCAGTTCCGTCTGGCCCCTCCAGTAACTCGTGTATCACTATTAAATTGATCCAACATGCTTTGCATGTCGGATTAAGTCTCAGAGCTTCGATGAAGGTATCGTAGGCTTCTTCATTCTTCCCCAGCTCCTGCAAGTTTTCCCCTCTTTCCTCCTTCAGTTCATGTTTTCCATACCTATCTAGTTTTATAGCACTCTCGAGATCTTGTAGTGCTTTCTGGTATATATCGGAATACTTATATACGCGGCTACGGCTTGAAAGGGCGACTTCATTATCAGGATCAGTCTCCAGTGCAATATTGAGTTCTATTAAAGCTTCTTCGTAACAGTTCATATAAAACATTGATGCACCACGACAGGCTATTACTGAGGCGTCTTTTTCATCGACAACTTTTACTTCCCGCAATAACCTTGGCACCTCCCCCCAGGAATGTAGATTTCCATACTCTTTAGCCAAGTTAAGCCAGCATTCGAGGCAATTCTGACGGGTATTCAATGCCTCAATGAAAATATTAAGAGCTTCATAGTTGTTACCCATTGCCTGTAACACCTCACCTCTCTTCTCAAGGATTGTATGAGCCAAGCGTGGGTTTAGTTTTATAGCACTATCGAGGTCCTTTAATGCATCCTTAAACTGTCTCATATGTCGGTATGTACTGCTGCGGTAAATGAATAGGTTAGCATCATTAGGTTCATGTCCAATTGCACGATTATAATCATGCAAGGCATCTAAATAACGATTTAAATAGTGATAAGTTACACCTCGGTATATAAGCGCTCGGATGTTGTTACTGTCGAGTTCAAGGGCAAATGTGAAGTTGCGTATGGCTTCTTCATGGCGTTCAAGTTTACCATAAGTAATTCCAAGTTCGATGATGGCTCTAATGTTTTGTGGTTCTAACTCAATTATGCGAATTAAATCTGCAAGTGCTTCTTCATAATGCCCTATAGCATTTAAAGCTCGAGCCCGATAAATAATGACCCTTTTAGAGTCGGCTTTTGGTATAGAAAGAGCTTTTAGCAATTCAGGAATTTCTTGATAAGGATGTATTTTTCGATAAACTTGGGCAAGCAATTCCCAACAAGGACTAAGCTCTGGATCTTCCATTAATCCCTTAGTAAGGGAATCATTGGCTTGCTTGTACCTTCTCATATTAAAAAGCAATTGACCCTTAAGCATATACGAAAGAGGTTCTGATCCCATGTCTAGCTTAATTGCATAGTCAAAATCATGTAATGCGTCTTCATCGCGCTTCAAATTTTGGTAGATTTGGCCACGCATCAGAAAAAGTCCTTCATCGTTGGGATCGAGTTGAATAGCATGATCAAGATCGACGAGGGCATCATTATAGTTATTCAGCTTGCGATATACTTCTGCACGAAGAGTATATGCACGAACGCATGAAGAATTACACTCGATAGCTCGATCAAAATCTGCAAGCGCCTGTTCGTCTCTTGTGAGAGAGTCATAAGCGTTTCCTCTATCGCAGTAAATATTGGCAAGCAGGAGTGACTTAGAAGGAACTATTTGGCTCAGTTTTTGTATAAAAAAACTTGTTGCTGCAAGAAATTCTTGTACTCGCTTCTCTGGACCAGTCTCAATATACTGTATAAGGCTAACAGCGATACGCTGAGCATCTTTAGTAGCCGTATTTGTAGGTCCATCTTCCGAGATTCCACGTAAAAATCTAATTATTTCTCCATCTTGTTTGATGATAGTGTGCTTATAGGCTTCCAGAATCTTCTCGATAGCATTAATATGACTGCCTTCATCCGGCAACAAAAATAATTGATGCGTTAATGCGAGCACAAGTTCTAGCCACTCAGCAGTTTTGTATATCCCAGCGCCCGTCTCTGCTTGGATGCTCTCAAGCAATTGCTGATAATGGGAGGCTAAAGTTTCTCTCGTACTTCGATACCGTTCTGGGGAGTCCTGATAGAGATATCTACTAAAATTATTTCGTGCGAGAGCATGATAATTATGCCTTCCATCCAGGGGATTGCTATGCACGAAAGGCTGCTCACATAACCACCGGTATAAAATAGCCCTATTTTTCTCAGTGAGATAAGTAAAAGCTTTTAGATCGTCCTGATTAAAAGGTCTACTCAAAAGAGATGCTTCTAACGCAAGCTTTCTTTTAATTTCCTCGCTCTCAGGTATGCCACGCAAGAAATTATCAACTACATTTTTTGTAACATCAACTTCTCTATATGTACTAGAAGTAAGTAAGCTCAGAGAATACGGCAAACCCTCCGACAAGCGCCATAATATGGAAATATGATCTGCATCAGTAATACCTTGCACATTAAAATATTCATGAGCTTCATCTTCTGTAAAACTGTCTAAAGAAATTGAATAGATAATACTTTTATGCTTTTGCCAACGCCTTTGGTAGCTTTGCACAGACCGTTCAACGTAGGCATGCCCAGCCACTACTAATACAATATTTGCGCTGATATTAGCTTCTAAAAAATATTCCAATAGCCAGGGAGTGACGTCATTAGCTAATTGCTCAAAAGAGTCAAAAAATAACAGAACTCTTCTCTGATGTTTGGCAAGATGAGAATTGAGAGCAACACTAGTATTGGCCAAACGATTAAGATCACTGATAAAAGCATTAGTCAATTCGGCAATTGGATCATCAATTCTTTCGACATCTTTGAAGAGTTGACGATAACGATATGAAGCCTCAAAATTTTGGGTGGCTGAATTTACTCCATCTCCTAAATATCTATGCAAACTCAAGTTATTTCTTATTTCAGGAGTAGCGGAGGTAAATACCGATCCTTCAATGAACATTTTTTGTTCGATACTTTGATTAGCTCTTAAATTACGTAAAGCTTCATTATAGGTATACATAACTTGTTCGAAATCAACAAGAGGATGACCAGCAATACGAAGTTGGTCAGCAATCTTTTCCATTATACTGGAAGGTGTTACCTGCCTTTCGTCTACCTGAGCTGCTAAACAATATTCTTTAAAGGTTGGCTCACGAGCTATGTCTATGAATTTAGTTAACAAGGTAGATTTACCGACTCCGGGATTTCCCCAAATCGAAATGATATTGTAGGTAGGATCTTCAGGCTCTAAAATCTGCTGAATAAAAAAACTCACTTCTTTAGCCCGACCTACAAAAATGTTTCGAATATCGGTTGAAAGATAAGAATTTGACTGATTAGTACTTTTGATGAAGCCCATGTCACTTAATCCTCATTAAATTTACCCGAAGATTGCTTTTCTACCACTTTAGCTAAAAGTCAGCCTTTTGTCAACTTGTACTAGACGGCGGTCACGCTTATCAAGGGACACTTCTTATGAAACGACATACTTATATATCGGCATTCTATCAGTGTTTCTTTATATGGATATCAACAATCTAGTGGCTGTCGTCTCAACGAAACCGGGCTTTGTGCCGCGTCTATTTAGTGGACGGCGATTGAAGTCATGGAACCAGTGGTATAACAAGCGCCAGGCTAAACTTCAAAAGAAACTTGGCATGTCAGGTCGGACGCGACAAATGGAGCGTTTGACGAACACGCGTAACCGTAGAGTAAACCAGGTTTTACACACTGCCAGCCGTCCTATTATCGACTTGTTGGTAAAAGAGGAGATTGGGATGCTCATCATCGGCAAAAACGACGGGTGGAAGCAGGAAACCGAAATGGGGGGCAGGGAATAATCAGAACTTCGTGTTCGTTCCCCACGCCCGGTTTATTCAGATGCTCTCGTACAAAGCGCAACTCGTAGGGATACGGGTCATTCTCACTGAAGAGAGCTATACCAGCAAGGCGAGTTTCCTCGATCGTGATCCTCTACCCCAGCGTGACCCAGAGCGAACCGAGAAGCCAGCCTTTAGCGGCAAGCGGGTCAGGCGGGGACTCTATCGCGCTTCAGGTGGGCGCACTATTAATGCCGACATAAACGGCGCGTGCAACATCATCAGGAAAGTAATGCCGGATGCCTTTGATAAGGCAGAGGGAATAGCGGGTGCCGTAGCCCACCCTATACGAATTGATCGTATGAAACCTGGTCATCAGGGGCTATATCCCATTGAGTCTGGGAATGAAAGTCCCTTTTAATTATGTTAGAATAGACAGACAATAGTGGCGAGCTATCTTAGGAGTGTTATTATGGATTGCTTAAATTGCGTCGAGACCACCGCTCGTCTGCATCTCTATGTTGATCGGGAATTGAGCAGCGAAGAGGTCATTGTGGTGCAGCAGCATCTAGAGAGCTGCCCCAACTGTGAATGTCGCTTTCAATTCGATATGCGCCTCAAACGACTTATCCACGAGCGCTGTACGATTGAGCGCGCGCCCGCGCACCTTCGCGAGGCAGTATTGCGCCTGGCACATACACCCATTGGGAAGCATGTCGATATTGATCCAGAATTAGCTATGGAGATTCGGGCGGACCTTGAGGGCTGCGACTGAAAAAATAGTCCCCTACTTCTTTCTTACAGGCCAAATGCATGGAGAATGCTGAACTTGAGCTGTGCCAGAAGGAGCAATTCTGCAATGGCGAGCAGAAAAGCTACGCTGAAAAAGGGTAAAAGTTCGCGGTAGTGCGTGAAGCTTTCATCGCGTTTGCTGATGGAAACCAGGCAGATCAGGTTGACGCAACTCAGTGCCATCAGGACGCCCGCTGTGCTAAGGAGCGCAATAGGATACAGCCCGAGCGCGCTCTGCGAGGCGACCGCGAAGAAGCAGACAACGAGAACTGGAAGAAATCTCAGGGCATCTCCCCACGACGCAAGGCTGCGCTGCTCATTGAATTCACACCAGAACAAGCGATTGAGGAGCGGCAGTGTGAACGCCGCCAGTGCCAGTCCAGTGGCGAAACCCGTACCGAGCCGCAGCAGGTTATTCGGCTGGTAGAGGTGAGGCAGGCCGAGGTCAAGGGCAAGCGAGTTGAGCCCATCTATGGTCAGCGCCGCGATCCCGCCGCCCAGCACGATTATGATCGACTTCGATGGCAGGCGCTGGACGCGCCCACGCCCACACGCGTAGAGGGTGAGGAGCGTGACCATAAAGCCAAGATAGATGCCCGTGTTGCGCGCGCATAGCGGCAGACGCTCGCCGCCAGGATAGAAAGAATGTGTCGGCATCTGCGCGCAGATGCCGCTGACGAGCCAGCGCAGGCGATCCATAAGTGATCCACCAGGCAGAAAGACGAGCAGGGCAAACAGCCCGAGGTAGAGCAGCGCACAGGCCCCGGTGACTATCCAGGGCGAGATCTGTATTTTCTTGCCGATCACTACATGTTTCTGTGCCATGGCTTAACCCAATCTGAAGGAAGAATTCAGATAGAGCAGGACGTTGAAGAAGACCAGCACGCCTACGAGCATTAACAGAACCCCCGTGACCACCTCGATCTTACCCAGATACGGCTTCAACTTTTTCAGGATGCGGCTGACCTGGTTCAGGCCCAGCCCCAGCAGCAGAAATGGCACCCCCAGGCCAAGCGAATAGGCCAGCAGGAGCAGAACGCCCTGCCGCAGCGTCGCCGTCCCCGCCGCCAGCGCCAGGATCGAGCCGAGAATGGGACCGATACAGGGCGACCAGGCAATAGCAAAGGTAACGCCGATTAGAAACGAGGCCGGGTAGCTGGGACGCTCTGGACGAAACGCGATGCGCTTCTGCCCGTAAAGAAAAGGCAGCTTGAGGATGCCCGTCAGATGCAGGCCAATAACGACGAGTATGACGCCACCAATCTGACGCACCAGTACCAGGTGTGCCTGCAGGAAGCTTCCCAATGAACTGGCGGCTGCCCCCAGCGCGACAAAGGCCAGCGTAAAGCCGAAGACGAAGAGCGCCGCGTGGAGAAACGTCACCACGCGTAGAGAGGGTTGCATCTTCACCTCTGAAGATTGATGGATGCTCTGTCCAACGAGCTGTGCCAGGTAGATAGGCACAAGCGGCAACACGCAGGGAGAGAGGAATGATGCCAGCCCTGCAACAAATGCGACGCCGATGCTTAGCTGGGACGGATTCATAGTAGTTCTGAGTCTCCTGATGATCTTTTCGTTTTTATAGTATAGGCCCTCCTCTCGCTCTCTGCAACCTTTCCTCGCCATTTCTCCCACGCTGCCACTTTTTCAACAATGCCTGCCCTTCTTGTGCCAATGGGTGAGGTGGATACGTCCCCGGCTGGTTGAAGTGCGTCAGTTCTTTGAGGACGTAGAGCACGATACTATCATCTGCTGTTGCCACCCGGTCCAACGCGTTCAGGGCAGTCTTCGCAACATGGTCGTCAGCGTCGAGCAGCGTATGCAGCAGCCCAGGAAGCGCCCATCGTGCTCCGAGCTGCCCACAGACGTAGGCCGCGCATGCCCGCACACCGCTGTCGCTATCTTTATACAGAAGATAGAGTAGGCGCGCTTGCAGATCCGGTAGCGCATCAAACTGGTCTCCCAGCATCCCTAACAGCTCTGTCGCTCGCTGCCGCACCCACGCACTGGCGCTACTCAACAGGTGCAGCATGGTCTCATCGCGTACGATCTCATGACTGATATCGCTCCATGCCCGTTTCTGCCCACGTGTGCGGGCCTGCAAGAGCAGATAGGCCAGCGAGTCAAGCGCCGTGACCTGAATATCCTCCTGTTCCTGTCTCAAAACCTGCAGAAGCCAGTGCACGACGTTGGTACGCGCGGGCGCGCGCAACACGCCATGCAGCAGGCGCAGACTGTCGATCGCCTCTATATATCCCGGATGATCCTTATTCAGGACGATGGTGCCCAGGACCGCTGCGACGTATTCTCCTCCACAGGCGGCCAGCGTGTAGCTGGCCTGGCGCCGGACTTCTGGTATGTCGGCGCGCAGAAAGAGCATGATGCGCGCCGGCAGCGCGAGTTGGTGCATCATCTGGCGCTGTGGAGCCTGCCGGGCCATCTCCTCCAGCGCGGTCAATGCGACGATCTGTGTCTGCGCATCCGAGTAATCAAGCAGATTTCCTATATCCATTAATGTGCGCTGGGACGCGTTACGGCTGAGCGAGTGTGCTGCGTAAAGCGCCAGCTCCATATTGGAATCTTGCAGCACCGGGAGGAGATGCCAGGCCATATCCTGTCGCTGTAGAGGAGTAAACTGAATAGACGTCTCGGTCGCCAGGATGAAGAGAGCCGCTTTGCGTATCTCTTCGTGTTCGCAAGGTTGGGCAAACTGGAGCAATGCGCTGAGTCCGTCGCTCTCGCCGCTGCTGAGCAAAGCATACGCGATGGTGAGCCGCACTTGAACCGCTTCGTCTCCCTTGTGCGCATGCAGTTGCTCAAGCGTTGAGTGCCGTAGTGTGACCTTGTTTGCCTTCGTTGCCAGCGCCATCGCCGCCGCGTAGCGTACCGTGGCCCAGGCCGCATCAAGTCCCCGGCACTGCAGGTCTTCGTAGTCCACATGTGGTACAAGGCTTGCTGCCTCTATCACGCTCGTCCAGAGTACAGGCCCGGCTGGTTGTGGAACAGCGGGATGTTGGAGCAGGTCTGCGAGCTGCAATTGTGCCCGCTGGCTGAGGTAGAGGAGCAGGCGGCTGCAATGCTCATATTGGGGCGGCCACCAGGGCCAGGCTGGCGTCGTGATCTCGGGATAGGTGCTCAGAGTCGCGAGCACCATGGGCAGGAGCGCTGCCCCCTTGCGGGCCAGGCGGCGTGTTGCGCGTACTCGCGTGGCGTAGTCGGTTTCGGGACCGAGCAAGAGAGCGAGTGCTGCCCTGATGTTTTCTCCATGTCCTGACGCGTAACTATTTTCTGCGCCTCCCATAGCCGGGAGCGACTGCTTCTTTTCTGGACGCTCGCTAATCATAACAGTGCCTTCGTAGTAGAAAGATGCTCTGTCTTAGTTATAGCGTGCTCTACCAAATTTTTTCTGGGCTCAGGTGGGCCAGAGGGCTACGCGCTCTATCTGACGAGGCATGCGACTTAATGCGAAGGTTTAAATAGTTTTTGCAGCTGGCTCCAAAAAGAACGGAGCCCGTGCGGCTTTTGAAGCGACTCCAGCGAAGCGGTCTTCACCGAGTCATTGGGGAGCGGAGTGCTGGTGCCAGGAGACATATGCATATAGTACCTGGGTTCTATCGGCGTCCCATTTGTTGGCTGTCTTGTGTCGGAGGCGAGCCTCGGCAACGTCTGATTAGACGGCGGCGTCATTGGCGCTGCAAGGGGTGGTTGTGTCTGCTCCATATCCACATCGAGGTAATTTGGGCGTTGAACCTGTGGCCGTTTCGGTGGCTGCATAGGCTGTCGATTCTGCTTGTTGCGCAGCGGCGTATGCGGTGGCAGTGCTCCTGGTCGCAGTGTGCCGGGTGGTGTCGCAGGAGGAGTGGGCCGCAGGTTGAGATTGCGCAGCGCCTGGGCCATGATGCTCGCATCGGGGTACCTTTGTTGGCGATCTAACGAGAGCGCGGTCAAGATGATACGTTCGAGTTCGCGCGTGATCGTCGGATTATGTACGGTTGGCGGATGTGGATTCCCGCTGGCGATGGCCTGGGTCAGCTCCGGCATGGAACGTCCCGTGAATGGACGTAGCCCGGTTACCATCTCGTAGAGCACGACCCCAAGGGCATAGATATCGCTGCGGTTGTCTAGCGGATCTCCCCAGACCTGCTCTGGTGAAGCATAGTAGATGCTGCCGACCAGCGTCTTCGCAAGTGTGATCTTTTGATGGCCCGTAGCGCGCGCCAGCCCGAAATCCATCACCTTGATCTTGCCCCAACGGTCGAGCATCAAGTTCTCCGGCTTAATATCGCGGTGAATGACATTGCGCTCGCGATACGCTGCGTCCAGGGCATCGGCGATCTGAGCCGCATACTCTACCGCCATATGTTGAGAGATAGTGCCATCCATAGTGAGCAGATTCGACAGTGTCGGTCCCTGGACATACTCCATGACGAAATAGAGCAACTTATTCTGTTGCCCGGCGTCATAGATCTGGACAATGTTGGGGTGATTGAGTTCCGCGATAATCTGCGCCTCGCGAATAAAGCGTGCGACATAGGAGGCGTCGCGTGCTAGCGCTGTTGGCAGCACTTTGATGGCGACTTCACGTCCCAGGGCGACCTGTTTGCCACGATAGACCACTCCCATTGAGCCATGTCCGACCTCTTCTCCCAGAAGATATCCACCCAGGCTCTGACCTGCCAGTTCATTCATAATACCTGAATTAGATGGCTCTCCACCATGCCGGTATGGAAGAGATGCCGTCCCTCCTTTTTGCAACCCCTTTATCGTACTTACGTTCAATCAATTAAACGAACCAGCCTTCCTCACATTGTGTATTTTCCCCGAAAGTACTTCTTTCTTCT
>WNGD01006855.1_pt1 | contig 13067 bp, 13 predicted proteins | sample 5400671 | NCBI WGS metagenome assembly WNGD01 (sample SAMN13153369, study PRJNA577476) | soil metagenome | isolation source: 40 cm soil or saprolite under grassland replicate 2 | place: USA:California | collected 2016-06-15
CTGACGGTGTGCTCGAAGTAGACGGTGTATTGCCACATCCGGCGAGGACAAACAGCAACGCAAGAGTCCAAAGCCAGGTCATAGAGCGAGCCTGCAAAGACGGAGGTTTCTTTTCGGGGCGGGGAGTATGAGCCGTCAAACTTTTCGAGACTGGACGGCCCTTTGTGTTCGCCCGGTTTTCTCTCAATAGAAAAATATCAAACATCTTTCAGATTTCCTTCTCGATCTCTATGAACATTCGTTAATATTACGGTACCACAGTTTTTAGACAATTTCTCATACGCATTCGTCAAATAGCATGATAGTACCAGGGCGCGGTGAAAGTTCCTGTAGAATGTGTAAATTTGCTCATTTCATGGGAAGAATTTCGCTCATTACGTGGGAGGTTCGGTCTCTTTCACGTAGCGATACAATGTGGCGCGAGAGATCCCAAGGGCTGCACAGATCTCTGGAATGGAATGACTCTGATCCGCAAACATCCGCCGGGCCAGTGCTACTTTGAGATAGGGCTAAGATCCTGACCAAAATGTGCAATAAAGCAATTTGTGATATTTCTCACAAGAGAGGACCACTTGACAAAGCACTTGTCAAGTGGTCCTCCCGAACGTTGTGTCCTTCTCTTTCTGCTTATGCGCTCTTCTTCCGCGAAGTGAAGAGATTGACAGCCCGTAAAGCGGTTTTTGTGAGTGCGCGACCGACCGAATTTTCCATCACCATCATATCCAACGACTGCTTAGAACTCTTCACGGCGGCAAAACTGTAGTGGAGCATTTCTGTGACATACTCCTTGAGCGCGGAAGCCTGGGTTTGCTCTTGCCGGGCTACGGCAATCAGCTTCTGGCAGAGGAGTTGGGCATCCTTGAGGGCGGTATTGCCGCCGATCCCGCGTGTCGGGGGCATGCTGTGAATAGCGTCACCGAGCAGCGTGATGTTCTGGCTCTCCCAGGGTGCAACGGGAGTGGCGATGCGCAAAGGAGTCGCGATGACCGTGCTTGGCTCGGTCAGGCTCACCAGGTGTCGCAGCGTGGGATGCCAGTCGTCGATCATGTCCTGAGCCATCTGGAGCAGCTTGCCTCCCGGTAGGGGTTGCAGATCCCCGTGCACCGGATAGTTCTTCTGTTTGGTGAGGAAAGCCCAGAAGTAGTAATCGTTGGTATTCTCGAACAGCGCGCTCGCCTCTTCAAGCAAGGCCTCCTCATTGGCGCCAATCGTGCCCTGGGTCCGTTCAGAGGTCTTGCCACTGAGGTCGTGAACAGCAGAGAAAAAGCCACGACCTTTGGGGCCAAGCACAATGGTTGCCCAGTCGAGCTGGTGGGCGACGAGCAGCGAGTGGACATCGGGGGTCAGAGGCACTTTGCCCATGATGGCTACGGTGCCGGTCTCAACACGGCTTGCCTGGGGCAGGAATTGTTGGCGGACGCGGGAATTGCCTCCATCAGCTGCCACCAGCAGATCGCCGGTCGCGCTTGTGCCATCCTCAAAGAAGGTAGTTACGGACCCATCAGGGTTTTCTTGATAGTGAGAGTAGCATTTGTCGAACTGGACGATCTCATCCAGTTCCGCCAGCAGCACCTGGCGCAGTGTAATGCGGCTGACCGAGCGAGATGACTCAAGCGGATCATCTTGTTTGGCCACATCCACGGGAAATGCCATCAAGTGATTGAGTTGCTCGTCGCACATCAGCAAGCCCGAGCCAGCGCTCCCAGTTGCCTTGAGGTAGGCTTCAAACAAATGAGAGGGCAGACAGTCATGGAGTGCGCGGTTGCCCATCGCCTCGATATGGATGCGATAGCCCTGTAAACGCTCGTTGCGGGTCCGGTCGCGCTCGTAGACAGCGACGCTGATCCCTGCTTTTTTGAGTCCTTGAGCCAGACAAAGGCCGCCAAGACCGCCACCGATAATCATCACGTGAAACGAATGCTGAGACATGTGTAAAGCTCCTTTCTGGATATTTTTCTTCTCGAACAGCGTATGGTGTTCTCGTTGTCGAGAGTATAGTTCCAGAGGAGGGCGCAGTGTGTCACCCACGAGGGTGATTCGCGGGTGAATCCGCGTGAGCGTTCTGGAAGAATCTGGAGTGCTCGCGCTGTTCAGTCCGTGAGATCGAGGCTTCGAGCGATCTCGACAGCCTCAAAGCGGCTGGTCACGTGGAGCTTCTGATAGAGGCGCTGCAGATGCGTTTTGACGGTATTGAGGCTAATCACCAGGTGTTCGGCAATCTCCTGCCTCTCCATGCCATCCGCCAGCAGGCGCAAAATCTGTCGTTCTTGCGGACTTAATGAGGCGAGCAGAGAGACGGGATCAAAAGCTAGCGCGCTCGGTTGCTTCTGCCTGGTATCAAAGGCTTGGAGGATGGTGCGGATATAGGTCTGGAGCGATTTTTCACGTATGGCGGTGAGTTGAGCAGAAAGCAGCGTGGTGACTATCTCTCCTTCGTCAAGAAACAGGCGCAGGTAATGTTCGGGATGCGCGAGCTGGATAATCTCACTGAGCTGCGATCTTGCCTCCTGGGGCTGTTTCAGCTGATGATACGCCATGCTCAGCAAGAGACCAATCTCGAGTGTGCTACGCAGGCGTTCGTTTGCCGCTGCCTCTTCCTGCCACGACTTGAGCAGGGTCAGAACGTCGTGCGCCGCGCCGCTCTGTAACAGCCAGCGAGCGCGCAACAGGGCCTCTTGCTCTTGTTGAGAGCGCGAGACGGAAAGCGAGGCCTCCTCAGTCTGCGATGACTCCAGCCAGCGTTGAACAGAGGCGGCGTCGCCCGAAGTGAGTTCGAAGCGCATCTGCCAGAGCAAGATCTCGCGATACTGTTGAGGAAATTGGGCGGGGTCGAGATGGACGAGCCTCGCCTGAAGCATTTTGAGGGCCTCGTGCACGAGGCCCGAGGCCGCAGCAACCCTGGCCAGGATGAGCGTCGCCTGGACCTGCAAGAGCCGGTCATTGATGGTCATGCTGATCGCCAGCGCTTGTTGGGCTTGCTGCCCGGCCTGAGCCAACTGATTATGTTCATAAGCAAGCTGAGCTATTCCTGTTAGCGCTCTGGCCTGGTCGTTCGAGCCTTCCTTCGCTTCCTGCAAGGCCGTTTGAAAGAGTTCCTCAGCTTGATAGAGCATCCCCTGTTCAAGACAGAGTTCGCCCAGAAACAGCTTGAGAACAATGGACCCCTCCTGCTCCTGTATGTCTCTAAATGTGGAAAGGCCAGGGAGCATCGTCTGATAGGCGGCTTGAAAATGTCCCAGCCAGCGCGCTTCGATGGCCAGTGTGGTCTGGCAGACCACGTGCCAGGTGAATTGTTCTGGAGAGAGGAGAGCCAGAGCCTGGCGCGCAGCACGTGCCGCCTCTGGGATCTTTCCCTGACGAACGGAGATCAGCGCGCGCAAGGCATAGACCTCGGCGAGGCGGGGCGTCTGTTGTCGGGCCAGCCACTGCTCTTCGGCATACTGCAAGAGGGTCATGACGCGGGTAAAAGTGGAAGCCTCGAGCTGATCTGAGCTTGAAGTGAACGTCAGAGCGGATGCATACGCGAAACAGAGAAGCGGCGAGGTAGCAAGAAGCTCGTCGGGTATTGATTGCAGCCAGCGTTGAATGGCATAGATCCGTTCGCGAAACGCATTTGGACGCTCCAGTAATCGTTCCAGCAGCGCCAGGACAGAAGCCGTGGTGCGACGTTGGAGCGCTGTCTCGATCGCTTCATCCAACATTCCGTTGTGCTCATACCAGCTCTGTGCCCGCTGAAGACAGAGAGCGACGAGAGCCTCCCCAAGACGTTGGCGAGCCTCATTTTGCATCGCTTCGGCAAACAAGGCGTGATAGCGATACCAGCCGTCTGAATCTGTGATAGCCTGGAGAAAGAGACCGGCACGCTCAATCTCTGTCAGGATCTGCTCACTCGCCTCGCCTCCGGTAACGCTATCGCACAGGGGCGCACAGAGACGCTGGAGGTGACTTGTCTGGAGCAGAAATGCTTGTACGTGGGCCGCCTGTGCACTCAGAACCTCGGTCAGAAAATAATCGAGGAGATAGCGATGGTGACCTGTAAAGGAAGAGAGCAGCTGCTGGATATCGGAAGGCGTGGCGCGTCCCTGGAAACCAAGAGTGAAGAGTCGCAATCCCGCAATCCATCCCTCCATCTGCTCCTCAATCTGGGCAGCTACTGTTTCAGGAAGGTCGAAAGGGAGTGTCTGCTGTAAAAAACGGAGTGTTTCCGCTCTCGAAAAAGCCAATTGGGAGGCATGGATCTCCAGCAGTTGATTGTTGGCTCGAAGCCGGGCCAGAGAGAAAGGGGGATCGGTGCGTGTGATCAATACCAGATGCAGCGCAGCTGGAAGCTGATCGATGAAAAACGTCAGGGTTTGATGAATCTGCTGCTCGTGAATAACATGATACTCTTCAAGAATCAACAACCCCTGACAATCTAACCGTATGATCTCATTGATGAAGGCGCCGACACATTGCTGGAGCGCTGGAGGCCCAAATGGAGGGGCCTCACGCGCTATCTGAAGAGGAGAGAGAGGCGTAGGGTGTGGCTGAAACGCCTGGGAGGCCTCGACAAGATAGCTCCAGAAACGCAGCGGATCATTATCCCCCCCGTCGAGAGAAACCCAGGCCACCGGCGGAAAATCGGCCTGGCGCTGCCGCTCGCCCAGCCATTGCTGAAGCACCGTTGTCTTGCCAAAGCCCGCAGGGGCAGAGAGGAGCGTCAATGGACATGCTAACGCCCGATCCAGCAACGACAGCAACGCTGGTCGTTCAATGAGCGCTGAGGCAGGTCGTGGCGGTCGCAGCTTAGAAAGTAAGAGTGCGTTCTGATTCGAGTCTGAGGAAGCTTGATGTGGCTGGGCTTTCGGCATCATAGACCTCTCCTCTTGAGGGCGGACTCGCGGTCCAAGCGTCTACGTCGAGTCAAAGCAATGGGTGTTCTCCTTCCCTTCATTCAGAGCGTGACATCCTTGAGTTTGTGCTTCATTTGGGCGCGGCTGGGTTGCGTATAGCGAGCGGTGGTTGCTACCGCAGGGGTTCCTTTCTTGGTCACATGACCCAGAGAGACCGCCACCTCCTCCAGGGAAAAGCCAGCGGCACGCAACCGATGACCGAAATCATGTCTGAGATCATGAAAGGTGATATCGGCGACCTGCTCTCCCGGCTCGGTTTCAAAGCGTTGCACTGGGGCGTGTCCCGCTTGCGGGGGCCGCAAGGGGTGGACAAAGGCTTTGAGCACACTCAAGCTTCCCGTGTAGCCCATCGCTAACAAGCGCGGCAACATCGCCTCACAGTTGTAGCAATGGTCTTCCTGCATCCACTGCTTGATCTGCTCCTTGAACGGATCGAGCTTGGAGCGACGAGTGGGCCGAGGGCGTGGCATCGCGCAAAGCTCCGGATGGCGCAGATACTTGCGGACGGTATTTCTGGCGATCCCCAGGCTGATCGCAATATCTTGAATGGACTTGCCTTGTGCTGCCAATTCGTGTATCGTATTCACGGTCCTGCTCCTGATCATGGCTGCCTCCTGTGTGCATGCTCTCTTCATGCTCCACAGCTTACAGCCAGCTGATGGGGGGGTCAATTTTATCCTGGCGCAATTATACGTCGGCGTCTATACAGTGGGACACGCGTTTGCTGGGTGGGACATCGCCGCAAGGCGGAGCGTTTCCCTGAAGGTTGAGCAAGCCATCGATGTTTCTCAAACAAAGAGGAGCCACTCATGGCCTTCACCTTTCTAGTCGGGAGAGCGCGATCACCGGAAACTGGCGGGTTGTCTTCGCCTGATGCTCGGCCAAATCGGGATACAACGCCACTCCCTTGGTCCACAGTCGATCCCGCTCTTCATCTTCTGCGACAACAGCGATGGCATTGAAGGTCTCGGTCCCAACCTCGACGGTGACTTGCGGGTGCGCTACCAGATTGTGATACCAGTCAGGGTGAGTGGGTGCGCCTCCGGAGGAGGCGAACACAATCAGGCGGTCGCCCTCGGGCATATATCCCATTGGAGTCGTGCGGCGTTGGCCGCTCTTGGCCCCTCTCGTCGTGAGCAGGAGCAAGGGTGTGCCTTCCCACATTCCACCAACTTTGCCCCCATTTGCACGGAACTCCTCAATCAGGCGGCGATTGTAGTCGTTCATCTCTCTTCTGGTCCTTCCTGTTCTCGATGCCGACCACGTCGGCAACTTCCTGACAGCGTGAGATGCGCTCTGTTCAGTAGCAAGCTATCACGTCTGTTTGATAACGTCAATATGATTCTCTCCTCCCAACAAACGACCACCGATCATGGGGGATGTTGCAGGAAGAAGGAAAGAGAGATGTCCCATAGGTTGAGAAACATCGATGGCTTGCTCAACTTTCAGGGAAACGCTCCGCCTTGCGGCGATGTCCCACCCAGCAAACGCGTGTCCCACTGTTCATGATTCGGGGCAAGTGTGCCTGTTTCAGGGCAAAAACGGTCGAGATTTCAGGGCATTTACCATCAACCGAGATACCCCATAGCTCTCAGCTTCACGCGGAGTCGGACCAGACGGCACTTCCTCCTCCGCCGATACCTACTGTTTGAGTGCGAACGCCAGACTCAACAGCACAAAGCCAATGAGCAACAGCCAGGAGCGAACACCTTGAAAGAATTCCCAGCGGTTTCGAGTCTGTTTCCAATCGCTGGGAAGATTTTTCGAGTCCCAGCGGCCAGTTGCCAGATTCACCGGGACATTGAAGATGATCGTCGAGATCAGCGCAAGGGTAAACGCGACCGCCGCAGCCCAACGCACACTCCACGCCGGACCCGCTACGCCATTCATCTGAATCGCATAGGCCACTGCTACCACCACACACAGCGTCATAAAGACAGGCATAATGCGCCCGAATGTCTTCAAAAGCCCCTGCTCTACCTGCACATGCTGCTCTGCGGGTAGTTTCCGAATCACCGGATGCACAAAGGCGTAGGAACCGAATTCTGCACAGGCGGTAAACCCGGTTAGTACCAAAGCAAGAAAACCAAGTATATCCATAGTGCTTCTCTCGCCTTCCTATTTAAAAAAAGCCTGCTGCTCACAGGTCTTAGGAGCTAACTTCTACACACTGCTGTCGAAAGGTTGGGTCGGTCAGTTGTCTGAGCATAGAGTCCGCGACATCGGCACGCGAGATGTGAGAGCGCCCGGAAAACTCCAGGCCTGCTTGCATTCGGTAGCGACCAGTGCGCGGACCATTGGTGAGCCGGGACGGGCGAACAATGGTCCAGTCGAGGGAACTTTGCCGAATAAGCTGCTCTTGAGCCTCCTTATCCTCATACTCCTCTTTCATCAGCAAGGGAAGGATGATACGCTTGAAGAAGAAAGGGAATCGCTCTCTGCTCTCCCCAACCCCCCCAGGCAGAGAGGCAGATCAAACGGGAGAGACTATATTGCTTCATAGCATCAAGGATATTGCTGGTGCCAACGGTACACAGCGCTTTCTGGCGAGGCTGTTTTGACAAAGCCACCCGCAGTCGGTCATGACCGCCAATGGCACAGAGCACCGCATCTTGGTTGGCAACCGCTGCCTCTACACTCGCCGGTCTGAACATATCCCCTCTCACAATGGAGAGGTGTTCATGCTCAGTCAAGGCAAGCGGATTGCGCGCGAAGGCGGTGACATCGTGCCCCTGCGCAAGCGCCAGTTCCACCAGGCACTGACCGGTCGCTCCAGTGGCTCCAAAGATCACGAGTTTCATGCTTCATCCTCCAGGCGCGCGGATCGCGCTGTTTCGGCTGAGCCTGCGGTGTCCGATTGGCCTGCAGCATGAAGACGTTGCTGCTCACACCAGACTCGAAGGGTCGTGGTTGGGGCTCCCAGAATCCGATTGGCCTCGGATGGATCCCCGATCTCTCCGGTGCGCTGCAACACCTGCATCATCTGTAAAGTGCGACGCATCTGTTTCCCCAGAAACAGCGTATCCACAACGTCCATGAACCAGAGCGGTAGTGTCGTCACCTGGGCTTGGGGCGCGAGCAGGGAGCAGTATTCGCGCAGCGCTTCCGAGAGCAAAAGCGCCTCTGGCCCCTGGATGAAGAAGGTCCGATTACAGGCCTCAGGCTCCTGGAATGCCCGCGAAACCATGCGACCAAAATCGGAGGCCGCCACCAGATGCAAGAGATGAGGCTGCTTTCCCAGCAGAATAGCTCGCTTGCCCTGTAGATGTTTTGGCAGATTGTCCATGAAGTAGGTAGGTCTGAAGATAGTAAAGGGGATGCCGCTGTGGTGAAGAGCCTGTTCGACCCTCCTCTTCGCTTGATCATCCAGGACGGCAGAGTCGGTTTCTGCTCCGACAAACATTCCCGAAACGTAGGTCAGATGGCCCACGTGCGCTTGTGTGGCCAATTCCACGACGCGCAGTGCTCCAAGGTGCTCAACCCGCTCGATAGCTTCAGGGCTCGAACCTGCCTGGAGGCTAAGATGCACTCCTATGCATCCACTGAGTGCCTGCTTCACCGCATCACCGTCTTCGACACTCCCCTGGATGTACTCGAAGTCTGAGCCGAGTTGGGATCTCGCTTTTGCTAGATCGCGCACCAGCAGCCGTACATGGTAGCCATCTGCCCTCAATTGCCGTGCGATGGGCTCGCCAATGGTGCCGGTTGCTCCAATGACGAGAAGGGTTTGCATACGCATCCCTGTGTTCCTTTCCCTTTTTGTCTGGACAGATCTCGGATGTCCTTTTCCTTCTCAGCAAACGAACGGTTTTGAGACAGCTCATCTGCTCAGGCTTAATCGAGGACCAGCTTCTCTCGTGCTTTTTCCACCACTTCTTTCGTCACAGTACGTAGATCATTAATCTCCAAGATACGCTCGATCTGCATCAGGAGACGGTGAATGACACGAAAATTTCCTCTCGTGATGCGAAGAATCTATGTTACGTGGAATACAGCTCATCCAATATACTAGAGAGAAGAACAAGTGTTCTTTTCGCATTGGAAGGAGCTCAGTATGACAGCCATCCGTTGGGAACGCTACCCACTCCTTGCTCAACAAGAGCATACCAGGAGCTGGCTCCAAATTCAAGGGAATCTGGGGCTGGCCTCCAATACCGTCGAGGCGTATGGGCGTGCTCTCGAAGGGTATCTGCACTTCTGTCAGAATCAGGGGATCGCGCCGGAAACAGCGAGCCGAGAGCAGCTCTCCCGCTACGTCCATGACCTGACTTCGCGCCCCAATCCCCGTGGCACCAACATCCGTGTGCTCGACTCTGGCGTCGGCCTGGCCAATGCCACTTTACCGCAGTACTTAACTGCTGTCCGCTTGTGGTAGGACTATCTCATGGAAGAAGGCATCCGTGAGACGAATCCGGTGGGAAGAGGTCGATAGACTCCTGGCAAAGGGTTTTCTGGTGCCCGTGATCGGGGGGCTCATTCCCCGCTACAAGAAATTGCCCTGGCTGCCAACTGAAGAGCAATGGCACACCCTCCTTGAGGCCGCAAAAGCCGAACCCATCCGCAATCGGCTCATGCTGGCCATCGCCTACGAGGCGGCTCTGCGGCGAGAGGAACGGTGTGCGCTCTCAACTGGCGATGTTGACCCAGCTTACCGCCTGATCAGAGTGAGGGCAGAGACCACCAAGAACATGATGGAACGCACGGTCCCCTACTCGGTCGCGACGAACTCGCTCTACATGGCCTACCTGAAGGCGCGACGCTCCCTCAGTCGCAATCGAGGGCCGCTCTTTTTGGCGGAGTCGGATCGGAATTTCGCTGCTCCCATCACGATCTGGACCTGGTCGAAAGGGGTGAAACGCATGGCGGAGCGAGCTGGGGTGCAGCCATTCACGACCCATCCCCCCCGGCACCTCTGTCTTACGGACCTGGCCAGATGTGAGTGGGATATCCACGAAATTGCCTTGTTTGCCGGTCAGCGAAGTATTCAAACGTCGCTTTTGTCTATTCATTTGAGCGGGCGAGAACTGGGAGCCAAGATCGAACGGGGGATGGCCTCCATTCATGAATGGCGCGTGAATATGGTGAAGGAGGTGCTGCAATGAGTCAACAACCGCAACGACGTCTCTTGCAAGAGCCGAAAAGGAGGTGGCAGTGGCCGCTCGATTTGGCCAGCTATGATCGTGCTCCTCTGCTCAGCCATGCGGAACAACAAGCGCTCGATCAGTTCGTGGTGCTCTATGAGCACGTGATCCCATCCCCCTCACAGCGCCTGGCTCTCTCGTCTTCTCTGTCCGATGAGAGCTGTGCTCACCGTCACGGGCGCCGACGTGCGTGCATGCAATCTGGCCGTGTGGTTTCTCTTGAGGCAAATGCACCGCCGAAGAGCCGCCTTCTGGGCCTGGAGCACCACCGAGTGGATCGAGATCCTCTGTCCGAGCAGTGCTCTCTTTGGTCACCAGCATCATGTCAACGGTCCCTATTGCCGGCCGTATGCTCTCGCCGTTGCCTACCTGCTGTGCAATTTCACACCTGGCATGGCCCTTGGCACGGTGCATTATCACTGGTTCGCCATCAAAGTGTTTGGCAAGCCTCAAGTTTCGCAGGCCATCAAGCGCGTCAGCGATCCCTTGCTCCAATGGGGGCATGGCACAGATGGGGTGATCTCCCTCCCAAACGAACTCTCGAAACTGCTGGTGTGGAATCGCAGCCCACAGGTGAGGATCTGACCTCTGCCTTTCTTGACCAGATTCGTCAAGGAACAATGGGCCTGAAAGACGGGATGCCAATGGTCTCTCGTGCCTTGGTCGATCTGGGTATCTTAGAGCGACCGCTCCCGCTGAAAAACGAGGCGCCTCGTTTTGGCAAATGGATTGAAACGGCGGATGTCGCCCCAGACTGGGTTGACTATTGTAACCGCTGGTATGCGACCACCCCAGAGATGGCATCTCCTCTTGATTGGACGCGGGAAATGGCAGCGGAATGTGCGCCTCATCCCTTATCTCTGCCGGAAGGCCGGTGTGCCCCAAGGCGATGCTCGTGGCAACATCACCAGCCATCGTGCTCGCTCGACCATCGCCACCCAACTCTACAATGCCAAGGAGCCGCTCACGCTTTTCGAGCTGCAAGCGTGGCTAGGCCATCATTCTCCAGCAACAACGCAGCACGACGCGAAGCTTACCCCGACCAAACTGGCGAAAGCGTATGAAAAAGCAGGCTACTTCGGACGCACTATCCCAACGATTGAGGTGCTGATCGATCAGGATGCCATCAAGAGCGGAGCTGCCTCGAAGGGTGAACCGTGGCGCTTCTTCGATTTGGGTCATGGTTATTGCCTCTATGAATTCTTCGATGCTTGCCCCCACCGCATGGCCTGTGCCCCCTGTTCCTTCTATCGGCCAAAGGGGTCAACTCAGGCACAACGGTTGGAAGGGAAAACGAACTTATTGCACCTGTTACAAGAGATTCCCCTCAATGAAGAAGAGCGAGCAGCAGTTGAAGACGGGATCGAGGCAATGGAAAAATTGTGTCAGCAACTCGCCGATGTGCCTACTCCTGCTGGGCCAACACCGCAGCAGTTGTCAACGAAGCGTCAGGAGACGAAAGCCATTATTCCTCTTGAAGTGGTGCACCGGACGCGGTAGAATAGGAGGACGAGTGTATTCCACATAATGGCAGCCAGCGCCTCTTGGTCGGTAAAATCATCGACACGAATATGCATCCCCAAATGATTCCAGCGCTGTTGAAGCAGCCATCTCATCTCGTCTTGTGAGAGCACATGAAACTGATGGACAAATCCCACGCGGGAATACAATTGGGGGTAGCGTGCCAAACTCTTTTCCAATCCCGGCTGGCCAATTAAGACTAAGCCAAATTTTCCGCGGTCGTAGAGGTCACGGATCTGCTCCAACCCAGTTGCTTTGAGGCGCTGGGCTTCATCGACGATCACGAGCTCCGTTCGTTTAGGAAGGCGATAGGCCAGTAAAAAATCATCCTTCCCCCGACTGGCCTGCTCAGCCGCTTCGACTAAATAGGAGAGCGTGGCCTGGAGCGCCATCACCTCCCGCTCAATGCACGAGGCAGTGGCGGTCACCGGAGCCGTATAGTACACCGTCCGACAGGGTAACACCTCGGTGAAAGCAGAAGAGCCAGGAGTGGCGAACGGCTTGTGAGGAAACTGGTCATTGGCATGCCTGCGTCCTACCAGCGTAAACAGCTCTTCGGGGAATAATGGGGAAAGCGCATCCCAACTGGCGTATTCTCGTGCAGAGCGCGTTTTTCCAGCGCCTGGAACCCCATGACAGAGGCCGATATAGCGGTATTTTCGACAGGCGTCGCAGAATTCCCCAAAGCGGAGGTATTCCTTCGTTTCGGCAAAGATCAGTTCTTTCGTCTCGCCCTCGTCACTCATTGATATATCCCTTCAGTCGCGGTCGTCCCACAATTTCCGGTTCTGGAACTGGTCCCCGAGGTTTCGGCACTTCTTCTTGATGGACAGCGATAAATCGTTCTACGACCTCTTTGCGTGTGGCGAGTCCTGCCCGAACCTGTTTGCGGCGCTCGACTCGTGCCTTTTCGATCTCCTTCAAGCTGACCGTCTGCCCTGCCAGCTCCTGGCAGATCGCACGGCAGACAAAACGATCTTGGTGGAACACGTGAATTTCTGCCAGGTCTGCCGGATCATAGCGAATGAGCACCTCTTCTTTGACATAGCCAGCGAGCGTTGTGTCAAGATAGCGATAGCCTTGAAAGCGGATGCCATCCTGTTGCACACGGCGCGTTTTGGCCACGGTTAACAAGAGGAGATCCAGCCGCTCTGCCGAATCGGGCATGCGAGGCAGAAACCCGCCTTTTTCCCACCGCTCGGCTGGTGTGCATGTGGTTTCGCTGTGGACCCGATGCTGATAGTCGGAGAGCAACCAGGTCCGAAACAGGTGCTCAAAAGCTGGGAGCGAAAGCCTCGCCTCTGCCTGATACCCCTTTGGTGCATACCCTGGGAGGTCTTGCAAAAACAGTTCGTTGACGCTGCGGAAGAACCGCTCGATTTTGCCGCGTCCGCGAGGAACCCCTTTTTCGGAAAAGATCAGTTCGATGCCCAGATCCACAGCTACTTGTTCCATATGTTTGCTGGTGAAGTCGCTGCCGTGATCAGTATAGAAGACACTAGGGATGCCGCAG
>WNGD01010812.1_pt1 | contig 13067 bp, 7 predicted proteins | sample 5400671 | NCBI WGS metagenome assembly WNGD01 (sample SAMN13153369, study PRJNA577476) | soil metagenome | isolation source: 40 cm soil or saprolite under grassland replicate 2 | place: USA:California | collected 2016-06-15
CAACCTCCACTACCTCGACGGCCGGACGCTGTACGACGAAGCCGACAACGCAGCCCACCCGCTCCCCGACGACCTACACCCCAACGGCGCCACCCACCACACCATGGCTACCCGCTTCGCCACCCATGCGTTCACACCGAAGGGCCCCTTCGCCCTTTAGCCCACGCGTCGGAGAACTCGCCGTCACCTGTTGCACTTGGCAAGCAACTCGTCGAACGACTCCTGCGCGACACGCCTCCGCGATGACGTCGACCTGGGATCACATCCTCAGACCGACTTCACCGCCAAGCCAAGCGCAACGGCTATGAGCCCGCATGTTGGCGCAAGTCCGTTGCGCCCCACTCGGCGAAGAGAGTCGGGCGGCAGCCAGTGGCCTTCCCATCGAGGCCAACCAGGCTGACGTCCGGGCGAGTCAGACATTGAGCAATGCAGGTTCGTCGGGGATGTGCTCGCTGACGCCGATGCGGTTGTGGATCCGCCGCAACGGCGCCGGCGCGTACCAGCTCCGCTCGCCGAACGCGCGCATGAAGGCGGGAACGAGGATGCCGCGTACCAGGGTGGCGTCGATGAGGATCGCCAGTCCGGTGCCGAGCCCGAACAGTTGGATGAAGCTGACGTGGCTGGTGCCGAAGGCGAAGAAGCCGACGGCCAGCAGCGCGGCAAGGGTGGACACGATGCGTCCGGTGCGAGCCAGCCCGCCGGTGACGGCGTCGGCGTTGGCGACGCCGGCATCGTGTCGTTCTTTGATCCGGCTGATGACGAACAGTTCGTAGTCCATCGAGAGCCCGAAGGCGATGCAGAACAGCAGGACCGGCATCGCGGTATCGGTCGGTCTCGGGGTGAAGCTGAGGAAGGACGCGAAGTGACCGTCCTGGAAGATCCACACCATCACGCCGAGGGTCGCGCCGAGGGTCAGCGCGTTGCCGAGCAGGGCCCGGATCGGTTGCAGGATGCTGCCGGTGAACAGGAACAGCAGGATGAAGGTGGTCACCACGATCAGCGCCCCGGCTAGTAGCAGGTGGGAGCTGATCGCGTGCTTCGCGTCGATGAGAGTCGCGGTGGCACCGCCGACGAGCACCGTTGTTCCCGCTGGTTCGGGCACCGCACGTACCTGCCTGAGGAGGTCTTGCGCTGCGCCCGAGGCGGCGTCTAGTCCGGTGCTCAGGCTCACCCGCTGGGTGGTTGGCTGACCGGCACTGGCGCTGCCGACGCTGATGTCGGCTCGTTGCACCCCGCTCAGGTGACTGAGCTGTTGGGTGTAGCCCTGCAGCTCGGGCTGGGTAACGGCGGGGGTGATCAGCACGTCGATGACGTCGGGGGTGGTCGCGAAGTCGTCGCGCAGGGCGTCACCGACCTGGTGACTCGCCGCGCTGGTGGGCAGGACGCGCTCGTCCGGGGTGCCGAAGGTGACCGAGAGCAGCGGTGTCGCCAGGAACAGCAGCGCCGCGATGACCGGCAGCGCAGCCACGACGGGGCGGCGCATAACGCCGGCGGCCAGCCGCCCCCAGAACGGCGCTTCGACGCTGCGCAGCGGGCGGATCCCGCGGATCCGTCCGGAATTCACCCGCCCACCGAGGACGGCGAGCAAGGCCGGCAGCACGAGCAGTGCGCTGGCTGCAGAGAAGATCGTGACGCCCACTCCGGCGTAGGCGAACGACTTCAGGAAGTAGACCGGGAAGACCAGCATCGCGGACAACGCGGCCGCGACGGCGAGCGCCGAGAACGCGATCGTGCGCCCTGCGGTGGCCATCGTGCGGGCTACCGCATCGCCGACATCGACACCCTTGACCAATTCTTCGCGGAACCGGCTGACCATGAGCAGCGCATAGTCCATGCCCAAGCCCAGTCCCAGGCCGGTCGCGAGGTTGATCGCAAAGACGCTGACGCTCGTGACGTGCGTGAGTAGATCCAGCCCGGCGAAGGTGGCGAAGATCGCGAGGACCCCGATCGCCAGCGGCAGCAGGGCCGCGACCAGGCTGCCGAACACGATGATCATCAGGATCATGGTGATCGGGACGGCGATTGACTCGGCCACCGCGAGATCCTTGCCGACTTGGGTGGCTACATCGGTGCCCTGGGCACCGCCGATGCGCACCATCGCGGCCGGGCTGTCCAGGTGAGCGTAATCGGTCAGCAGGGCCTTGGCGTTCGTATCAGCGGTTTGTTCGTTGCCGATCACGTTGGCCAGGATCAGTGCGTCGGTGCCATCGCGCGAGCGCAGTCCGGCCGAGTGTGTGGTCCAGTACGACGTGACACCACGCAATCTGGTATCGGCGCTCAACCGGCGCGCCAGCGCCTGGCCCGTGGCGGTCACGGCGGCGCCGTCGACCGTCCCGGTCCGGGCGTGCACCAGGAAGATCATGTCCGGCTCACCGCCGAACTTCTGGTCAAGCAGCACCTTCGCCTGACTCGAGGCCGACGCCGGATCGTCGAACCCACCGCTGAGCAGCGGGGCGAACGCACCGACCCCGAGGACAGCCGAGATCACGAGCGCAGCAACACTCACCGCGAGGACCAGCCGGGCGCGGGTGACGATCTTCAGACCCAGTCGATAGAACACGGCGAGCTCCCTCACGGCGCTAGATGTTGACAGCGTGAACTTGCCACACGAAGTTCACGGTGTCAACATTGCGTATCGTGACCGGACCCGACCCGGGTAGGCGCCCGCCCTACCACCACGGCGACCTGTACCGCGCCCTGGTGCAAGCGGGCACCGAACTCGCCCGCGAAGGCGGTCCGTCGGCAATCGTGTTGCGCGAGGCGGCGCGACGCGTCGGCGTCTCGCCGAATGCGGCGTACCGGCACTTCAGCGCGCTGCCGGATCTGGTCGAGGCCGTGGCATTCGACGCCCTGTCCGCATTGGCGCGTTCGATGGAGGCCGAGCTGGCCAAATGTCGGGCGAGCGGCGACGCAGGCCGCGACGCCATCGCCCGCCTGGACGCGGTCGGGCGCGGCTACGTGCACTTCGCCCTCAGCGAGCCAGGACTGTTCGCCACCGCGTTCGCGCCCCGCAAGACGACGGCTCACGCCGGGGACGCGCCGGTTCGTCCCGGCGACCATGCCGCTCACTCCGGGGACAAATCACGCGGCGCTGGCGACTCCGGCCTGAGGCCGGGCGAACTGCTCGAGCAGGCGCTCGACGGCATGCTCGACGCGGGAGTCCTCGATGCGGCAGACCGCAACATCGCCGCCACGAACGCGTGGGCCGCCGTGCACGGATTGTCCGGACTACTCCTCGGCCCCATGGCCGGCCAGGCACCCTCAGCACGAGAAACGCTCATCGACGCGTTCCTGGACCTGGTCGGCCGAGGTCTGATCACACGCAGGACCATCTAGACCGGCCGGACGTATCGAGCAGATACGCGTCGGCTCCGCCTAGACGTCCTGAGCTGCGGCTTGCCCTGGGCCGGGCAGTGGTACCTGCGCCAAGACACCGTGCGGGCGGCGAACACCCGGCTCGTGAATGCCCACCACGCCCACCCGGTCACCGCGCAGTGGGGCGGCGGGACGCTCTCGTCCTCCGACGGCCAGCGGTTCCCGCAGCGCGGCCGCAGCCTGACCGCTTCATCCGGCGCTGCCTCGACACGCGATCACCGCAACAACAAAGCACCACCTGAGCGACACCATCCGCATCAACCGCTCACGAGCCAGCGACACCGCCGGCCGTGATCACCACCGAACAGGAGTCCGCAAGTCGATCCGCTTACGGGCACCGTGACGATCACGCCGCGCACGAGACGAGCCGATCGAGCGCGCCCGCCACCTGCGGGCACAACGGGCTGTCCGCACTGCAACTTCATGCATTGCCGGCCGCCGCGGACTCGTCCGGATCTGCCGCTTATCGGGCGCCGGGCTGCTGTCTCCAGCGTAGGTAGATGTCGGCACTGTCGGTGATCGCCGCCGCGGGACGTAGCGCGGGACGTATGTCGGCCTCCGCTGGCACCCCGCGTTGCGGAACGCCCCCTTTTGCCGGTGCCTCGCTGCCGTCGTCCGGGCCGGGGGGTCGTGGCGGAGCGGGCGGTGCTGCGGCGCCTGGTCACTGGTCCCCGCTGCGCGAGGCGCTGCCCGGCGCGGCGACCGGGCGTCGGGCGGGCCGATCGGTACCGTCGCGGGTCGTGGGCAGCAGAGACGACGGGTCGGACATACTGGCCGGGGACTGGCGCCGCCGCCGGGTCGTGCCGGAGCTGCCGGCCGAGCCGGACCTGGTGGTGGAGGAGGGCGGGTCGGGTTTCTGCGGCGCCGTGGTGAGCTGCGGCAAGGACGCGGTCACCCTGGAGGACCGGCACGGCCGGCGCCGGGCGTTTCCGCTGCTGCCCGCCGCGTTCCTGCTCGACGGCCAGCCGGTGACACTGGTCCGGCCGGCGACCGCGGCCACGTCGGCGCGGGCGCGGCGGACCGCGTCCGGCTCCGTTGCGGCGCCAGACGCCCCCGCCCGAGTCGCCCGGGCCAGCCGGCTATGGGTCGAGGGCCTGCACGACGCGGCATTGGTGGAGCGGGTCTGGGGTGACGACCTGCGCGTCGAGGGCGTGGTGGTGGAGCCGGTGGACGGCGTGGACGCGTTGCCGGAACTGGTCCGCGCGTTCGGTCCCGGGCCGGCCCGCCGGCTCGGCGTGCTCGTCGACCACCTGGTCCCCGGCTCCAAGGAGAGCCGGGTGGCCGCAGCGGTCGGCGGCCGGCACGTGCTCGTCGTCGGCCATCCCTACGTCGACGTGTGGCAAGCGGTGAAGCCGTCCTCGCTGGGCATCCAGGCTTGGCCGCGGGTGCCGCGCGGCGTGCCTTGGAAGGACGGGGTCGCGCGGGCGCTCGGCGCCCCGGACGCCGCTGGCCTGTGGCGGCGGGTGCTGGCCGCGGTCGACTCATACGCCGACCTCGAGGTGCCGATGCTGCGCGCGGTCGAGCAGCTGATCGACTTCGTTACCACCGCATGACTCACCGATACGGCTAGACCCAGGTCGCTGCAAGACGCAGTCTCGTGCCGCCCGGCGCTCGGAGTCTGGCGGTCGTCGGGCTGGTGGCGTTGAGCACTGTCGGTAGCTGCGGTGCCCGGCCCGCGGGCGCCGGTGGGGCGTCTCGTGGCGATCGTGTTGGCGGCGGTCGGGCTGGCCGCCGCGCCGGGCGTGGAGCCGAACAAGATCACAGGTCCGGATCACGCGGACGTCGCCGATCCTGCTCGAGCAGCTGGGCGTCGGCCACGGCCCACTTGGAGGGCGGCCGGGACCGCCGCGCGTAGTACGTGCTGGCCGGCGCGCCGAGGACCCGGCACAGCCGCTCGACCCCGAGGCGCCCCTGCAGCGTGTCGATCACCGGGTCACCTCGTCCGGGACGGTCAACGGCCTTGGCGAAAGCACGCTCACCTCCCGCAGGATCTAATTCGCGCCGCAGCTCGGCGTTCTCCGCCCGCAGCCACTTGAGCTCCTCCCGCTCAGCCGTACTGAGAGGGTTAGCGCGGCGACGGTGATGCTGGGCTTGCCCGGCTTCGTGCTGGTGGCGGTGTCGGAGTGGGACGGCGAGTTGGAGCAGGCGGTGGAGACCAGCGCGGTGGAGGAGGAGTTCTGCCGCGGCTGCGGTGTCCGCGCACGGCTGCATGCTCGGCGGCCGGTGTGGGTGCGGGACCTGCGGTGGCCCGCCGGTGACGCTGGTGTGGGTCAAGCGGGTGTGGCGCTGTGCCGAGCCGGCGTGTGGCGTGGGCACGTGGACGGAGACCAGCCAGGCGATCCGAGCGCGGGCGTCGCTGACCGAGCGGGCCCGCGCTGAGGCGTGCCGGCGGGTCGGTGAGGACGGGCGGACGTGGCCTGCGTCTCGGCCGAGTATGGGGTGGGCTGGCACACGGTGATGCGGGCGGTGCGCGGGCACGGCCAGCCGTTGGTGGAGGACCCGGTCCGGCTGGACGGGGTCCGCGCGGTGGGTGTGGACGAGACGGCGTTCCTGGCTGCCACCGGCGCCCGGCACACCGTGTTCGTCACCGGCATCGTGGACCTGACCGGCCGGCCTAGTCCTCCAGTTGTAGTTCGTGATCTTGCGGCGTGGCGGTCCGGGACGTGGCGTGGCCACCGCTTGATCATCCCGGGTTGTGTGGACTCTGAACGATCCGGCGGTGGCCGCAGGCCAGAGCGTAGACCTTGGCCGGTGGCAGGCGATGTTCGACGAGCTGATGGGTCGGGTGGCGGCTCGGTTCGCCCGCGCCGAGCCAGCAGTGATGGCGGGCGACGATTCAGTCACTGCGTAGCCGGTCGGTGAGCTGCTCGCACAGCCAGGACTTCCCTGCACCAGGGTCGCCGGACAACACGACGACGATGCCGCTCTGCGCCGACGCGCCCCCGCAGTGGCCAGTTGGTCGAGCACGGTAGGTCGGGTGATCTCCACGGTCGCGTCAACCGGGTGGCCTTCGTGCACGGCGCCGAAGTCGACCGCCAGGTCGAGCCAGGGCAGGAGTTCCCGTGCTGTCACCGACCGCCACGGATCCGTAGCCCGGAGCGCGGCCGCGTCGAACCGCAGACGCGTGCTGCTCAACCCCTGCAGCGCCGGCCCCGGGTCGGCGCTAGCGTCGAGCGGGACAAGCACGCGGATCAGGTCCGGGTCGTTCGGCTTCTGGTCACGCAGCACGAGCCTGAAGGACACGCCGGCATGGTCACGGAGGTCCTGGTCGATCGAGGCAATTACCTTGTCCAACCGCAGTCCTCGGCGATCACCCGTGAAACTGTCTAGGGTGAGCTCTCTCTCGTCGGCGGTGTGCTTGATCTGTAGACGCTCGCGACTCCCGGTCCGCCACGCGGACGTGAGATCGTCGAACAGATTCCCCTTGAACAGCTTCGTATCCACGACCACAGTCATCGCGCGCCCCAGCACGACATCGACCAGCCGGATCGCCGTCAGCAAGTCCTGGTTGCCGTAGCCAAGGTCAGTCGGCCGCAGCCCCATCACGAACCTCCCCCGCCTACCGCCCGTCCGGCCGCCTGTGTCCTGCAGAGCGCCCAGGGCATGTAGATCCCGGGCGCCGTGACCAGTTATAGACCTGTGCACCGATGAAAGCCGCAGCGTGACGGGGGGCAGCAGACACCAGCGATGCCGACCGGTGATCAATCCCCTGCGCGGCCGGCCCGGCACGCTGGCTGAGGCAGCCGCGTAACTGACCGAGTTCGGGCGCAGGTCTGGTATATGGACACGGCCCGTACCGGCGATGACCGACACCTCGCCGGTAGGGACATGCGCACGATCGCGGCGAACGGCTGACCGTATCCGCTCTACCCGACGTACGGAACTCGCCCGGGATCGCTTGACCGCGCTCCCCCTGGCAACTTCTGCTATGTCGGCTTGTCGGGCAACCGATCGACAAGGTCGTGAATGAAAGCGAGCGAAGCCGTTCCGGCCCAACGGCCCGACCCGGCTCGATGTCGCCACGTCCCCCCGCGCAACCGGCGATGCCCAGCACACGTGCGAGCGAACCAGCCAGGCAGCGACGTCCGCCGCAGGATTGGTGCTGCAACCTGCCGGCGTCCACGCTGCTGATCGAACGGCGGAGTCGCGCCGAGGCCGTGGCTGAGCCAGCCACGGCCTCGGCGATGGGCATCAATAGCGGTATGGGATGCTATCGCCTGCCGCATAGGCTGTACCACACGAGGAGCATTTTATGAAATGGGAGATCCGTCTGTCCGGAGTGGAGCATGAAGGACATAATGCAACCTGACTACCGCACTGCTCACAGACCCCTGACGGGCCATTTCCCCCGGTGATGGTGACGCGGACCACTTTCCACACCAGTATCCCACTGAGGTCGGGTGGTATCCAGGGGCGGCCGAGGATCGCGTCGCGTAGGGCGTCCATCATGTTGTGGCCGTGTTTGGCGGCGGTGGAGAGGTAGCCGCGGATTCTGTAGCGGTCTTTGGTGCGTCGCTCGCTGGTGAGTCGCCCGGAGATCTTCTGCTGGATCTTGGCTGGTCGCAGGTCGCGTTCGGCCTGGTTCCAGTAGTACTGTGAGTAACATCTGCCTACGCCTGGTGACCTCGGGTCGGGGGAGGGGCGCGTGCGCGGTCGTCGGTTCGTGCTGGTCTCCGGGATCGTGGCCGGGGTCGTCGGCGGGCTGCTGGTGGTGCTGTCCGCCGACCGGGTCGACCAGCAGCTCAAGCAGGTGGTCAGCAACGCCGGGCTCGTGACCGGCGCGCTGGCCGCGACGGTGTGCTGCGGGCTGGCCGCCCGGACCGCCCGCGGACCGGGACGGCGGGCCTGGCTGTTGCTGACCGCGACGGCGTCGTGCTGGTCGGTGGGCAATCTGTGGTGGTGCTACTACCAGTTGTTGGCCGGCAGTGCGCCGTATCCGTCGCCGGCTGATGTTTTCTGGTTGGCCGCGCTGCTGCCGGCGGTCGCGGCGTTGCTGTCCATCACCCCGGGGGGCGATCGCGGCGGGCCGGCGCGGGCGGTGCTGGACGCGGCGATCGTGGCCGGGTCGGTGTTGTTCATCAGCGATGCCCTGGTGCTGCCGGGCATCTTCACCGCGGCCAGCGGTCCGGCGCTGGCGCGGGCGGTGTTCGCGGCCTACCCGATCGCTGACATCGGGCTGCTGACGTTGGCGATCCTGGCGCTGGCCCGCAGCCGGCGCCGGCCGCCGGTGCATCTGCTGCTGGTGGCCGTCGGGTTCGGCAGCTACGCGGTGGCCGACACCGCGTTCGCGGCGTTGTCGGCGAAGGGCGCGTTCGTCACCGGCACGGCCTACGACGTCGGCTGGATCGCCGGCTACCTGCTGCTCGCGCTGGCCGCGCTGTCGCCGGGTGCGACCGCGCCGGCACCCGGGCCGGCCGGGGAGGAGGCGGTGGGTCGGTCGTCGGTGCTCGGCTCGTTGATCGTCTACGCGCCGATGCTGGCCGCCGTGGTGGTAGCCGAGCGGGTCGGTGTGAAAGCGGATGTCGTGCTGGTCGGCGTCGGCGCCGGCGTGCTGGTGCTGTTCGGGGCACGGCAGGCGCTGCTGGCGGCCGACAACGTCGCCCTGCGGCGGGAGCTGGAGGACCGGGTCGCCGCCCGCACCGCGCAGCTGCGCCGGCTGGCCGGGCAGAGCCAGCAGATCCTCGACTCGGTCGCCGAAGGCATCTACGGGGTCGACCAGGACGGTCGGCTCACCTTCGTCAACCAGGCCGCGGCCCGGATGCTCGGCTACCCGGCCGAGGAGCTGCTCGGCCGGTCCGACCAAACCTTCCGGCCCGCCCAACCGGCCGGCCCGGCCGGCGCGGTCAGCCCGGTCGGCCTGACCCTGTCCACCGGCGCGCCGCAGCAGGGCGCCGACGAGGTCTACCTGCGCAGGGACGGCAGCGAGATCCCGGTCGACGTGACCACCGGCCCGATCGCGGACGGTCGCGGTGTGGTCGGCGCGGTGGTGGCCTTCCGGGACGTCACCCAGCGCCGGGAGGTGGACCGGATCAAGAACGAGTTCGTGTCGGTGGTCAGCCATGAGCTGCGCACCCCGCTGACGTCCGTGCGCGGGTCGCTGGGCCTGCTGGCCGCCGGCGCGGTCGGCGAGCTGCCCCCGGGGGCGGCCCGGATGATCGCGATCGCGGTGGACAACAGCGAACGGCTGATCCGGCTGATCAACGACATTCTTGACATCGACCGGCTGGAGTCCGGGCAGATGCCGATGGAGTTCGCCGCGCACGACGTCGCGACTGTGGTGGCCGGCACGGTCGAGTCGCTGCGGCCGATGGCCCAGACCGCGAGAGTGCGGCTGGCCGCCACCCAGGTCGGGGGCCGGGTGCACGCCGACGCCGACCGGCTCGGGCAGGTCCTGACGAACCTGATCAGCAACGCGATCAAGTTCTCCCGGCCCGGCGGCCGGGTCACCGTCACCGCCACCCCGGCCGGCCGGCAGGTCGCGTTCGCCGTCGCCGACCAGGGCCGCGGCATCCCCCCGGACCAGCTGGAGGCCATCTTCGGCCGCTTCCAGCAGGTCGACTCCTCCGACTCCCGGCAGAAGGGCGGCACCGGGCTGGGCCTGGCGATCAGCCGCGGCATCGTGGACCGGCACGGAGGGCGGATCTGGGCCGAGAACCGCCCCGGCGGCGCCTGCCTGCGGTTCACCATCCCCGCCGCCACCGCACCGCCGGTAGCCGACCAGGGGCGAGGTGCCGGTCCGACCGTGCTGCTTTGCGACGACGACCCGGACCTGACCGAGGTCCTCGGCGAACTGCTGACCCAACGCGGCTACCGTACCGTGCGGGTGACCGCCCGCGACGCCGTGCACCACGCCCGCCGGCAGCCCCCCGACGTGATCGTGCTGGACCTGCGGATGCCCGGGATGACCGGGTGGGAGGCCATCGAGGAGCTCAAGACGAACCCGCGGACCGCCGGCATCCCGATCGTCGTGATGTCCGGGCTCAGCCCGGTCGACGACCCGGAACTATCCGCGCACACCGACGGCTGGATCACCAAACCGATCGACGAAGGCGCGCTGTCCCACGCGGTCGGCCAGGCGATCCGCCGGCACGAGCGCCGGCCCACCGTGCTGCTGGTCGAGGACGACGACGACCTCGCCGGCGTCCTGGTCACCATGTTCGCCCGGCACGGCATCGACGCCCTGCACGCGGCCACCTGCCGGGCCGCCATCGCGCTCAGCGAGGACCTGCTCCCCGACGCCCTGGTGCTGGACCTGCACCTGCCCGACGGCGACGGCATCGACGTCGTCGAGACGCTGCGCCGGCACGGCCGGCTGCCCCGCCTACCGCTGATCATCTACAGCGCGGCCGAGGTCACCGGCGCCGCCCGGGAGAAGCTCCAACCCGGCAGCACCGTGTTCCTGACCAAGGGCCGGGTCTCGGCCGAAGACCTGGAAACCCGCGTGCTGGACCTCATCGGCCGACTGGCACCCACCGGGAGGAGCAGCACCGGTGTCCAAGCGACGCCTGCTGGTCGTCGATGACGACGACGCGATCCGGGAGATCGCCCAGATCAGCCTCCAGATGATCGGCGGCTGGGAGACGCTCACCGCCGCATCCGGGACCGAGGCCATCACCCGGGCCGCCCAGGAGCAGCCCGACGCGATCCTGCTCGACGTGATGATGCCCGGCCTGGACGGCCCGGCCACCCTCGCCCGCCTGCAGGACCAACCCGCCACCCGGGACATCACCGTCATCCTGCTCACCGCCAAGGTGCAGCCCGCCGAGCGGGCCCGGTTCACCGCCCTGCCCGGGGTCAGCGGCGTCATCGCCAAACCATTCGACCCGGAGCAGCTGCCCGGGCAGGTCGCGGACCTGGCCGGCTGGCCGCGATGACCGCCGCCCAGGCCGGCAGCCGCCCCGGCCCGGCCCAGACCACAGACCAGATACGGGCCGCGCTGCACGCCGCGTGGGAACACGCCCGGCCGGCCATCACCGCCAGGGTGCACCAGCTGCACCGCATGATCCTGGCGATGGCCGACACACCACTCGATACGACCCTCCGGGCGCAGGCCGAACGGGAGGCGCACAAGCTGGCCGGCTCCGCCGGCACCTTCGGCCTGCACCACGCCTCCGACCTCGCCCGCGAACTCGAACTGATCCTGGCCGGCCAACCCGCCGACCCGGCCACCACACACCGCGCCGGGCAGCTCGTCGCGTCCCTGCGGTCCGAGATCGACCGGCCCCGGGCCACAGCCGAACCGGTCCCCGCGCCGGCCACCGCACCACCCGGCCCACTCGTGCTCGTCGTGCACGCCGACCCCCGACGCGCCGCCGACTGGACCGCCGCGCTGCGCGCCCGCGGCCTGACCCCGGTCCCGGCCGGCGACCCGCGCAGCGGCCACGCCGCGGCCGCCCACACCCACCCGACCGCCGCCGTGATCGACGTCGACGGCGCCGGGGTCACCCACGACGTCGCCCAGCTGCTGGAACACCTCACCCGTGCCGTCCCCCCGGCCACCGTGCTGGTCACCGGCACCCACCTGGGCACCGCCGACCGGCTGGCCGCCGCACGCGCCGGCGCCCTCGGCTTCCTCGACGCCGGGCTACCACCCCCGCAGATCGCCGACGCTGTCGCCGCCCACCTCGACCACCCCCACCAGGACAAACCCACCATCCTGATCGTCGACGACGACCAGGCCGTGCTGCAGGCCGCAGCCGCGGTCCTCCGGCCACCCGGGTACGACGTGGTCACCCTCGAGGAACCCCGCCGGTTCTGGGAAGCCCTCGTCGAACACACCCCCGACCTGCTCGTCCTGGACATCGACCTGCCCCACATCGGCGGGTTCGAACTATGCCGACTGGTCCGCGGCGACTCCCGCTGGCGCGACCTACCCGTCCTCATCCTCAGCGCCAGCATCGACCCCGACACCGTGGCGCAGGTCTTCGCCGCCGGCGCCGACGACTTCGTCGCCAAACCCTTCGTCGGCGCCGAACTCGTCGGCCGGATCGGCAACCGCCTCGACCGCATCCGCCTACACCGCCGGCTCGCCGAAACCGACCCGCTCACCGGCCTGGCCAACCGCCGCAAACTCGAAGACCACCTGTCCCGGCTACTGCGCCTCGCCGCCCGCCGCCCCGACCCGCTGACCGTCGCCATCCTCGACGTCGACCACTTCAAACACGTCAACGACCAGCACGGGCACGCCACCGGAGACCTCGTCCTGCAACAACTCGCTGGCTGGCTGGCCCGATCCTTCCGCGGCGAGGAACTCGTCGCCCGCCTCGGCGGCGAGGAATTCGCCGTAGTCGGCCTCGGCATGACCCTCGACACCGCCGTCACCCGGCTCACCGACATCCTCACCACCTTCCGGCAAACCGGTGTCAGCATCGCCCCCGACACCACCATCACCGTCGGAGTCAGCGCCGGAATCGCCGCACACCCCGAACACGGCACCGACTTCGCCACCCTCTACCGCGCCGCCGACCACGCACTCAGCCGCGCCAAAACCACCGGCCGCGGCCGCGTCCTACCCGCCCGACCTCCCCACCCGAACTAACGCACAACGGCCGCTCCCGTTCACCAGGGCATGTGACCGGGCATCGACCGTCCGGACCGGGCGGACGACGCCGTCCTGCCCGCCACCACAGCCGAGCGGGACAGCGGTCCGCCGCCGCCGGAGTACTGCCGGGGCGGGGCGGCGCCAAGACGAT
>WNGD01009843.1_pt1 | contig 13066 bp, 10 predicted proteins | sample 5400671 | NCBI WGS metagenome assembly WNGD01 (sample SAMN13153369, study PRJNA577476) | soil metagenome | isolation source: 40 cm soil or saprolite under grassland replicate 2 | place: USA:California | collected 2016-06-15
GAGAGCTGGCTGAGTTAGAAATCGTCTCCACCTTCAGCTTTCAGGAAGGCCGCTGGTTAGGAGAGATTGCCCCTCATCTGCTCAGTTCGGACACGCTTCTCAGGCTCAAAGAAGCCAAACGACGCGCAACGCTGCGTGAACAAGTCGAGACCCGTATTCCCAAGCACCTGTTCTATACCAAAGGATGGCCGAAGGTCTTGCCAACCCCATCGGAGGCGCGACTGCTGAGCTCCGTGCGCAGGAGCGTTGCAGAGATCATGGAACTGTTCATCCACTACACCGAACCAGAAGCTATTCTCAACCGCTACGCTGAACTGATCAAGCTCAATGCTCTTCGCGGAAAGGCGCAACCGGTCATGAACAGCCCTATACAGCAAGAGTTATGGACGATGGAGGATATCGCATGATGACACAAGACGAGAGGCTTCTTCAACTAGGGAGTGATCTCTCCCTCCGCTACAAGTGGTTTTGCCCTGCCTCCATGGCCCATCCGGCAAAATTGCATCTGGGTCTGGTAGAGTGGCTTGTCCAACAGTATACCCGCCCAGGGAATACGATTGCAGATCCTATGGCGGGGATTGGAAGTACCCTCTTGGCAGCAACCTCTCAGCGGCACGTCATTACCCGTGAGATCGAACCTCACTGGTTAGAGATGCTTCGAGAGAATGCACGATGCATCAGTGCTCAAGCAGGGCTCTTTGCAGGCAGTATTGAGATTGGGCAAGCCGATGCCCGCGAACCATGGGACTACAGCGCCGATCACCTTCTCTTCTCACCGCCCTATGGCTGTGAGGCATCAACGACACCCGTCGTTCGTCGGAGTCTTCCGTATCGCCTCCGTGGGCACCTGGAAACCTTTGATACACGATGGCAGCGTCTCATTGAACATCCAACGCAAGGAAGCATGGGTGCCCTTGCGTTCCATTACGGCACACACGAAGCGCAGATCGGACACTTGCGCGGTATGCGGTACTGGCAAGCAATGGAGAGGGTCTACACGCAAGCGCGGGAAGCATTACGACCTGGCGGGTTCATGATGGTCATCATTAAAGACCATATTCACTATGGCCAACGTGTCCCAACGGCGGATCTGACCATTGAGCTGTGCCTGTATCTCGGCTTTGCTTTGCATGCCCGCCATCAGCGCCGTGTGTATCCGTTGTCGCTCTGGCAACGACGACGCAAAGAGGCTGGACTCCCTGTTGTGGAAGAGGAAGATGTGCTCGTGTTCACTCAGAAGGGAGGGAGTCGCTCATGACACTGTTCCTGGAGTGCTCACAGCCACTTCCACAAGAGAGAGACTCCTATCAGACCTTTCTTCAGAACAAACGGGCCATCGCGCACCCCGTCGGGATGGAGGTTCCGCTCACGGATATTCATCCCCGTCTCTTCCCATTTCAGCGAGTCTTAGTGCAGTGGGCGCTGCGCAAGGGGCGTGCGGCGCTCTTTGTCGATACTGGTCTTGGCAAAACGGGCATGCAGCTCGAGTTTGCCCGTCTCACCGGAACGCCGAGCCTGATCCTCGCTCCACTCTCCGTTGCACGACAAACGGTCAGTGAGGCCATCAAGATCGGAATTGATGCCTACTACACCCGATCTGGAACCGACCTGACTGATGGAATCAATATCACCAACTACGAGCTACTCGATCATTTCAACCCGGCTGACTTTGGCGCGGTTATCCTGGATGAGAGCAGTATTCTGAAGTCTCTGGATGGAGAGACGAGAAACAAGCTCATCGCACTGTTTGCACAGACCCCTTACCGACTCTGCTGTACCGCGACGCCAGCACCCAATGATATCACGGAAATTGCTAACCATGCCGAGTTTCTCGGCGTCATGAGTCGGGCGGAAATGCTGGCGATGTTCTTCACCCATGACTCCACCACCAGCGCCCATAGTGGCTGGCGATTGAAGAAGCACGCAGAGGAGCCATTCTACCGTTGGATGGCTTCCTGGTCCATGAGTGTCAAAAAGCCCTCGGACCTGGGCTTTGATGATACAGACTACGTTCTGCCACCCCTTTGCACAACGCCCCTCATTGTCCAGACCAGCTATGCACCAGACGGAGCACTCTTTCATACGGGTCTGGGGGGGATTGTGGACCGCTCACAAGCACGCAAAAACACCCTAAATGCACGGGTAGAACGCGCCATTGCCTTGGTAGCGTCAACCCCTGGTCAATGGATCATGTGGTGTGGGAGGAATGATGAAAGTTCCGCACTGGCTCGGCTCATTCCTGAGAGCGTCGAAATCAAAGGCTCTGACTCCCCGGATGCCAAGGTTGCCGCCATTGAAGCCTTTCAAAACGGAGCGAGGCGTGTCCTGATCACCAAGCCCCGCATTGCTGGATTTGGGATCAATCTTCAAAACTGCCATCAGATAGCCTTCGTTGGTCTCTCCGACAGTTTTGAGTCCTACTATCAGTGCATCCGACGATGCTGGCGCTTTGGACAAGAGCATCCGGTGCAGGTCTACATTGTCCTCTCGGAAATTGAGCAAGAAATCTATGCCAATGTCACACACAAAGAACAGGAGGCAACAGCCATGAGTGATCGGTTGATCGCGCACGTGCAAGCATTCGAGCGCAAAGAAATTGAAGACATGGGTCAGGGTGATGACTATCGCACGCAGACGATCACGAACGATCGCTACCTGTTGATGCTGGGAGATAGTTGTGAACGGCTCGCCGAGCTAGAGGATGCCTCGGTAGATCTCTCGGTCTTCTCGCCTCCGTTCCAGTCGTTGTACACCTACAGCCCGACGGAGCGAGATCTGGGCAACAGTCGCAACGCGGAGGAGTTCTACCAGCATTTCCGCTATATCATCGATCATCTGCTGCGTGTCACCAGATCAGGCCGTAATTGCTGCGTGCATGTCCAACAGATTGCTGCTCATCTGGGAAACGATGGGTTCATTGGCTTGAAAGACTTTCGCGGGGAGGTTATTGCAGCCTTTATCGAACGAGGGTGGATCTATCACGGCGAGGTCTGCATTGATAAAGACCCACAAGTCCAGGCCATTCGCACTAAGGCCAAAGGGCTCTTGTTTGTCCAGTTGCGCAAAGATGCCTCCTGGATGCGGCCAGCCTTTGCCGATTATATCCTGATTTTTCGGAAACCAGGGGAGAATGCCGTACCCGTGACACCAGATATCACCAACGAAGAATGGATACAGTGGGCGCGTCCCGTCTGGTATGGCATTAAGGAAACCGAGACGCTCAACGCCGCTGAAGGACGCGATACGAAGGATGAGCGGCACGTCTGCCCCTTGCAGCTAGGCACGATTGAACGCTGTATTCGTCTGTGGAGTAACCCTGGTGAGACGGTCTTGTCTCCATTCGCAGGCATTGGGAGTGAAGGGTATACCGCGCTCAAGTGTGGGCGTAAATTTGTTGGAATTGAATTAAAGCCTTCGTACTTTCACGCCGCACACAAGAACCTTGAGCGAATACTCCAGAAAAACACACAGATCACACTCTTTGACGCTCTTGCTGAGGGAGAGGTGAGTGCATGAGAGTGGATCAGGAACACGCATACCTTGATGAGGAAGCCATCCGCTTCTACTGTGGCCTGGGAGAGAAGCACTACAATCATCATCCTGTGGTCACTGGCCCCTATGCCTGTGTGTCTCCGATAGCGGGGCATGGAGCGATGCCTGCCTGCTCTTACGAGGGGAGCAACGACAGATGCGTCTAGTGAAGCAGCACCGTCTCACCCTCAAAGAGGCGCTCAAGCGACAAGAGCACCATGCCGTTCATTTCGGGTATGCCGACCAAATTGAAGCCCGCGCCAGCTACGACGTACTCATTGACGAAACCTGGACGGAGGATGCCTCCGGACTGCTCACACGTCGCAAGAAACGATGGAGCGAAACGGAGGCCGATCTTGCTGTAGAAGAGACTGTTGCAGCTGCAGCTTACCTGGATCAGCATCGCAACAGCCTTCCTTGTATTCTCAGTGCTCAAGGCGTCACTCCACAACAATACCTGCATTGCATAGAGCGCATCATGCTGTATGTACGCGCTGGCGATATCGTTGGATTGGGGGGCTTTTGCATCCTGGGACGCCGCCAATCGTTGCTTCCGGCCTTTCGGGAAACGATGCGCCTGGTGATTCCCTTCCTCAAACGAGAGGGAATCACCAGGGTGCACATCTGGGGCGTGTGTTTCGCTGAGGCATTAGGCGAGCTACTCTGGCTCTGTGAGCATGATGAAGAGGGCACTCTTGATACATTGCACCGAATCCACCTCTCAACGGATAGTGTGGGACCATCGACACGGCCTGTCAAAAAGGACAAGAGCACCGGATACGCCACCTGGGGCTATGCCTCCTGGTATAACAATAAATACCCAGTTCCGCCTGTTCTGGCATCCTGCAAGGCCACGAATGCGTCCGGCAACAAAGCGCCAACATGCCCGCTTGCTACCCGATGTCGCGGTCGAGAGCGGGCACGGCATGTGTTGCTCACCCGTGACTGGTTAGCGAACTTCCGCACGCGAGAGCCACGTCTCTACCGCGCTCCCTGTTATCAATCGTCCTGGTTGGAGGTTACCCCATGATCGAACAGAAGCAACACGACCAGCTACGCCTCTTATCAGTATGTACTGGTATTGGCGGTGCTGACCTGGCAGCGCAATGGACTGGCGCGATAGAGATTGCTGGGCAGATAGAAATTAATGCATTCTGCTTGCAGGTGTTAGAGCAGCATTGGCCGCATGTCAAGCGTCTGCGTGATCTCAAGGAGGTACAGGGAGATGAGTTTGGACGAATTGACCTTATGGTCGCAGGACTGCCTTGCCAACCTTTCAGTAGTGCCGGGAAGCAACACGGCACGAACGATGACCGTTACCTCTGGCCAGAAATGCTGCGCATTGTTAAAGCCATCCGACCCTCTTGGGTGCTTCTCGAAAATGTTGATGACTTTACCTATATGGCGCTCGACATCGTACAGGCTGATCTGGAAAGTCAAGGGTACGCCGTGCAAGCGTTTGTACTTCCAGCTTGCGCCACAGGTGCCCCGCACATCCGAGAGCGGTGCTTTGTTGTGGCGTACTCCAACAGGCTCGGAGAGTCCGGGCAGGAAAGCGCCAGCGCCAATGGGCAGTGCAGTACGACTCTCCCAACAGGTCTTTGCCAATGGACACATACAACGAATGTGGCCGACGCCACAAGCCCGAGATTACCGAAGCGCGGATCAACCCACATCCTCCCGAATACAGCGCAAGAGAGTTCAGGGGTGGAGCTTCAATCTCAACGATGTGGTGATGGGAACCCTCAATCCCGAATGGGTCGAGTGTTTGATGGGGTTTCCGCCAGGCTGGACGGCGCTCGCTGGCCTTCGGAGCCCTCACGAGAGCAACAAGAATGGGAGCCACCCCGAACCGTCACAGGGCGAGGGCCCTACCGAAGAAAGCGCCTAAAAGCGCTCGGCAATGCCATCGTTCCACATCAGATCTACCCGTTTTTCCAGTTGATTGTTGCCTATGAAAGAGGAAGGATATGACCACGATCGCACGTCTCCCCGCCTGGACCGATCAAGCGCCCCATCAGATCGCTCTGGAAGCACTCCAACAGTTGCAGTGGTCGGTCTTCCCTCTCGATGAAGAGAAGAAGCCGCCCAAAACCGGAGGCTTTCATCCCGACGGGCAACCCAAACGGTTGGGATGGAAGCAACTGCAAACACGTCGCGCCTCTCCCAAAGAGGTTCTGTACTGGCAGAAGACCTACGACCCTGCCGCCTGGGCCGTCATCACTGGAACGATTAGCAACCTCGTTCTTCTTGATTTTGATGGGCAGGTCGGTCAGCAGACACGCACGCGGCTGGGGCTGGCTCATCCCCATGTGCAAACGGGATCAGGCGGGCACCATATGTACTTTCAGCACCCTGGATGGCCCGTTCCAACACTCAACAGCAAAAGCTCCGTAGAATTGGGGAAACGCTGGCCGGGCCTGGATATTCGTGCCGATGGAGGCTACGCCGCCTTTTGTGGGTCCAATACGAGTGGCCCGTATCGCTGGTTGCGCGATCCCACCCTAGAAGACCTTGCTCTCCTTCCCGAGGATCTGCGCCAGTTTCTCGGGTTGCTCTTGCCTCCGGAGGCGAGAACTGCAAAGGAGTCACCCCCTCAACCAGACGAGGCCGTCAAAGCTGATAGCCCCTGCATTTCGGCACAGACGCTGCTCTCGCGAGCGCACCACCTCATTCAGAAAGAGGGCAAGGGTCGCAATGACACGGGCTTCTGGTTAGCCTGCCAGTTGCGCGATAACGGTTACGCGCCCGATGCCGCAAAAGAGGTGCTGCGTGCCTATGTCGAGCAGGTTCCTCAAGAGAATAGCAAAGGCAAGATCGAGCCGTATACGCTTGAAGAGGCCCTTGCCAGTCTCACCAGTGCCTTTCACGAAGCGGCCCGTAGCGCCTGGACGCTTTCTTCACCCGCGTCTTCTAGCAACGGAGACAACGGATCAGGCGCACCACCGCAGGTGGGAACGCCTGACGGACCTGAGCCTCTCCCTGAAATCTTCATCAACGGCGAGCAGTTGCGTGAAATGGTGGACCAGTCGGTCGAAGCCATCATGCGACGAGAACGACAGACGCCGAGTCTGTTTCTGCAATCGGCCCGCCTGGTTCGGGTTGGACACAACGAACTGGGCCGGCCACTGCTCACGCAGATGGGGGTTGCAGAAGTGAAAGAAGTATTGACCCATTCGGCCAACTTTTTCCGCCTGAAGAAAATCTCTGGAAAGGAGGCAGAGTACGAAAAGTGTCCGGTTTCCCCGCCCAAAGAACTAGCCGAACAAATCCTGGCCCGACAAACCCAATCGCCGTATCTTCCCTTTCCGGCACTCTCGGCCATTGTGGAAACGCCCGTACTTCGGCCAGATGGGTCAATCCTGGATCAACCGGGCTATGACCGGGCAACACAGCTCTACTATGCCCCCGGTGAGGGGATGCAAGCCTGTCAGGTGCCATTCAAGCCGACACTGCAACAACGGGAGGAAGCCCTGGCGCTCCTGCTGAGTGCCGTTGGGGAGTTTCCCTACGTGAGTGATGCCGATAAAGCCAATGCGCTCGGGCTCTTGCTGACCCCTATTCTTCGGCCAGCGATCAAACGGCATGTGGCCCTGGCGCTCATCGATGCCCCAAAGCAGGGCACCGGGAAAGGACTGCTCAGTGATGTCGTCTCGATCATTGCCACGGGCAGTAGCGCGGCCATTCTCACCATGTCAGATAGTGACGAGGAACTGCAAAAGTTGATCACGTCCCTTTTAATTGAGGGGGCCACGATCATCACCATTGATAACATCACCGGGCGGCTCCAATCCAGGCATCTGGATGCCGTTTTAACCTCGGACATGTGGCGAGGGCGCATTCTGGGGGTCTCGAAAATGACGCTGGTTCCTCAACGCGCTACCTGGCTGGCAACAGGCAACAACATCAAACTGGGAGGGGATCTCGCCCGGCGGTGCTACCGCATTCGTCTGGATGCGAAAACATCCCGGCCTTTTCTGCGCAAGGACTTCACCCATAGCGATCTGGTAACCTGGGTTTCTGAACATCGGGCAGAGCTGGTTGGAGCCTTGCTTACCCTGGCACGCGCCTGGTATGCAGCGGGAAAGCCGAAGTATGACCACCTTCCTTCCCTGGCAACTTTTTCTGGATGGGTCAAAATCGTTGGAGGCACTTTAGAGTATGCCGGGATACATGGGTTTCTGAGTAACCTGGAGCAACTCTACGAAGAAGCTGATGAGGATAGTACACAGTGGGAGGCATTTTTACACGCATGGTATCAACTGATGGGGGACGAATGGGTTCCATTAGCTGCAATCATGCACGCCATCAATACCGAAAACGACGCGGGGAGTGTTGCGGGGAGTGGTGAAGAAAATGAGGAAAGTAGCGTCGCCCAAACCCTTCCCGAAGTTCTTCAAATTGCCCTCAAAGAGAAGCCAAAAAGCTTCGGTATACGTCTCGGCAGGGCGCTTGACAAGCGGGTTGATACCTGTTTCGGCGTTGAGAACTTCCGCCTGGAAAAGAAGCGCGATGCCCATAGCAAAACGAGTCTGTGGCGAGTTTTTGCGGGGAGTGCGGGGAGTGATTCCCCCCCTACGCGAAGTGAAAATTCCAGCAATATTGCCGCAATATTGCTAAAGAAAAATACATATGAAAACGGCGGGAATCACTCCCCGCACTCCCCGCAAAATCAAAGCGCACAAAAAGCACAAAAAGCGTCAAGTGGCTTGCAGAGCGGAGTGAGTGCAAATGAAGCAGGTTCTGATGATGCCTCACAAAGCAAAAAAGTGATTCAACTCCCCGCAACGAGACAGGAAAGAGAGGATTTCGACCTATGACGACATTGGAAATGCTGAAGAACCTCCATGCGCGAGACATTCATCTGGAATGTCGCGGTGACAAACTGCATGTGAATGCACCGAAAGGAGCAGTCACCCCAGAACTACGAGCGACTCTTGTGGAGCAGAAAGCCGCGTTACTGGCCTTGCTTTCTGGCACGGCTTCTCATCCTGACGAAAGAGATCAGACACCATCGGAATGCGCGCCTGCGGAGGCAGAGATTGCCACGGTGTGTTGTGTCTGTGGCGTAGAAGTGGAGTGTTACAGCGATCAGGGCATCGCGTATTGTAGGCAGCACTGGACAGAACCCCTGCAATCTGATGCAGCACCTACATCGGAACACGGTTCCACAACACTGCCTTCTGCGTCTCTCACGTCTGTACAGGAGGTTCTGGCGCTAGTAGAGCAATTGAGCGAGACGCATCCTGCCAGTCTGGTGCTTGATCTGGAAACGACCGGGTTAGATCCGCGTACGAGCAAGGTGATTACCCTGGCGTTTGGGGTTCCTGGGAAGGTGACGATCATCGATGTACGCGACTACTACACCGCTAGTCCTCTCCAACAACAGGCATGGAAGGAGACATTACAGCAACTTCTCCATCGTGACGGCACCCTTTGGATCGGCCATAACCTGAAATTTGACTGGTCGTTCCTGGCCCACCAGTTTGAAGTGAGATTGGGGCGCGTCTACGATACGATGATCGTGGAAAAACTGCTGCATGTGGGCAGTCGTGTGTCGGCCTCCCTTCTGGCCAGTGGGGAGCGCTATGGCATCACCGTCACCAAAGAGCAACGTTCCTGGTTCATTGATTTGGAGAAAAGACCATTAGAGTGGAGTGCACCGCTGCCAGATACCCAATTGGCTTACATTCGGCAGGATATCGAAGTTCCCTATCACATCTATGAGCGACAACAAGAGACCATTGCACAGCATGATCTTGCGCGGGTGATGTCCGTAGAGCATCAAGCCCTGCCTGCGATTGCAGCCATGGAGGTACACGGCGTCTGTGTCGATGTGGAGCGATGGCGCGGTATTCTCTCAGTCAGACGCAAGCAGAAGGCAGAACTGGAAACGCAGATCAAGCACGTGCTGGGAGAGGCGTTGGCGCGTGTGCAACCGGCACAAGAACCCTTGTTCGGTGAGACCGTTCTTCCAGCGATCAATCTGAGCTCTTCTGATCAACTGCGAGAGGCGTTCCAGGCACTGGGGGTTCGTGTCACCTCCGTCTCAAAAGAGGCACTCCAACAGGTACAACACCAACACACGATCATTCCGCAGCTCTTAGAGTGGAAAGGATTAGAGAAGTTCGAGACGGCATTTGGAGAGAACCTGCTCAGTTATGTGACTGCCCAGGGACATATTCATGCGACTTTTGACCAGTTAGGGGCCGTCTCAGGCCGGGTCATTTGTCGCGAGCCCAATCTGCAACAAATTCCCAAACCAACGGAAAAGAACGATCCCTACGATTTACGCCGCTGCTTTGTCGCGCCAGAGGGATGTCGGTTGCTTATTGCAGATCTGTCCAACATCGAGCTGCGCATCCTGGCAGAAGTCTCTGGAGATGCAACGATGCTGCACTTCTTTGCGGAAGGGAAGGATCTGCATAGTGAGACAGCGCGACTCATGTTCAAGTTGCCGTCGGGTGTTGATCCGAAAGTGCACCTGATCAATGGGAAGAAAGCGCGTGACATCGCCAAAACCATCAATTTCGGGTTAGCGTATGGCATGGGGGCCCAGGGGCTGGCCAATCGTGTTGGGGTAGACCTGGCAACGGCGAAACGCTTGATGCAGACCTACTTTGCAACGTACAAGGCCGTTGCAGCGTACCTGGCACAATCTGGGAAAGAGGGCATCGCCAAAGGCTATGCACAATCACTCTCAGGCCGCAAGCGCTTTTTCTCCGATGAAGAGATGAAAACACGGCGAGGTGAGGCCGAGCGCAGTGCGAAGAATCACCCCATCCAGGGCACCAATGCGGATATCCTCAAATCTGCTCTCGCTCTCCTCTACAACAGGTTGCCGACTGGGGTTCACGTCGTCTTGACAGTGCATGACGAGATCGTGCTGGAGTGTCCTGACGAGCTGGTTGAGGAAGCTGCCCAGATCCTGAAGGAGGTCATGGTGCAGGCGTGTCGAGAATACCTCAAAGTGGTACACATTCCTGAGCCGGATGTTCTAGAAGGTTCTTACTGGAAAAAAGACTAAAGCAAGGGGAGAAAGAGCGCATGCTAACCGCAACGGTACAATTCAGTGGGGTTGGTGGTACATCAGAAGGAGCGCGTCAGGTTGGTATCCACGTGGTGGCGGCAATCAACCATAGCAAGATTGCTATCGCCTCACACAAGGCCAATCATCCCGATACAGAACACTTTCAGCAATCTCTTGAGGAATGTGATCCTGATGAGACACCAGATTCAGATCTGTTGCTGACCTCACCTTGTTGCACGAATCATTCCAACTCGAAGGGGCAGAAGCGTTATCACCAATTTGATCTCTTTGGGGATATCATCTTCGATCCGCTTGCAGAAAAAAGCCGCAACACTATGGAGGATGTTGTCCGGTTTGCGAAAGCCAAGTACAAAGCAGGCAAGCCGTATAAATGTGTTATCGTTGAGAACGTGATAGAGATTGCCAAGTGGCGCAAGTATCGATCCTGGCTGACCTCTATGACCACGCTGGATATCCCTGACCTCAAAGCCCCGATCTATGAATACCAAACCCTGTACTGGAATACTCAATTCTTCGGTATCCCACAATCACGCGATCGAGTCTATATCGTGTTCTGGTTGCACGGTCTGCCAGCGCCTGATCTAGAACATCGTCCCGCCGCATTCTGTGGAGCCTGTGAGCGCGAGATAGGGGCGGTGTGCTCCTGGAAAACCTTGCTCAAGTGGGGTAGTTATCGAGAGCAGTACGTCTATGTGTGCCCGTGGTGTGCCTGTGAGGTTACACCATTTTTCGCGTCGGTACAGCCTGTGCTCAATCTTGACGAATCCGGTGATCCTCTCTTTGATCGAAAGTCTGGCAGAATACTGGTCCAGAACACCATTGACAATGTTCGGAAGGGGATAGAGCGACTATATGGGCAACCGTTTCTGTATGCCTACTACAATAATCCGCTCTATCGCCGCCTCAATGAGCCTGTAGGCACGATGACGACCGTTGATCGTTGGGCACTCGTCACCCCTGCCAGAAAGTTTGAGGACACGACCTACCGCATGCTTTCCCCGCAGGAGGTCAAATTGTGCATGGGTTTCTCTGCTGACTATCAGGTACGAGGTACCGTCAAAGAGCAGATCTGGCAGTTGGGCAATGCGGTCTGCCCTCCTATCATGGCCGAGATCCTGAAACGGTGTACAGTGGCGATAGCGCCAATGGAAGCGCAAGAGGTTGCGTGATGCCAGTAGGCAGAACACGCTACCCCCTCAGTGAGTATCGAAACATGTTCATGGCAAAAATTTGACCACCTTTCGTAGTCGAGAGTGAACACAGAAGTCATTGTTGAGCAGAAGGAAGTACGAGAACCATGAAAATTCGTAGGTTGAAAACCACCCTCCGGCGGCGCGGATATACCGTCCGATCAGGAAAAGGAAGTCATTGTGTCTGGGTCCATCCACGGCGTCCTGATCAGCGGATTGTGCTGGCGGGAGGCAATGGCAAGGATGCACATCCCTATCAAGTCGCGCAGGTGTACAAGGGCTATCGGCCTCGTAGTGCGTTACGTCATAGCCGCATTCGATAACGAAGCAAAAGAAAGGCGGAAGTCATATGGCAATGAATGAGCCGATAGACATTCCACAGGCGCTGACCCCGGAGGAATTCAACGCGTTCCAGGCGAGATCGTTGGAGCGCGCACGTATCGCGACGAAGACGGTGTGCTCTGGACGTTTGAAAATGATGCGCAACTCATCGCGCACGTCAACCAGGACCCATTGAGGTGTCCCCATTGTCAGCAATACCGTGTGATGAGCGGCGCGATCTGCGGCGTGTGTGCAAAGGGCGCACGTTGGCAAGAGGCCCTGGATGTGAACACGACCGATGAGGCCGCTTATCACGGCTGGCCCATCGATGGAGTAGTGAATCGGGATGGTGATCACTTTGCCGTTGCCACAGGCTTCCATTCGCAGAATTCCGACGGCAATGAGAACCTGGCTTCCGAAGAAGACGTATCCACCTACCTTCGTGAGCATGGAATCGATCCTGAGAGTGGCTGGCGAAGCTGCTGGTCTGTTTCCCCGCAAGAAGAAAAGCGTCGCTTCAGTCCATTTGGGGAACCAGAGTTGGTGCTGGCGTTTGCATGGATATGCCTGTTTTTGATCCAGGCCGGTGTCGTCTGGTTCTTCGGATTGACCTCTGTCACGTTTACCCTGGCATGCGTTCTCTTCGGGCTGTACCTCTTCGTGCGATCTCTGATCAAACCAGCCGTCAGAAAGGACGAAACGACGACAAAAGTGAAAGCTTTCCTGAAAGACGGAGATGCGTCCATGCTCATTCTCACGAGCGCATGGCTCATCGTGATGTCACTTCTTTCAGCAGCTACCTCCCTGTTCGGAGCGAACGGTGTGACGATGATGCTCCTTGCTGGAGTTGTCGTCACCTTTGGCTGGTTGTTTTCTCGGAATTTGGAGCGTGGTTCTCTTCTGTAGTGCGCCACTGTACGCGTTCCTGTTCCTCCTGACTCATCGGAGAACGAGGAATGTAGACAGGGGTTGG
>WNGD01013412.1_pt1 | contig 13064 bp, 11 predicted proteins | sample 5400671 | NCBI WGS metagenome assembly WNGD01 (sample SAMN13153369, study PRJNA577476) | soil metagenome | isolation source: 40 cm soil or saprolite under grassland replicate 2 | place: USA:California | collected 2016-06-15
ATCAGTGGTCGCCCACCATGCTCCGCGTCGCGCGGTCGTTCGTCGACAGCCCGCAGTCCGCGGAGGACGTCGTCCAGGACACCTGGCTCGGGATGCTCAGTGGCCTGGCACGGTTCGAAGGCCGCTCGTCCCTGCGCACCTGGGCGTTCTCGATTCTGGTCAACCGGGCGAGGACGCGCGGCGCTCGGGAGGCCCGGACGCTCACCTGGTCGCCGCTGGATTCGCGGGAAGGGCTGGCGGTGGAGGACAGGGTCGCCGGCTCCGGTGGCGAGCATCCCCTGCCGTGGACCTCCATCGACGTCCCGTCCCGCTGGGATACCGTCCCGGAGAACGTGGCGCTCTCCAGGGAAGTGCTGCACCAGCTTGACCGGGCCCTCTCCGCGCTCCCGCCGCGCCAGCGCAAGGTAGTCACCATGCGCGACGTCTGCGGAATGACGGCCGACGAAGTCTGCGCCACCTTGAACATCTCACCCCAGAACCAGCGGGTCCTGCTCCATCGCGCCCGGGCCGTCCTGCGTGATGCCCTTGCCGACTACTACCGTGGATGATCTGTCCCTCACCGGGGGGCGGGCGCAGGGCAGCTTCAGGGGGGCATATGGGCGCTGACCTGTCTGGGCGCGCCGCGCTGATCACGGGCGCGGCCTCGGGCATCGGCCGGGCCAGCGCCCTCGCTTTCGCCGCAGCCGGTGCCTCGGTCGCCCTCCTGGACATCGACGCCGATGGCCTCGCGGATACAGCGGAGGCCGCCCGGGCGCTGGGTCCGCGCGCCGAGGTGCTGGTAGCGGACGTCACGAGCCTCGGGCAGGTGACCACCGCCGTCGGGCGTGCCGTGGAGACCTTCGGCAGGCTCGACGCGGCGCACAACAACGCCGGCGTGCCCGGGCCGTACGTTCCCCTGGATGAGTACGAGGAGGAGGACTTCCTGCGCGTCCTCCAGGTGGACCTCGCCGGAGTCTGGCGGTGCATGCGGGCCGAAATCCGCCACATGCGGGCCCAGCGGTCGGGCGCCATCGTCAACACCTCCTCGATGCTCGGCGCCGCCGCGATGCCCGACAACGGCGCTTACGTCGCCGCCAAGCACGCCGTGCATGGCCTGACCCGCGCGGCGGCGCTCGAGCTCGGCGGCACAGGCGTCCGGGTCAACGCCATCGCCCCGGGCGTGACCCGCACGGGCATGACCTCCACGGTCAGCGATGAGCTGCTCACCCGGGTGCCGCTGGGCCGCATCGCCGAACCGGAGGAGATCGCCGCCGCCGCGGTGTGGCTGTGCTCCCCTCAGGCGTCCTACATCACCGGATCCGTGCTGGTCGCCGACGGCGGCTGGCTCGCCGGGTGAAACTCACTTCTCCCGAACGGAGCCGCCCATGACAGGCCAAGGCAGCGCCAAGCCGCGGTCAGAAAGCCGGCCCACCGGCCGGCGCTGCGCCGTGAGCTCCGGTTCCTGGAAACGGCATCGGTCTCGGTCGGGGTCATGGCACCCACGCTGGCCATGTCGGTCACCGGGGTAGCGGCCGCCCGGGCGCTCGGCAGAGCTGCCCCGCTGGCCTTTGCCGTGGCTGCCCTCGGGGTCGGGCTTGTGGCCTACGGATTCGTCCGGCTCGCCGGCGAGTTCAGCCACGCCGGGTCGGTCTACGGCTTCGTCGGCAATACGCTCGGCCCGCGGCCGGGGTTCCTCGCCGGATGGGCGCTGCTCGGTACCTACCTGGTGTTCCCGCCAGTGTCGATCATGGGTGTCGCCATCTTCGGACGGGCCTTCCTAAGCACCACCGGGCTGGCCAGCGACGCCGACTGGTACCCGATCGCGCTCGCCGCCTGGGTGGTGATCTGGGTGCTGGCGGCGCGCGGGGTCCGGCCCACGACGCGGTCGGTTCTCGCGTTCGATGTCGTGTCCGTCTGCCTCATTCTCGTGCTGATGGGTGCGATCTTCTGGCGGCTGGCGGCCGGTACTGCGCCCGGCGGCCAGACCCTGTCCGGTGATGTCTTTGTGCTCCCGCCCGGCGTGGGTGTTTCCACCCTGGCACTGGCGGCGGTGGCGGGTTTCCTGGCGTTCGCTGGCTTTGAGTCGGCGGGCTCGCTAGGTGAGGAGTCCCTGGTGCCGACGCGGATGATCCCGCGCGCGATCATCACCGCGGTCGCCTTCGGCGCCGTCTTCTACGTGGCCTGTATCGTTGCCCAGACGCTCGGGTTCGGCACCAGCGCGGCCGGCGTGTCCGCGTTCCAGCATTCCCAGGCGCCGCTCGGTGAGCTTGCCGAACGATATGTGGGCACGACTCTCGCTGCTCTCCTCGACCTCGGGGCGGTGCTCAGCGCGCTCGGTGCCGGGCTGGGCGGGGTGACCGTCGCCGCCCGCATGATGTTCGCCTTCGGGCGGGACGGCCTGGCGTCCCGCCGCCTCAGCGGCGTGTCGGCGGCCACCGGTGTGCCGCAGCGGGCGCTGGCGCTGGAGATGCTCATCGGCCTGGCGCTGCTTACGGCTTTCCGGCTGGCCGGAACCTCCGCCCTCAACGTGTTCTTCTACCTGGCGACCATCGGGACCCTGTCCCTGCTGGTCATGTACGTGGTGACGAACGTGGCCGCAGCGCGGCATCTCGGCCGGCGATCGCCCTGGCAGGTGGTGGCCCCGGCGGGCGGCGTGCTCATCGCCGGCTTCGTGCTGTATCACAATGTCTGGCCGGTGCCTCCGCCGCCGTATGAGTTCTTCCCCGTGCTGGTGGCCGGATGGCTGGCCGCCGGCCTGGTGATTACCGCCGTGATTCCCGGTTTCTCCGCGAAGGTGGGCGGCGGTCTGGAGCGTGCCGCTGAGGTCAGATAAGCCCGCGCTCGCGGGCGCGGATCACGGCGTCGCCTCGGGATTCCGCGCCGAGTTTGCGGTAGATGGCGCGCAGGTGCGTCTTGAGCGTGTTAGGCGTGACGAACAAAGCCGATGCGAGTTCACGCTGGGGGGTCGGCGCGGGCAGCAGCCGCAGGATCGTGAGCTCTCTTTCTGTCAGCGGTTCGGTCATTGCCTCCTGCCGGGTGAGCGCCGCCTCGGCCCGCTGCTCGTCGGCCAGCCAGGTGGTGACCACCGGCCCGGGGTCGGGGCAGTGCCGCAGAACGCCGCGCGCCTCCGCCACCAGCGCACCCGGATCGCTGCCGTCTGCCCCGGCAGCGGCGGCCGCACCGCCGGGATCCCGGGTGGCCGCGGCCGGCGGCGAGGTCCGGAGGACCGCCGACGCAGTGAGCAGGGCCGCAGCGAGTTCGACACGGCCAGCGCCGCGGCGGCCCAGTTCGACCGCAGCTGCCGCGGCCTGCCCGGCGTCCGCCCACTCTCCGCGCTGGGCGGCGAGACGGGCCCCGGCGAGGGCGGGGAACATTGCCACGAAGTGGGAGTCGCTGAGCGTTCGGCCGACAACCGAGTCCGCGTCGGCCACCAGCGCTTCCGCGAGCGCGAAGTCGCCGTGGCCGATGGCCAGGAGCGCCAGGCAGCCCTGCGCGTAGATGTAGGCGAGGCGGTTATCGTCGCCCTCGGCCCGCCGGGCCGCCTCGGCGAGCAGTTCCCGGGCACGGTCCGCGTCCCCCAGCCACATCGACGAGACGCCCTGGACCAGCCGGTGGACGGTCGCGATGAACGGGTCATCGGCACTCAGGGCGATCTCCTGCAGCCGGTACCCGGCATCGGCCACGTCCCCGGTCTTGTACCTGTGCAGCGCACGCAGCACCATCAGCTGGGTATCGGGCGGGCCCGAGGCCTCGGCGGCGTCCAGTGCGGCCCCGACATCCTCGAGCCGGCCGGTGTCGAGAGCTATCCAGACCCGCGCCGCCGACAAAGACGCGTCGATGGCGACGAGTTCGGCAGGCAGTGCATCGAGCCAGCGGCGGACCGTTTCCAGCTGCCCGGCGTTGAAGCGCTGGCGCCAGTGCGCCGCTACCAGCCCCCGGGTGAGGGAGTCGTCGCCCGATGCGATCGCATGGCCGATCGCCTCGGCTGGATCGCCGTTCGCCGCATACCACTGCGCTGCCTGCCGGTGGAGCGCGGAAGGCTGCTGCAGCGCGGTGCGGGCCAGCTCATGCCGGAGCAAGCCACCGAACAGGTGGTGGTAGCGGAACCAGTGCCGCTCGTCATCTAGCGGGATCAGGAACAGGGGTAGTTGACGATGTGCCAGTCAGCGCCGGTGAAACGCTCGATGAAAGCCGACGGGTCGGCCCGGTCCTTCAGCCGCAGGGCCGCGAGCTGCAGGCCCGCGGCCCATCCCTCGGTACGCGCCACCAGCCGGTGCACGTCCTGCTCGGGCAGCTGTGTTCTCAGCCGGCCGCCGAAGAATTCCCGTGCCTCGTCCAGGCTGAACCGGAGGTGTTCGGCTCGCAGTTCGCCCAGCTCTCCCCGCACTCTCAACCGGCTGAGCGGCAGCGGCGGGTCGGCCCGCGTGATGAGCACCAGGTGCAGCTGGGGTGGGCAGCGGTCCAGCAGCGCGGCGACCGATGCGTGCACCTGTGCGCTGGTGATCAGGTGATAGTCGTCCAGCACCAGCACCAGGGGTCTGCCGGACGAGGTCACCTCGTTGATGAACGTGGGCAGGACGTCACGCAGCACGTCGGATTTGGCGGCGTCCAGCCGCCGCAGGGCGGCCGTGCCCGCTCCCGGCCCGGCCTGGCCAGCGGCGAGCAGGAGGTACCGCCAGAAGCGGTGGGGGTCGTCGTCGCCGCCGTCAAGCGACACCCAGCCCGCGGTGACCCGGTCCTGCCGGAGCCAGTCGGCGACGAGCGTGCTCTTCCCCCAGCCCGCTGGCGCAACGACGAGGGTCAGCGGCAGCGAACATCCCTGGCGCAGCAGGTCATGCAGGCGCGTCCGCTCCACGGTCTGGTGCCGGGGATCCGGCCTGAACAACTTGGTCGAGATCACGACCTCGGCAGCGCCAGCTGTCACCCCCACCGCCTTGTCGTCGCCAAGGTGCCGCGCCGGCCGCCAGGGACGAGCCGGTCGCATCTTGCAACCGTGCCGGGCCTTGCTGGCGAGACCCGGCATTTCCCCGACTCTAGCCCGGGACCGCCCAAAACCGACAGATCCGGCCGGCGATCAGCTGGCGGCGATCCTGGGGACCGGGTTCGTCCGCGTTACCGCGCCCGGGCTGCCACCGGCGTCGCCTCCGTGGCGGTCATGGATGGGCCGAACTGCTGCTCGAGGGCGTTCAGCCCCGGAATGAGGACGCCGTCGCGCACCTGGGTGATCGTTGCGTCCTCATCCGATTCATCGCAGTCGAACCGCGACACCCACTCGGTATACGTGTGATTACTCACCGTTATTGGCCGGGCGGAGATCCTGTGCTCGTGAATACTTGCGGCATGTCAGACCTCACATCAGGTGTGGTTCCGGTGCCGGCTTGGCCGTCGTTGCGGCCTTGGGCTCGGCCGGTTCAGGCCCGGTCTTGCGCAGCAGTCCGAGCGCCACGAGCGGGAAGATCAGCACAGACAGCAGCCCGGCGCACACCAGCGCGGCGGCCGTCACTGGGGTGATCTTGCCCAGCGCCACGCCGATCTGCGTGGCGGTCACGATGAACGGCAGCGACGTGGCCTGGAGGAGCCCGAGCGCCAGCGTCGACCTGGGGCCGCTGGCGCGCAGGCCGAGCAGGGCGGGCAGGCCGCGCACCACCAGCAGCGCCAGCAGAAACACAGGCACCCGCACCAGCGCGGACGGGTTGTGCAGCAAACCGGTCAGGTCGAGCCGGATCCCGCTGCTGACGAAGAATACCGGGATCAGGAACCCGTAGCCGATTGCCTCCAGCTTGGTGCGGAAGCGCGGGTGCGAGACGGAGTCGCGGTCGACCAGGCCGACGATCGCGCCGGCCAGGAAGGCACCGAGAATACTTTCCAGGCCGAACTTTTCGGCCAGGACCGTGAACGCCACCAGCAGCAGCACGGCGCAGCGGACCCTGATCTCCGCGGTGGTGTCCTGCAGCCGGACAAGAACCCGGCCCAGCCGCATGGACCGGGCGGCGCCGGACACGACCAGGGCGGTCACGGCGACGAGCCCGGCGAACGCGCCGAGCACCACGACCTTCGAGCCCGTGCTCCCGCCCGAGGAGGAGAAGAACAGCGACAGCAAGACGATGGCGGCGAAGTCGGCAACGCTCGCCGCCGCCAGCGCGGTCTGCCCCACCTGGCTGTGGACCTGGCCCGCGTCCTTGAGCACCGGCACCACCAGGCCGAGCGAGGTGGCGGACAGCGCGATCGCCAGCAGCAACGGCTGCGACACCCAGCCGACCGCGGTAAAGGACACCCCGGCGCCATAGCCCAGGACAAGCGTCACCAGGTAGCCGAACACCGCGAAGCGGAGCAGCCGCCCCCGGAGGCGGTGCACGTCGATCTCCAGCCCTGCCAGGAACAGCAGGAAGGCCAGGCCGAACAGGGCGAGGATCGCTACCGGCAGGTCGACGCGCACCCAGCCGAGCACGGACGGCCCGATGACGATGCCGCCGACGATCTCCAGCACCACGGCAGGGACGCGCAGCCGCGGCAGGTAGCCCACAACGAGCGGGGCGGCGACGGCGACGGCCACCACCACCAGCAAGTTGACGAACGAGACATCAGGCACGGCCGCTCACCCCTGCTTACACAATCGCCAGCGGCGCGACCCACGCGCCGGTCGCACCGCGCAACTTGGCGTGCGAAATGACAAGCAGGAATTCGTGCACGTCGTCGCGGGCGGCCTGGCCAAGGCGGAGGTTCTCCACCACCACGACGCCATGCTGGACGTTGAGCGTCTGCGGCACCACGAACGGCTCGCAGTGGCTTTCTGGTGGGTAGGGGCCGAAGCTCCATGTGTCGCACCCGGTCAGCGCCACCCGGTGATCGGCGAGCCACTCGCCAAGCGCCATGCCAGGGCCCGGCTCGCCGGAGGCATAGCGCTCGTTGTCGGCTCCCCACAAGCTGCCCCAGCCGGTGTGGAAGAACACCGCGTCGCCTGGCCGGACGTCGTGACCGCTGACGGTAAGGGCCTGCTCTGCGTCGGCCACCGTGATCACGTCACCGGGCTGGAGCCGTTCGCCGCCGCGTGATGCCGCCACGTCGAGTAGCAGACCCCGGGTCACCACCTGGGGGAGGGTGTCGATGCCGAGCCGGTTCGTGCCGTGATCCTCGACGATGTCGGCAAGGAGAAACCCGTTGTAGGTGCGGTCGCCCATCTGCAGGTGGTTGAGCCCATCCATATGGGTGCCCATCTGCTGGGTCGCGGTGACCTGCTCGACGATCCAGTTGACGCTGTTGTGCCCCAGGCCGGCCGGGCCTGCGTCGGGATGGCGCCGATTGATCTGGTGATAGTTGGTCGTCAGGTACTGCCGGAACGTACGGCCCGGGAACGCGGGAATGTCCTGGTGCAGCACGTGCGCCAAGTCATACGCCTGGCCCTGGCGGACCAGGCGGGCCGCTTCGAGAACCTTCGCCGGCGTGATCTCGTCCAGCGCGCCGGCCTGATCGTCGGCACCATATTTCGACGGCCACCACGTGGCTGTCCCGGCATCGGCGGATGCGCCCTGCGCTTTCGTCACCATGCCGGTTCCGTCCCGCGAGCGCGCAGAACGTTTCACTCCAAGCCCCAGATGTTGCGGCACCATGACACCGACGCACCCGACCGCCCGCTTCCAGCCAAACTCCGCCGTGCAGGATCAGCGCCAGCACGGACGGTGTAAGCGAAACCGACCTCGGCGTAGTCCTCGCCGGTCCACGAAGTGACCGGGGCGGCGGGCACAGAGGTCGCGTCGTGCGGACGCTAGGCTCTGCGCGGTGAGCGTCGGCCGGTTGCCCCTGTTCTGTGACATCGCCCTGGCCGGGCGTATCGAGCGGGCCGAGGCACAGCTCGTCGCCGCGGCCGGCGAAGCCGCGCGTCGTCGCATGGCAGCCGCGGTGGGCTTCGTGCTCCCGATTGCTGGAGGCGTGGCGAGCTTCGCCGAAGAGGGCTCGCCGTTCAACAAGGTCGCCGGGCTCGGCTTCGGCGGCGTGCCGGATGCCGCCGCCCTCGAGGAGATCGAGCAGGCCTTCGCCGCCTGCGGCGCCCCGGTGCAGATCGAGCTCGCCCACCTGGCCGACCCCGTTATCGGCTCCCTGCTGACGGGGCGGGGCTACCGGCTTGTCTCGTTCGAGAACGTGCTCGGCCTTGCCCTCACGGGTGAACCCGATCGAATCACGCCATCCGGGATCGAGGTCCGGCCGAGTGGCGACGATGAGCTCGAAACCTGGCTCGACGTCGTGGTGGATGCCGACCTGCATCCCGACACCCAAGGGGTGCCCTCGCACGAAGAGTTCCCGCGCGAGGCCCTTGCCCGGGCCGAGCGTGATCTCGTCACCGCGTCAGGCGTCATGCGCTACGCCGCGCTGCGCGACGGGGTCATCGCCGGTGGCGCCAGCTTCCGCGCAGCAGAGGGCATTGCCCAGTTCACCGGCGCGGCGACCGCGCCCGCGCACCGGCGCCGGGGTGTCCAGACCGCGCTCCTGTCGGCCCGGCTCGCCGACGCGGCTGCCGCCGGCTGCGACATCGCCGTGGTTACCACGCAGCCGGGGTCCAAGTCTCAGCAGAACGTGCAGCGCCGGGGGTTCGACCTGCTCTACACCCGAGCCGTGCTGGTCAAGCAGCCCGGAGCCCGCAGGCGCCCGGCCGATGCCGCAAGGCCATCCGAGATCGCTGGCAAGCAGGGGCGACCAGCTAAGGACGCCCTGCGACCCGGCAACGTTACGAATCATGTGGATCCGGGACAGAGTCGGTAAAGATCGGCCTCGATCGGGGGTCGGCTTCCATCCAGGACGCACCGGACGGAACGAGCGAGCAAATGAAGACGACTGAAACCACCGGCCAGGGCGGGCCGGGTCGCCGCGGGCCATGGCCGCTGGGCCGGCCCAGCGTGCGGGGGCCGGTTCGCCGGCTCGTTCACAGACATCCGGTTATGGCCGCTGTTGCGGGAATCGTCGGCGCCGGATTCATTATCTTCGTGCTGGTCTGGTTCCAGCCGCAGAAGCTCTTCCTCAACAAGACCGTCAACGATCCCGTGCCCGGGGTGGTCACGACGAATCCGGCTGAAGAAGGCATGGGGGCCACTGGACCCGCCGCGGCCACCCCAGGCAACACAGGGGCTACACGGTCATCGGTTCCCGCGCTGAACGTTGTGGTCTCCGGCAGCTTCCGCAGCCTTGAGCATGCGACGACGGGCAAGGCGGTCGTCCTGGGCCGTTCCGATGGAACTGCGATCCTGCGGCTGGAGGATCTCCATACCTCCAATGGCCCCGACCTGCGCGTTTACCTCTCCAAGGTCCCGGCCGGCCGCGATTTGCACGCATACAGGAATGGATTCATCGATCTGGGCCCGCTCAAAGGCAACAGGGGGAACCAGAACTATGCGGTCCCAGCAGGCACGGACCTTTCGAAGTTCAAGAGCGCGGTCATCTGGTGCCGCAGGTTCCTCGTCGGGTTCGGAGTGGCTCCGCTCCTGCCATAACACGCGAGCGCACGTCCGGTTCCCGGCACCGGCCGATCGCAGGCATTGGCGCCCGGTACGCCGAAGGGCTACTGATCGATCGTGGCGCGGCGTTTACGCAGGTGCGCCTGTGCAGCCGATCCCATATCGTCAAAGATCAGCCGAGAGCGCACACAGCACGGGTGCGCCGCCAGGGACTCGAACCCCGAACCCGCGGATTAAGTCCCGCGTGTCCCTGCGGGCACGTCCTGCAGAGGTGAAAATCGGGGGTGGCTGCTCGCCGACGTCGGTCCTCTTTGGTGCTGTGAGCCCGTGATTAAGTCTGACGCTGGGAGCTTCCTCAGGGGTGCTGCATTGTTGCCGTGAGCACGCGATTCCGACTCTGGCTTTCCCTCTTGCTCTTGCGGGCAGCCGCTGGAGTCAGTGGTGGATGCGGGAGGAGGTTCGGTGGAGGAGATCACGGAGGAAGCGACGGAGCTGGTGGCGCGGGTGGCGGGGCTGGATATCGGCAAGGCGTCGCTGGTGTGTTGCGTGCGGGTGCCGCATGAGTCGCGGCCGGGCAGGCGCCAGCAGCAGGTCCGCACGTTCGCCACGGTCGCTGGGCAGCTGCTGCAGTTGCGGGACTGGCTGGCCGCGGAGGGGGTGACCCGGTGCGTGATGGAAGCCACTTCGGCGTACTGGAAGCCGCCGTTTTACGTGCTTGAAGACGCCATCGCTGAGTGCTGGCTGGCCAGCGCCCGCGATGTCAAGAATGTCCCGGGCAGGCCGAAGACCGGCAAACTGGATGCGGTGTGGCTGGCCCGGCTGGCCGAACGGGGCATGGTCCGCCCGTCGTTCGTCCCGCCGCCGTGGCAGCGGGAGCTGCGGGACCTGTGCCGCTACCGGCGCACCTTGACCCAGGAACGCACGAGGGAGAAGCAGCGGGCCGAAAAGCTGCTGGAAGACACCCAGATCAAGCTGTCGGCGGTGATCAGCGACATCTTCGGGGTGTCGGGCCGGGCGATGCTGGAAGCGCTCATCGCCGGGCAGCGTGACCCCCGCGTGCTCGCACAGCTGGCCCGCGGCAGCATGCGCGGCAAGATCAGCGTCTTGACCGAGGCGCTCACCGGGCACTTCCGCGACCACCACGGCTACCTGCTGGCCATGATGCTCGGCCGCGTCGATGCCCTCACCGCCCAGATCGAACAGCTCACCACCCGGATCGGCGAGGCGATCGCCCCGTTCGCCCACCAGGTAGCCCAGCTCGATGAGATCCCCGGAATCGGCGCCACCGGAGCCCAGGAGATCATCGCCGAGATCGGCATCGATATGGCCCGCTTCCCCACCCCGGGCCACCTGGTGTCATGGGCCAAGTTCGCGCCCACCGCCCGCCAGTCCGCGGGCAAGAGCAAACCCGGCGCCACCGGCAAGGGCAACCCCTGGCTCGGCGGCGCCCTCGGCGAAGCGGTCATCGGCGCCGCCCGGACCAAGACCTTCCTCGGCGCCCGCTACCACCGGCTCGCCCGGCGCCGCGGGAAACGGCGAGCCCTGGTCGCGGCCGGCAACTCCATCCTCACCATCGCCCACCGCCTGCTGTCCGACCCCGCCGCCCGGTTCAGCGACCTCGGCCCCCACTGGCACGACCAGATCGCACCACTCCGCCGCAAACGCCAGCTCATCGCCGAGCTAGAACGGCTATCCGGCAAGAAGGTCATCCTCCACGAGGCCGCTGCCTGACCCCGCAGCACTCACCCGGCTCCGCTACGCTCCGCCGGGTACTGCCGCACGCCCAGCTAAGCACCGATTTTCGATTCAGAGTGGGCACGCTCTGCCTGCACCAACGTCCCAGGAATCTGCACGGAACGCACGCAATGCACAGAGATGTGGCCTGTGCTCGTTCCACGAGCCGTTCCACGGCATCCCAGGCCAGGCCCCGGAGATCCGTCACAGTAAGTGAAGGAGGCTGTCCTGGGAGAACGCGCGCCGAGCCGCCGTTCGGGGCGCTTGACTGGCCGGTCTGATTGACGTTGATGCCTCACCGAACGAGACGATCGGTGTGCGGCTGGGCGCGCGGCCGGACTGCCAGCCATCGCCCGGCTGGCCGGGTTGATGGTCAGCCGTCCATGACCGCGATTGCGTCAACTTCGATTAGGTACCCGGGCCTGGCCAGCGCCTCCACCCCTACCAGCGTGTCGGCAGGCTTGTGATCGCCGAACAGCGCCACCCGGGCTTCTTCGATCACTGGCAGGTACTCGGGCCGTTGACGAACAACGAAGATCGTGATCTTGGCCACTTGCCTGGGGCGGGCACCTCCCGCGGCAAGAGCACGGCCCAGGTTGGCGAACACTTGACGGGCCTGGACCGCCAGGTCACCGGGGCCCACGAGGTTGCCCTGGCCGTCCTCGGGTTCCTGGCCGGCGATGAATACCATCTTGCTTCCGGCCGCGACGATGAGACGCCGCGGGCAGGTCCTGGTCATCGCCGTGTGGGCGGCTGTGGGTGGTGAAGCTGCGGTTCGGCGTGGCTGCTAGGTGCTGTCAGTGCCGTGGGGCGCTCGCCATGCCAGATCACTGCCGAGTGCTCTGCCGAGCAGCGTGAGTGCTTGGTGTGCGGGCTGCTGGCTGATGTGCCCCGGTAGCCACGTGCAGGCAATGCAGGCTGCGGTCACGTTGACAGCGGTGAGGATGGCTGCGAGGCAGTCCTCGATTTTGGTGAGGCCAGGGCCCGGGCCGGCGGGGACCCGCAGGCCGGGTAGCTGGCCACTGTCGATGATGTCGACGTCGATGTGCAGGTAGACGGGCTTTCCGCCGAGTCCGGCGAGCACGGTACCGATCTCACCCGGTTCGGCGGGCGCACGGCGGATGCGGCTGGCAGCGAGGGTGTCGCGTTCGGCCGGGTCAAGGTCTCTGGCGTCGACTAGCACGACGTCGCTGTCAGCGACCGGCCGCAGCCCCAGGGGATCGCTGATCAGCTCGGGTGCGCGGCCGGTGAGCATCGCCAGCGGCATTCCGCCCAGGTATCCGGTGATCGTCGTGGCTGGGGTGTTGAAGTCGCCATGCCCGTCTAGCCACACCACTGCGGCGTCGCCGTGGCGGCGTTGCAGCCCGGCGACCGCTCCCAGGGCGGTGGTGCAGTCTCCGGACAGCAGCAGTGGCCGCGCGGCTCGGGCCACGGCATCGGCGACGGCCTGGTACAGCCGGATCATCCGGCCGCTCTGGGGCCCGGCTGGAAGGGAGGGGCGGATCAGCTCGGCCGCTCCGGGCGGGAGCGGGAAGCCGGGGATGTGCTCGTCGAGGTGCCATGGGGTGACAATGAGCTGCCAGCCTTCGGCTGCGGAGTTATCTGGCATCAGCTGCCTGCCTGTCGTTTCGCTGAGCGAGCAGATCACGCAGCCGCTGCAGCTCGGCGGCACCGGCTTGAAGGTGCGTGGCCAGCTGCGTTCGGGCCTGCGCTGGGCTGCCGCGCAGCGCCTCGAGCAGGTCCCGGTGGTCGTCTGCCGTACGGCCGAGCTGGCGGCTGGAGTGCTCGGCCAGGGTGAGGGCCAGGCGCTGTTCCTGCTGGAGCTGGGTGTGGAACCGGGCCAGCCGGGGGCTGCCTGCGGCGGCGACTAGGGTGGCGTGGAAGAGCCGGTCACTGTCCAGCACCCGT
>WNGD01004944.1_pt1 | contig 13060 bp, 11 predicted proteins | sample 5400671 | NCBI WGS metagenome assembly WNGD01 (sample SAMN13153369, study PRJNA577476) | soil metagenome | isolation source: 40 cm soil or saprolite under grassland replicate 2 | place: USA:California | collected 2016-06-15
GTGCACCAGCACCCGCTGGTGGGCATCCTCTCGGCGGTTGCGCTGACCGGCCATAGCTTTCTTGACGGCGTCGGCATCGGCCTGGGCTTTCAGGTGAGCGCCGCCGTTGGACTGGTCGTGGCGATTGCCGTCATCTCACACGACTTCTCCGATGGCCTCAATACCGTCACGTTGATGATCGTCAATAAGAACACGTCTCGCCGTTCCTTCCTGCTGCTCCTGGCCGATGCGGCGGCGCCGGTGGCCGGTGCCATCTCCACGCTGTTCTTCACTATTCCCACCGTCGGATTGCCATACTACCTGGGCTTCTTTACCGGCTTCCTCCTCTATATCGGCGCGAGCGATATCTTGCCGCAGGCGCACAGCAACAAGAGCACACCGCTCACCATCGTCCTCACGGTGCTGGGTGTCCTTTTCGCCTTTGTCGTCACGCGCTTCGTCTGATCTCTGGACACCCGCTTTTACGCCCCGGCCAACGCTTTTCCTGACGCCGCGCGTGTACGCTCTGCAGAGGTTCAGGCTGTAGAGTGCCATCCTTGCTCCAACGGAGCGATGGCAAGAAGCTGCTCCGCTCGACGAGAGCAGCCATGCAAAGGAGCTTCTCTATGCAATGGGTCGTGGCTACTGCCGCATTTTTCGCCTCCGCCGTTGAGTTCGTGGAGGCATTTACCATCGTCCTGGTCGTGGGCGTCACCGTCAACTGGCGAAGCGCCCTGCTCGGCGCGCTCGCGGCGGCGGCGACGCTTGCCCTGCTGGTGGCGACGCTGGGGACCGCGCTTGTGCAATGGGTGCCGCTCGATGTGCTTCGCATGGTCATCGGCACGCTCTTGCTCCTCTTCGGGCTGAAGTGGCTGAAGAACGCCATCCTGCGCTATGCCGGTTTGAAAGCGATCCACGACGAACAGGCCATTTACGAGGAAACCCGGGCACAGCTCCGCGCGCGGGGCGTGGCTGATGTCTCATCGCCCCGCTTCGACCTCTTCGGGTTCCTGCTGTCGTACAAGTCGGTCTTGCTCGAGGGACTCGAGGTGGCCTTCATTGTGATCACCTTCGGGGTGAGCGCGGCAACAAGCACCGTCTCGCGCTCCAGCGGCATTACCTCTGCGGCGCTCGGCGCGCTGGCTGCCGGTCTGCTAGTCATCCTGGTGGGCGCGCTCGTGCGCGTTCCGCTGGCAAAAGTGCCCGAGAACACGCTGAAGTTTGTCGTTGGCATCATGCTGACGACCTTCGGCACCTTCTGGCTGGCCGAAGGATTCAACTACGAGTGGCCGCTCTCCGATGCCTTTCTCCTCGTCCTCGTCGCCGTCTACCTGGGCGCGTCTTTCTTGCTCATCGCCTGGCTCAAACGGATGAAAAAGCAACAGCGAGAGCAAGCCGCAGAGAATCAATCAGTTCCCGCTACCGTACAAAAACAGGAGGTGAATCCGTGAAGGTCATCAAAGCCATCTACAATTTCATCGTCGGTGACATGGTCATCCTGATAGGCGTCGCGCTGACGGTGCTGGTCCTGGCGCTCATCAACAGCGTTGGCGCTCTGGCCCCTCTCAGAGGACTTACGGGTCTGACTCTGATCGTAGGCGTACTTGCCAGTCTCGTTGCTACATTGAGCCGTGAGGCGTTCTCACCGAGACGTTAGCGCATAGAGAAAATAGACGCCGCTGCCGGGCGCGAACGGCATCACGACCTTCTTCGGTTCCCTTAGGGAGAGCGAGCCACTCTTCTATCTAACTGCAAAGCTAGCATGAGAGAGTGGCTCACTTCGCTTTTCCCGTTTTGCCTGGTCAATCGATGTAGTCTAGCTTTATGGCGTGCTGCCTCTCATCGTCGATGTCTCCACCCTCCCACGGCCAAAGGCGTCGATGCGGCCCCAGCGCCCGGGGATGTCGAGCAGTTCGAGCCGACCAAGCATCGAGGGGATGGCGGGAGCAACGAGGAGGTTGTCGCCTACTGGCTCCAGACCAAGAATCGCGCGCAGCAGCAAGAGCGGAGCTCCGCTGGCCCAGGCTTGCGGACTACACGCGGTGGGGTATTCCACCGGGAACTCCGTCACTTCACGGCTGTAGCCGGAGAACGCCTCGGGCAGACGGCCCCTGAAGTAGGCGGCGGCCTCGAGTATGTTCATGGCGACCCGCGCGGCCTCCTCGCTATAGCCGTAGCGCCGTAATCCCATAGCGATAAACGAGTTGTCGTGCGGCCAGACCGTCCCGAGGTGATAGCCAATTGGGTTGTAGCCGCCCTCGCCCTCCGCCATGGTGCGCACGCCCCAACCCGAATACAGGGCGGGACCCATCAGGTGACGTACGACAGCCTCCGCCTTGTCCTCATCGACGATGCCACTCCAGAGCAGGTGCCCGATGTTCGAGGTCAGGGCATCGACCTTGCGCCCATCGCCATCGATGGCGAGCGCGAAAAACCCTCGCTCCGGGAGCCAGAAGTCCTGGTTGAACCTGCGCTTCAGTTCGGCTGCCTGCCTCTCTAACCGGTTCGCAAGCTCGGGGTCATTCCAGAACTCACGCGCGAGCCGCGCGCAGCGCATCCTGGCGTCGTAGACGTAGCCCTGGATCTCGCACGTGGCGCGCGGCAGGCGCGAGAGCGTGCCATCGGCGAACAGGATGGAGTTCCAGGAGTCTTTCCAGCACTGGTTCTCCAGTCCCGTCTCCGTGTTGCGGCGGCTGTACTCGACGTACCCATCGCCGTTGCGGTCCCCGTAGGTATCGATCCAGTTGAGCGCCGACCTGGCTTCCATCTCAAGCTCCCGTACAAGCCCGGCATTGCCGGTCCAGCGCTCAAACTCATCGAGCAGGATGAGGAAGAGCGCCGTGGCGTCGGCACTTCCGTAGTAGGGCGAGTGCGGGCGTTCCTCGAATGCGGCCATCTCGCCGAAGCGCGCCTCGTGCATGATCTTGCCAGGCTCCTCATCGCGGAAGTCGTCGACCCTTGTTCCCTGTTGTTCCGCCAGTGCACGAAGTGTCGCTTCAGCCAGTTCGGAGGTGAAAGGGAGCGCCTGGTAGCTCACAAGTATGCTGTCTCTGCCGAAGAGTGTCATGAACCAGGGTAAGCCGGCGGCAGGGAGCGCCTGTCCTGGCAGCGTGATGGGGAAAAAGCGCAGCGCCGCCAGGTCGATAAGACTCTGGCGGTAGGTGAGCTGGAGGGACGGCCAATCACACGAGAGTCGAGGTAGAGCTTCACCTAACTTCTCCAGACTCCTCTTCATCTCTGACCTGACCTGTGGACCATTGCGTCCCTGGGTTGCCTCCTGGCGATTTTCGTCGATGCCAACCAACACGGCGACGACATCGAGGCTGGTCGTCCACTCACCATGAGGCTCGATATGCACCGCGAAGCTCAGGCCGTGCTCGTCGATAACAGCCTCGGCGCTGCTAGTAATCACGGTCTCGCGAACGAACTGTTCGCGACGATAGCCGAGTACCAGGCGATCGCTCTCTGTGCGATGGTAGAATTCCCCTCTCTTCTTGAGCGCATCCTTGACCTCGAACAGGTCGGCAAAGTCGGCCGCCGCCTCTACGCGCAGCTTGAGTTCAACCGGTTGGCTTTTGTGATTGAGGATGGTCACCTCCTCGTGGAAGCCATTTCCGACCGCCCGCTTGCGGATGATCGACAGGTCGGAATCGACGTAGACGGTGCCGGTTCCAGGCACGAGGAAGAACTGCACATAGAAGTAATCGAGGTCGTCCGTCGACAGGACGTTCGGTCGCTGCTCGTCCACCGTGAGGAGCCAGCGCGAAAGGAAGCGCGTATCCCAGGCGAACAGTCCTAGCGGCTCGGTCGGCGAGGCGTCGATATCTCCGCGCAGGTCACTGACCACGAAGTTGTTTCCCTCGAGAACACTTATCGTTGTTTTCGCACCCATTGTTTGCTCCTTTATCCCCGTTTCCCGTCGGCCAGGCTCTCGTCGGGAAAGAGACGCTGGAATTTCTGTGCCAGGCCGAGATTGCCGGTGATCTTCATCTTCCCCTGCATGAACAGTGTGGTCGGATTCTGCTTCCCCAGCACCATGCGGTCGAAGTCTTCCTGGCCGCACGCACACACGCAGTCCGCTCCAGCCGTATCCCTGCTCACACTCAGGGACCCATTTTTAATGCCTACAAACCAGCTTCCCGCATCCCCGATATCCCAGCGGATCGTTCCAGAGACGCCATGAAGTAGGGGTTCGCGGCCGCGTTCGGCCAGCCGCGTGAAGAATGCTTCGCTCGTATCAACCATAGATCCTCCTCATATTGCTAAATCTGGTCCAAAGCTACCAGGGGCCCATTATCGTCTACCTGATTGACGGTAACAGGCCCCCCTCTACTCGATAAGCAAGAGCCACTGTAGGACGGCGCGGACTCGCAATTCAACGTACTAACACGAGAAACGCTGGTGCTTCAGAGGACCATGAAGCGGGGGACGAGCACCTTGTCGATGACATGGATGATGCCGTTATCGGCGCTCACGTTGCCTCGCGTGATGCGGGCACTGTTGACCTTGATGCTTTCCAGCAGGGTCGTGGTGACCGTGTCCCTCACGACGTAGCCGTGGGCATCCGTCCCATCCACGAACGACTCGGTGTCCCGTTCGTTGGTAGCCGAGGATGCGATGGTGAGCCGCTGGCCCTCCAGCGTTTTCAGGAAGATCACGTCGAGCAGGGCGGTCGTCCGGTAGATGCCCAGCACGATGTGGTACTTCACCAGCTTGCTCATGTCATCATAGTCCGCGAATAGGTCTTCGACCTGGTCGGCCTTCATCTGCGCGAAGGCGGCGTCGGTCGGCGCGAACATGGTGTAGGCACCTGGCTCCTGCAGAGCCGCAACGATCTCGGTCATGTTGATGGCGCGAGTAAACGTTGTGAACGTCCCCTCCGCCTGGAGGGTATCGATAAGATTCGCCATCTGCACTCCTTTCTTTCTCTCATGCGCTGGTCGGTAGCGGCCAGCACGATTCACGCTGAAGCGCGCCCGCGGGCTAGCTCTCCGCTGCCTGGCTTTGTTCGGCTTGGCCTCTCTTTTGCTCGATATGGTGCGCGAGGAACCTGGCGGCCCACAGTTCGATCTGCTTTCTAGCTTCCGCTCTCGTCACGCCGTAGCGCTCCTCGATCTTGCCAACCAGCATCTCGACATCGCCCTTGATCTGCTCTACGTCATTGTGCGTGAGTTTGCCCCACTCGTGGCGCACGCCCCCGCTCAACTGCTTCCAGTTGCCCTGGATTGTGTCGTGTAATGAACTGTCTTTCACCTTTCGTTTTCCTTTCGTTTGCTGCGTTCATCTACAAGTGCTACGCTGATCTTCTTCTCCCTCCTCTCGCAGGAGGGGCGATTGTGTGCGTAACTGCATGAATAGCGTACTCGTAGCATGTGAAGAAAAGCGTTGGTGGTGGCATAAAAAAGGCGAGCCGACTCTCTTTTTCCCTATCTGGTCACGAGCTTGCCGATTAAAAAGCCCGCCAGGGCGGCGGCGGTCGCGATACCCAGCGTTTCTAACGCGGTGAGCACGACGTTGCGGTGTCCCACCAGGCCTCGCCCCACACCGAGCAGCAGCAGGAGTGCGGCGGTGATGACGAGTGAGACGAGGCGCGCGGACTGCAGGGAGAGAAACGCGAATGGAACGACGGGAACGAATGCCGCGAACAGGTCGGAGACGAACATCCATGCCGACTGCACGAAGGGATTCTTCTGTTGGTCCGTGCCCCCGAGATGAAGTTCAGAGGACGCCTCAACCTGGAGCCATGTCCTGGGGTGATGTGCCAGCGCATCGACGATAGCAGTGGTCTCCTGGTCGCTAAAACCGGCAGCTCGCAGCCGGTCCACGACTTCCTGTTTCTCTGCTTCAGGATTTTTGTCGATCTCCGCTTGCTCCTGGGCCAGTTGCGCTTTGGCCTGGTCGTTGGTCGACTCTACGTCCAGAAACGTGCCGGCCATCATCGAAACGGCCGCGGAGATGGCTCCTGTGGCCCCGGCGAGCAAGACGACGGAACTGCTGGTCGTGCTGCTGGCGACACCGAACACCAGGCCGAAGATGGAAACGGTCCCGTCCTCCATCCCGAAGACGATATCGCCGATGGAGTCATAAAACGATTTCCCGATGGCTGCCAGGAACGACTCGCGCAGCCAACCGAGGAAGAAAAGTCTTCTCCTGAGGTCATAAAACGATTTCCCGATGGCTGCCAGGAACGACAGGCCCTGTGCGCTCTTTTGTGCGGACATGATATCTATACCTCTCTCTTTGTTACACCCTCTTGAAAATGATTACATTCACGAGGCTGTATGAGGAGTATTCGTCGGGAATATTCCTCGTCCTGAGCGTAGCGGTCGCGCGTGAAGAAGTGCGTTTGCCAGAGCGTAAAAAAGCCTGTGTTCGATTCAATAACGCAAAACGAACGAGGTGGAAGCCTTTTGTGCTTTTTCACGCTTCTGGCCACGCCTTGAGCCACGCTGTGCGCATAGAATCGAGTTGTAGTTACCCACTGTTCATTTGTCCTGATACAGAGCGCGCGCCCTCCGCTCTGCGGATTCTTTGATAAGAATACAGGAGCAGGCTCCAGCCTTCACTTTGGAAACAAGAAAGCGAGTTGTACATGCTGAATAGATCACAGCGAACAGGTCTCTTCAAGTGGCTCTCCAGGAGACGTGATGGACTGTCTCTCTTGCGCCTCGTGCGCAGGGTCATCCTTGGCGTAGTGACGGCGCAGGTCCTGACCGCCGCCGTCCTGCTGGGCATTGCCGCGTTGGGGAGACGGCGCAAACACGACGCGAGCTTCCCCCACGGACGCTTCGAGGAGGTGCGGGTCGGCGAGAATGTCCTCCAGCTGTATTCCTACGGGCGGGATCTGTACGATGCCATGCTGGAGGCCATCGACGGGGCGCGAGAGTCCATTTATCTGGAGACCTACATCTGGAAGGACGATGATGTTGGCCGGGAATTTCAAGCGCACCTGACGCGGAAAGCGACTGAGGGCGTCGCGGTCTACGTCATCTTCGATCGTTTCGGCAATCTCGTGGTGCCACGGACCTTCAAATCGTCTTTTGCCTCACCAGTGCATGTGCTCGAATACAGTGCCCTGCATCGTCCGTGGCACTGGCTTGATCCACGCCGCTTCGCGCTCGACCACCGCAAGCTCCTCATCGTCGATGGCGCAATGAGCTTTATCGGGGGCTACAATATCGGCTCGGTCTACGCGACGCAGTGGCGCGATACACACCTGGGCCTGCGCGGCCCGGTGGCTGCGGAACTCGCCCAATCCTTCATCGCCTTCTGGAACCGTTTCTGTGCGGCACACGAGAGAATAACGCGGCGCTCTCACCTGCGCATTGACTCGCGTCTGACCGTCAGCCAGAACGAGGCCATGCGCCTGTCTTTCCCGATCCGCGACCTGCATATCGCCGTCATCGATAGGGCGGAGCAGTTCATCCTGCTCACGACCGCCTACTTCGTGCCCGACAGGATACTCCGTGACGCGCTCGTAGCGGCTGCCGGGCGCGGCGTCGATGTGCGCGTGCTGGTGCCGTGGGTCTCCAACCACGTGCTGGCGGACTGGATTTCCCACAGCTACTTCACCGATCTGTTGCGAGGCGGCGTGCGCATCTTTGGCTACCGCTATACCATGCTGCACGCCAAGACCTGCAGCATCGATGGGCAGTGGACGACGATCGGCACGTGCAACCTGGATCGTCTGAGCCTGGTCGGCAACTATGAAATCAATGTCGCGATCTACAGCGCCGAGTTCGCCGGGCAGATGTCGGCGCTCTTCGCCGAAGATACGAGCGAGGTGTTCGAACTGACCATGCAGCAATGGCAGGGCCGACCGTGGTATAACAAGGTGAGTGAGCGCATCCTGGCTCCTCTGCGCCTGCTGGTGTGAGGGAGGAGCAGCTCCCACCCGAGGATCCTCTCGCGGGATTGCGAATCTTGTACTGTTGAGGAACGCTATGACAACCAACCAGCAGGCAGCGGCATCCGAATGGGTGGCCACTGCGCATCGCAGCTTTCCGAGCTATCTGGTTCGCCTCCCTGGCAGCCAATATCGGGACGTGGTTCCAGAACGGGGGAGGCGTGTTGCTCATGACGCATTTCACCACGTAGCCCGTCTTGATCGCGCTGATGCAGACGGCCACCACGCTGCCGGTGTTCCTGGTGGGCCTGCTCGCCGGGGCGCTGGCCGACATCGTGAACCGCCGCCTGCTGCTCGCCACCCAGGGGCTGATCCTGGTCGCCGCCAGACGACCCGCCCGGTCATGGCATCCACGCAGGCCGCAATGCGCACCTTCTGAGCCGTGGCCTCGGTTGCTTTCTGCCCTGGCTCTCCCTTCCCCCGGTAGCTGGAGCCGACCAGAGGCCGCAGGTAGGCGGTGAACTCATCCTGATAGAGCAACACCACCTCCCCAGGAGCCTGGCGGGCGTACGCGCACGCCGCCGCAATGGCCGCCATCTTCTGCTCATAGGAGAGGTCTGGAGAATGCACATGCCCTCGCCCTCGTTTGGAGACCACCTGCAAGCGTTTGAGCAGTTGGCAGACACCAGGCACGCTCAGCGAGCGCATCCAGGGGACGCTCTCAGCGATGCACTGCAAGGTCCAGGTGTGTCGATCATGCCCCAGCAGGACGGGGCTGCGATGCAGTACCTCTTGGAGTTGGCTGGCGGCGTGGGCCGCCTCCAGAGGGGGAAAAAGCTGGCTTGCGTCCTCGTCCACGTCTGACGAGAAGGCCAGCCAGTCCCTCCTGCAGATAGCGCGTGAGCCATCGGTGTACCGTGTTGTCATCGCGCCGTTTGAGCGGGCCGTGCTCGGCAACCTGCAAGGCGGGAAGCCCTTCCAGAGCGATCTTGAGGGTCGCGCAGGTAGGCTTTCGGGTGTAGCACCATAGACCATGAGCACATCAGCTCGGGGCAGAACATCTGTCTCTTCAGGTCGTTTATACTCGCTGCGGACCGGATGGCCCGTCTGCTGAGTGAGGCGTTCCACGTCGACAAAGCGAGTTGCCATCGGGGTAAGAATGACACAGGGGTCCCATCCTCTGATTTTTGCTTGTTCCACAAAGTCGTAGATGGTGGCCGCGTAGCCAGTTCCACAGACGATGAGGTAGAGGACTCTGCGCGGAGTATACTCATGTTCATTCATGGTGTGCTCGCCAGGGCCTCTTGCAGGTCTCTCACCCGAGGGTGCGTCCCTCGTTTGGTCGTTCTTAATCGATCATAGAGCACCTGAACGCGGCTCACATGACGCATCGAACCGTAGGCCTGAGCAAGACGAACCCCTTGAATCGCCAGATCAATGCCATGATCGAGACTATCACTATACGCATACGCCTGCGCTTTAATAATCGTATAGGACCCCATTTCACGCAGTGAGCGGAACGGCTTCAGGCGATCCGTCTGAGCATAAATTTCCAGAGCCTTCTAACTTCCGGACTTCACTACAAACCTTTCAGGAGAAAAAGTGCGAAGAGACTCAGGTATACGGTTGGTGACAATCTGCTCAACGATAGTGGGTCCAGTAATAGCCGAGAGAAGGAGACCATAGCCATTCAATCCACAGGCAAGGATGACATTGTTCCAGCTGGGAGCAAATCCCAGAAGAGGGCGAGTATCGGGAGTTCTCGGAAGTAATCCCGCCCATGCACGCTCTATAGGGCACTCATCGAGTGCTGGAACAAGCCGCTTCGCTGTCCCATATAACCATGCCTGGCTCTCTGGCGTCGTCTGTATCTCAAATCCCGCCTCATCTCTCGCCACGCCGATAATGATGGTCTCATCCTTCTTGGGAGCAAGATAGATTCCTCCACCAAAAACCATGTGCTGGAGAGAAGGTGTGGGCTGCCGTACTGCAATGCTTTGACCACGGAGGGGGGAAACCGGCAGGGTGATCCTGAGCCAATCACTCTGAGCCGCCCACGCTCCTGTTGCCAGGACAAGATACGTGCAAGCAATCGTCTTTCCTTGAGAGGTGCGGACTCCGGTGATCTGTTCATGATGATGGTCGATGGCAATGACTTCTTCGTGCGTGTAGAACATCGCACCCAATCTCTCTGCGGCACAAGCGTATGCTCGCACCAACTGCAAAGCGTTCAATTGGGGATCGTGTGGATTATAGAGGACGAGGGAAATATCGGTAGCAAGCCCTGGCTCGTATTGCCGTATCTCATCATCAATCAACAATTGCACTGGAAATCCCTGATTTCGCCAGGTGCTCACCCAGGCCCTGAGACGCGATAGGCGTTTTGTCTGCATCACCCGCAGTGTTCCTGAGGACTGATACGCAAGACACATGTCACTGGCATCTTCTAACTCAGGCACAAGGTCAGGAAAACGGGCAAGACTGGAGAGCAACAACCGCGTGTACGGATCACTGGGATCGGCGAACGGTTTGAGAGGAGCAAGCATGCCTGACGCCGCCTGTGATGCCTGTGCTCCTACTGCATTCTTGTCCAGCACTACCACATCGATCCCTTGCTTACGAAGAGCATAAGCAATTGAACACCCGATCACTCCGGCTCCTACAATGACGACATCAGTGATGTATTTCATCACCTTTCTCCTAAGCAAGGAAACATGCTTTCTAAGCGATAGAAAGCCGTGCTTCCAACTCCTTCAAACGAGGATGTGATGGCTCTACTTTCCAAATGTTGTGGTACAAAGACAGTACTTCTGCTTTATTGCTGCGAGAACGTGTTGCTTCAATGAAATCGAGTGCTTCGTAAGCAAGCTTACAACTGCTGTCTATATCTCCATCGGCCAGAGCGAGTTGTGCTTCTGAGAGATACAGATTCCCTTGCCATCGAATAAATTCCCTTGGAAGGCTCTCTTGCACAATGAACAGCGCTTTTTGTGCCTCCTTGATCTCTCCTGAGCGTCTGAGAACATCCCCACGAATCATATAAAGACCAGAAACATCTACTTTGACGAAACTTCCGTCACCTTCTAAAACACTATACACCCGTACTGCCTTATCAACTTCGTCGAGAAGATCAAGGCTTTTTGAGAGCAAGCTTGGACTTGTTGGATCAATGAGCGAGTATATTTCAGCAAGGAACATACAAATATAGCAACGAAGCGGATCGCGTGACCGATTTGCGTATGGAAGCGCTTCTTCTAAATCTCGAACTGCTCGATCATAGTGTTGCTGCTTTGCATGAACTTTTGCGCGCCGATAGAGTGAAGAAGCGAGTAATTCAGCATTCTGTAGCTGAACAGCGAGCTTAATGGCCTCATTGATATCATCAAGTGCTTTCTTAAACTCAGCTCTGTCTCTTGCAAGGACACTACTTAATTGCAAAAAACGACAGCGAATGGCAAGGAGTTGATCCCGCACAATACCACGTGCGATGCTGATTTCTTGAGTTAAATAGAGCAACCAATGATGAACAGCACTGGCTGAGCGTTCTGCCCAACTTGTATAGAATGCTTCCCAAGCAAGCGTCAAGACATCTTCATATGCTTGAAGAGCAAGAGGATACATAGCAGGGCCGCTACCCGAAGCTGTGAATACCATTTGTTGCCCAGTTGCATATTGAAGCACAACGCTCTGAGGGATAGATGTTGCGTCCAATGGTGGGAGGGCTTGTCCTTGCATAATTAGTTCCGGTGACAAGTGTATATTCTTCGTCACATACCTTCGTTGTTCATCTTCTCTTAGAGTATGTTGACCATTTCTTACCAGAGTATTGGATGGTGTGAAAGGAACCAGATACCTATCAAGAGACAGTGGCTCATGCAACAGCTTCTCAGCAAGCGCATTCGTGGTTTTTGAAAGAGAGAGGCCATACTCGGTGAAGCGGTTTTTCGCTTCTTCATAGGTGCTACGTGCATCATGAGTCATTCCTTGTCGATGCAGCATGGCTAACAAACGACAGAGGACATCTTCATCTAAGGGATTGGTTTCTAAGAGCGTGCGATACTGCCCTCTCACATGCCACAGCATTCCTTGTGCCTCGTAGGCTTCGGCTAACCAGAGGAGGCAACATCGCATCACGGTCTCTTTCTCGGCCCGGCTGGCAAGAGACCACTGCCCACTTTCTCCCTCTAGCATACTGCCACGCTCAAAGTGCCTGCTGGCCTGTTCCAAGAGGGGAAGTGCTTGAGAAGAAGTGCGACCAAGACGTTCAGCTTCACGCAACAAGGCTTCGCATTCATCACTATCCGTCCACACAACCTCCTGACCTGCCAGTTCGTACCCTGTTCTTCCATGCGAGCCAAAAGGTGTGAGGATGGCTTCGTGGTGGAAGACGCGATAGAGGCGTGAGGATGCATTATTCAGGTACTTTTCGGCCAGGGAAAGCTCCCTTTCAGGCCACACATCATCAATGATGTCGCTGCGAGAAGCCCTTCTCTTGCTTGCACAAAGAAGGTATTTCAACAAGGAGCGAGCGTAGCTATTTCCCCAAGCGGATTGCTCGAGCGTTTTCCAGGTCGTCTCGTCTTGTCTTCGCTCCACATGAAATGCACCAAGCAGGCACACACGCACGAGCACCGAAGGGCCGTCTCTGTCGACATCTGCCAAATCCTCTTCACTGTGGGCTCAGGTTCGTTCACGGGAAGAGAGCCTCTCACATGTTTCCGCCACAATTCTACCATAGTTCCCACAAAAAACCTACCCTCATTCTATCACGACTATGAGTCTTCATATGAGTATGTACACCGTTTTCTGTGAGTCTGCGTATGACGCTTCTCTGTTACCCTCTGTTTTAGCAGCAACTACACTATCTATCAGAGGAAATCAGTCATGACGGGACAAAGCGACATAGCACGGATGAGACAACAAATCGCCGCCGAGTATCTTTCGGCCCAGTTAGGACTCTCAGGGTTGGCAGAAGGCACCTCGCGCCATCGCTTCATCACGAACAAGATGGAGCGAATGGGCGAATCCTTCGAAACCTTAGCGGCGATGATGGGCAAAGAGCAGGCCATCCAGATCCTGGCGGACACGCTCCAGGACCCACGAATTGCGCAACGAGGTTGTGGAAGAGCTAATCCTGATCTGATGAGCGAAAATCGCTCAGAACCGGACGCCCCGCCCGTGAGAGATGGCAGAAACAGCAGGATGGAGAGCAAAACAGGCAGAAGAGAGCAAAAC
>WNGD01004950.1_pt1 | contig 13053 bp, 15 predicted proteins | sample 5400671 | NCBI WGS metagenome assembly WNGD01 (sample SAMN13153369, study PRJNA577476) | soil metagenome | isolation source: 40 cm soil or saprolite under grassland replicate 2 | place: USA:California | collected 2016-06-15
CTCCGCCGTCAGCCGCGTGATCACGGCCGACGAGAGGTTCGGCGCGTCCTTGCCCAGGAGGGCGGCGAGCGCCTCCTGGAAGTCGCCGGTCGACACCCCGCGCAGGTAGAGAACCGGCAACAGCGCGTCGAGACTCTTCTGGTCGTGATTGGCGACTTCTCTGCGGTGACCGGCTGCGGCCCGGCCTTCGGCCGAGTCGCCTCCCAGAGCTCCCGGGCAATTGGGAGCGGGTCGATTCGAGCCGTTTTCCACCACAGCAGCTCGTTGCGCGATCGGTGGAGCTCGCGGTGGTGCAGCCGGCAAAGAGGAACGGTGAATTCGTCGCTTACCTTGCGGCCGAAAGCGAGCCTCTGGGCGAAGCGCACGTGGTGCGGCTCGGAAGGCTGCCGCCCGCAAATGAGGCAGGATCGGGAAGCGACGTACTTGAGATGATCTTTATCACGAAGGCGCCGCGTTTCCCCGAAGGCGAGGACGCTCTTGTCGACGCGGTTAGGGGAGCGTTCCTGCGCCTCCGATCCCACGCTCTGGTTGCCCGATTCCACCGGCTCGGAGCCGGCTTCAGTGGCGTCAACGGGTGTCGACGCCCGCGGCTCTGTTTGCTGCATCTTTTCTTCAAGCGCCGAAATTCGAAATGCGAAGGCGGTCTCGATGAGCCGGGCGTCGCGCGAAATCAGGGTGTTTTTTATGGGCAGGACGTTGCGGGCCCACTCCGCTGCAGCCTCGGCCGACGGCAATTTAATGATTCCCGTAGCAGCCGATCGCGAGCCTCGGCCGAGGCCTCTGGGTCCAGAATGGGGCGGTGCCCCGCCAGGCGGCAAGAAGGGCTCGTAGAGGCCCGGTCCGATGGGGTCGAACCTGGGCTGCCGCCTGCACCCGCACCCGGCTGGCAGTTCAGGTCTGGCGCATCGAGGTCGTCCTCTCCAGCGATGCCAACCAACGTGAAGAGCGCGTACCGGCGGGCGTAGGTCAGGGCAGCGCCCATGCGGTGCGGAGCCGCCATCTCGCTAACCGGGCACACCGGCCATTCCGAGGCAATCCATTCGCCTGAGGAGTGGGTGAGCGTAGTGGTCAGCGCGACCGAGCGGGTGGGTTGGTCGATTGCCGTAGTCTGGAAAATCGCGATCTCGTGCTTACCCAGTGTTTTGCGCACGATCTCGAGGCCGCTCGACAGCGGGGCGTAACGGAAGGTGCGCGCCCCCTCCCCGCTCCGGTCGGCGCGGATCATCGCGGTGAGCGATTTCTCCGGATTCGTGAGTTCCGTGTGGGCCTTGGCGAGAGCCCCCGCTAATGCCGCAATCGAGCCACCGGACCGGTGCATGGGCTGCCTCCAAGATGATCGAGGCGCACCTCGGCCACGCTCGCCGGTGCAGTTCAAGGGGCTTTGGAAGAAAGCTAGGGCGAAGCAGCGTCCGGAGCGAACAGGCAGCTGCCAGGTTCACGGGCTTGACCCCGCGCAGCTCCCCTTATCCTTACCTGGGTCAATCCCGAGAGTACCCGGCTTTGTACCAGCGGCGGATCCCTTGGTCTTATCGACGCGCAACGGTTTTGCGGGCAGGATTTCTATGACCAGTTCGAACGGGCTTCTCGATCACGACCTCCAAGATCGTGCCACGCACGCCTAGCGTCGCGTACGGCGTTTTGATCTCGTAGTTCCTGGGATCTTGCACGCCTGTGACAAACCGGTAGGCGCCACGAGTCGCGTTGACTACGACGGTGCCGTTTCCTTTGTTCGGATCATACACGAACTTGTCGAGCCGGACGGTTGACATCGGTCCGACACTCAGTTTGGTGTTATCCAAGAACTGCAGCTCGGCCTGCCCTCCGGTGCTGGTGCTGACCGTCTCGCGGGCATGCACGTCAGAGTTGGGAGCGAGCTGCCCGGCCACGCTGCCATGGGCCTGCGGTTTGACCGAGGTGGCGGTGCCGATTTTCTGGGCATGGGCTGGCAGGGCACAACCCACTACCAGCGCAATTGCCGCTACAATCAAAAGCTTATGCATGGGCGCTCCTTAAGTTATTATGTCAGACCCACCCCACGATAGAACTGATACTCGAACTTCTGCTCGCAGTAAAGCCTAATCCGCGCCTGGATGGGGTGGTTGGGTCAGAGTTTCAGGAGGGAGATCCGATTGCTGCCCTGAACACATCCATTCGCCACCAAGAACTGCTCACCTGAACACTACGGAAAAGTCATCCAACTGCTGAGCGGGCAATTTCTTTGTGTTCACGCTCACTTGAATAGCGTCGATCCGAAGACTTGTCGACGTTGCAAGAGGGCACGGTGCATCGATGTAGCCCATCCTCCGATGCTAACAAGCGTCAACAAAGCGACTATGGTGACCGATGAGCAAACTGCTCTTGCGCATATGTCGTTATTCATAACGGCAGTCAGCAGTAGACACGTGTGACCCATCTCACACAGAGCCCTGAAATAATTTCACTACGACAGCAGGACCGCGCGACCTCATCTGACCAGGTTTCGGAGGGACCCGCGGAATGGTTACCTCCGAAGACTCTGAGGCTTACCCTCGACCTCAACATTGCACGCCAGCTCAAGCACATGGTGATAGCTTCTGCCAAGCGCGAGCAAATTGGATGGGCAAGAGCGCGCAGGCGTCTCAGCGGTGGCCCGTCATGCGTCGCTTCCAGTCCCTTTAAAGGGGGAACGTTATTTCGTCTCCGCGACGAACACCCCATTCCAGTCGAGCGGTGGCGCGCTGTTGCTGAATGCCTGCACTCGCGTCCGATAAAGGTCGAACAGCGCGCCAAGCCCAAAATTCTCGTCGGCCGTCCGGCCTATCCGCAGTGCTTCCAAGGCGCCCTCCCAGTCGCGGCTACGGTAGCAGTGGAGCATTGACGAATAGACTTTGCGCAGCTCCTGGAAGCGGATGTCCTGCAGAATGTCATCGCCGCCAACGAGCGTGTAAATCGATTCCGGCTCGGTCTTTCCCTTCACGGTGATGAGGTCAACCTCAAGGGTCGCGAATTTTTCCTTGGCCTTCTCGGCAGTCCGCGACCCGATAATGACCGGGACTCCGTAGTATTTGGTCTGGCCCTCAAGCCGCGAAGCGACGTTGACTGGGTCACCCAGCACCGAATAATTGAAGCGCAAGTCAGATCCCAGATTGCCCACGACGCATTGACCGGTGTTGATGCCGATCCCGATCCGGAACGGTATAAATTGCTGGTCCGAGGCTTTGGCTTCCCTTTCCCGTTCCCCGTTGAGCATTTTGAGGCGGCCGATCATATCTAAGGCGGCCGTGCAGGCGTTGATCTCGTGGCTCGGATCGTCCAGCGGCGCGTTCCAGAACGCCATGACGGCATCACCCATATATTTGTCTATCGTGCCCTGGTGATCGATGACGGCATTGGTAAGCGGGTTGAGCAGCCGGTTCATCAGCGAGGTAAGGCCCTGCGGATCTTCCTTGTAGAGTTCGGAGATCGAGGTGAAACCGCGCACATCGCTGAACAGCAGGGTCATATCGCGCTCTTCCCCGCCCAGCACGAGCTTCTCCGGGGAGTGTACGAGCTGTTCGACGAGGGTAGGCGCGAGGTAATGGCCGAAGGCAGCACGGATCGCGCTGCGTTGCGTCTCGACGCCCCGGTACACATAGAACGTAATCCCCGCGATCATGCACCCCAAGGCCAGGCCCGGATAGACCGGATCGAGCAGAAGCCCCCAAGCGCGAAACGCTAGCCAGCCGCCGAGGAATAGCGCCGCAATGGTAAGAAAACCGAATGCGGCAGCCGATCGCGCAGTCACGCGTGGAAGGCCCACTGCCAGCAGAAGGCCCAATACGATGATGACGCTTTCCTCCATTGCAAGCGCATAGTCTGGCCGGACAAGCGATCGCCCGGCCAGAATGTTCTCGAGCAACTGGGCGTGGATTTCCACTCCCGGCACGGCAGAATCGAGCGGCGTTGCACGCAAGTCGAGCAAGCCCGGTGCGCTCGTTCCAACGAGTATAATCCGCCCAGCCACATCCTCCCGAGACACCTCCCCGGAGAGAACTTTCCACGCCGGAATATAGCCCGCCGGGTTCTTGGGACGAAATTCCAGGACGATTCCGCCATCGGCGTCGGTCGGGATTTCAAGATCGCCGATCTTGAGGTGATTGAGGCCAGTATTTCTGCCGAAAGCCGTCTCACCGCTGGCGTTGGCGGCTTTGAGAACATAGGTGCTCGCCTCTTGTGCAACGCGCAGCACTTCGGCGGCCAATGACGGCACTAGCTCATTGCCGACGCGATACAGTAACGGCGCGCGTCGAACGATCTGGTCACGATCGGGCAACCAGTTAATGGTCCCGATTCCGTGTGCAGCAGTATCGAGTACCGCAAGATTGCCGTTCACCCCGGAGAACGATGGGATAAACCGCCGCGGATCATCGCCGGCCACCACGAACCCAGCCTTGGCCCGAAGCGGAGAGTTTGCGTTATCGGTAAGGTTTGCCGCAAGAACACTCGGGCTCTCCTGCAGCGCAGCCGCGAAGACCTGGTCGTTAGTGCGCTGTCCGGCTGTTTGCTGCAGCAGTAATGACGCCTGCGCCCCAGGTAAGCGCTTTGCGATTTCTTCGAGTGAGGTACGGTCAGGCTCGGCAAATAGCACATCGAACCCGATGACGGCGGCGCCTTTGCTCGTCAGATCCAGCAGAAGATCGCGCATGGTTGTCCGCGGCCACGGCCATTGGCCGATTTTTGACAGCGATACCTCATCGATGTCGACTATCCGGACCGGCGACTCGGGGTTATAGGTTTGCGGGTGGAGCTGCTGATACCAATCGAATGCGATCAGCCGCAGAGCGTGGACAAAAAACGGATCCACAACGCGGATGATCGTTGCCGCAGCTAGTAACGCGACGACCAGCGCGACATAAAGGCGACTGGAACCAAGACGCATTTGGGCCAGAGCGAAAGGCGCATCCTGATGCTCGGAGGCCTTAAGCCTTTCCGGCGCACGTCATCTCTTATACCCATGCTGCCGTCAAGGGTGGGCACCTCGACCGGATAAACTACATCTTGGCCGGTTGTGATGGGGCCCGGCACGGCTTGCCGAGCGAATGGCGCGAAGATCGCTGCTAGCCGAGGCGGCCGAAATCACGGTTAAGCGGCAAACTAGGTCGACTGGGGTTCTGCGCTCTAGGTCATCAATGCCGAGTGACGGGGAATTGGGGATTCTCCTGGGCAGCCGCCGCAGCCGCGGCCACGGCCGCAATCGCCGCGGCAATCGGTAGAACGGGTGGGACAACGGCAACGGTGGCTGGCGTGAAATTTAGGATCGACGTCGAGGACGTTCCCGTCGAAAAAGTACCGTTGGAACAGACGGTCAAGACCGTATCGGGGTCCGTGACCCACACAGACTTTCCCGAAATTGTCGTGGCGTGAAAAGCGCCCTCGACCAGCCTGATCCTCTCATAACCATCGCGGCACCCGCGATCGGGACGAGCGTTTTGATCCGCAGGTGGTGCCTTCAGCGGCATCTCCGCGGCATACCCGGGGCTGGCCTGGGTTAGATCACCAGTTCGTGCTTGGTTCGGGATAACTATCTCCAAAACCGTGCCGCGCACGCCAAGCGTCGCATATGGGGTTTTGATTTCGTAACTCCTCGGATCCTGCACCCCTGTGATAAACCGATAGGCGCCACGACTCGCATTGACTACGACCGTACCTGCCCGTTTATTTGGATCGTACACGAATTTGTCGAGCCGGACCGTTGATACAGGTCCGACGCTCAGCTTGGTGCTGTCAAGGAACTCGAGTTCCGCAATGCTTTCCTGCCCGGTGCGAAGCAGCTCGTTTGAATAGACCGCGCTTCCCGATGAGAGATTCTGTGTTTGGCCCTGGAAAACCCCTTCCACCTGGTTCTTGACGGCAGCAGCACTGCCTATATGCGGTTCGGCAAGGCTTATCGTGGGTTGCAATGCTAATATTGTCGCCAGCATCAATGCTAGCGGCCGCCCACGCTCAGACATGACCCAACCTCCCCTAGCCGTAGTGTCTAGCGGGTCTGAATCCGAATTGCTATGAGTTGCAGAGCCTTAGGCGGAAGGTCAAGGAATTCCCGCCACGTTGTCGCCGAATTCGCACAAGTGTTGCGCGCGGAGCACAGCGACCAGTTTCGAATCACCAGTTCTCGAGTGATGAAGCTCGCGGTGGTACAAGCGGCAGAGCGGAACGGTGAATTCGTCGCTGACCTTGCGCCCGAACGCCCGGGGAATCAATTGGTTGAGATGCGTGGTTATTGCCGCGCTTGCATCCATCTCCAGGCATCTTTGATCTGCGTTGCCAAATCGGAATGCTTCGGCTGCCAGCCGAGCAGTGCTCGCGCTCGCCCGGCATCGCCGATCAGGACCGGCGGGTCGCCCGGCCGGCGGGCGGCGGTCTCATGTGGCACGGCGCAGTCGCACACCTTCTCGGCCGCGGCGATGACTTCCTTGACCGAGAACCCCCGCGCATTGGCGAGGTTGAGTGCCTCACTCTCGCCGCCGTTGAGCAGATGCTCGAGCGCGTTCACGTGCGCGTCGGCGATGTCGGCCACGTGTACATAATCGCGCACGCAGGTGCCGTCGGAGGTCTCGTAATCGTCGCCGAAGATGCGCACCGGCACGCCATTGCGGGCAGCCGCGAGTACCAGCGGAATGAGGTGGGTCTCCGGCTCATGCGCTTCGCCGATCTCGCCGTTGGGATCGGCGCCCGCGGCATTGAAATAGCGTAGCGCCATCCAGGAGAGCCCAGAAGCGGTCCTTAGATCCGCCAGCATGCGCTCCACGAACAGCTTGGAGTGCCCATATGGGTTGATCGGCCGCTGCGGATGCTCCTCCGGAATGGGAAGGCGCTCTGGTTTGCCGTAGACGGCGCAGCTCGACGAGAACACCACGGGAATGCATCCAAACTCGGTGAGTGTATGCAGGAGCGACGCAGTCCCGGCGAAGTTGTTGCGGTAATAAAGCAGCGGTTTTTCGACCGACTCGCCCACATAGGCATAGGCCGAGAAATGCATCAGTGCGGCCGGCCGGTATTGCTCGAGCGCCGCCCGCAGGCGCGTCGCGTCCGCAATGTCGCCTTCGAGGAGCGGTCCCCATTTCACTGCCCAGCGGTTACCGCGCGAAAGATCGTCGTAGGTGATCGGCACGTGGCCTTTCGCGGCAAGCGCCTTGCAGGCGTGACTGCCGATGTAGCCCGCGCCGCCGGTCACGAGGATGTTCATCGCACCCGACCTTCCCTCGCCAGTTTCAATCCGAGTAGTCGCAAGCAATTCAAATCCGACCCGATCATTGCCGCGTTCCGGCTCCCGTCGGTGGGGCAGATCCCCTCGAGCATCGCGCTGCCCTCAGGCATTCCCTGTCGATTCCGCGCCGATGGTCCCGAGGAAACCGCAGTCCTCGCAATAGGTTGGCGCCAAATTCCCCCCGGCGCCTGCACGGCTGTCGTGCCGAGACGCCCGCCGCCTACGCTCGGCTTAGCGCTTCTCGGACGCAACGGGCCGGCGCGCTTGAGCTACCCGGGGCCTCCGTATCAGGGTCCGCGCCGGGATTGTCCGGGATGGGCATCAATGGTACGAGTTCCTGCCGCAGACGGGCTTTCCGGGGGCGCAGCGCCGGCCAACAAAGGGGGGACCACCATTACCCGCATCATCACCGACGCCTGCGCTTCGCGCGGGTAGACTAGCTTCCCAGGGGTGGCTCGGGAAGGACCGGGAGCCACGGCCCAGACTTGAACGTGCCAAGGCACAGTGCAGTGCAACCGCAAAATCGCGAAAACACCCGATCAAAGAAATGCTTGGCGGCGCGACGATGGACCCAGTCGCCCAATTAGTGAAGCCCCCGAGAGGCCGAAAGGCGGCTGTAAATGGCCGCCGGGTTTTGCGGCAGACGCGCTATGGCTGGGGCAACGATTGTTGAGAGCGCAATGAAATCTCCAGAACCGCACTCGAAAAAGGCATTCGATACCGAAAAATGGGATGCCTTACTCCAATATGACGATGACCTTAGAGAAGCGGCGGAAACAATTCGTCCAATGGGCGATAAGTGGGTCGACGAACTCGCGCGGGCTTATTTGATTCTAAATGACAAGCGATACTTGCCAAACATCGTGACAAAAATAGGTGCCGCTGCCCGAGCGGAGCTAGAGCGTGCGCCCAAGAGCCGAGCAATCGCAACCCTAGTTGCTGCTGCCCGAGAGGAGCTAGAGCGTGTCCCGAAGCTTTTAAAGGAAGGAATATACAAAGGACGTAAGTGGCGCACCTACTCCAATGGCGTGTTCGAGCAGGAGGAATTATGTATCCCCGAAACCAGCCCAGCGATTTGGACTGACCCAACAAGCTGGGTTTGGGCATGCCTTTTGCTACTGGGATTTCTAATAGTTCTGTTCATTGTTCTGCCTCGGATGCATTCGCTGAGTCCGGAAGAAAGGGACAGCGATATGACATTCCTAGCCTGCTTGGCCAGCCAAGACGCGATCAAGAGCAAGCTCAGGGCACCAGCGACTGCAAATTTTCCGAGTTGTGATAATTCGAGCATTGACGAGTATCAAATGCGGGTTAATAAGTCCCGCAACACGTTTGTAATTCGAGGCTATGTGGACGCCGAGAATGCCCTTGGAGAAAAAATTAGAAATCAATACGAGGTCACGCTCTTCCGATCAGGATCAGATGCTAGCCTATCCCAATTCACCGCCACGTCAGTCCAGCTAGTCAAGGTCGAGTAGGCGCTCCGTGCGAGTGGCGTGACGATCGCGAGAGAAACTGCGCGAGTTCTGCTTTGCAGTTTGTTTATGCGAGGCTTAGGTTCTCGCGTGCCATTTGCCACAAATGTCCGAAGCGGCGGTTGAAAGCCGCCTGAGCCGATCGACCTGGTCGAGGTCCGACTCGCGCTTGCCACACCAATTACATTCCTCGCCTGCGCCCACGCAAAACCAACTGCGGTCGCGTACGCAATAGTGAAGCCACATTGATTGTGCGGTCTCCATAAGACAAAAATTTCAAGGCACCGAACCGGCTGACTCTCGGGAGTTCTCTGCCGATGGTTTCAGGCGCCCGTAATCATCAGAAATGCGGACGATATCGTTCTCGTCCAAAATCTCTCCAACCTGGACTTCGAGAAAGACCAAAGGTTCAGAGCCCAAAGCGCGGACGCGGTGGAGCGCCCCAACGGGAATATGGACATGTTTTCCAGCGGACATTTGGTGCACCACGTCATCCAATTCTACTTCTGCGAATCCTTGCACGATGGTCCAATGTTCTGCGCGATGCTGGTGATACTGAAGGGACAGCCGCTGGCCGGGCAGAACCTTAATGCGCTTGACCGTGTAGCGGTCGCCGATCGCAAGAACTTCCCAAGTGCCCCAAGGCCGCGAGTCCCGCTCACCCACCGCATAACGGATGTGGGACGCGGAGCGGCGATCCGTGTTGAGAACGCTCATCCCTTCCCCCTCGAAGTGAGGCGAAGGATATCACGCTCCCGCAACGCGGACTGTGTCATTTCCGCAACATCTCATGATTTTCGTCGCACGCCCTGTGGATTGGCGAGCAAATAGGACGGCATCGGAACTCAAGGAGGTCCGGCGGCCCAAGGCCGGAGATCCCGTACAGGGTGATCTATGGGTGGCCTGCAGGGCTAGCACCTTGCAGCCGGAGGGCGCCCAGCGGGCGATGGGGGCTCACCGCGCTTCACTGTACTGGATCGACACGGGAATCAAATCGTTGGTGCGCACCGCAACTTCCCGACCCGTTGGCTTCGTTTCGCAAAAATGGACGTCAGCTGCGCCCGAAATCGGGCAGGACCGGAAGCGGTGTCCCTGAGATGATCCTCGAGCGGCGGAGTTTCCGCCCAAAAAAACACCCTATCAATGCGGGCCGCCAGGAACTATCCGTTAACGTCAGCCTCGGCGCCCCGCGAAACTGTGCTTTTCTCGCCATTTCGGGCCCGGTCCCCGCATATAGTGCAGCTCCGGCCGGTACGGATCCAATACGTTCCGAACCCAATTTACGATCGTTCCACCAACGCGTCGGCCTATCGAGCTCGCTGATGCACTGGTGAAGGCCGGTTCCGTGCAGATGACTCCGCCTCTTGCCACGCTTTGAAGCGCCATGAATGCCCCCCATCATTCGGACAATTTGGACGCATCAGGAATTCTAATCCTTTTCCTGGTCATTTGCTGTGACAATTCAGCAACAAGTGTCAGAAATCAGCAACATCCGATCACCCCCGCGCGCCCGATCGCGCCCGCGCGCCACATCTTCCCCGGGGAACAGATCCCCTTGCTGCGTTCACGCATTCCATGTCGATTCCGCGCCGATGGTCCCGAGAAAACCGCAGTCATCGCAATGGGTTGGCGCCCAATTCCCTGTTTGTCCGATAGGAATTCGATTTCGAGAACAGGGAAATTCGGTTTTCAAAACAGCCATTTGCTCTCCGGTTATCAGAGAAGTCCGGGAAATCCGGCCGCCGCGCGACGTTGTGCTCCGGCACCTGACCTCTGAGGGCGCCCCCTCGCGCTTGTCCGCCAACTGTGGGGTCGGCCATCTTCCTATGAGCCGCAGGCCGCACCATAGGGCCGTCGCCCAGCCGCACGCGCGACAGCTCGTGACCACAGACTGAGCCGGCGATCTGCAATCCTGTTGCGGCCGGTCCAATCGGTTTTGATGTCAGCGGCAGCCATCCGCCTCGAGGTGGTTTCGATGCCGGCGGTAATATTCACGCATTAGTTGCCGAAACGCCCTATACAAACCCCCAAGAATCCCACCCATTTCACCTTTCCCTCAGCTCGGCCGGATTTTCCATAGCGGCCCATTGCGTTAGCCCCCGTAGAGGCGCTGTTGAGCATCGTAGCTGCTAAGTTAACCAAGATTTCCCACCATTGTCATCGCTCCTGGCGCGGACCCGCGGCTGCAATGGGCCCGAAATGCGGCCAGTCTCAGCGCGCTGCTGCTTATGGGAATCGTCTGTACGAGAAAATCCGTTCGCCCGGCACGCCGGACAACTGCATTGGGCTAGAATGCCTTTCCAAGGCGCCTGAGCCTGCAGACCGAACGTAACAGTAGCCCAGCCAACGCAATGCCTGCCCAAGCCCCGGCCAAGCTTGCAAAAAAATCGATGAACTCTGAACTTCGACCTGGAACGATCAGTTGGGTAATTTCGAGCACGGCGGCATACACAGGAAGGGCTAAGGACAGTAGAAGCACGTTCCGGCGGCTCCAAAAACCCAACGCAAGGAGTAGCCCAGCGGCAAAATAGGCCATGAAATGCTCTAACTGAGTTACGGCAAAAACATGGGGTCGAAGCTCCCCTGGAACCTCAGAAAGAATTCCGATGACCATGAGGGCTCCCAATCCGACATAGCGGAAATAATTGACGGTTGAAGCGGCGTTCATTGTTTACTCGTGCAAGCTTGCGAGTGCCCTGCGAGCTGCGGTCGATATTTGGGACGGGGCCTTGCTAATAATCCGGCAATGCTGATTCGGTTCCCATTTCGATGGCCTGCGCCCACGCGGCCCTCTGTGCTCGGATGAAGAGCTCGGCAACCACAGCCGCCACCAGCGCGCCTCCCCCACCGCAGAAAACAGCTACCAGATCAGGCGTGCGATCCGGTGTGAAAGCTTGAAGGCCCTCCAGCAGCGCCGCGATGGTCATGGCGGCTCCCCCCACCAGGAAAGGCCGGGGCCGAGCGAAGCAGATAAGCGAGGTGATCGCGAAATAGCCGACGAAGTGGTCGATCTGCCAACCGAGCCCCGAGCGGGGGGCCCATTTGGCGGGGCCGAGCGCAGCGAACACGAGCAGAGCGATGGCAGCCACGCCGCAAAATTTCGCCATGAGCTTGACTGGCATTTCCCCCGTCCCAAGCCACCCAACCCAAGCTAAGTTTAATACCCCGGCCGCCGGGACCTGTCCATGGGCCCATGTTCCGATGCCGGCGGGAATATCTGCGCATCAATTGCCGAGCGGCCCCTATTCAGACGTTAATCCCAGGTTTGTATCCTAAACCGGAGCCGGCGTCCGCCGGATTTGGGGTAGCCGCGGCTATCGCCCGCCCCGCATCCATCGCCATGCATCTTCGATCTGCATTTGCCGGTTCAAGACCGGCGGGTCGCGCGGCCTGCGGGTGCCGATCTCATAGGGTACGGCGCGGCCGCACACCTCTTCCCACATTTTCCCTGAAAGTGTTGCGGCCAGGACACAGCCTACAGTGCGCATGGATGCTACCATGGTCGCCATGACAAACGCCCCTTGGTAACTGCTAAGCGTTGTCCGCGATGAGCCGGGATATAAAATATTACTCAGTCGTCGGCTTAAATGGCAGGATGCTGTACATTTTCAAACTGCCGTCCGGCGACCTGCAAACTGCTCAGGAAGCAGAAGACATCGCGGAAAAGGCAAAGTCCAATTTAAAAGGCGGAGATTACGTCCCTGATATTGTCGTCATGGAGGGCGAGCCGAGCGGTAACCCAAGGCTTTTTGGACCACGCCCGAGCGTTTCCTACATTCGTTCCATTCTTCCCAGCATCCCAAAGAACGTTTGGCACCCAGCGATACTGGATTGAAGCATCAGAGATCTCGTGCCATTGGGTTGAGCGCCTCTAATCAACGGTAACGACCCGCGCCGCGGTCGAGAAGGCTTTGGCGTGGGCAATTCTGCGATAGCCGACCAAAGGAAACCCCGATGCCCGCCATGCCGCCCGGAGGCGGAATGGATTGCTGACTTGTTGGCAAACACAAGGCCCGGACATTGGCCCGGGCCGTTTTGCGCCCACCGTCTTGAGTGATTGGCTTCGTTTCGAAATTCGGCCCCCTCGCGTGGAGCCCCCGTCGGCGCGGGTCTGCTTGCGGAATGTCTTTACCGACGCTTGAGCGTTTGCAACGCAAAGATTGTCTGGACCAGCTGGCGCCACAGGCCCGACTCGTACCGGCTGAGCCGGTCGACGATCTCGCTGTCCAGGTTGGCGAGCCGCAAGAAGCTGATCGCGATGTCGCGCGATGGCTCGGGGACGTGCCATCGGCCGCCCTGCCCCTCCTCCTCGCCGTTTGCGCCCTGGCGGATGTCGGCTCTGGCTACGGGTAA
>WNGD01004951.1_pt1 | contig 13053 bp, 10 predicted proteins | sample 5400671 | NCBI WGS metagenome assembly WNGD01 (sample SAMN13153369, study PRJNA577476) | soil metagenome | isolation source: 40 cm soil or saprolite under grassland replicate 2 | place: USA:California | collected 2016-06-15
TGTTCTCTAGTAGATCGAGCTCCGACTCGCGACCGACGAAGGGAGCGGACACCTTCGAAAACGGGAGCTGACCGTCGCGCGCTGCGATTGCCCGGTACGCGGCAATTGGATTGCGGAAGCCGCGCAACTCGAACGGCCCCGCCGACTCGGCCACGATGCCGCCCGCGGTCAGCCGGTGCGCGGCCTGGCCGATGAGAATCTCTCCCGGCGCGGCGGCCTGTTGGAGGCGCGCGGCCACGTTCACCGCCTCACCCGTCGCGAACGTCGAGTCGGTCTCGTCGACCACCACCTCGCCCGCCTCGATTCCGACACGCGCCTCGAGACCGAGGTCGCGGACGTGATCGAGAATCCCGAGACCGGCCCGGACGGCGCGGTCGGCGTCATCCTCGTGCGCGCGCGGGATCCCGAAGGCGGCCATCACGGCGTCGCCCGCGAACTTCTCGACGGTGCCGCCGTGCGTCTCGATGCAGCGCTGGACGCCGTCGAAGAAGGTCGTCACGCGGCGTCGCGTGATCTCGGGATCCTGGCCCGCGAGGAGCTCGGTCGACGAGACGAGATCTGCGAACAGGACGGTTGCGAGCTTGCGCTCCATGATCGAATTCTAGGTGTGCGACGCGAGGTCACCGAGACCCGAATCCAAGTTGAAACAGAGGGCCACTCGCGAGAGCGCCCTTTGTGGTCTGGTCTAGTAGCCCGCTCCGAAAGCTCAGCGAGGCACGGCGGCGAGGATGGCCTGCTGGTAGTAGACCTTTCTTGTAGGCCTGGACTTCGAGCTTCTCATCATTCTTCTGTCGTTAGGATCCGCGCCGTGCTGGATCCCAAGGTCTTCAAGGCTTACGACATCCGAGGGATCTATCCCGACGAGCTCGACGAGGCGGGCGCGTACGCCGTCGGCCGTGCCTACGTCGAGGAGTTCGAGCCTCGGTCGATTGCGGTCGGACGCGACATGCGCCTTTCGTCGCCCTCGATGGCCGAGGCTGCCATGCGTGGTGCGGCCGCGGCCGGCGCCGACGTCGTCGACCTGGGGATGGTCGGCACCGAGATGCTCTACTTCGCCGTCGGTGACCTCGACCTCGAGGGCGGGATCATGGTCACCGCCTCGCACAACCCGAAGGACTACACGGGCATGAAGATCGTGCGCCGCGGCGCGCTTCCCGTCGGCGGCGACTCCGGCCTACTCGAGATCCGCGCCCGCGCCATGGCGCTGGAGGACCGGTCCGAGGGTGTGACCCCCGGACAGATCCGCCAGGAGGACATCTGGCCGCGCTGGGTCGATGCGGTTCTGTCCTTCATCCACGTGGACGCGGTAAAACCACTGCGTGTCGTGATCGACGCTGCAAACGGCATGGGCGGTGTCATGCTCCCGCCCGTTCTCGAGCGCCTCCCGATCGATGCGGTGCCGTACTTCTTCGAGCCGGACGGAACGTTCCCGAACCACCCGCCGAATCCGTTGCTCCCGGAAAATCGCGAGTTCATCATTCAGAGGGTGCGCACAGAGCAAGCCGATCTCGGCGTCGCCTTCGACGGAGACGCGGATCGGTGCTTCTTCGTCGACGACACGGGCGAGTTCGTTCCCGGCGACTTCGTCACGGCTCTGCTCGCCGAGTCGATCCTCGAGAAGGAGCCCGGTGCGAAGATCCTCTACGACGTGCGCGCGAGCTGGGCTGTGCCGCAGACGATCGAGCGCGCCGGCGGTGTTCCGCTCGTCAATCGCGTCGGCCACGCGTTCTTCAAGCATCGGATGCGTGAAGAGGGCGCCGTTTTCGGGGGCGAGGTCTCCGGCCACTACTACTTCCAGAACTTCTCCCGTGCCGACTCCGGTGTCATTCCCTTCCTGCTCATGCTCGAGCTCATCTCCAAACGGGGCCAGAAGTTGTCCGAGCTGCTCACCGCGTACCGGGGTCGCTTCTTCATCACGGGCGAGCTCAACACCCCGGTCGACGACGTGGCGCTCAAGCTCCAGGAACTGAAGGAGCGCTTCGGCCCCGAGGGCAAGGTCTCCCACCTCGACGGTCTCTCGGTGGACGCAGAGGACTGGCACATGAACGTGCGGCCGTCCAACACCGAGCCGCTGCTGCGCCTGAACCTGGAGGCGCTCTCGCCCGACTTGATGGAGCGCAAGCGGGACGAGGTGCTCGAGGTGATTCGGAGCTGAAGGAGAAGCCACCGTTCAAGTTCAGCGCGCAGACGCGGGTCGGCTTCTCCGATACGGACGCGCAGGGGATCGTCTACTACGGCCGGTATCTCCCCTACTTCGATCTTGCGCGCGTCGAGTACCACCGCAATCTCGGCCTCCTCGGGATGGACATCGGAGACGAGGGCGAAGAGTTCGTCATGCGGGCCAACACGATCGAGTACCTCGCGCCCGCCGTCTTCGACGACCTGATCGAGGTCTACGTGCGCATGGCGCGGATCGGCCGGACGAGCATCACGTTCGAGCTGGCCGCGTATCGGGCACGCGACGACGAGCTGATGGTGACGGGAACACAGACGCTCGTGCTCGTCGACCTCGCCGAGCGCAAGGCGGTGCCGATCCCGGAGGCCTACAAGGAGGCCGTTCGTGCCTTCGAGGGAGAGGCACTCGAGACGTGAGCACGCACGACGGCAGGCTCGCCGCGATCGACGAGATCCTCAACCGCGGCGGCGACGCCGACGAGGTACTGCGCGAGGTCGTTGCCGTCCTCCACCGCAATTACTCCTGGGTTGGAATCTCGTTCGTCGAGGAAGGCGAGCTCGTGCTCGGTCCGGCTGAAGGGACGCAGACCGCCGAGCCGACAGCGATCCCCATCTCGTACGAGAACAACGTCGTCGCCGAGCTCGGAGTCGTCGCGGGCAAGCCCAAGCCGGGGGACCAGGCATTTCTCGAGCGCGTCGCGCTGCTCATCTCGCCCTACTGCCTCGTCGGTTGGGACACGGGCGGCGAGGACTGGTCCCCCTGAGACCAGTCACGTGCCTGGCACCGGGAGACGTCCTGCGCCTGAGCGCGCCGGTCGTCCGGCGACCGGCGCAACCGCCTCACCTGAGCGAAGCGAATCCAAAGAAGCCGCGCGCCCGCCCCGTTGTCCTCGAGACGGGTCGGGCGCCGCAGCTTTCGTGCCCTCTCCCCCTTCCACTCGTTGTAATCAGATTCGCGCCGCGCGCTATCCCTGAAACGAGGTACCTATCTCGTTCGAGGGATGATCCCTCAAACGAGCGAGCTCCTCCCTCGAATGAGGGAGGTCAGCTGGGCGTGACCCGATACGCGTCGAAGACGGCTTCGATGTTCCGCAACGCCGTCAGCAAGCCCCGGAGCTCCTTGACGTCGCCAACCTCCGCGACGTACCAGTTCCGCGCCATCTGATCCTCGACGCTGCCGCCGTATGAGACGATGTTCGCTCCGTGCTCGGCGAACGTCCGCGCCACGTCCTCCAGAAGGCGCTGGCGATCCCAGGACTCGACGGCGATCTGGACACGGAAGCTCTGCGTCGCGCCCCCGTCCCAGCTCACCGGCGTGAAGCGCTCTGGCTGGCGTGCGAGCGCCTTGACGTTCGGACAGTCTCCCCGGTGAATGGTGATGCCCTTTCCGAGCGAGATGTAGCCGACGATCTCGTCCCCCGGCACCGGCGTACAGCACTTCGCGAGCCGCACGAGGACGTCGTCGACGCCGTGGACGTTGATGCCGTAGTTGTCGCTGTCGACGGCATGCTTCGCCCGCGGAGCCTTGAGCGGGACGGTCTCCTCCTCGGCGACCTGCTCCGTCTTCAAGCGCTGCAGCACCTTGTTGACCACCTGCTGGGGGCCGATCTTCCCGGAGCCGAGCGCAAGGTAGAAGTCCTCGGCCTTCTTGAAGTTCATGTCGCGGATCACCTCCGCGAGCACTGCGGAGCCGGCCAGCTTGCGGTACGGCAGCTTTGCGGCTTTCAGTGACTGCTCGAGCGCCTCACGGCCCTTGTGCTCCTGGTCTTCGCGCGTCTCGCGCGAGAACCACTGCCGGATCTTGTTGCGCGCGCGCGACGACGCGGCGAGGGTCATCCAGTCGCGCGACGGCCCACGCCCCGCCTTGGAAGTGAGGATCTCGACGAAATCGCCGTTCTTCAACCTGTAGTGCAGCGGGACGATACGGCCGTTGATTTTCGCGCCGACCGTGCGGTGGCCGACGTCCGTGTGAACGGCGTAGGCGAAGTCGATCGGCGTCGCACCGGCCGGCAGGGTCTTCACCTCGCCCTTCGGCGTGAAGACGTAGACCTCCTCGTCGAACACGTCCATGCGAAAGGACTTCATGAACTCGCGCGGATCCGTCTCCTCCGCCTGGGAGTCCAACAGCTGATTGACCCAGCGCTGCCATTCGTCGTCGCGTGATCGCTTGCCGCGCTTATACAGCCAGTGAGCAGCGATGCCGAGTTCCGACTCTCGGTGCATCTCGCGCGTCCGCACCTGAATCTCAAGCGGCCGCCCCTCGGGACCGATCACCGTCGTGTGCAACGACCGGTAGCCGTTGAACTTCGGCATAGCGATGTAGTCCTTGAAGCGGCCGGGCATCGGCTTCCAGAGCGAGTGGAGCAGACCGAGCGCGCCGTAGCAGTCGCGGGTCCCCTCGTCGCCGCTGCGCTCGACGATGACGCGCATCGCGGTCAGGTCGTAGATCTCGTTGAACTCCCGGCCCTTCTTCGCCATTTTGTCGTAGATGGAGTAGAAGTGCTTCGCACGCGACGAGATGTCGGCGGGAATGTCAACCTTTTCGAGTTCGACCTGCAAGATGCGCGCCGCTTCCGAGACGTACCCCTCGCGGTCGGCGCGGCGCTCGGCGACCATCGCCTTGATCTCCTCGTACTTCCGCGGGTGGAGCGTCTCGAAGGCGAGGTCCTCCAGCTCCCACTTCAGCGCGTGGATGCCGAGGCGGTGCGCGAGAGGGGCGTAGACTTCGAGCGTTTCCTTTGCCTTCTGCACCTGCTTCTGCTTGCCGAGGTATTCGATCTCGCGCAGGTTGTGAAGGCGGTCTGCGAGCTTGATCAGGATCACCCGAGCGTCCTCGGCCATCGCCATGATCAGCTTGCGGTAGTTCTCGGCCTCGGCCTGTTCGCGGCTCTGGAACTGAACTCGAGTCAGCTTCGTGACGCCCTCGACGAGCTTCGCAACCTCGTCGCCGAACTCAGTGCGGACGTCCTCCAGCTCGGCGTCGGTGTCCTCGACGACGTCGTGGAGAAGCGCCGCCGCGATCGTCTCGTCGTCCAGGCGGAGCTGGGCACAGATCTTCGCCGCACCCCAGGGATGGAGCACGAAGTCCTCGCCCGAGCGGCGCTGCTGTCCCTCGTGGGCGTTGGCGGCGAAAAGGAAGGCACGCCGGATGAGGTCGCGATCGACCTCCGGGTTGTAGGCGGCCACGGCCGCGATCAGCTCGTCGATGAGCTCCTGATGCTTTTCGTGAGTCTCAAGGACAGCCATACCCTCAGTGTACTCCGGGGATATGTGGCTCCCTCCCCCGTTCCGGGGTCGTAACTCAAGGGCAGGAACCGGCCTTCCGATGCTGAAAGGGAGCCGTTCATGCACTTGTACAGACGCCGAAAAGAACGCCGTGCAGCCATACGCGCTGCACGACTCCTCCTGACGCTCGACGCTCTCGCCGGGCCCCGCCGGCCCCGCCCGCATCGCGCCGGCCGGGCCTCCGTCGGAACCGCGCGCTAGGCCTCTCTACAAGTACGCGATCCCGAACGTTTCGGCCGGATAGATCGCGCGCCCGCGGAAGCTCGGGTCGTACGCCGTGAGTGGCCGGATCATGAAGTACTGCGGCCCGTGCGCCTCCGCCGGCGGCTCGATGCCGACGGCATCCGCGCGGGTAAAGCCGAAGCGCTCGTAGTACGCCGGATTGCCTTCGATCAGGAGCAGCGGTTCAGCGCGAGCGTCGGCGACACGGATCGTCTCCTCCATCAAGGCGGTACCGATACCGCGACGCTGGTGCGCGGGGAGCACTGCGAGCGGCCCGACCTGTAGCACCCGGCGTGCGCCGGGCTCCACGTCGACGTAGCTCGAGATGACGTGTCCGAGTGTTTGACCCTCGGACACGGCGACGAGGGATAGCTCTGGTACGTAGCGGTCCGACGCGCGGATGGCGTCGATCAACTTCCCCTCGAGCGTGCCCCCGAACGCCTCGTCGTTGACGTTGCGAATCGCGTCGTGATCGGCAGCCGTCTCCGGCCGGATGATCACGCCGCGCGAAGCAGCGCCGGCTGTTCGAGCAGCGCGCGAAAGGTCTCAGATTCGAGAGGATGGCGTTTCGGCCCGCCGTCCTTCAGCTCGAGCTCATCGAAGATCTTCTGAGCATGAGCGTCACGTTGCTGCGCGGCCCACTGTGCCCGCAGCCAGGCGTAGACCTCGTCAAACCGGTCGTCGGCCTCGAAGACGCGACGCACGACGAGCTGCGGCGACACGGTTCCGTTCCAGTGGTTCTCCTGAAGGCGGAATGCAACGTCATAGCGTCCCGCACGCCGGTAGCGGTCGAGCCTGGTCCCCTGTCCGAAGGCGATCGCACCTCCGGCATCGCGCCCGTCACGCTGGACGCGGAAGCGCAGATGCTTCCCGTCACCAACCGTCGCGAGCTCGCCGAGCTCGCAGCCCGGAGCCAGCAGCGTGACGTCGGGGTTGGCCAACCCGAACGGCGCCAACGCGCGCAGCTCTTCGCAGAGCTCGAGCGTCAGGTTCGCGCCGCGCGGCAAGACTGCGTCGACAGCTGTTGCCTGGACGAGATCCTCCGGACCCAGCAGGCCTTCCGCTCGAGCCGCGAACGCTTCGGCGAACGGCTCGACTCGGTCGGGCGTGATCGACAGGCCCGCCGCGGCGCGGTGACCGCCGAACCGCTCGAGGAACGTCGAGCAGGCACCGAGCGCACCATGCAGGTCGAAGGACGGGATCGATCGTCCCGAGCCCTTCCAGAGCCCGTCGGTCCCCGCGATGAGGACGACCGGCCGGTGATAGCGCTCGACGAGACGTGACGCGACGATGCCGATCACGCCTTCGTGCCAGTCTTCGCCCCAGACGACGTAGGCGGAACGTCGCCGCTTCGCCTCCGGCCATTCCTCGACCTGTGCGATCGCTGCGCGCAGGATCTTGTCCTCGACTACCTGCCGGTCGCGGTTCAGCTCCTCGAGTCGGTCCGCGAGGCGCCGCGCCTCGTCCGCGTCCTCCGCCAGCAACAGCTCGAGCGCCGCACGTGGGTCGCCGAGGCGACCCGCTGCGTTGATTCGCGGCGCCAGCCGAAAACCGACCTTGCCGGCATCGACCGCGGCCGGATCAACGTGCGCGGCCTTCATCAAGGCCCGCAGGCCGAGCTTCTGCGTTCGTGCAAGTGTGCGCAGCCCTGCAATTGCGAGCGACCGGTTCTCACCGACGAGCGGGACGACGTCCGCGATCGTCGCGAGCGCTACGAGATCGAGATGCCGGCGCAGCACCTCCGACTCGGCCCCCAGAAGCGCCTGCCCGAGCTTGTAGACGACGCCGGTCCCGCAGAGCTCCTGGAAGGGATAATCGGACGGGCGCGTCGCCACGATCGGGCAATCCGGCAGCTCGTCTCCTGGGCGGTGGTGATCGGTGACGATCACCTCGAGCCCGAGCTCGCGTGCGCGCCGGACCTCGTCGACCGCGGTGATGCCGCAGTCGACGGTCAGGACGAGCCCGCACCCCTCCTCCGCAAGCCGCTCGAGCGTCTGGCCACTGACTCCGTAGCCCTCGTCGAAGCGGCTCGGGAGGTGCCATTCCACCTCCGCGCCGAGCTCCCGCAGCACGAGGACAGCAAGCACCGTGGCGCAGATCCCGTCCACGTCGTAGTCGCCGTGGACGCAAATCCGCCTGCCCGACGCGATCGCCGCGCGGATCCGCTCGACAGCACCGGTCATGTTTCCGAGCAGGAAGGGGTCGTGCAGGGGCTGCTCGCCGGCCAGGAAGGCCCGCGCCACCTCGGGATCGCCGTAGCCGCGCCGGACGAGCACGCTTGCCGTGATCTCGCTGAGGCCGAGCTCCTTCGCGAGGCCGCTCGCCTGCCGGTGCGGGCACGGACGTATCGTCCAGATGCCCTCAGACATGCCCGACTACCGTACGAGTGGTGTCGGACGGCACCCGCTTGACCGGAACGTCGGGCCGCCTCGGAGCACGGCCCATAGGATTCCGGCGGTGGAGCACGACTCCGGAATGGCAGAAGCGGTGCGCATCTGCGAGGAAGTTGCGGCGACGCGCTCGGATACGGCACGGTGGCGGTGACCCATTATCGAAGCCTCGGGACTAAGGAGAGAAGCGGGCATGAAGAAGAGCGGTTCGCAGAAAAGCAAGTCTCCTTCTCAGCTGATAGACGCGAGAATCAAGGAGCTCGGCGACTGGCGCGGCAAGACGCTCAGCAAGGTGCGAGGAATCATCAAGGAAGCGGACCCCGAGATTGTCGAGGAGTGGAAGTGGGTGAAACCCACGAACCCAGGAACACCGGTCTGGTCCCACAACGGGGGTATCTGTACTGGTGAGACCTACAAGAACGTGGTCAAGCTGACGTTCTTCAAAGGTGCGGCTTTGAACGATCCTTCAGGTCTATTCAACTCCAGCCTTGACGGGAAGGTCAGGCGTGCCATCGACTTCCACGAGGGCGAGAAGATAGACGAGAAGGCGTTGAAGACTCTCGTTCGCGCCGCCGTAACCCTGAACAAGTCCACAGCCCAAAGCTAGATCCGGCCACCGCGCAGCCCCTGTCCCGATAAGTGTCGTGTGGGCCAGTGTTCGGCATAGGTCGATTCATGATTCTCGGTGTGCCGCCATCGCGGTTTCCGCCGCGGCCGGGTTGTGGGTATGGCGCGACCGCAGCCATGCAGGGAAACCACCGTCGGAGGTTCGCCGAGTTCAGGCACTCGTATTTGCGCTCTTCGAGGCCACCTCGCTCATCCTTTCCGGGAGTGGAAATAGCTAGGCGGATATGGCCCACCGGGGGTCTCTGGCGCCATGCCGACTTCCTCAAGCTGTGGTCCGCCGAGACGGTCAGCCAGTTCGGAACGCAGGTCTCCCAGCTTGCGCTGCCGCTCGCTGCAGTCCTAGTGCTCGACGCATCAGCCTTCCAGGTGGCCGCGCTCGGAACGGTGGAGTTCCTCCCGTTCATCCTGTTCACGCTTCCCGCCGGGGTGTGGGTTGACCGCCTGCCGCGCCGTCCAATCCTGATCGCAGGTGACCTCGGGAGGGCCGCGCTTCTCGCCACGATCCCGCTCGCGTACCTCATGGACGCCTTGACGCTCGGCCAGCTGTATGTCGTCGGCTTCCTCGTCGGTGTCTGCACCGTCTTCTTCGACGTCGCATACCAGTCGTACCTGCCGGCGCTCGTCGAGCGCGACTACATCATCGAGGGGAACTCGAAGCTCGAGATCAGCCGCTCCTCGGCGCAGATCGGCGGCCCCGGCTTCGGTGGCGTCCTCGTCCAGATCTTCACCGCGCCCTATGCGATCCTCGTCGACGCCGCGAGCTTCCTCGGCTCCGGCATCTTCATCCTGCAGATCCAGAAGCAGGAACCGCGGCCGGAGCCGGCAAGGGACGAGAAGGGGGAGAAGCCGAGCCTGTGGACCGAGCTGAAGGAAGGGCTGCGGTTCGTGCTCGGCAACGCGAATCTGCGTGCGCAGGCCGGCTGTACGGCGACATCGAACTTCTTCTCGCAGTTCACCTTCGCAATCATCATCGTGTTCCTCGTGCGCGAGCTCGGCCTCTCGCCGGGCGTTATCGGTCTCGTCTTCTCGCTCGGGAGCGTCGGCGCGCTCCTCGCCGCGTTCACATCGATGCGAATCTCGCGGCGCTTCGGCATCGGCCCGACGTCGATCGCGATGGGACTGCTCTGGGGACCCGCCACTCTCCTGGTCGCTCTCGCGCCCGAGGGAAACGCGGCAATCCCGTTCCTCGTCGTCGCGCAGCTCGCGCTCGGCTTCGCCATCGTCGTCTACAACATCGTCCAGCTGAGCTACCGGCAGGCGATCTGCCCGCCGCGGCTGCAGGGCCGGATGAACGCCGTGATGCGCTTCATCGTCTGGGGAACGATCCCAATCGGCTCCCTCCTCGGGGGCGCCCTCGCCACCTGGATCGGACTGCGCGAGACGATGGTGATCGGCGCGATCGGCAGCGGCCTCTCATTCCTCTGGATCCTGCTCTCGCCGCAGCGCCGTCTCCGCGAGATGCCCGAGCCGGTCGAGGAGGAGCCGCGGACGACGGAGCTCGGCGCTGCGCTCCCGGGCGTGGCAGACCCGCTGTCCGCAGCGGACGACGCCCTTGCCTGAGAAGCGCATGTGGCCGCACGGCGGCGGATGCGCCGGTGTTCGGGATGTCCCCGAGCGCGGCAGCTTACGGATTCAAGAGGTTCCGCAGCCCGCTGTTGTTCGCCTTGCTCCATTGGCTGAGCTTTAACGCGTTGGCATCAGGCAGGCCCGCGAAGCCGGAGCCGTCGACGCTGTAGACCGGACAAGCCCGTCTTCTCAGCGCGAGGCAGGCCCTAGATTGCACTGGCTCGGGCGAGAGGTCCCGCCGATCCATTGCTGTTGGTGGTAGCTGTCTGACCTGCGCCAGTGTTGGGGAATGTCCCCGACGGCGTCTCTCAGACGTCTTGCCGCAAATCGCTTGGGAGAAGCGAGAAGGAGACGTAGTCGACGCGACGACCGTCGATCTCGGTGTAGGAGCGGAGCACGCCTTCCTCCTGGAATCCGGTGAGTCTTGCAACGCGCCGCGATTGTCGGTTCGAGGGTTCTGTCAATAGCGCGAGGCGCGCGAGGGCGAGGTCGCGCAACGCCCAACGTGAGACGAGCTTGACCGCGCGGCTGGCCAACCCTTTCCCTCGCGCTTCGGGGAGCAGCCAGTAGCCGACGCTGCCTCGATGCATGCCGCTCAAATTCACGAAGACATGACCGACACAGCTTCCGCTGGCGTCGCAGATCGCGAAGGTCGCTGCCTCGCCTCGATCCCATCGGCTGCGATTCAGCTCAAGCAGCTGCTCGGCGGACATCGTCGGGCAACCGAACGCGCGGATCACATCGGGATCATGGACACCTCGCTCGATCGCAGGGAGATCCTTCTCCTCGGGCGGCCGCAGGCTGATGAGGCTGTCGCCAAGTGGTGGATCAGGAATCGGGAGCGTGGCGACGACGACCGTAACGGATCAGTGTTCTTGCCCGCAGCACTGCAGCGGAGGTAGCAGGAACCTCACGTGCGCCCGTGTTCGGGAATGTCCCCGAGACGCTTCGTCCCCGGTCGCAGCTACGCGAAGGTCTGTCGGCGATCGCCGCCTCTGGCGGCGCGCGTACTTCGTGAGCCGGTCAACGCCCGCGCAGCTATGGTCGTCCAGGTGAAGGTCACTGCTGGGGCGGCGCGTCGCTTTCTCGTCGCGCGGCACTTCCTCGCGCCTGCGCGGTCTCTCGCGGGAGGCCCCGAAGCCGTGCTGCAGGTCTTGCGCAAGTTCGGGTCGATCCAGTTCGACCCGATCGCGGTCGCCGGCCGGAACCACGACCTCGTGCTGCACGCGCGCGTCGCCGGCTACGAGCCCGCCTGGTGCGACGTGCTCTATGAACGCCGTGAGATCTTCGAGGCGACCAACAAGGCGCTGTCGTTTGTCCCGACGAGCGAGTTCCCCTGGTTCCGTCATGTCATGGGCCGCAAGGGACCCCGGTTCCACGCCGCGGCCCTCGCCGAGAACGCCGCGGTGGCCGAGCGCGTGCTCGGACGTATCCGCGCGGAAGGACCACTGTCCTCACTCGACTTCGAGCGAGAGACTGGTCCGACGAAGGACTGGTTCGGGATGCCGGAGAACGCCGTGCGCGCCGTGCTCGAGGCATACACCGTCACGGGCGGGATCGGCCTCGCGCGGCGCGACGGCAATCTCCGGTACTACGACCTCCTCGAACGGCTGCTCCCGGCCGAGCTGCTCGCGCACAAGGTGCCGGAGCGAGAACAGCTCCGGCACAAGCTCCTGTCTCGGTACCGCGCCCACGGCCTGCTCGGCGCCGGCGGCGCGGGCGGCACGTTCGACCGCATCGCCCCGCCGAAGTCGACCCCGGAGCGGACGGGGCGCAACGAACTCCGCGAGGAACTGGTCGAGCTCGGCGCGCTCGTGCCCGTCGACGTCGAGGGCGTGCGCGGCAAGCGCTTATTCCTCGCCGAGGAACTCGCGCTGCTGCAGGCGCCCCCGGAGCCGACCCCCTCCGTCGCGTTCATCGCCCCGTTCGACTCGCTGCTGTGGGACACCGCCCTCCTCTCGAGCCTGTTCGCCTTCGACTACGTATGGGAGGGCTTTTTCCCGCCGGCTAAGCGCCGGTGGGGCTATTACGTGCTCCCGATCTCCTTCGGCGACCGCTTCGTCGGCCGGATCGAACCGCGGATCGACCGGGACCGAGCCCGTGTGGAGGTGCTCAACGTATGGTGGGAAGACGGCTTCGCGCCGCGCCGCGCCGACGGGTTCGTCGACGCGATGCGCGACGCGCTCCGCGCCTACCTTCGCTTCGCCGGCGCCGACCGCCTCGACTGGGCACCCCACCTCGCAACGGAGAAGCGGCTCTTCCTCACCCGCCCGTGACCGAGACGAGTTGCGTAACGCGTGGCGCGAGAGGTTCGACAACGCCGAGCTGAACACACTTCCTGCCGAGGCGTTTTCGACCGTCGGCTGCGCCAGTGCGCAGGAATGACGCCTGAGCCGGCCGTGTCCGACGCTGCTAGCCGATTGTCTTCTCGGGTGGCGGTAGCTCCGTCACGTAGAGGAGCTCGAGCAACGCGCCCATCTCGGGCATCTCGAAGTAGCAGAGCTCGCCGAGCTCGCCCATGTCCGCGCTCTGGACGATCTCACGCCCCTGGCGCACCAGCTCCGCCTTCGCCTCTCGCATCGCCTCCCGGGTCGAATATGCGATGCAGGTGTGATGAAACCCCTCGCCGTTCGCCTCCAGGTGGCCTACGTAAATGCTCTCGCCCTCGTGTGGCGCTAGCAACTCGAAGTTCGAGTCCCCGACGGACGCGAACGCGATTCGGAAGGAGAAGGGAACCTCTCGGCCCCGAACTGTTGTGGCCGCCGGCTCGATCGTCCAGACACCCCAC
>WNGD01004952.1_pt1 | contig 13053 bp, 10 predicted proteins | sample 5400671 | NCBI WGS metagenome assembly WNGD01 (sample SAMN13153369, study PRJNA577476) | soil metagenome | isolation source: 40 cm soil or saprolite under grassland replicate 2 | place: USA:California | collected 2016-06-15
ACGTGAAGATCTCGGTGAGGTCCTCACTCGGGAGCAGGGGGCGATGCGCATCGTAGGCGACCCGCGCCGGCGTGGCGAAGCGGCGATTGTAGTCCGCCATGAAGACCGGGAGGAAGGGCTCGGCGGCGGCCGGGGTGGAGAGACCCCGGAGGCGCAGCTCCTTGACGAGGCGATCTTGGAGCGTGCCGTTGGCGCGCTCGACCCGGCCCTTCGCCTGCGGGCTGTTGGCGCAGAGACTGTCGATGTTGAGGTTGCGGAGGGCGCGGCCGAATTGCGAGAGTCCAGGGCCACCCTGGGCGCGATCGCGGGCCTGGACGTGAAAGACGCTGAGCCGGTCGCTGTAGAACGCCATGGGCTTGCCGTGACGCTCGAGGTAGCGCCGGGTCGCGTAGAAGTAATCGAACGTGGACTCGGTGTCCGCGAAGCAGAGCTCCATGAGGCGGCTGGTGGCGTCGTCGACGTAGACCAGCAACGTGCAGCGCGGGCCACGATCCTCGAACCAGGCGTGCTCGCTGCCATCGAGCTGGACGAGCTCGCCGAGGCAGGCCCGGCGCTCCCGCGGCGGATAGCTCCGGCGGGCGCGCTGGGCCCGCGGGACCCACAGGCCGGCGGCACTCATCCAGCCGCGCAGCGTCTCGACGGACAGGACGAGGGCGTGCTCCTCGGTGAGCTTCTGGTGGGCGAACGTGGGCCCGAAGTCGGCGTAGCGCTCGCGGATGAGGGCCAGGGCGCGCTCCTGGGTCGCGGCCGGGAGCCGGCGGGGGCTCGGACGACCGCGCCGACGCGACACGAGCCCCGCGGCGCCGTCCTGGACGAACGCGCGATAGAGGCGTCGCACCTGGCGCTCGCCGATCTGGAGCAGCCCCGCCGCGCGCCGGCGCGTCAGCCGCCGCTCGGCGATCCGCGTCAGGACCTGCAGGCGATCCAGTTCCTTCATGCTCAACGTGAGGGGTCCAGCCATCCCGGCACTGTGCCGGAAAAGCGGACATCTCTACTTTGGAGGAACCGGACATTTGCACTTTGGGCCTACAGGTGGGGGTCTGATAGGCAGGGTTACGTCAACTTTGGCGGCGATTGGGTGGCTATTGACACCCGCCCTCCGATCGGCTATCTTCCGGGGTATGCAGACGCTCGATGGCTTCGACCGGCAGTTCCCCACCGACGAAGCGTGCAAGGACTACCTCGCCAAGCGGCGCTGGCCCGACGGCGTGCGCTGCCCCCGCTGCGGGGCCAAGGAGAAGGTCTACGCGCTCAAGGCGCGGCCCTTCCACTGGCTCTGCAAGAACGCGGAGTGCGGCGGCCGAAACGGCTACCGCTTCTCGGTCATCACCCGGACCATCTTCGAGGACACCAAGGTCCCGCTGCGGCTCTGGTTCAAGGTCGGCTACCTCATGCTGACCGCGAAGAAGGGCATCAGCGCCTTGCAGGTCCACCGGGTCATCTTCGGGGAGGAGTCCGGCTCCGACCACCACACCAGTTGGTACATGTGCCACCGCTGGCGCGCGGCCATGCAGGGCGACGCCTTCCCGCTCTCTGGCGTGGTGGAGGTAGACGAGACGCACCTCGGGGGCAAGGACCGCAACCGCCACAAGGACAAGCGGAGCGCCGCCGCCCGCGACGCCGCCGGCCCGCAGCTCCCCGGCCGCACCATCGGCTACAAGAAGGTGCCCGTCATCGGCGCGATTGCCCGCAAGGGCAACGTGGTCTGCAAGGTGATCGGAGACATGGGCGCGGCGACCAAGGCCGACTTTGTGCGCCAGGCCGTGAGCGAGAACGTCTCCCTCGTCGCGACCGACGAGGATCACGCCTACGACTACGTGCGCAAGGACATGCCGCACGAGGCGGTCCATCACGGCGCGGGCGAGTACGTGCGCAGCAACGTCCACACCAACAACATCGAGTCCTTCTGGTCGCTCTTGAAGCGCGGCGTGATGGGCACCTACCACAAGATGAGCAAGGACTACCTCCCGCTGTACCTCAACGAGTTCAGCTTCCGACACAACCACCGTCACGACCCCGACATGTTCGGCACCCTCGTAACGACGTGCGGCTAGGCCAGCGTCGGTCCGCATGCTAAAGTTCCGCCGTGCCGACGAAGCGCCGGGCCGCAAAGAAGCGAAAACCGATCTCTGCCAAGACGCGCGCCGCAGACGATAGGCTGCGCGACGAGCTACGGCGCTTCGACCTAAAGAAGTTTGATAAGGCACTGGCGAAGGCCATCAAGTCCTCTGCCTCATCTTCTCGTCACTGAAACGGTGCGTGAGCGCGCAGCGCCTCTGGGAAGTTTTCGGAGGGGGGTTCGCACCTCGCCTGCTCCAGATACTGCCGCTAGCCTGAATTCAGAGCCGGACGGCGTTCTTTCGTCGCCAACGTAGCCGGGCTCAAGCTTCCATAACGCCCCGTCAACCGCCGCCCGAATCGGATGCCAGCGGCCGTCGCCCGAGAACACAAAGAACTGCACATCGCTACCGGGGGGCCACACGGATCCGTAGATTCTCGGTTGGTGTCCTACCGCACCCCCCAAAGGGCTTAGGATCCGCACCTCAGGATCGGCCCATGTCATCACCCTTGCGGCGGCGCGCAGAGTCCCATAGGCGACGCCCGCGCACATGACGGCAAGGGGCCACGTCATGTCGGCGGCGCTGTGTTGATCCGCGGAGGACACCAGCTCCAGGCGGTAGGCGGCGCCGAGCGGCCACATGAGCCCCGTGAGAGCGACCGCCAAGAGCACCAGCGCGACCACCAATGCGCTCCTCGCGGCCCAAGTTGGGACCTTCACTCCAGCGTAGGGCAGCATGGCTCTAATGATTGCGATGGCAAGCCCCGCCACTCCGATAGCAACGGATACCGACATAGGTGTCTCCCCCCTAAGGGGAAGTCCCCTAGCATACGTCGTGGGCACCGTGGGAAGGCGCTGGCAAAGGCCATCAAGCCCTGACGCGCGGTCATCCGGCCAAACGCTCCATGAACGCCCGGACGTGGTTGAGGATGGAGAAGGCCCTGCGTTCGTCGTAAGATTCTCGCCCATGAGCGACGTGCCTCCGCCACGCTTGGTTGATATTGCGGAATTGAGCACGCGTGTCGGCCAGACTGGTTAGCTCGGCGGTGCGTTGAGCTGTGCGTTGCTGGTTCTGGAGTGCGTCAATCTGGTCGTCCACCTTCTTTAGTATCTCCTCCCATCCGGCTTCGGTGATCGGGACAGTCAGCACGACTCCGAGATCTTTCGCCCACTTCTGAAGGGCCTGCTCAGTGGCCCGCATCAGGTGAAATACACACGCATCCCAGCGTGCGAGGGCGAAACATCGACTCGCCTCCGCGAGGTCGCTTACTGCTCCAGGAATGGTGTCCTGAATTACCGCTGAGAACGGCCGCTCGTCGCCGAATAGCTCCGCGTCATCGTCGGCGTACCAGCGTCGGCGGTCCCCGGGAACCCAGAGGTAGAGGTGGTTCCTGAGTTCGGACCGTGTGTCATCCAGCAAGTCCCGGAGCAGGTGCAAAGCGGGCTCGATCGGCGTCGAGGGCGGGTGTGCGACGAGCCGGTCGCAGCGCTCCGCCAGTCTTGAAAGGCCAGTCTTTCGACACTCCACAGCGAGGGCGCCCAGACTTCTGGTCGCGATCTCACGCCAAGATGTAAGCCCGGCCACGTCCTCTTCGCCTTTGACGAGACCAACGGCAGTACTCTGGAGCAATTCGACACCGAAGAACGCCGCGACGAACGTATCGGCAAAGAACCGGATCATGTCGAGCAAGTCCCATAGGCCAGGGCCAAGGGCGAAGGGCGAAGGGCTTCTCATCGCGAACCTCCGGGGTGAGGGGCATTTATAGCCGCCTTGCCCCGGGGTGTCTACATCCACCCAATCGCCACTTTGGCGCCTAATGAGGGCTATGCCCTCGCGGGTCCAGCGACGCTGTTCAAGATCTCCAGGATCGCCGACGACCCCCCGGGTTCCGGATCGCTCAACTGTACGAATCCGTAGTCATCGGCTCTCATACATGTTGAACCAAACGGTCGACAATCGACGGCGGTGGGCTCGACGCCAATCGTCCGCATGTCATCCCTCCCACCTGCGGCGCAGGCGGAGCGGCACTCGCCGTCGGCCGTCAGCGAGCGCCGCTCCTGGGTAGCGGCGGCCGCAGGATGTAACGCGACGGCCGCTCCCGCCGATCTCGATCTCCCGCCGTCACGGCTGCAGCGATCATGCAGGCGGACCCATGACGGTGCTGGGGGGCATGGGGACGTCGGAGTTCATGGTGTAGCCGAACCCGGCCGCCGGCTCCACGCACCGGTGCTGAAAGGACACCGCCTACTCCGTGCTCTGGCCGGTCTTGGCTCCATCCTCCTCTATGCGAGGAACTAGACAACTGTCTCGGCGAGCCCCGGAGAACGGGATCGTGGATTTCCCGGTGCTCGTGCAGGCGGCGAGTGTCCCGGTGTCTCCCGTAGTGAGGAATTCGAGCTGGAAGGCCGCCGTGCCCGCAGCAGAGCACATGATCGGCGCAGGCACCGAGCTCCTGGTGCGGAGGGACGCACTCCTACTCGCGCTGCCGGCCGCCGGTCAATCGTTTCTTCGCGATCGGCTCGATACCCGACTATTTCCCCTCAACTAACGTCACTGGCCTGGCGCTACTCGGGCCATCGGGGATGCGTGGCGGGCTGGATTCGGATGATCCACGCTTCCCGTCCGCACGGCGAGAGGCTATTCGTACCGCAGGTGGCGTCGATCCGCTCTCGTCGCAGTGTCTCGTGCAAGCGGCGTCGGCTTCGCTGCCGGCGGCATCGGGGGCGACGTTCCAGGACTGCAGTCGCATCGATCAGTGATCCAGGAGAGGGCGTGGACGTCTCCGATCTGGTACGACCCGGCATCCTGAAGCGGCTGGCTCGCTCGCCTGCCTGCCACTTCGTGGTCGTCGGCATCTTGCTGTTCCTCGCCGACGGCGTGTGGAGCCGGCTCGGCGCGACGAGCGCGGCGCGCACGATCGTCTTGACGGGCGCCGACGTCCGGCGGCTCCGCCGCTCCTTCGAACAGCAGTTCGGCCGCGCGCCGAACCCGCGGGAAGAGGCCGCGCTCGTCGATCATGCAATCGACGAGGAGGTTCTCTACCGGCGGGCGCTCGAGCTTGGTCTCGACCGCGGCAACCGCGTCGTCCGCCAGCGGCTGGTCGCCACCATGCGCCTCGTCGCCGATGATGTCGCCAAGGACGACGAGTCGCTTTACCGCGAAGCGCTTCGACTGCAGCTCGACCGCACGGACGTGGTCGTGCGCCGCCACCTCGTGCAACTGGTGAGCCTCCTCTTGAAGCGCGCCGGGGCCATCGGCCCGATTCGCGAAGCCGACCTCCGGCGGCTCCTCGAGCGCGACGCCGATCGCTACCGGCGCGCGGAGACGATCACGTTCACGCAGGTCTATCTCGACCCCGCGCGGAGGGGAGCCCGGCTCGAGGCCGATACGGCCAGGATTCTCGCCGCCCTTCGCTCCGGCCGACCGGCGGAAGGCGCCGGCGATCCGTTCCTCCTCGGCTCGACGTTCACGCGACGATCCCAGGCGGAGATTCGCCGCCTCGTCGGCGATCGCGTGGCCGATTGGACGGCGCAAGCGACGCTCGGCGATTGGCTCGGCCCGGTGCGCTCGACGTACGGTGTCCATCTGCTGCGAGTCGACGAGCGCATTCCCGGGCACCTGCCCGCGGTCGCGGAAGTGCGCAACCAGCTCGTCGCCCATCTCCTCGAAGAGCGAGGCGAAAGCGCGCTCCGCGAGAAAACCGCGGCACTGCGTGCGGAGTATGCGATCCGCGTCGAGCGCGCCGGCCCTGCGGCGAGCGAAGCCCCGCGCGGAACCGTATTACCCGTGCCGCGGCCCGTCAGAGAGCTCGGGGATTGAGCCGGTGAAACGGTCGGCGCTTCTCGCTGGTCTCCTCGCGCTCGCGACCTCGACGGCCGTGCCGTCGCTCGCCCACATGCTCGCTCCATCGCTCCTCGACGTCACCGAGATCGGCGACGGACGGCTGACGATCGAGTGGCGGACGCCGATCGTGGGAGCGCCGGGAGCGGAGCTCCGCCCCGTCCTTCCCGAAGGCTGTTTTTCGACCGGCGAGCCGACGCTCGAACGGCTCGACGCCGCTTCGGTCGTCCGCTGGCCGGTCGAGTGCGCGCCCGCTCGTGTGGTGGGCAGGCATTTCACGGTCGCCGGCATCGTCGAGAATCGCGCCGACGTTCTTCTTCGCGTCGCGCTCGCCGACGGCCGTCGCTTCCGGACGGTGCTCCGTGCGGACGAGCCGGACTTCGCGGTACCGGAGCGCGAAAGCGTCGCCGCGGTCTTTGCGAGCTACGTCCATCTCGGCGTCGAGCACATCCTCACGGGCTTCGACCATCTCCTGTTCGTGCTCGGCTTGTTGCTGCTGATTCGCGGACGCCGCCGGCTCTTCTGGACGCTCACGTCCTTCACGCTGGGACACAGCGTGACGCTGTCGCTCGCCGCGCTCGGCTTCGTCCGTTTCCCGCAAGCGCCCGCGGAAGCGGCGATAGCGGCGACGATCTTCATCCTCGCGGTCGAGCTCACGCGACCGCCGGCAGCCGCAAGCTTGCTCCGCCGGAGGCCGTGGGCGATGGCGGCGCTCTTCGGGCTCCTTCACGGGCTCAGCTTCGCGGGTGCGCTCCTCGAGATCGGGCTTCCGCAGGGGGACGTTCCGCTCGCGCTCGCCGCCTTCAACGTCGGCATCGAGGCCGGGCAAGTCGCGTTCGTCGCCGTCGTGCTCGCCGCGGCGGCCGCCCTCCGCCGGATGCACGTCGACCCGCCGGCCATGCTGAGCTCCGCGCCGGCGTATGCGATCGGCTCACTCTCCGCGTTTTGGTTCTTCGCGCGCCTGGCCGTCGTCCTTCGCTGACCTGAGGAGGCTCCGCCACGGATCGCGCCCGTTGGGCGCGACCAAAGGCGACGCCCATCCTACCGAGTCAGCGCCACCAGATCGGCGACGTCCACGCGCGTTCCTGGATCACCGGACGAACGACCGTATCGGTGTCGCAGCAGGCGCTGTACTGGCTGCCGGCCGCGGAGGCCTCGTCCGCGCAGTTCGCATCGAACGGATTCACGCCGTGCGCCTGGCAGTAGCGCGTGCTCCAGCGGCAGGTCGGATTCTCGAGCACGCGCACGTACCAGAAGGCCGGCTCTCGGGCGTCGAACGACGGGTCGGTCCACAGCGTGCAGAGCGACGTCGCGCCGCTCCCGGTGGGCGCGCACGTGCTCGGCTCGACGGACGCGCCGTCGTCGCGACTTCCGGCGACGTCGTAGATCGCCTCGTGCGTCGCGCCGCTGGCGTCGACCCATCCCTTGACGATCTGGACGGCCTGAAGGTCACTGCCGGCGGGATCCTTCAAGACCGACACCGCGAAGCGCGGCGCGCCCGGTTGGCGGGGCTCCGCGAGAAAGCCGCCCATCGGCACCCCGCCCGCGTAACCCTCCTCCACGAATCGATCCGATTTGCAGAGGTTCTTCGGATAGTCCCATCCGCCGAAGAAACGGACGATCGGCCGCGTCCCGCTCGTGGCATACGTCTCGCGGCGGCGCAGCGCCTCGAAGATCGAGTCGCGCGAGTTCTCTTCGGCCCACGCGACCGTGAGACCACCGGGGTTGTTTTCGATCTCGCCGAGGAGCTGGTCCGGGCTCGCGGTCGACGGATGCGAGCCCTGAAAGCTCGCCTCTTCGGTGTTTCCCGGCGTGCCGAAGTGCGAATCGGTGGCGCCGACGAAGCCGAGCCGGAACGGGTTCACGCCGAGCGACTGCGGGCGACCGAGCGCGAGACCCGCCTTCAAGACGTTGCGGACGAACGAGCGCTCGGTGAATTCCGGGCCGAACGCCGCTTCCGGTCGTGGGAAGGGAAAGAACGTGCCGTTCGATAGCAGCTCGAAGTCGCACAGCTCGTCCGCTGTGCCGAGACCGGTACGGCACTCCGACGTCCCCTTCGCCTGCATGATCTCGACGAGCGGTTCGAACTTCGCCCGCAGCGTGGCGTTCTCGGGGCTTGCAGGATCGAGGAACTGCTGGCCGGCGCTGAGATTCGGGTTGTGAGGAATGACGAGCACGTCGCAGCCGCTGTCCTCGGTCAGGCTTCCGCCGTCGCGCTCGAGACACTCTCGACCGAGTCGATTCCAGAGCTCAGCCGGGTCTGGCCCGGTGTCCGTCTTGCTGATCGGATGCGCGGGGACCCTGTCGTTTCGGAAGATGACGTTGCGGTGGAGGTTCGCGCCGAGCGGCGTGCCGGTCCACTCGTAGCCGACGAGTGTTGTGAAGTTGCACGCCGAGGTGCGGTCGTAGAATTCCTCGGCGGCGTCGCGGATCGACTGCCAGAGATCGGCATCGGCGCGCTGGCAGTCGACGCCGGGAAGGAAGCACACGGGCATCGGCGTCTGCGCCGTCGGCAGCGGATCGCCGTAGAACCATGCGCCGAACAGCAAATACGCGTCCTCGGGACTGACCGCCGGCTGAGCGTCGCCGCGGTAGAGGATGCACTCAGGCGAGAGGTATCCCGGACTCTTCGGATCCATGCAGACGCCCGTCTCTCCGAAGCCCTCCGCGTGATCGGTGACCGCGGTGAAGTCGAGAGGGCGCGCGAGCTTCGCGTGCAGGCGGTTGCCCGCGGCGTCGCGAGGCGGGATCTCGACTTCGTTTCCGAGCGCGAAGAGGTACGCGTCGCGCGGACCGAGCGGCGGATTCCAGGGGAAGGCATCGAAAGACAGACGCGTATGCACGTGAAGGTCGCCGAAAAACGGCTGACGGAGCGAAGCGCTGCTCGCGCAGCTCTGGCGCCTTTCGGTTCGCACGAACGCGAAAGCGGAAGTCGCCGCGAGCACAGCGGCAACCGCGACCAAAGCCTTGATTATGAGCCGCTTCCCGAGAATGGTCTGCGTGGCGGCGCGCCCGATCCGCACGGCACCGAACACCACGACGAGCATGAGAAGCGCAGCGCCGGCCCGCCTGAGGCGACAGTGCATCCTTGACCTCCTCGAACGGGGCTCCTGGGGCGGAGCCGCGCTCTCCTACGCGCGCTGCCGGCCGCCGGTCAATGGTTTTCTTCGCGATCGGAGCTCGATACCCGACTATTTCCCCTCAACTAACGTCACCGGCCCGGGCGCTACCCGGATAATCGGGGATGCGGTGACGCGACCCGCTAGCCAGCTAGCCCTGACCGAGCTCGGCGGCGAACACCTCGCAGAGCGGGCCGAACGCGCGCTCGCCGAGCAGGGAGCGGAGGCGCGCCTCGGTCCTGCCCAGGTTCAGGCGGTGGCGGGCGCGCGCCGGGAGCGGCGCCCCCGGCACGTCCGGCTCCCCGGGATCCATCTCCCAGGGATGCAGGTAGAGGACCGCCGGCCGGCCCTCGGCGTTGATGCGGCCGCCGTACCTGCCCGCGCCGGGCACTGACTGAGAGCTGCTGTTCCGACGATCGCGGAGAAGGTGCTCTACGGCTCGGGGTGGTGCCTGCTGAACCGCGCGCCGCGCGCCTGCGGACCTGGTCGCGGAGTTCCGCGCGCTGCCGGTCAGGCCGGCGATGATGGAGCGCTGGATCGGCGGCAACGCGGAGCGGGTGCTCGCTCGTCCCTGACCTCGGCCGACGCGTTCACGGCCGGAGCCGTCAGCGGGCGAGCACCGCCGCGACGAGCGCGCGTGCCTCGTCCTGGATACGCGCCAGATGCTCGCGGCCGACGAACGACTCGGCGTAGATCTTGTACACGTCCTCGGTGCCCGACGGCCGGGCGGCGAACCAGCCGTTCGCCGTCGCGACCTTGAGCCCGCCGATCGGGGCGCCGTTGCCGGGCGCGGTCGTGAGCTTCGTCGTGATCGGCTCGCCCGCGAGCGCGGTGGCCGTCACCGCGTCGGCGGAGAGCCGCCCGAGCGCCGCCTTCTCGTCCCGGGTGGCCGGGACGTCGCTGCGCTCGTAGACCGGCGCGCCGAACCGACCTTCGAGTGCGGCATAGAGCGCGCCGGGATCCTTGCCGGTGACGGCCGTCATCTCGGCCGCCAGCAGATCGAGGAGGATGCCGTCCTTGTCCGTCGTCCACACCGTACCGTCGCGCCGGAGAAACGACGCGCCGGCGCTCTCCTCGCCGCCGAACCCGAGCGAGCCGTCGAGGAGGCCGTCGACGAACCACTTGAAGCCGACCGGCACCTCGACGAGCCGCCGGCCGAGGTCGGCGGCCACCCGGTCGATCATCGAGCTCGAGACCAGCGTCTTGCCGACGGCCGCGTCGGCGCGCCACCCGGGCCGGTGCCGGAACAGGTACGAGACGGCGGCGGCGAGGTAATGGTTCGGGGCGAGCAGGCCCGAGCTCCGGGTGACGATACCGTGGCGGTCGGAGTCGGCGTCGTTGCCGAACGCGACGTCGAAGCGGTCCTTGAGCGCGATGAGACCCGCCATCGCCCACGGCGACGAGCAGTCCGTGCGGATCCTGCCGTCCTTGTCGACAGTCATGAAAGCGAACGTCGGGTCCACCGTGCGGTTCACGACCGTGAGATCGAGGCCGTAGCGCTCGGCGATCGGATCCCAGAACGCGACGTTCGCGCCGCCCATGGGGTCGATGCCCAGCCGAAGCCCCGCGCGCGCGATCGCCTCCATGTCGACCACGCTCGCCAGATCGTCGACGTACGGGCGCACGTAGTCGTGACGATGCGTGGTCGCCGCGCGCATCGCCCGCTCGAATCCGATACGGAAGGGCCCCTCCGCCTCGGCGAGCAAGGCGTTCGCGCGCTCCTCGATCGCCTTCGTCGTCTCGGTGTCGGCGGGGCCGCCGGCGGGCGGGTTGTACTTGATCCCGCCGTCCTCCGGCGGGTTGTGCGAGGGGGTGATCACCACGCCGTCCGCGAGCGCGCTCGTCCGGCCCCGGTTGTAGGTGAGGATCGCGTGCGAGACGACGGGCGTCGGCGTGTAGCCGAGGCCGTCCTGCACCATCAGCTCGACGCCGTGCGCCGCGAACACCTCGACGGCGGTGACGAACGCCGGCTCGGAGAGCGCATGGGTGTCCATGCCGAGGAAGAGCGGCCCCGTCACCCTCCTGGTGTGGCGATGCTCGGCGATCGCCTGGCAGATGGCGGCGATGTGCGCCTCGTTGAAGCTCCGCGCGAACGACGAGCCGCGATGTCCCGACGTCCCGAACACGACCCGCTCGGCAGGGTCATGCACGTCCGGACGGCGCGTGTAGTAGGCCGCGACCAGCCGCGGGACGTTCACGAGCAGGTCGCGCGGCGCGGGCTTCCCGGCGAGCGGATGGACGGGCATGGGCGTCGTCCTACCACGGCCGACGCCGACCGCGCACCGCGGCACGCCTGCGGTCGCCGCGCAGTCGTTCTTCGGAGTCACATACGAGGCGGCCTCAAGTCGCACCCGGGATGCGCCGATGATGACGGCGAGGAGGGAGGCATGCAGACGTTGTTCGGCTCGGGAGGAATGGCAGCGCCAGGGTGGGAGCGGGCTAGTGCGGGCTACCGTCCCTTCCACACCGGCTTCCGCTTCTCCGCGAACGCGCGCGGCCCCTCGACGACGTCCTCGCTCCGCCAGAGCTTCTGCACCAGAGGGTAGTCGCCCGCCATCGCCTCGGTGAGCGGCTTCGCCAGGCCCTGGAGCGCCGCCTGCTTCGAGGCCTGCACGGAGAGCGGCGAGCACTCGAGGATCTCGTTCGCCCAGCGCTCCGCCGCCGCCATGAGCTGCGCCTGCGGCACGACCTCGTTGACCAGCCCGATGCGCAGCGCCTCGGCCGCGGGGACCTGCCGCCCCGTCAGCATCATCCCCATCGCGACCTTGAGCGGCACGTGGCGCGGCAGACGGTGCACGCCGCCTGCCGCCGCCATGAGGCCGACGCGCGGCTCGGGGAGCCCCAGGCGCGCGGTGTCCGCGGCGACGATGATGTCGCACGCGAGCGCGATCTCGAGGCCGCCGCCGAGCGCCACGCCGTTCACCGCGGCGATGAGCGGCTTCCAGATGTCGTCGCGGAAGACGAGGCCGCCGAAGCCGCCCTTCGGCATGCGCGGCATGCCGTGCGTCGCCGTCCACTTGAGGTCGTTGCCGGCGGAGAAGGCGCGCTCGCCGGCGCCGGTCAGGATGGCGACCCAGGTGTCGGGATCGGCGGCGAACTCGTCCCACACCGCCGACAGCTCGTCGTTCGCCGGGGGGTGGAGCGCGTTCATGACCTCGGGGCGGTTGATGGTGACGTAGGCGATCCGGCCGCGCTTCTCGTAGCGCACGAACTCGAACGGCATGGGGCCCTCCTTGTCTCCGGGGCTCCTACCGCAGCGCGCGCCCCTTTGACCAGGCCCGCGCTACTCGACCGGCGCGAAGCCCTGCCGGATCGTGTTCTCCGTCACCGTGCGCGGCTCGACGAACTGGAGCAGGTAGTCCGGGCCGCCGGCCTTGGAGCCGACGCCCGAGAGGCCGTAGCCGCCGAAGGGCTGGCGGCCGACGCGCGCCCCGGTGATGGCGCGGTTCACGTAGAGGTTCCCGGCGCGGAGCTCGTCCGCGGTACGCCGGATGTGCACCGGCGAGCGCGAGAAGAGGCCGCCCGTGAGCGCGTAGGCCGTGTCGTTCGCGAGCGCGAGGGCGTGCTCGAAGTCGTCGGCGCGGAGCACCGTGAGCAGCGGCCCGAAGATCTCCTCGGTCGCGATCCGCGCCCGCGGGTCGCGCGTCACCACCACCGTCGGCCCGACGTACCAGCCGCCCGCCGGCAGCTGCTCGTGCTGGTAGACGACCTCGCCCTCCGCGCGCGCGACCGTCTGGTACTCGCGCACGCGCCGGTACGCCTCCTCGTCGATCAGCGGCCCGACGACCGTGCGCAGCTCGCGCGCGTGGCCGACGGGCACGATCGCCGTCGCGCCGACCAGCCGCTCGAGGAGCTCCTCGAGCACGGGCCCCACCGCGATCACGCGCGCGGCCGCCGAGCACTTCTGGCCGGCGTAGGCGAAGGCGCTCGCCACGATCGCGGGCACCGCCTGGTCGAGGTCGGCGTCCGCGTCGACCACGATCGCATTCTTGCCGCCCATCTCGGCGACGACGCGTTTCACGTGGCGCTGGCCG
>WNGD01004958.1_pt1 | contig 13044 bp, 7 predicted proteins | sample 5400671 | NCBI WGS metagenome assembly WNGD01 (sample SAMN13153369, study PRJNA577476) | soil metagenome | isolation source: 40 cm soil or saprolite under grassland replicate 2 | place: USA:California | collected 2016-06-15
CGCATCACGCGCGCGGGCGGCGCGGCCTCGCATGCGAGAGGGGGGACTCGAACCCCCACGGTTGCCCGCGAGATCCTAAGTCTCGTGCGTCTGCCAGTTCCGCCACTCTCGCGTCCGTGCGCTCACCCATAACAACGGCTCCGCGCCGAGACAAGCCGACGGCACGCGTCATCCGGGCCCGCCGTGGTCGGTGAAGCGGAGCCCCTCCGGCGTGCGCTCGAAGCCGACCGACGCGCGCTCGCCGTCGACGCGGAACGCGCGCACACGCACGTCGACGTGCAGATCGTCGACCAGTGGAAGCCCCGTTCTCGACCCCTCGCTCACCGGGCGGGCCAGAAAGCGGAGGGCTCGCGGTGGGCGCCGCTCAGGAGACCCCGCGCGCTGCGCTCGCCTCCACCCATCCCGGCGGCGCGGGCCCGCATCGCGGCTTGATGCGGTCGAGCGTCTTCGACTCCTCCTTCCAGCGCCGCAGCTCGTTGCTCGCCCAGTGGAACTCACCCATGTTCTCGTTGGCGAGCTCACGCGCGGTGCGGAACCAGTCCGACGCCTCGCGATAGGCGCCGTCACAGAGGCGGCGGACCCCCACCACGTACGCCGCCTCGGCGCGCCGGCGGGCGTCGGCCGCCCGCCGCCAGACGGCGTCCTCCGAGCCCTTGCCGAGCAGGAAGTTCGCGAGCACGTCCGCCTGGTCATCGCGCGGCGTGCCGAAGTACGCCTCCAGGGCGCGCCGGCGCTCGGGGCTCGTCGCGCCCCAGCGGACGGCTGAAGCCGCCCGCACCAGCCACACCCACTCCGGATGCGGGCCGGCCTCGGGATGGTCGATCACCTCCCAGAGGAGATCGTCCTGGCCGAGGTCGTGGAAGATCATGCTCGCCGGGTTGAGCATGGGCGCCGGGATGCGGCTCTTCAGCCAGGCAAGGGCCTCCGGCTTCCCCTTCCAGTCCTTCAGCACCTGGTAGGTTTCGACCAGCATCTCGACCTGCGCGAGCGAGCCGTCGGTCAGGTCGGCGCGCATCTGGAAGGTGAGCGCGAAGCGCCGGTCCCTGCGGAAGGGCGCGGTGAGGCAGGCGAGGTTGCGGTGCGGGAAACCCGCCGCCTTGAGCGCGGCGAAAGCGGCGAGCGGCTCGGCGTCAGGTCGATCGGTGAACGGCTCGTGGAACGCCTTTCGCAGGTCGGTCGCCCACGTGTTCAGGTCCATCGGCCCGCGGAAGCCGCGTAGCGCGGTGGCCGCATCCGGGTAACGCTTCTGGCGCCAGAGGAACTCGACCAGCGCGAGGCGTCCGCTCAGGTTGTCGGGGTAGCGGCTCGTCACGCGGAGAAAGAGCTCCTGCGCGCCCTTGGCGTCGTCCAAGCGCTCGCGGATCAGCGCCGCGCGTTCGAGAGCGCCTCCCTGCCAGCTCTCGACGACGGGAGAGATCGCCTCCCACGCTTTCTCGTAGGCGCCCTCCTCATAGTACGTTCTGGCGATACCGGTCTGGAAGACCACACGATCGAGCCCGGTGTCCGGCACGTCGCGCGCCAGCCAGGCCCGGAAAACCTCGCGCGCCTGCGCGTGGCGCCCGAGCGTCTCGAGATGATCCGCCAGGCCGTGCGCCACGCTCCAGCTGTCCGGGAAGGCGCGCCACAGCCTGCGGTAGAGCGTCTCGATCGCGGGGTCCTTTGCGCGCAGCCACCCGAGCCGGCGAAGGGCGTCGAGCCGGCCGCGGACGGGCACCGCCGGGTCGCCGATCAGCCGCTCGAGCGTCGCGGCGTCCCCGAGCAGCTGCGCCGACCAGGCCGCGCTCTCCGGCAGCCGCTCGGCGGCGACGCGCAGGAGGTGGCGGGAGAGCGTCTCCGCGAGGTTCATGTCCCAGAGATCGCTGTCGGCGCGCGCGGCAAGCCACTGCGCGTGGGTGGGGCGCGAGTCCATGCGCCCCACGAGGCCCTTCAGGGCGTCGAAGCGCTGCGGCTTGCCCCAGCCGACGTAGCGCTCCACCTCCGCGTAGGTGCGGAAGCGCGGGGGTGGGCCAAAGGGGTAGGGTGCGCCGAGGTCCTCCACCAGTTCGCCCGGCTTGGCGCTGCCCTTGCGCGCGTCGACGAGGTGGCCGTACCAGCGCGCGAAGGCGCGCGCGCGCGGCGCGGTCGCGCCGGTGAGCTCCCGGAGGAGTCCCTCGGCGTCGGGGATCGAGCTCCGCTGGTCGAGGTGGAAGTCGGCCGCGGCGCGGAGCGCCGAGTAGAAGTAGGCCTCGTAGAAGTCGCGGTAGATCTCGGCATCGAGGACGGGCCCGCGGTAGCGGGCCGACAGTTCGTCGAGCGTGGCATCGAAGCGCTCGGCCAGGTCGCCGGCCCGGACGCCGAGGGCCTTGCCGATGGTGGCGGCGATCACGGCGACGCCGTCGGCGCTCCCCGTGTAGAGGTCGAGCTCCCTCGCCTGCCCGATCCAGCGCGAGTCGCCGCTCTCCCGGAAGAGATGGCCGAGGATCACGTAGGGCATCAGGTCCGGAAGCATGGCGTTCGCCACGAAGGCATGCAGGTTGAGGGCCGAGCGGAGCACGGGCAGGCCGTAAGGCTCTGCATCGTAGTGCTGGCGGACCCACGCGAGCCAGCCCGGGAAGTCGCGGTTCTCGGCGAGTCGCCCCAGCATGAGCATGCGCCCCGGGTCGCTGGCCGCGACCGTGGCGAGCCGCGCATCGTCGTGGCGGATGAAGAGCCGCACCGGGTCGCCCTCCGGCAGATCGGCCGCCCGGCGCCCCGCGGCCTCGGAGTAGTCGAGGAGGTAGGCGAGCAGCGCGGTCTCGCGGCGCACGTCGTAGTCGGTGAAGGTGTCGGCGAGCACGACGAACGCCCACGCCTTCGCGCGTAGACCGTCGGTCGTCTCCATGAGATCGAGCGATTGTGCCGTGAGGTAGACGAGGTCACGGGCAACGGTGGCCATGCGGCGCGCGTCCATCCGCCCGCCGCTGCTGTTGCCGTCGAGGGCGCGGAGCTCGTCGAGCAGGTCCCGGGGCGCGATCGAGTCCATCCCGGGCGCGGTGCGTCGTGGCTGCCCCGGGGTCGCCGGCTTCGCGCTCGTCCAGCCGAGCGCCGCCGCGCGGAGCGCGCGCATACAGTCGTCGAAGTCCGGCAGCTCGGGCAGGGTGGCTACCTGCGCGCCACCCAGCGCGAGGCGCCACTGCCCGTCGACGAAGGCAGCGGAGACGGGAAGGACGCTCGCCCCGGTGAGCCAGGCGTGCATCTGTGAGAAGGCTCCGACGCAGCGGGCGTCCGGACGGAGACGATACGCGGCGCGGAGGCCGGAACGCATCTCGCTCGGAGCAACCGCGAGCAACGAGGCGGCGGGCCTGCGCCGTGCCGCGGGGGCAGGCGCGGCGCCGGTCTTCTCCCCACCCTCGGTGAGGAGCCGCTCGCGCCCAAGATAGACCGCCAGGGCAAGGGCGCCGCCGTAGAAGAGGAGCCGCGCCAGCCGGGACGCTCGTCGCCTGCGCACCACCGCCATCCTCCACCCCCTGTGGCGTTATCGTAGGCGGCTGGCGCCCGAGTCTCCAGCCCGGGCCGGGTCAGCGGCGGAGGACCCTGCTTTCTACGCCCTCAAGACCCCGCTGCGCGCCCTCGGCCCCGCGCGTCCTCGACCGGCGCATCACGCTCGGGAAGCGGCCGACCTCGTGCGCGACCTCGGCGGCGACGTGCAAGGCGTGCGCGGGCTCGATCACCTGCGCGACTTCAACGCCCTCCTCGAAAAACGCGGCCCATGCGCCGTGGCCGCACAACGGTAGCAAGTCGTGTCAGCGGCGCCCCGCGGGGGTGCCAGAGGTGGCAGGCGCGCCACGCGCGGCCGACCGCGCGGCGCGGCGATTCGGGCGCGGCACGGCCCGTGCATCCGCCGCCCGCCATGGCGTGGACACTCGTCTCGGCTCTCCTCGGTTGCCGTGGGCGTCGCTGGCGCCCACGTCTGCCAGGAAACTGTTCGATGACGGCGTCGTCATGACGCGCCACGTGGAGTGCCGCCTCACGAACCGCGTCGCTACCCCTGCGAGTAGGCTCCGGAGGATCACGCGGTGACGCCCCTGCGGCAAGGGAAGATTACCCCCTTCCCCACCTGACGTGCATCTGCCCGTTGCAGCGATGGAGATGGTGAACCCGTGCCCAGCGTTCTTCGCGAACGCCGCCACCGTCAGGGCAGCACCTTCACGCCGGACAGGGGGAGCCATGCCGCCGACGCAGCGGCGGGTTCTGAGCTCTGTCGCTCTCGTGCTGCTGACCGTCCTCTGGGGACGGTCGGCCGGGGCGCAAACGACGGAGCGCGTGAGCGTTGCCTCCGGCGGGACTACCGAGGGCAATGACACCAGCTTGGGCTCCGCCCTCTCGGCCGACGGCCGCTTCGTCGCCTTCGACAGCGCTGCGACCGACCTCGTCGCCGGCGACACGAACGGCGTATCCGACGTGTTCGTCCACGACCGGCAGACGGGCACGACCGAGCGGGTGAGCGTCGCCTCCGACGGGGCTCAGGGCAACGGCCGCAGCGGCCTCGTTACCTTCGCCTTCCCCCCCGCCCTCTCGGCCGACGGCCGCTTCGTCGCGTTCGTCAGCGCTGCGGCCAACCTCGTCGCCAGCGACACGAACGGCGCGACCGACGTGTTCGTGCACGACCGGCAGACGGGCACGACCGAGCGGGTGAGCGTCGCCTCTGACGGGACTGAGAGCAACGCCGCCAGCGTGGGCTCCTCCCTCTCGGCCGACGGCCGCTTCGTCGCGTTCCACAGCGCTGCGACCAACCTCGTCGCCGGCGACACGAACGGCACGACCGACGTGTTCGTCCACGACCGGCAGACGGGCATGACCGAGCGCGTGAGCGTCGCCTCCGACGGGACCCAGGGTAACAACGCCAGCAGCTACCCCGCGCTCTCGGCCGACGGCCGCTTCGTCGCCTTCGACAGCGATGCGACCAACCTCGTCGCCGGCGACACGAACGGCGCGACCGACGTATTCGTCCACGACCGGCAGACGGGCGCGACGGAGCGGGTGAGCGTTACATCCGGCGGTGGGACGCAGGGCAACGGCAACAGCGGCGGCTTCTTCGCCTTCCCTGCCCTCTCGACCGACGGCCGCTTGGTCGCGTTCCAGAGCGATGCGACCAACCTCGTCGCCGGTGACACGAACGGCGCGACCGACGTGTTCGTGCACGACCGGCAGACGGGCACGACCGAGCGGGTGAGCGTCGCGTCGGGTGGGAGCCAGGGAAACGGCTCCAATGCAGGGCCCGCACTCTCGGCCGACGGTCGCTTCGTCGCCTTCCACGGCACGGCGAGCAACCTCGTCGGCGGCGACACCAACGGCACGACCGACGTGTTCGTGCACGACCGGCAGACGGGTACGACCGAGCGCATGAGCGTCGCGTCCGGCGGGACCCAGGGAAACGGTCCCAGTTCAGGGGCCGCCCTCTCGGCCGACGGTAGCTTGGTCGCGTTCCACGGCACGGCGACCAACCTCGTCGCCGGCGACGCGAACGGCGCGTACGACGTGTTCGTGCACGACCGGGCGGTCTCGACGACCACGACCTCGACGACCCAACCGGCGACCACGTCGACGAGCAGCACGACCACGACCGTCAGCGTGACGTCGACGACCAGCACGTCCACGACGACGACTCAGCCGACCACGACCACCACGTCTACGACGACCACGAGCACCACCACGACCAGCTCGACCACGACCACCGCGGCGCCCACCACCACGACCTCGAGTACCAGCACCACGACCTCGACGAGCACGACGACGACTCAGGCGCCCACGACGACCACGACCACCTCGACCACGACCACCGCGGCGCCCACCACCACGACCTCGAGTACCAGCACCACGACCTCGACGAGCACGACGACGACTCAGGCGCCCACGACGACCACGATCACCTCGACCACGACCACCACGGCGCCCACCACCACGACCTCGAGTACCAGCACCACGACCTCGACGAGCACGACGACGACTCAGGCACCCACGACGACCACGACCACCACGTCTACGACGACCACGAGCACCACCACCACCAGACCCACGACCACCACGACGACCACGTCGTCGACGACGACTCAGTCGACCACCACATTTACGACGACCACAAGCACCACCACGACCACCAGACCTACGACCACCACGACGACCACGTCGTCGACGACGACTCGGCCGACCACCACCACGAGGCCTACGACCACGACGCTCGCCTGCGAGGTCGCTCAGCTCGAGGACTCGCTGGCGGGCGTCGAGTGTGCCATCACCGCGGTGCGCGCCACCTTGAACTCGCCGCCGCAGCCTGCTTGCGAATGCAAACACTGTCCCCTCGAACCCGCGCTCGACCGGATAGCGGGGTTCGTGATGCAGGCCGATGGCGCGACCAGGCCGAAGAAGTGCAAGCGGAACCTCGGCAAGGCACGGCGAGCGGCGAAGGGGTTGAGCGCGAGGGTTGCATCGCTGGCCAGGAGAAGGTGCCTGGCGCCGGCTGACCGCGCCGCGAACCTCGGTGCCGAGGTCGTGGACCTGGCCGGGCGGACCCGGGCGCTCTTCAAGAGCCGCTTTTGCGCGAGCAAGTAGGACGGCGGATCGACCCCGTTTCCCGTCACGATCCACCCACCACTCGGACACCGGACTCGGCCGTTTCGCGTCGTGGCCCCGCGCGATCGCGAGGGGTGGTGGACGGGCGAGATTCGGGGTGAACTGAGAGACGCCCGGCGCCTACAAGGACATTGACGCGGTGACGGCTGCGCAGCCCGACCTCGTCGAGGTCGTGCACACGCTCCGGAAGGTCATCTGCGTGAAGGGTTGAGCCGGCTTTTTGCGACTCCGGCGCGAGAACGAGCGGGATGCGCTGGCTGCCCCGCCGCGTGCAGGTCACGTCCCGTGACGGCCGCAGGGTTCTCCTGGACGGACCGGAAGCGAGAAGCGCGGCACCCGTAGGTCAGGGCTCTCAATGAGAGCTATTCTCCGGGCGTGCTGTCGTCGGCGCTTCTCGGTAGCGAGCGAAGCCGGGTCTCATGGACCGTCCGGGTGGGGGTTGCGTAGATGATCGTGAGTGGGCCGCCGCGGATTTGAACCGCGGACCCGCTGATTAAGAGTCAGCTGCTCTACCAACTGAGCTAGCGGCCCGATGGGCGAAGGACCGAATCGGCTAGCCGCGGTCCCCCGACCGACACATGGGGTGAGTGAAGGGACTTGAACCCTCGACCCCCGGGGCCACAACCCGGTGCTCTGCCAACTGAGCTACACTCACCATGGTTTCCACCTTCGTGTTCGGTGCCAGAGGCGCGCCAGAGAGGATTCGAACCTCCGACCCACGGCTTAGAAGGCCGTTGCTCTATCCACCTGAGCTACTGGCGCCTATGAGAAGTCGCGGAGTTAGCACACGCCCCCGCCGGTCGCAACGTCGATTGTGCGCAAATTGTGCGCAACCTCTCGCCACCTCGGGCGGCAACGGGGTGCAACGCGTCGCGCCCGCTTCGGGTTCCGGGCTGCTCCGTGCTCATTCCGCATCCGTCAGGGTCCCCTGTCCCGGACCGTTCGACGCCAGCCCTGCGAGTGTGGGGAAGATCCGCCGGTTGTCGCTCTTGACGATGCAAACCTTGATGATGTGCGGGGGCGGCCCGTGTTGGCAGGAGTGACCGAAGTAGGCCCCGTCCGGGATGACGGCGCACGACATGTTGGCGTGCAGAAACTCGCGCGGCGCGACGCTGGTAGCGCCGCCTGTACCGGGTCCAATTGAAGCCCGAGAGCGCCGCGCGTGGGACGTCGATTGTCCCTTGCCCAATCGTTCCAGTTTCGGCCGAGATGGCGAACGTTCTGACGAACAACACCGCCACCATGGCCGAGGCCGAGCGCGTGCTTGAGGTGGTGTGGCCCGAGCCGGCCGCGCAGAAGGTCAAGACGAACACCTTGCCGGCCGCGGCGGCGAGGCTGCGCTCCCCGCGTCGGTCGTATCGGGCGCGTGGTCGCCGGGCTCGCATGGCCCAGGGCGTGCCATTAGCGCACCCGACTTTCTGAGAATTCGTTGCTTGAGCCGCGCCCCGGCTGTGTCGTGCCGGGGTAACCCAGAGGGCATTTATGGCACATGAAGCGGTTGGCCCTCGCTCGAGCCGGGACTGGATCAGGCGCGGCTCGGCCGGCCCCGCCGGGTAGCTGACGAGGCCCTCGAGGGGCGCCCCGCCCCTCGGGATCAGCACGCGCCGCCTGCTGCTTCGCCTCCCCTTCCGCCGCCGTTCGCTACGACTCCGATCCGACCTGCAAGGAGCGAAACTAGGGGTTCACGGTCTGGGTGAACTTGGGCGAGGTGCCTTCCTTGAAGCTCGTGTCGCCGCCGTAGGACGCGGTGATCGAGTGCGAGCCGACCGTGAGCGTGCTGGTCGTGAACATCGCCTGGCCCGAGCTGTTCAGCGTGCCGGTGCCGAGGGTCCTCTGGCCGTCCTCGAAGGTCACCGTGCCGCTCGGGGTGACCCCGACGGGGCTCTTCGCCGTCACCGTCGCGGTGAAAGTCACCGGCTGCCCGGACACCGAGGGGTTGGCCGAGGAGCTGACCAACCTGGTGGTGCGGGCGCGGGCCCTCTTCACCGTCTGGGTGAGCGGGCTCGAAGTGCTTCCGCTGAAGGTCGCGTCGCCGCCGTAGGACGCGGTGATCGAGTGCGGCCCGACCGCGAGCGTGCTGGTCGTGAACATCGCCTGGCCCGAGCCGTTCAGCGTGCCGGTGCCGAGGGTGCTCAGGCCGTCCTTGAAGGTCACGGTGCCGGTCGGGGTGCCGGCGCCGGGGCTCTTCGCCGCCACCGTCGCGGTGAAAGTCACCGGCTGCCCGAACACCGACGGCTGGACCGAGGAGGTGAGTCCCGTGGCGGTGCCGGGCAGGGTCGTCGTGGTGGTCGACGCGGACGTCGTCGTGGAGGTTGTTGCCGGGGGCACGGTCGTCGTGGAGGTCGGCGACGTCGTGGTCGTGGTCGGGGGCAGCGTCGTCGTGGAGGTTGTCGCCGGGGGCGCGGTCGTCGTGGAGCTCGTAGACGTCGTGGTCGTGGTCGGGGGCAGCGTCGTCGTGGAGGTTGTCGCCGGGGGCGCGGTCGTCGTGGAGGTCGTAGACGTCGTGGTCGTGGTGGGGGGCAGGGTCGTCGTCGTACTGCTCGTGGAGGTGGTGGACGTCGTCGGCTGAGTGGTGGTGGTCGTCGCGGGCTGCGTGGTGGTCGTGGTCGAAGGGGGAAGGAAGATGGCGAGCACCATGAACCAGCTGGTGGCCGAGGCGAGGGTCAGGCTCCCCTCCTGCGGGCCGCCGGCGCTGGAGAGGATGTCCTCGAGGAGCGAGGAGGCGCTCCCGTTGCGGACGTCGAGGACGTACGGCACCCGCTGGCTGCTTCCGGGAATCGCGTAACCCGGCTGGCCGCCGGTGATGACGGCCGCCACGACCAGCTTGCCGGGGAGGACCGAGGCGCTTGGACCCGCGCTGGCGTTGGTCCCCTGGCCTCCCGAGACCACGGCCTGGAAGAGCGCTCCCGCCGTGGCCGCGTGTCGGTAGTCCGCCGCCGCCGCCTGCAGATTGGCGGGCGCGGACGCCGACACCGTGATCGCGAGGCCCGAGGGCGCGGCAGCGGAGTTCTCCCGGTAGTAGAGGGCGATGTCGCCCGCTCCGCTGAACGTCGTCGAGACCGAGCGCGTCCAGGGGCCATTGACGTTGTCGGAGACCTGCACCTCGCCCGGAACGTCGAACTGGCTGAACCAGCCGACGAGCAGGTCGCCGGCGGCAACCGGCTCGGTCAGGGTGAGGGTCTCCGACGCGAGGCTGCCGGCGGACGAGACGGCCGCCCCCTGGATGAATTCGGGTGATTGGGCCGGCGTAGTGACGGTGAGGGGCCCCGACGGCGCCGAATGATCGTTCGCGAGGTCGAAGGCGTCGACCGAATACATGAACGTGGTCGATGGCGCCGCGTCCGCATCCATGAAGGTCGTCGTGTCGGGCCGTGCCGTCCCGATGGCGGCACCGTCGCGGTACACGGTATAGCCGGCAACGCTGCCGGTGGAGGGCGACCACGAGAGGGCGACCCGTGTGGAGGCCGCGCTGGTGGCCTCGAGGCCGGTGGGGGTGGAGGGAGGCACGGGCGGCGTAGCGGGAGTGGGATGGAAGACGGCGCACACCGCGTACCAGTCGGTGGCGGAGGAGAGGGTGGCCGTCCCGTGCTGGCCGCCCGCGGCGCTCGACGTGATATCCTCTTCGAACGAGGATCCGTTCGCGGTGTGCGTCCGAGCCGTGTACGGCACACCGAGGCTGCTTCCGGGCGTCACCGAGCCGGGCGCCGGAGAGGTCACCACGGCCGCGTACACGAGCTCGCCTGCCCCCACGGCCGCGGTCGAACCGGTGTCGACGGCCGTTCCATCGGGAGCGCGCGCCGCGACGATCTGGTCGAGCGAGCCCGCGAGTGCGACACCAGAGTACTCGGCGACGGCCCCCTGGAAGAAGGCGCTCGCGGAGGCGGAGACGGTGATCGTCATCCCGCCGAGCGCCGCCTGGCTGTTCTCGCGGTAGTAGAGGGCAATGTCACCCGTGTCGTCCACAAAGTGCAGCGACGCAGGCGCCCGCGTCCAAGCGCCGTTCACGTTGTCCGATACCTGGACCTCCCCGGGGGCGTGGAACTGGGAAAACCACCCGACCAGCAAATCTCCCTGGGCAACCGAGGAGCTGAGCGCGACCGTGGTCGCCGACATCGGACCCGTCGAGAATGCCGCTCCCTGGACGAAAGTCGGGGCAGTCGATTGCTGCGCCGCCGCGGGGCCGGCGAGGGCGACGCCGAGGAACAGGGCTAAGCCAGGGTATCGCATAGGCCATGCGATTACGCACCTCGAGCCAGAAAACAATCCCACATTACGGGGATGCACCCATGCAGTGCGTGATGAGGGCACACAGACGGTACTCGTCGCTATATAGGCTGACTTGCCGGGCCGGCTCTGGCAGGTTCGCCGAGGGCGACACTGTGTGGGTTCTCTCCAACGGCGTCGACGTCCGGGCTGGTTGAGGCTCCGACCCTCACTCTCGCGCGCGCCGACGCCTGACGGTGTGGGGCCGGCGTGCAGTCGGCTTCGAGCGACCACAGCTCGGCGCGGACGGCGGGGTGAACTTAGAAGGCCGTCGCTCTGTCCACCTGAGCTACTGGCGCGGGCGTCCCATTTGGTCGGGGCGAGCCGATTCGAACGGCCGACCCCCTGCGCCCAAGGCAGGTGCGCTTCCAGGCTGCGCTACGCCCCGTCAAAAGTGACCCGACTCCCTAACACGGAGTCCCGGCCCCGCGCAACGTTGCACGGCTCACGTTGCCGGGCTCAGGACGCGGCGAGTCGGGCGCCGAGCGCCCGCACGGCGCGCGCCCGGTGGCTGACGCGCTGCTTGTCGGCGGGCGTGGCGGCGGCGAAGGAGCAGCCGAGCTCGTCGGCCACGAACACGGGATCGTAGCCGAACCCGCCCCCGCCGCTCGGGGCGGTGGCGATCCGGCCGCGGCACGCGCCCTCGGCGGTCAGCGCGTCGCCCCCGGGCCAGGCGAGGGCGACGACGCAGCGGAAGCACGCGCGCCGCGCGGCGCGTGGCACCCCTGCGAGCTCGGCCAGGAGACGGGCGACGCGGGCGGCGTCGGTTGGCGCGTAGCGCGCGGAGCGCACCCCGGGCGCCCCGCCGAGCGCCTCCACCTCGAGGCCCGAGTCGTCCGCGAGCGCCGGGAGCGCGGTCGCCGACGCCACCGCTCTCGCCTTCGCGAGCGCGTTCTCCAGGTAGGAGCCGCCTGTCTCCTCGGGGCCGGTGAGGCCCGGGAAGTCGGGGAGCGAGAGAACCTCGGCTGGCCCCCACTCCGCCACCAGCGCGCGCAGCTCCTCGACCTTGCCGCGGTTCGCCGTGGCCAGCACGAGCCGCGGCAGAATCACCCGCGCCGGGCGAGGACGACGCCCGCCTCCCGCAGCGTCGTGCGCTGGAGCGCGGTCAGCTCGCCCACGCCCGCGCGCGCCACGGCCAGCAGCCGCTCGAGCTGGCTCTCCGCGAACGGCTTCCCCTCGGCCGTACCCTGGACCTCGACGTAGCGGCCGGCGCCGGTCATGACCACGTTCAGGTCGACCTCCGCGCGGCTGTCCTCCGCGTAGGCGAGGTCGAGCAGCACGCGGCCGCCGACGATGCCGGCGCTCACCGCGGCGACGCTGCCGGTCAGCGGCAGCCGCGGCAGCTCGCCCGCGGCCCGCAGGCGCTCGAGCGCGAGCACGAGGGCCACGTAGCCGCCGGTGATCGACGCGGTCCGCGTCCCGCCGTCGGCCTGGATCACGTCGCAGTCGATGAGGATCGAGCGCTCGCCGAGGGCGGTCAAATCCATGACGGCGCGCAGGCTCCGTCCGACCAGACGCTGGATCTCATGCGTGCGCCCGCCCGGGCCGCGGCGCTCGCGCTCGATGCGCTCGCCCGCGCTGCGCGGCAGCATGGCGTACTCCGCCGTGACCCAGCCCCGGCCCTGGCCGCGCAGGAAGGGCGGCACGCTCTCCTGCACGGTTGCCGTGCACACGACCCGCGTCGCGCCCATCTCGATCAGCACCGACCCCTCGGCGGGCGGGAGGAAGCCGGGCGTGAGCCTGACCGGCCGGAGCTCCCCCGCCCGACGGCCGTCCGCACGGCGGCCGCCGCGCGGGGCCTCAACCATTTGGCCCACTCGGCCGATATAGCAGGCGACGTCCCGGCACGGCGGGGGGCATAGCACGCGCCGGCATGGGCCGCCACGTTTTGATTGAGACCCGGGGGAGCAGCTGTTACTTTTTTAGCACAGTGCAGATGAGGACGTCGTGAACGCCGCCAACGGCGCGCCCGAAGGTCATCCGTACCTGATCGGCGAGCACCCGCTCATCCAGAAGATCGGGCTGCTGGTCAGGAAGGTGGCGGTGACCGACGCCACCATCCTCATCATGGGCGAGAGCGGTACCGGCAAGGAGCTGGTCGCGCGCGCCATCCACGCGGCGAGCCCGCGCGCCGATCGCCCCTTCATCCCGGTCAACTGTGGCGCGATCCCGGCCGAGCTGCTCGAGTCCGAG